>Ga0138256_10002920_pt1 | contig 18246 bp, 19 predicted proteins | sample KNB2016incub_MG_FD_105486 | JGI IMG/M metagenome (GOLD analysis project Ga0138256, IMG submission 105486) | Active sludge microbial communities from wastewater in Klosterneuburg, Austria - KNB2014incub_MG | ecosystem: Engineered > WWTP > Activated sludge > Unclassified | place: Austria... | reverse complement strand
TGACGGCGAATACGTATTACCGCTGGCGCAAGGAATATGGCGGCCTTGGTCTGGATCAGGCGAAACGCTTGAAAGATCTTGAGCAGGAGAACGCGCGTCTGAAACGTGTTGTTGCTGATCTTAAAGTCTTTGCTCAACAACGTTTGTGTATTGCGGACGTAATAATCATTGTTCAATACTAATTCGCTTTCATCTGCTGCCCTTTCATTGTTAGCTCTGAGTCTTTGGCTTTCTTCCTGCTCGTAATATTTTCCTCTCAGTTCCTTCTGCGTTTTCTCACGATCCCATTGTTCGATCTGTTGTGAAAGTTCCTCATCTTCGCGCTGCCGTAACATTTCATCGTTCTGTTTTTTGATCTCGCGGATTGCATGATCTTGCTCTGCCTTATGGCGCGAGAGTTCCTGTTCCCGTTTATTGTTTTCCTGTTTCAGCTGTTCCAGTTCTTCCTTATGTTGGAACACTTCGTCACGCTGTCTTGCCATTTCGTTATACTGGTGTTGTTGTTCCCCCCCATGAATCCGCTTTCGCTGGCCCAGATAGGAGCAAAGCAAGTGAAAAAATAATTGCAAAGATTCTCATGGCGGTTTCCTTATGCTGCGTTAAACAAAACGGCCACCAATCTTGCGACTGGTGACCGGGCTGTTTATAACCGTCCACTGAACGGCGCAGCGTATTCACGCTTGCACGTTATTGTATTTCGCCGCCAGCCCGACCATAGGTCGAGAGGCAGCGTCATTCGCGGCTGACGCAAAGTTGCCGCAGTGGAGAGGTTATAAGCCCCGGAACCTCTATTGAGGTTCCACCAGCCAAAGTAAAGACAGGGCTGGAAACCGTCAATGAGCATTATCCTTCTTATAGTAGTCACATTAATTTTTGTGCCACATCCTCGGCTTTCAAATGCGTATAACGAAACAACATCCGAAAATCCCTGTGACCTGAGATAAGAGCCACTTCCGGTAACGATAATCCTTTCTCAAAGAAGCGGCTGATGGCTTCATGGCGCAGATCATGGAAATGAAGATTCTTGATCTTGGCACGTTCGATAATCCTATCCCATGCGTGATCGGCTGCATTGCCACTCATGCCCGGAAATACTTCCTCGTCGTTAAATCTCATGTTCTGAATTTCTTTCAGGATATTTATGGCCTCGCCTGTTAACGGAATGGTGCGGCTGTACCCATTCTTCGTAACAGGAATGTGCGCGGTGCGAGTTTCAAACTCTATGTGCTGCCATTGCAAGGCAAGTAATTCGCCGCGTCTCATAGCTGTTTCTATCGCCAGTTTTATAAGCGGCATGATGAAGGGATTGCGGCAGGTAACGGCGGCTGTTTTAATCGCTTCCCATTCCTCTGGCTCCATGCGGCGGCTTCTCGCGTTATTCACTTTTAGTTTCTTGAGTTTAGTCAGGGGGTTCTCTCTCAGCGGTAAATCCCATTCCCGCATGGCTATATCGAAAGCGTGTTTGATAATGCCTAGCTCTCGGTTCACTGTTCCCGGCTTTACCTTCTTCAAGCGTTCTTCACGGTGCTTGCTGAAATGCGCGGTAGTGATCTGAGCCAGTGTGAGGTTGGCTATAGGTTCTCGCAGAAAGGCATCAATGAGATATGTCTCGGTATCGGCGCTCCGTTTCTTGACAGTGATCTTGTCCCGGTACTTCTCCAGAATGTCCCTGACCTTGGAACCGTTCAGTACCTTGACCGGGGTAGGCAACTCGCCCCTGTCGGCCTTGGCCTCGGTAAATCGCGCCCATTCCTCTGCATCGGTTCTCCTGTGAAATACCCTGCTTATAGGGGCAGTCCCTTTGCGCCTTACCTGAACTTCAAACTTTCCGTTCTTACGCTTCCTAATAGTAGCCATTTTGTCCTCACTGTGGATTAGGTGTGGACAGGCTTCTTTGATATTGGTTTTCGAGAAGATGGACTGAACCGTAAGTTCTTGATCTGACTCAAGAATTTAATGGTCGGGGCGAGAGGATTCGAACCTCCGGCCTCTTGCTCCCGAAGCAAGCGCGCTACCAGGCTGCGCCACGCCCCGACATGGGAAAAAGATTAGTGCGTTATAAGGCGAAAGGCGGGAGCCGTGCAAGTTGTCTTGTCGCTTTTAATTTTTACATAATCAATTTAAGGGCATGCATCCGCGATCACGAAGGCCAGGCGCCTTTTTATCACTGTTCGTGTAATTCTATGCGGCTTGCTCTAATTCCTGGCGAGGCCCGAAAAATTCAAAATGAACCTGCGAAGCGGGGATGCCCCATTTTAATAAATCGTGATAGATGCCTACCATGAAGGGTTGCGGGCCGCAGAAATAATAATCCGCATCGCGCCCGGGCAATAAAGATTCAATCAGTTCCCCGGTTACGAAGCCTGTGCTGGAATTGCCTGTACGATTCCCGGTTTCGCTGTAACGGTGATGCGCTTTCAGATTTGGATATTCTTTTTCCAGCGCGTCGATAACCGGCTTGAAGGCCTGAACGCTTTCATTCAGGCAGGCATGAATGAAAACAATTTCGCGTTGCGGCATGGTATCAAGCGCAGTCAGAAGAATGCTCATGACAGGTGTGATGCCTACGCCCGCCGCCAGCAGGACCAAGGGCCGCGTATGTTTTTCCGTTACGTCGAGGAAGAACTCACCGCATGGCGGCGCGATTTCAATCGTGTTGCCGACTTCAATCCTGTCATGCAGCCAGTTCGAGACGTGGCCAGCCGGCGTGCTTGCCTCGGGCGGTACTTCGCGCTTTACGCTGATGCGGAAGTAATTCTGCCCCGGCTTATCCGAAAGGCTGTAATTCCGCATGGTTGTCTGCCCGTCCGCTGTTGACGACCGTACGGTGATGTATTGCCCCGGCTTGAACGCAGGCAGCGTCGCGCCATCGGCGGCGGCAAGATAAAACGATGTGATATTGCTGCTTTCTTTTTCCTTGCGAATGACGCGGAAATCTTTGAATCCTTCCCAGCCGCCCGGTTTCTTCGCATTCTCTTCATAAATCTGTTTTTCACGGCCGATCAGAATGTCGGCAAGAAAACCGTAAGCTTCCGCCCATGCATTGATGATCTCATCCGTTGCGCTTTCTCCCAGAACTTCCCTGATCGAAGCTAAAAGGTTTTCACCAACGATAGGATAGTGCTCCGCTTTGATCAGCAATGAAGCATGTTTTTGGGCAATCAGTTCCACGGCCCCGCCTAATACTTCCAGGTTGTCGATATTGGCAGCGTAGGCAGCGATAGCGCCAGCCAAAGCGCGCTGCTGCTTTCCCGCCGTCTGGTGCGCCGGATTGAAAAATGGCGCGACCTCGGGGTTGTGCTTGAACATGCGTTTATAGAAATGCCTGGTCAGCGCTTCGCCATGTTCCTGAAGGACAGGAGCGGTTGATTTAACGATCCGGATGGTTTTTTCATTGAGCATGAGACTTCCTATAATATGTATTTATGATACATATTATACTTTGCGCTATACTCAAGTCAAGGGCGAGACGCCGGGATAGTTTAGAACGTGCAGATTACGATATTCACAGATTACGGGCTTCGCAGCCTGATGTTTCTTGCCGCGCGACCAGAGCGGCTATGCAATGTTCGGGAAATCTCTGACCATTATGGGATTTCGTACAATCATCTGGTTAAAGTCATACACCGGCTGTCGCAACTTGGATATGTGCAAAGCATCAAGGGAAAGGGCGGCGGCGTAAAACTTGCCAAAGAGGCGACGACACTCAGGCTGGGCGATCTCGTCAAGGCTCTTGAGCCGAACATGGATATTGTTGAGTGCTTCAATCGCGATACGAATACATGCCGCATCACAGATAGCTGCCAGCTTAAGCATTACCTGTTTGATGCAAATAATGCGTTTCTTTCCTCATTGAACAACCATACGCTCGCCGATACTGTAAAAGGCACGAATATATTCAAAGCCCTCCAGGGAATTTAATGCCGGAGCATATCCGGCTCCCGGCACATTTCCAGCAAAGAGAGAATTGTCAGGACTTCGAAGTAAGAGATTCCGCTTTCGCGAGGCAGGTTTTGAGGTCGGGACACACGAGATGCTCACCGATCTGGGCGGCTAAACCGGAGCGTTTCACAATCGAGAGCGGCTGGCTCTGCAGGCCTGCGAGCATCAGGCGGCTGCCGTGTTTTTTCAGGAACTCGTGCAGGTTTTCAAGTGCCTCGAGCCCCGTGGTGTCGATGTTGAGCAGGTTACTCATATCGAGGACGAGAATTTTCGGGAGCGGACGCGACGCGTCCATCAGGCGCTCTAACTTCATCGCTGCGCCGAAAAACAACGAGCCGTAAATCCTGTAGGCTTCGATCGAGCGGCCAAGATGCGGCGCGAGCATGCCTTCGATTTCAGGAATGGGCTCGACACGGGTCAGGTCTGCCACGCGGCGGATGAAGAAAATGCAGGCGAGCACGAGGCCGACTTCTACGGCGACGGTGAGGTCGATGACGATGGTCAGGAAAAAGGTGCTGAGCATGATGATGGCGTAGCTGCGCGAAAAATGTTTGAGGCGCGCAAATTCATGCCATTCGCCCATGTTCCACGCGATGTTGAGAAGGATGGCGGCGAGCGCAGTGAGGGGGATGTTTTCAGCGAGCGGCGCGGCAATAAGGATGATGCCGAGCAGCGCGATAGCGTGGATCATGCCGGCGATGGGGCTGACGGCGCCGGAGCGTATGTTGGTCATGGTGCGGGCGATGGTGCCGGTCGCACAGTAACCGCCTACGAGCGGTGCGGCGACGTTCGCGAGGCCCTGCGCCATTAATTCCTGGTTCGGGTCGTGACGGTCGCCGGTCACGGAATCCGCGACACGTGCGCAGAGCAACGATTCAATCGCGCTCAGCATCGTGATGGTGAGGATAGCGGGGAACAGCATCTGCAGCGTCATGAAATCGATGTCGGGAAATGTGAGTTTGGGCAGCGAGCGCGGCAGGCCACCGAAACGCGTGCCGACGGTTTCAATATCGAGCTTGAAAAACCATGTGACGGCGGTGCCGAAGGCAAGCGCGATGATGCTGCCCGGCACATAGCTGGAGCGCTTCAACCGTCCGGGCAAACGCCCGGCGATCAAAGGCCAGCTAAGCACAATCAGAAAACACGCCGCGCCGACGATGACGGTCTGCGTGTCGATGGTCGGAAGGTGTGTGAAGATCACTGACATTTTCGCGAAAAATTCTGCCGGTAATGGGCCGGTGCGCAAGCCGAGAAAGTCTTTGATTTGCGAAAGCGCGATCAGCACCGCGATGCCGTTCGTGAAACCGATGACGATTGAAACCGGGACGAAGCGCACCATGGTGCCGAGCCGGAACAGGCCGAGCAGGAACAATAGTATGCCGGAGATAAGTGTTGAGATGATCAATCCGTCAATGCCGTAGCGCTCGACGATGCTGTAGACCACGACGATGAAGGCGCCTGCCGGGCCGCCGATCTGGGTACGCGTGCCGCCCAGGGCTGAAATGATAAAGCCCGCGACAATCGCGGTGAAGAGTCCCGCTTCGGGCGGCAGGCCAGAGGCAATCGCAAAAGCCATGGCAAGCGGCAGGGCGACCACGCCGACCGTGATCCCGGCCAGCAAATCCTTGAAAAAATCAGCGCGCTTATAGGTTTTCAGCGCGGTCAGGAGCCGCGGGCGGAAAGGGTGAAGGCTGAAAAACTGTTCGTTGAGGGCCATGGCAATGATCTACTGCAGGATATTCGCTGCGTCCAGCGTATACCTTGCATAAAATTTTTAAAAGGAGCAGGTTAATGCTGCTTCAAACCCCCGAGGAGATCCGCCATGGAGAACTGTTCCAAGACAAAATGCTGCACTTATATAGGCGCAGCGCTGCTGCTGGCGGCGGGGATCGGTTTTGCCGGGTGGTCGGTGAAAAAAGGGCTTGAAACCTTCCGCATGGAAGACCGCGTCGTGTCGGTCAAGGGATTGTCGGAACGCGACGTCGATGCGGACCTCGCGATCTGGACTCTTTCCACCACCTCGACGGCGAACGAGCTTTCGGCCGTCATCACCCAGACCGAGAACAACAAAAAAATCATTTTGGCTTTCCTTGAGCATACGGGTTTTGCGAAAGAAGAAATCGAGATTTCGCCGGTGCAGTCGCAGGATCTGCTGGCGCAGGCTTACCGTCCGGAGAATATCGAGCAGGGCCGTTATATCGTCACGCAGAACATCAATATCCGCACGACGGATATGACGAAGATGGACAAGGCACTGGCGAATGCCGGAAGTTTGCTGCAGCAGGGCGTGACGCTGTCGAACACCCAGCCGCCGGTTTACATGTTCACAAAACTGAACGCTATCAAGCCCGCGATGCTGGCCGAGGCGATTAAGAATGCGCGCACCAGCGCCGAGGAATTCGCGCGGGACTCCGGCGAGAATGTCGGCGGCATCAAGATGGCGTACCAGGGTATGTTCCAGATTCTGCCGCGCGACCCGGTCCAATATGTGTCCGAGCAGAACCAGCGTTATAAGACCGTCCGGGTTGTTTCCACCGTTGATTTTTTCGTGCAGTAACGGATTTCATAACCACTTGTAATAACTGACATTTCCGCGCTGCAGCACACTAAAAAGTTTCAGCAATCTTCCGTTTAAAGTAGGATGTACTTCCCGTGCAAGACGGGGCAAAAACGGAGAATCGAAATGAGAGCATTCAGTACGGCCAATGGCGGGGTTATGTTCGTCCCTGACGAAATCGAGCGTATTGAAAAACCCGTTTCCTATAATGAACTCGTCAGAGGCGAGCCGAAAACCCGCAAGCCCTCTTTCATCGATTATTTGCTGGGCCGCAGCAAAAAAGCCGAGAAAAAGCTGCGCGAAGCCGCTTAAGCTTTCAATTTTTACCAGAATATGCAATATAAGCCGGAGTTTTTCTTCCGGCTTTTTGTTTTTTGAGGAGCGCCCCATGCCTAAACTTGTAAAAACCGCCACCGAATTCGAACTCTCCCCCACGCTCGGCATGAACGAGGAAGTGAAGCGCCAGCGCGGCGCCGGGAAACAGGTCATGCATATGGGCTTCGGCGAGGGACCGTTTCCCGTTCCTGAAAGGCTGAAGAAGGCGCTGGGCGAGAACGTTCACCGCAAGGAATATCTGCCGACTGTTGGCATGGAGCAACTGCGCACTGTGGTTGCTGATTACTACAAAAAGAAAATCGGCCTGGATACCGACAAGTTCGACGTTATTGTCGCGTCCGGTAGCAAGCTGATCCTGTACGCGCTGCAGATGGCGGTTGAAGGCGATCTCCTGATGCCGGTGCCGAGCTGGGTTTCGTACGCGCCGCAGGCCAAGATGCTGAACACGAAGGTGATCAAGGTTCCGACGACGCTGGATGACAAGGGATTCCACATCGACCCTACGCAGCTTCGCGCGCTCATCAAATCGTCGCGCAAAGAGGGTCTGAACCCGAGCAAGATCATCCTGAATTACCCGAGCAACCCGACAGGCCTCACCATTCCTGAAAATGAGCTGAAGGAAATCGCCAGGGTCTGCGTCGAGGAAGACATCCTGATTATCTCTGACGAGATTTACGGCTTTGTGTCGTTCGACAATAAATACCGCAGCATCGCGCATTACGCGCCGACACACACGGCGGTGACAAGCGGCCTGTCCAAGCATCTTTCGCTCGGCGGCTGGCGTGTTGGTGTTGGTTTCATTCCGAAGGCCGTTACGGGACTCCAACAGCTTCTTTCGAATATTTCGAGCGAAACATGGTCGTGCGTTCCAGCGCCGATCCAGCAGGCTGTCGTTGCCGCCTATGAAGGCCACGCGGATGTCGAGCAGCATATCCAGCAATGTTCCGACATTCATTCGCTGATGAATAAATATATTGCAAAGGGCCTCCGCGATCTCGGCGTCAAGGCACCGGAGCCGCAGGGCGCGTTCTATAACTATCCCGATTTCGACGCACACCGCGCCGATCTCGCCAAATTCGGCGTTAAAACTTCGAAAGAATTGTCGGAGATGCTGCTGAAAAACTATGCGCTGGCAACATTGCCGGGTACGGCATTCGGCGCTGCGCCCGATGTGCTGACGCTTCGTCTCTCGGGCTGCGATTATGATGGCGCTGCAGCGCTGAAGGCTTACCAGTCCGGCGAAAAACTGGACGAGGCTTTCATCAATAAAAACGCCCCGCGCGTCAAAGCCTCTATTGAGACTTTCGGGCAGTTCCTGAAAGACGCGAAGCAGGCGAAAGCGGCTTAATTAAAATCCGGAATTAAAAAAGGGCGGGAGATGATCCCGCCCTTTTTGTTTGTTCGTTATTTTTATGCCGCGAGCTTGTCGGCTTCCACTTTCGGGAAGTCGACTTCTGTATCCACGATGTGGTTGAAGTAGTTTGTGAAGATATTGAACGCGACAACCGCGATGATCTCCAGAACTTCAGCATCCGTAAAGCCTGCATCCTTCACAGCTTTCACATCGGCGTCAGCAAGCCTCGCTTTGGTATCGACAACTTTTTTCGCAAAGGTGAGCGCTACTTGCGTTTTCTTGTCGGCGGATTTCCCGGCGAGGTTCTGCGGCAATTCGGAATCCGAAACACCGGCTTTCTTGCCGATGGCCGTATGAGCCGAAGCGCAGTAATTGCATTTGTTCGCGCCTGCGACCGTGAGGGCGATCTGTTCGCGCAGCGCGGCGCTGAGGGTTGATTTGCCGAGCGCGGCGGAGCCGTTCGCGTAAAATTCGCCGACGGCAGGCGAATGGGCGAAGGTGCGGAAGATATTCGGCGTCGCGCCGAGCTTGGCCTTGATGCTATCCAGGTATTCTTTTGCGGGGCCCTGGGCCGAGGCGTGGTCAACGGGTTGAATGCGGGGCATGGTGCTATCTCCTTGTTTGTGTGTCCTTAAACTAAGCTTTAAATGGGCTTCGTCAACTTTTTCTTGCGCCCGGGCATACATATTGGTACTTTCCCGCGGTTTTTAAAGGACTTCCATGATCAGCAACGAACTGCTATTCGCTCTCGCCCTGTTCGGCGGCTTGAGCATCTCCCTCGGGGCGTTTTACCTCGGGCGGTTTTTCGTGTTCGTGCTCATGGTTACGATCACTTTGTATCTCGGCATCACGGAAGCAAAAGTGATCGAGGTGTTCGGCTGGCCGACGACGATCGGCACCGCACTGTTCGGCGTACTGATGCTCTCGACCGACATGTTGAGTGAGCGTTACGGACGCAAAGCCGCGTTCGAGGTGACGTTCTATTCGATATTCGCGGTTCTGTGCTTCCAGCTTTTCCTGAAGATCACGCTGCTGGCGGAAGCAACGCCGGACATGCAGTTCATGGGCGAGGCGATGTCGACGGTTTACACCACGTCGTTCCGCATGGTGTTCGCTGGCATCTTCGTGTTCATGGTTTCGCAAAGCCTCGACATCGTTCTCTTCTACCGCATCCGCCAGATTACGGGCGATAAATGGCTGTGGGCACGGAACAAGGGATCGACGATTGTGTCGCAGGGTGTGGATACGTACCTGTTCACGTTCCTCGCATTTTACGGCCTGTTCGATGACTGGGTCCTGATGGCGACGACCAATTACTGCTTCAAGCTTGTCGTGGCGTTCAGCGATACGTTCTTTATCTACGCCAGCAAGTACATTACGCCGCGCGACCTCAAAGCGCCGGAAACTATCGCAGCTTCCTAAGCGGCCAGCGCATCCAGCACGCAGACATTCTTATAACCCCGCGCATAGAGATATTCGGCGGCCACGCGGCTGCGCTTGTTCGACCGGCAGATAAACGCAATCGGCCTGTCGGTGGGCAGTTCGGCATAGCGCCCGGGAATATCCTGCAGCGGGATATGCAGGGCGTTTTCAATCGGCTTTTCGAATGTTTCCTCGAAGGTGCGCACGTCGACCACGACGTGATCCTTCAGTTCATCGGGGTGGAGAAGGGGAATAACCGGGGCTTCGATTTTTTCGCGCCGGGCACCGTACTGTGCTTTGCCGCAGGCTGCGCATTCAGGATTTTTCTCAAGCTGAAGCGCCTGCGTTCTCATAGTTTTAAAATCAAGCGAGAGAATTGTGCCGGGTTTTACATCGCCGATTCCGAGCAAGAAGCACAGCGTCAGGTGCGCCTGATACATGCCTGCCAGTCCCGCGACGGTGCCGAGAATGCCGCCCTCGACGCAGCTTTTGCAATCGAGCGGGAGTTCCGGGAACAGGCAATGATAGCAGGGCGCGTTTTTATCAAAGCCCGCGAAGATCGCGACTGTGCCGTTAAAGCCTTCGACGCTTGCGGCAACCAGAGGCGTTTTGCTGCGGATGGAAAGCTCGTTCAGTAATTGCTTGGATTCAAAATTGTCTGTGCCATCAAGGATAATATCGAAGCCGTCGATGTCGTCGCCGACATTCAATCTTTGCAGCACGGCGGTGATTTTGATTTCGGGATTAAGCTCTCTCAAATACGCGGCGGTGAGCTCGGCCTTGTTCTTCCCGGCGTCGGACGTTTTGAAAATCGTCTGGCGGTGGAGGTTTGAAATATCGACAACGTCGTCATCGACAATCGTGATGTGGCCGATGCCTGCGCCAGCTAAATAGGGCAAAGCAGGTGCGCCGAGACCGCCCGCGCCGACCATCAGCAGCTTCGTGTTTTTCAGTAAATCCTGATGCTCTTGCGTGAACTCAGGGAGCAGGAGTTGTTTCTCATACCGGCTCATATTTTCCCCTGGTGCCAGAAGGGGCGGTCGATCATGGGCGTCGAGGCGCTGGCGCTTTCCTGCGGCGCGATGATGCCGGAAGTGTAAGCTTCGCGGCCCGCATCAATCGCACGCGCCATGGCATGCGCCATTTTCACGGGGTCGCCCGCTTTCGCGACGGCGGTGTTAAGCAGTACAGCGTCGTAGCCGAGTTCCATCGCAGCCGCGGCATGAGACGGTGCTCCCACGCCTGCATCGACGACAAGAATTTGATCCGGGAATTGTTCGCGCAGCATTTTGAGACCGAGCGGATTGTTCAGTCCGCGTCCCGATCCGATCGGCGCGCCCCATGGCATAAGAATATCACAGCCCATATCGACCAAGCGGCGGGCGAGCGTTAAATCTTCCGTCATGTAGGGAAAAACTTTGAAACCTTTCGCGATCAATTTTTCTGCGGCGTCGCTCAGGCCCAACGGGTCGGGTGCGAGCGTGTAATCGTCGGCGATGACCTCGAGCTTGATCCAGTCGGTTTCAAAAATCTCGCGCGCCATTTCGGCGGTGGTAATGGCTTCGTTTGCGCTGAAACACCCGGCGGTGTTGGGCAGCACCGGAATTTTGAAACCCTTTAAAATGCCCCAGAATTTCTGGCCTTTTCCAGCGGCGTTCTCGCGGCGGAGCGAGACGGTAATCAGGCCCGGCTGCGAGGCTTCAATGCACTGGCGCAGGATTTCGGGCGAGGGATATTGCGCGGTGCCGAGGAACAATCTCCCGCTCAAGATTTTATCGCCGATGGCCAGCCCCCGCGCCATGATTACCCGCCCTGATATGGCGCGACGATTTCCAGCGCGTCGCCGTCCTGCAATTCCGTATTCGCGTAGGTCACGCGCGGTACGAATTCGCCGTTGCGCGCAACGGCGACGAGCTTACCGTTGAAGCCCTCGGCGTCAAGAACGCTGTTTATGTCAGGCGCGCAATTGACGCTTTTGCGCTGGCCGTTGATGGTGATGATCATCGTTTTCACTCCTGAATAAAGATATAAAATTATTCTGCTTTCCGGCAATAAAATCGGCGACGCAGGCCGCCATCACGGGCGCGAGCAGAAAACCGTGCCTGAACAGGCCGTTGCAGCGGATGATATTGTCCTCAATCGTTATACGCGGCAGGTTGTCGGGATAGGCGGGGCGAATTCCCGCCTGTATATTAAGAATTTCTGCTTCGGCAAACGAAGGGTGCAGGCTGAAGGCTGCGGAGAGCAACTCCAGCGCAGATTTCACTGTTACCGCGTTGTCCGCGCTTTCGACCAATGTCGCGCCGATCATGAAAACATTGTCCGGGCGCGGCACGATATAAAGCGGGTAGCGCGGATGCGCGAGGCGCACGGGCCGTGAGAGCGCAAAATCTTTATTCCGCACGATGACGATTTCACCCTTTACGCCGCGCAGATCCTTGTCGTCTTTTGCTGCAGCAAAACCGCGGCAGTCTATGACGTAATCGAATTTTTTGTGAAGCGCCTTGATGTCGGCGTTTTCTTGAATATGTATGACCGATGCGGCCAGGGCATTCAGCACCTGCTGCGGGTTTGTATGGGCTTCGTCCTTCAGATAAAGGCCGCTGGTGAAGCGGGATAACGAAGGCTCCAGCGCAGCAATTTTTTCCGCGCCGATGATTTTTTGCTGCGGCAATTTTGCGGCGAGGCGCTCAAGAATATATTCGTCATCCTTGTGCGCGACGATCAGACTGCCGTTGCAGTGGAATTCAATTTTCTCATCGAGGCTGCCCAGAATTTTTTCCCAGAGCGCGATCCCTTCCACCGCCGCGTCCAGAAAATTCTGCGGAAGATGTTCGATCTCAGCCCACGGTGCGAGCATGCCGCCTGCCATGGCGCTGGCGCTGTTTTCGCGTCCGGCATCGAAGACCGTAACGTCGAATTGACGTAATGCATGGGCAGCGCTTAAACCCATCACCCCCGCGCCCGCAACTGCGATCTTTGGGGCGATCCTGAGCTTTGAATTCTGGGGCGATGATTTCATTGTGCTGACAATATGTTAAGGAATAAGCCTTAAGTCAATGGGCGCTTGTTCCTGTTGATTTCCTGCAGCAGAAATGCAGTAATGCCTTCATTCGCTTCATAATTGTGGAATTTTCCAATGGTCAGGCAATTTCTTCTGGGCCTCTGCGCGCTCGTGTTTTTCACGGCGACCGCGCATGCGCAAGATGAAGACGTTCTGCCGTCGCTTCCGCGTTTGATTTTCCTCGAGAATGACGGGCCTGTAACAGACGATCCCAAGCATCTCGGCTATGCCTATGACCAGAACGATCTTCCGTACCCTGTCACATGGAAAGAAGTTCAGCCCCACTGTGATGGCTGCGCGCCGCTAGCTGATGCCTACAACAAAACGATGCAGTCCCTCATGAACACGCGTTACTGGATCGCGGAGATCGAGGAGAGAAAATCGGATATCGAGGGAAGCAGCAATCTTGCGCGCAGTCATGGCGGTACAGCGCCGCCCGCTGAAAATGCCGAGCCCGGTACGGAGCAGGAAAAACAGGCGGCTGCGGAATTGTCTTACAGGATGATGGTCGAGGACATGGCCGGGCGGCTTCCGGCGCTGGAAGCACAGGAAGAAAGCCTGGTGTCGCTCGGCGACGATTTGCTTCGCCAGCTCCTGCAATGCGAAGCGCTGACATGTGCGAGTGAGAGGATCGGGCCTCCTCTGGCAGCGGGCTTTGAAACGGCACCTGCGAATTTACTGCCGTTCGACTGGGAAGGGCCATATGCGAGCGTTTGTGAGATATGCGCGAAGCAAGCTGAGAAACTCAATGAATTGCCGACGCCAGCGCGTATTGCGACGGCCGGGCTGGAGGCTGTGCGGGCGGATCTGATGTTCGCGGAGATGGAGCTTCTCTCCATCGATGCCGAGCATGATGACATTGTTCTCAAGCGCAAAATATTTAATACCACACCCGACGGCGCGGAAAAAACGGACGCGGAAATTCAGGAAGAAATAACAGCGAGAGATAAGCTGCAAACCGACTACGAGAAAAAAACGCGCAAGCGCAAAGAGGACATGGAGGCCGCCATGAAAAAGGCCGAACAAGACATCGCAAAATATGAGAGCGATCTCGACGCGATCACGCGTAATTTTGAGGAAACTCTGAAATCTTATGAAGCGTGCATCGCGACCTGCGCGGCAGAAACAGGCGAGGTCATGGGGCCTGTACAGCCTGTGGCGGACAGCGCGCCTGCCGCTCCCCAGGCCGCTGAATAGCCCAAACAGGGTGGAATTACCGGATTTTGCAGGGATTTTTGCCCCAAACGCCGCGCCGGGGTTGCTATTTATGGCGGTGGGGTCTATATAAAGGCCACTCTTTCCAAGGTATCGCGGGCCTGTCGGCGAAGCCGACAAAATAAAAGGTCCAAAATACCAGTTTCTTGGTGACGCGGGATGGAGCAGCCCGGTAGCTCGTCAGGCTCATAACCTGAAGGTCGTAGGTTCAAATCCTACTCCCGCAACCAATTTCAAATCTCACGACATCTCCCATCATCTATAACTCTTTGAAAAATAAGTTATAAACAGCATTTTTTGTCTCATGACATCTCGGGGGACTCAACTGCTTCTATGATTTTTCGGGGTACGGTAAAGGGTATATCCAGTTCAATTTACTTTTGTACCTCGAAGGACCGGATATGCCGAAGATCACAAGGAAGCTCACCGAAGCAGAAATTCGTAATGCTAAGTCGCAGTCATCACCCTACAAGCTTTACGATACAGAAGGTCTAAGGCTGTTGATCAGGCCGTCAGGTAAGAAAGTCTGGCAGTATCCTTATGTTTTTCAGAAGGGGCACAACGTCTTTACGATTGGGCACTATTGTCCGGATCGCCGCCTTGGCTCGGTCGGTGCCGCTGAAGCGCGCAGAATCAGGGATGAAGTAAAGCTGCTGCTAACGCAAGGCATTGATCCTAACAAGCAAAAGAGGTTGCAACGGTATAATTCCAATGAGCTATCCGAAACAACTTTTGAAGCAATCGCCAGGGAGTGGCACAGCAAGGGTACCTGGGCAGTTAAACATAAGAAAAATATTTTGAGTTCATTGGAGGCGGATGTTTTTCCTCAGATTGGCTATAAGGAAATCAAGAAGGTGGCCACTCAGGATGTTGTGGCAGTGTTGAGTAGTGTTGAGCAGCGCAAAGCGCTGAATGTGGCTAAGCGTATTTGCCAGCGCTGTGAGGCAATTTTTGATTACGCTATGGTGAAGGGGTTATGTGCTAATAATCCGGCCTCTGGCAGAGCAAAATTTATTAGCAGCCGCCCTGTTCAAAATCGTGCGCATCTTAAAGAGGGGCAGGTGGGAGAGTTTCTTGGGAGATTGGAAGCATATCATGGCCGAGATCAGATTAAATTGGCTCTTCAGCTTTTGATTTTAACCTTTGTTCGTCCTGGTGAATTGCGCCAAGCACTCTGGAACGAGATTGATACGGAGAAAGCTGTTTGGATTATCCCATCCGGGCGCATGAAAATGAGACGGGATCATATCGTACCTTTGTCGCCTCAAGCTTTAAGAATTTTAGAAAAATTAAGGAAGATTACAGGCAACAGTGACTTTCTATTTCCAAGTGTGAGAAGTCCACATAAGCCTATTTCTGACGTCACATTATTAAAGGCAGTTAAAATCATGGGTTACGCCGGTGAGAGCAAGATCATGCCGCATGGTATGCGTCATACAGCCTCAACGATTTTAAACGAACATGGCTTTAATCGGGATGTTATCGAGCGTCAGTTGGCTCACAGAGATAACAATAAAATCCGGAGCATTTATAATCACGCAGAATATCTTGCAGAACGTTGTAAGATGATGCACTGGTATGGAGATCATCTGGATAAATTGAAGTCTGAGTATGGAATTAGAAGAAATATTTCTGAAAGAATTTTTGAGGGTTCTGGGCAAAGAAAAATGCGCTAAGACAGCTGATCGGCTGCGGTCTAGTTTTGGCCTTTATCCAAAGCCATTACATGATGAGCCTCGATTGCAAGATATTTGCGATCGTTATCTAAAAAGGCAGATTGATGAGGCTGCGCTAGGGTGCGAGTTAAAAAAATACTATACGGAATATCCTGATCCTCCAGAGATGCTATCCTTTTTCTTGTTGGAAGCCGTTACTCCTTTAATAGAAAATCAGCGAAAAAAAGATATAGAAGAGAGTGCTGTTGGCTTTCAAAAAACTAAGAAACTATCGTCCGTAATTAAAAAAATTATCGATGATGTGCAAGATGAAAATATTCAGAATTTTATGAAATTGAAAGCTGACTATTTAGATGACAGCTTTGACAAATATTTATCTGTTCTTTCTGATTTGCGAAAGGCACATGAAAAATTAAAAATCCCAATAACTTTAAAATTAAAAGCAGGGCGCCCTTCATTAGGCGTTTTTAACAATTATGTGGTTCTGGTGGCCAAGCTATATGAAGAGTTAGGCGATGAGAAATTCACTGTATTGCGTCATAGAAAATCTGTTGCATCGGGCTCTATAGAATATGTTGCCATTACTCCTGGTCATCAATTTGTGGAGATTGCAGTTGATTGGCTAAATAAGCAGTTGAGCGCTGTAGTTGATCAGTATGATTCCAAAAATATTCTTCATGCTTGCGAAGAAGCAGTCACAACCCTTAAAAATAGGCACCCCGATAAATAGACGTCATTTTTTTGAAAGTTTATCGGGCCATATCTTCTAGCCAAAATCAGGTAATCTTTTTAACGTTTCCTTATAATTTAAGAGGAGACGAACATGCCTAATGAACTTAAAGAGATGTCATCATATATCATAAGGTTGCCTGAGGTTTCCAGACGTACTGGACGGTCTCGGGCTGCGATTTATGTCGATATGGATAAGGGGCTTTTTCCTAAAAGCGTTAAAATTGGCGAGCGTGCCATAGGTTGGTTTGAGCACGAGATCGAAGCCTGGATCAAGGCTCGCCTTCATCGCCGGTTGCCGCATGAGACAGCGTAAAGCCCTACAGCGCCCTCTGTACGGCTTTCTTGCCGTTCTAAAACTGGGCCAGCATTTGGGCTACGATAGTGACGTTGGGGACGCAGCGAAGCGTATTTTCCTCATTTTGCAGGGACATGCGGACAAAGATGGGATTGCTTTCCCGTCAGTTAAGAGAATTGCTGACAGACTCGGCCTTTCTCGTACAGCCGTCACAAATCAAATAAAAAATCTTGAAGAGGCTGGGTACCTTATTCGCAAGACACACTATTGCTCCCATAGTGGAAGAAGAATGCCGAATGTAATCAGTCTCAATTTAGCTTTGATTAATGCCCCTAAAAATACTGATGCTCTAAGTGCTAGGGATGCAACATTTATAGTTATATACCTTGTAACTCTATTGCGTTACGGGAGAGTGAAACCTTCACATGTTAAGAGATACCTAACTCTTAAAGGTTGCATAAACAAACCATTAAAACAGATTTCAATAAACAAAGCTTCCGAACAGCAAGATTTTGCTATCAAGAAGGGGCGTGTTTCAGAGGCAGCCTGGTATCTTGAGAAGAAGCGTGAGGCAGAGACTGGGATAACTAAAGAAATGCAGAATGAGCATGAAGCTCTTTATAGAAAGTTACAGAGCTATCTGGGATTTGGGCAGATAACCCAGTTTAATACTGAACTAACGAAGATAACAAAAGAGATGGAATTGATAGATGCGTTCCGCTTTGAAGTAGAAAAAATAAAGGAAAAACTTATAGAGCTTTCATCCCTGGTGCAGGTTTCTGCGGGCTAGTGAAAACCTAACAAAACCCCACATTCAATATTAGCTTTTGTCAACTTTTCACTCAATATATTGGTTTACAAAGCTGTCCTATAACATCTACAAGTGTATTGGGTGGTCTTTAAGGCGACCCGGGGGCGTTAGAACCTCGTAACAAGCGGATGGCGTGTCCGTCATCACGTCGCTTCTCGGTCTATGACCGGGAGGCGATGGCGTATGTCCAAGCTTCGGTTAAAGGCCTTCGCGGTCGTCTTGTTACGACTTCTAAACTCCCGGTCACCAGAGAGGACACTCTGGTGGCTTTTTCTTAACCGGGAGATGAACATGAAAATTTTTAATCTAACAATATTTCTAGTGGGAGCTTCTCTGCTTTTGAGCGGATGCGTTACCAGTCGTGCTGCTACGGCATCTATTGCGAAGCAGAGCATGGTTGGCATGAGCAAGGAAAGCGTCTTGTCTTGTATGGGGGTGCCAGTTGACAAGATGACAGAAGGCTCGACCGAGGTGTGGGTGTACGGGTCAGGTGGTGGAACAGACAGCATTGGAAGTGCTTTCGGCCAGACACAAGGATCGGCCCATGTTATCGGCAACTCAGTTTACGGCTCGTCCAGTGGCTCAGCCATAGGTTTTGGTCGTAGCAGATCACGTTACTGCACTATCAACATGGTGTTTCAAAAAGGTCGCGTCTCCGCAGTCAATTATTCAGGGCGGACCGGCGGCTTGGCGACGCAGGGTGAGCAATGTGCCTATGCCATTGAAAACTGTGTCCATTAGGGGGACTTACCATGAAGAAACATTTGTTGCGGTTGGTGCCATTTGTGCTCTTTTTTTTAGGAAACTTCCTAGTATTTTACACTTTTGAAGCTTTTCCAGTC
>Ga0138256_10002919_pt1 | contig 18256 bp, 15 predicted proteins | sample KNB2016incub_MG_FD_105486 | JGI IMG/M metagenome (GOLD analysis project Ga0138256, IMG submission 105486) | Active sludge microbial communities from wastewater in Klosterneuburg, Austria - KNB2014incub_MG | ecosystem: Engineered > WWTP > Activated sludge > Unclassified | place: Austria... | reverse complement strand
TGGCCGTCGTTCGTCGAGCTCGCCGCCACGAAGAAGATCGGCGCAGTCTTCGCGTTTCCACTGCTGGTGCACGGCGCCAACGTTGGGGTGTTGTCGGTGTACCAACGTGTGGAGGGGCCGCTCAGCATGTCGCAACGCAGCGACAGCTTTGCGCTCGTCGGGGTGCTCGCGCTCACGATTCTGAGCCTGCAGGAGTCGTCGGCCGGTGACGGGGAGACGCACGGAGTTGCCGATGTCATCGACTATCGGGCCGAGTTGTACCAAGCTTCAGGCATGGTTGCCGTGCAACTGCGCATCCCTGCGTCCGAAGCGCTGCTGCGAATTCGTGCGCACGCGTTCGCCGCCGGTCAGGCTGTCGGCGCCGTGGCTACAGAGATCGTCGCCCACCGGCTGCGTCTCGCCGACGATCGGCCCGATCTCGAAGGAAGGATCTGAGCCGATGCCCTCCGCACACGAGTCAGACAGTCACCTCGACACGGCCGAAGTCCCTACGATCGACCGGAGCGCCCTCACCGCCACCACGTTCCTCGCGATGCGTCGAGCTGTTGGATGTTGCCGCGGCGGGCATCCTGCTGGCCGACGAGACCGGCCGGCTGCGTGTGATCGGCGCCTCCACGGAGCAGGTGCAGTTGCTCGAACTGTTCCAACTGCAGAGCGACGAAGGGCCCTGCCTCGACTGCTATCGAACCGGTTTGGTCGTCGCCAGTGAGCGGCTCGACGCCGAGTCGCCGTGGCCGGTGTTCGCCGCCGAGAGCCTTCGCGTCGGCTTCCCTTCGGTGTGCGCCGTGCCGCTGCGCCTGCACGATGTGGTGTTGGGTTGCCTCAACCTGTTCATGCGCGACCCGGTGCCGCTGGGCGCACTCGACGTGGCGCTGGCACGAGCCCTCGCCGACGTGGCCAGCATCGCCATCGTGCAGGACCAGGCCACGCGCGAGGCAGCAGTGCGCGAGGGCCAGTTGCAGCACGCGCTGAGCAGCCGAATCGTCATCGAGCAGGCAAAGGGAATGCTTGCCGAGTTCGCCGGTGTCGACATGGACCACGCCTTTGCCCGCTTGCGATCGTTCGCGCGCAACCGCAATCGACGCCTCACCGAGGTGGCTGCCGAGCTGGTGGCGGGCAGCATCGCGGTCGCCCAGGTGTCGCCCGGTCGTGTGCCGCCACCGCCTGCCGGCAAGGCGAGCCCGCCGCCCGCCTGACCGGCACGCCCGTGTGCTGAGTCAGCTCAGGAGCGCGGCCAGCGAGTGGTGGCCCAGCGCCCGGGCGTGCTGCAGCGCCGTCACGCCCTGTCGATCGGCGAGCAGCGGGTCGGCGCCGGCTGCGAGCAGGATGCCGACGATCTCCTGGTAGGGCGGCGAGCCGTCGCCGAGGATGACCGCCTCGAGCAGCGCGGTCCAACCGAGGTCGTTGACGTGATCGACATCGATGCCGGTGCGCACGACGCGGCGAACGTACTCGACGTGGCCGCGCTCGCTGGCGGGGATGACGGAGATGCCGCCGTACCGGTTGCGAAGGGTCATGTCGGGGCCGGCGGGCAGCAGCGCCTCCAGCATCGCGACGCTGCCACTGACGCCGGTTGCAAGCCATGGCGTGTCGTTGCGGTCGTCGAGGGCGTTCGGGTCGGCACCGCATGCCACGAGCAGTTGGGCCACTGCGAGATGGTCGTCTGCCACTGCCAGCAGCAGCGCCGATCGGCCGCGCATGTCACGACTCTCCAGCGCCGCCCCGGCTGCGAGGGCACGGGAGACCCCGTCGACATCACCCGACGCGGCTGCCATCAGCAGTTGCGCGTCGGGTGATGACGGTGGAGCGGCTGCGTCGGGCATCGCCACGATCCTGTCATGGGCCGAGGGGCGGCCCATCACGGTCACGTGAAGATGCTGACGCCACCTGGCCCGATGAGCAAGCCGACCACGATGAGCGCCACGCCCTGCAGCATCTGCTTGCGCGTGAGGGCGATGATGCCGGCGATCACCAGCACGACGGCGATGATCCACAAGATGAAGGCCATTGGTTCAGAGCTCCTTGACGAGTGAGGTCAGCTCGGTGAGATCACTTGGCTGACCGATGGTGGCTGCGGCGGCCGGCGCGCTGGTGCGAGCCGAGCCAGGAAGGGTGGTGCGCCGATGGAAGCGGCGACGAGGACGTGCCCACGTGGCAACGGTGGTGCGCACCGTCACCGTGTCGACGTGTGCCATCACTGCAGGCGATGATGCAGGGAAGTACCCAGTGGAGAGCGACGGCAAACACCGGAGCCGGCTGCTCCGGTCGACTCATGCCGCTCGCCGGTCGTCGTGCTGCTCATCGGCGAGCACGCGCAGGGCAGCCAGGCTGGCAACGATGAGGCGACCGACGTGCACCTGGCTGGTGCCGATGCGCTGAGCGATCTCCGCTTGGCTGAGCTCTTCGAAGAAGCGCAGTTCGAGGACACGACGCTCTCGCGGCGCGAGATGGGCCAGCAGCGCGGCCAGCACGGTTCGGTCGAGCATCGCATCGAACCCGTCGCCCGACTCGTCCCGTCGTCCGTCTGCTCGATCGAGCGTGGTGGCGTAGCGAGCGTTGTTCGCCTGCTGCACCTCGTTCACCAGGCCGGTGGTGATCGCCAGTCTGTCGGCGATCTCGGCCGCGCGCGGCGTTCGGTGCAGGTCGGCTCGAAGATCGTCGGTGGCGCTGCCGACCGCGTTGCGCATGTCCTTGGCTCGACGGGGCACGTACACGGTCCAGGTGCGGTCACGGAAGTGACGGCGCAGCTCGCCCATGATGGTGGGCGTGGCATATGCCCCGAACGCCACTCCGTGCGAGGGGTCGAACCGCTCGACGGCGTTGAGGAGGCCGATGCGAGCCACCTGCAACAGGTCGTCGAACGGTTCGCCTCGGTGTGAGAAGTGACGAGCGCCGCGCATGGCCATCCATGTCGCGTCGGCGACGATCTGGTCGCGCAACGCGATGGAGTGAGTACCTGAGTAGCGACACAGCGACTCGTCGAGCCGCAGAGAATCGGCGGCACGTTGCTGGACGAGGGTGGGTTGAGCAGGCGGTGGCCGCTCGAGGGTTGCAGAAACCGGACCGGGCTCGTGCACGTGGTTCTCCATCGAGTTCGATGGCGCCACCTGGGACCGGAGCAACGCGACTGTGAGCAGCACTCTGCTCTCGAGGAGACAGTACCGCCTGGACGAGGAAAGCGGTAGGCCTGGCCGGCACCGGAGATGAACACTTCGTGCCGGGTGGGGCCGTGTGGCCCTCAGTCGAGCTGGTAGCGGATGGGCAGCCGCTTGAGACCACTGACGAACGTGCTGCGGATGAGCTCGGGGTTGCCGGCCAGCTCGACGCTCTTCAAGCGGGGGAGCAGGGCGCCGAACAGCGCCTTCAGCTCCATCCGGGCGAGCATCGCGCCCAGGCAGTAGTGCACGCCGAAGCCGAATGCGAGGTGCTTGTTGGGCGTGCGGCCGATGTCGAACCGGAACGGATCGTCGAACACGTCCTCGTCGCGGTTGGCCGACCAGTACGACAGCAGCACGTCCTGGCCGGCCTTGATGGTGGTGCCGCGGAGGTCGTAGTCGACCGTGGCGGTGCGCATGAAGTGCTTCACCGGAGTGGTCCAGCGGATCATCTCGTCGATGGCAGTGGCCATCAACGACGGGTCGGCCTGCAGCCGGGCCAGCTGGTCGGGGTTCTCGATCAGCGCCTGCATGCCGCCGCTCATGGTGTTGGAGGTGGTGTCGTGGCCGGCAGTGGCCGCGATGATGTAGTACCCGAGCTGCTCCTTGTGGCCGATCGGCTCGCCGTCGACGATGCCGTTGGCGATCACCGACGAGAGGTCGCCGGTGGGGTTCGCCTTGCGGTCGGCGGTGATGCCGTCGAAGTACGCCACGAAGTCGGCCACCGTCTGGATGATGCCGGCCAGCACGTCGTCGTCGCGCTTGAAGTCGTCGTCCTCGGCGCCGAACAGCTCCTGGGTGAGCTTGAGCATGCGCGGGTAGTCGGTCTCGGGTAGGCCGAGGATCGCCAGGATCACGTACAGCGGGTACTGCATCGCGATCTCACTGGCGAAGTCGCACTCGCCGCCCAGTTCCTCCATGCGGGCCATCGACCGCTCGGCCAGCTCCGCCAGCCGCGTGTCGAGCTTGGCGAGGTTCTTCGGCAGGAACCACTCGGCGGTGAGGTTGCGGTGCGAGCGGTGCTCGGGGTCGTCCATCTGCACGAGCGACTTCACGAGGTGGCCCTGCATGGCGCGCATCGCATCGGACTCCTTGGTACCGAGGATGGCGCGAGGTGCGTTGAGGAACTCGTTCTGGTGCAGCTCCACCTCCAACACGTCGGCGTGCTTGGTGAGCACGTAGAACGGATTGAAGTCGGGATGCTCGACCCAGTGGATGGGGTCCTCCGCGCGCAGCTTTGCAGCTGCGGCGTGGAAGAAGGCCTCGTCGGTGAACGTGGTGCCGGTGAGGTAGGCGAGGCCCGCCTGCTCGAGGGTGAGATCGTCGTAGGTGGTCATGCTGCCGGAACATACCACGGGGTATGGCGCCGCACAGAAGCCGGATCACACCGAGCCGCGACCCGCCGCGGCGGTGCAGAATGGGCGAGTGGAAGCCCTCGACCAGCACGACTACTTCGACACAGGGATGCAACTGTTGGCGCTCGGAGGGGTGCGGGCGGTCACGGTCGCTCGCCTGTGCACGGCGCTGGGGGTCACCAAGGGTTCGTTCTACCACCACTTCCGTGGCGTGGAGGACTACAAGACGCAGCTGCTGGCTCATTGGTCGAGCGAGGGCGAACGGCAGGTGCTGGTGGCTGCCGATGCCGTAGCCGACCCGATGGAACGGCTGACGGTGCTGCGCGAGCTCGGCATCGCCCTGCACCACGAGGCCGAGGTCGCCATCCGCGCCTGGTCGCGCACCGACGCGGCGGCGTGGAGCGTGCGCGAGAAGGTGGATGCCGCTCGCGAGCGCACGGTCGCCGAGGCGTACCGCGAGGTAGGAGTCGCCACCGACGTGGCGCAGATGCTCGGCCGGCTCGGTGTTGCCGTGCTCGTCGGCGCGCAGCACCGTGGAGAGGCCACGGACCGCGACTCGCTCCGCGAGATGTACCTGCGCCTGCACGAGATGACGATGGCGACGTGGGGTACCGACCGAGTGCACACGTCGAAGGAGCTCACGCGATGACTGGAACGACCTGGCGACCGGACGTGCTGGCCGACTTCGAGCACGCGACGCTGGCCGTGCCCTTCCGGGGCAGCACCATCGACGCCGTCGTGGTGCGGCGTGCTGCCTCGCCCGTCGCCGGTGGGGCGGCGGTGCTGTACGTGCACGGGTTCGGCGACTACTTCTTCCAGACGCATCTCGCCGCGTTCTACGAGGCCCTGGGCGTGCGGTTCTACGCGCTCGACCTGCGCCGCCACGGGCGCGCGCTGCGCAAGGGGCAGTTGCCGAACTTCACTGCCGACATCGACGAGTACCTCGACGACGTCTCTGCTGCCATCGGGCTGCTGCAGGCGCACGAGGGTGTGGAGTGGTTGCTGCTCAACGGCCACTCCACGGGTGGCCTGGTCGCCGCGTTGTACGCGCACCGTGGTCCTCGGCGCAGCGATGTCGACGCGGTGTTCCTCAACAGCCCGTTCCTCGACATGAACCTTCCTGCGTGGCAGGAGGCCGTGCTCGAGCCGGTGCTGTCGGCAGTCGGCCGCATCGTGCCGTCGCTCAAGCTGCCCGGCCTGTCGTCGCTGTACGGCGAGAGCCTCCATGCCGATCACCGCGGCGAGTGGTCGTTCGATCTGGCATGGAAGCCGCTCGCCGGGTTCCCCGCACGCGCCGGCTGGTTCCGCGCCATCCACCGGGCGCAGGCCGAGGTTGCGGGCGGCCTGTCCATCGCGCAGCCGGTGCTGTTGCTGCACGCCGGTCGCAGCGCGCACCCCAAGGAGTGGAACGCCGACGTGCTGTCGGCCGACATCGTGCTCGACGTGGCCGACATGGAGCGGCTCGCGCCCGGGCTGGGTTCACGAGTGGAGGTGGGCAGCGTCGACGGTGGCATTCACGACCTCGTGCTGTCGCGCGAACCCGCTCGTGCGCGCACCTTCGAACTGCTCGCCGAGTGGCTCCGCGGGGCACGCTCCTGAGGCCTGGCTCAGTAGATCGTCTGACGGATCCGTTCTGGGTAGGCATCGTCGTATGCGGTGCCATCGAACTCGCCGCCCGTGATCAACTCGTTGATCTGGCCGACGGTGGGCAGGTCGGCAGCGTCGCGAAAGGCGGCGACATCCCAGAGGCGTGAGCGGATGAGCGCTTTCGGGCATTGCGTGTACACCGATTCGATGCTGACCACGATGACGGTGGCCGGCAGCTTGTCGTCGATCGCGAACTGTTGACGCAGCTGCTGGTCGGTGGTGAGCACGGCGGTGCCGTTGACCCGCAGCGTGACGCCGATGCCGGGCACCAGGAACAGCAGCCCGATGCGCGGATCGGTGACGAGGTTGCGCAACGTGTCGAGCCGGTTGTTGCCGCGCCGGTCGGGCAGCAGCAGCGTGCGTTCGTCGGGCACGCGCACGAAGCCGGCCGGGTCGCCACGTGGCGAGCAGTCGAGCCCGCCTGCGCCGGAAGTGGCGATGAGGACGAAGGGGGAGGCGCTCACGTACTCCTGATGCAGCGGCGTCAGGTGATCGATCTCCTTGGTGAGCGAGCTGGGAACGGGCTCGCCGTACAGGGCTTCCAGCTCGGCGAGCGTTCGAACGATGTGCACGTGCGCAGAGTACCGGTGGGAGCCGAGGCGCTCGTTGCGAAATTCATCGGAGAAGTCCCTACCTACCGGTCAGTAGGGAGAGTAAGCTGACACCGTGACGAGTTCCGACACCAGTGCCCACACCGCGGTTCTTCCCCCTCGTACCCACTCCCTCAACGATGTGCGCGATATCATCCCGGCGTCGTGCTATCAGCGCTCCACCGGCCGCGCCGTGCTGGCGCTGGTCCAGGCGTGGGTGCTCTACGCCATCCCGATGGTGGGCCTGGCCCTCACCAACACCTGGTGGGCGCTGCTGGTGTGGTGGGCGCTCGCCGGCCTGGCCGTGTCGGGGCTGTTCGTCCTCGGTCACGACGCCTCGCATGGTGCGCTGCTCGATTCGCGAAAGGCCAACCGGGTCGTCGCGCAGGTGTGCATGGTGCCCAGCTTCCACGTGGAGGCGGCATGGGATCTGGGTCACAACCGCATCCATCACGGCTACACCACTCGCCAGGGATTCGACTTCGTGTGGCATCCGGCCACGGTGCAGGAGTATGCGGCCATGGGCCGCTTCGCCCGGTTGCGTCATCGTGTCGAGTGGTCGCGCCTGGGCTCGGGGGCGTACTTCCTGCGCACCGTGTGGTGGCAGAAGATGTGGCGGTTCAATGCGCCGGGCAAGCGCCACGACGCCATCGTGCGCGACAAGCTGGTGCTCAGCGCGGTGCTGCTGCTCGCCTTCGGTGGCGCCGCCACCTTCGGCGCGCTCACCGACGGAGTGTTCGGTGCGTTCTGGGTGCCGTTCAAGATGCTCGTCGTGCCGTTCCTGCTGTTCGTGCAGGTGATCGGGTGGACGGTGTACGTGCACCACGTCGCCCCCGACATCCGCTGGTGGCCGCGCAAGGAGTGGTCGCAGTTCAAGGGGCAGATGGAGAGCACCACCATCCTGCGGGTGCCCGCAGTGGTCAACCGGCTGTTCTTCCACAACATCTTCGTCCACGTGCCGCACCACGTCGACGCGCGCATCCCGTTCCACCAACTGCCTGCTGCCGCCACCGCCATTGCCGAGGCGTACCCGCAGACCGTGCGCTCCGGCAAGCTCTCGCTGCGCGAGTACGTCCGCGACGCGAAGGCGTGCAAGCTCTACGACTTCGACGCCGGAACCTGGTTGCCCTACCCGCGGTGAGGGTCTCGCTGGCGATTGCTCCGGTGCACCGATAGGTTCACGCGATGGCTGGTTCGATTCTCGGCACCCGGGTGCTGCGCACAGAAGATCCGGAACTGCTGACGGGTGCCGGTCGCTTCGTCGACGACCTGCAACTGCACGACCCGTTGCACGTCGTGTTCGTCAGATCCGAGATGGCGCACGCGCGCCTGCTCGAAGTGCACTCGGAGCAGGCGCGGGCGATGCCCGGTGTGGTGGCCGTGCTCACCGCCGCCGACCTCGGTGTTCGCCCGCACCACGGGATGGTCAAGGTGCACGACGACTTCGCTCGTTCGCCGCTGGCCGAGGGCAAGGTGCGCTTCGTCGGTGAGGCCGTCGCCGCTGTCGTCGCCGAGTCGGCGGTGCAGGCACGTGATGCCGCCGATCTGGTGGTGGTCGACTACGAGCCGCTCGCGGCGGTGGTCGATGCCGAGGAGGCACTTGCCGAGGGTGCGCCGGTGCTGTTCGAGCAGCACGGCGACAACATCGCGGTGGCCGCAACCGACCCGGTGCAACCAGGGTTGTTCGGCGACGCCGACATCGTGGTGCGCGGCAGGTACGTCAACCAGCGCGTCGCCGTCGCCCCATTGGAGCCACACGCGGCTGCCGCGGTCGTCGGCGCAGATGGTCGGCTGACGTTCTACGGCAGCACCCAGATGCCGCACCTGTTGCACCAGTTGCTCAGCAGAGCGCTGCGGCTCGACAAGTCGCGGATTCGCGTGATCACCCCGCACGTCGGCGGGGGCTTCGGCGGCAAGGCAGGGCTGTATCCCGAGCAGGTCGTCGTGGCGGTCGCCGCGCTGCAGTTGGGTCGGCCGGTCACGTGGATGTCGACCCGTAGCGAGGACATGGTGTCGCTCGCGCACAGCCGGGGCCAGGTGCAGTACGTCGAGCTGGGTTGCCGCCGCGACGGCACGTTCACCGGGTTGCGCGTGCGGCTGGTGGGCGATGGAGGCGCGTATCCGGGGCTCGGCGCGTTCCTGCCGGCAGGCACCCGCCGCATGTCGAACGGTACGTATGCGTTCACGGGCATCCAGTTCGATGTGTTGGTGGCAGCGACCAACACCACTCCCATGGGGGCCTACCGCGGCGCTGGTCGGCCGGAGGCGACGGCTCTGCTCGAGCGCGCCGTCGACCATGCGGCGCTCACCTTGGGCATCGACCCCATCGAGATCCGGCGGCGCAACCTGCTGGCCGACGACGTGTTCCCGTTCCACACGCTCACCGGCATCACGTACGACAGCGGGGCGTACTCCACTCCGCTCGAGGAAGTGGCCCGGTTGGCGGGGTACGACGAGCTTCGTCGGCAGCAAGCGGCGCGCCGCGCCAGTGGTGATCGAGTGTTGCTCGGCATCGGGGTGGCGATGTACGTGGAGATCACCGCCGGTGGTGGCGCCAGCGAATACGGCTCGGTGGCGGTGCACCCCGATGGCAGTGCCACGGTGATGGCCGGCACCTCGGCGCATGGCCAGGGCCACCAGACGGCGTTCGCGATGATCGTCAGCGCACAGACGGGCATCCCGGTGCAGCGCATCCGCCTGGTGCAGAGCGACACCGACCTGGTGCGCAGCGGCGGCGGCACCGGGGGCTCGCGCTCGTTGCAGTTGGGTGGTTCGGCAGTGCATCGGGCCACGGAAGCCATGGTGCACAAGGCGCGTCGGCTCGCGGCCCGCCTGCTGGAGGCCGACGAGGCCGACATCGTCGTCGACATCGCGGCCGGCACCGTTGGCGTGGCGGGCGTGCCGTCGTCGGCGTTCGACTGGGCAGCGCTGGCGCTCGCTGCCGAGCAGCATGCCGACGCGGTCGACCACGCCGACGGCACGCTGGGGCTCGCCGCACAGCTCGACTTCGACCAGGGCGACGCGACGTTCCCGTTCGGCGCGCACATCGCCGTGGTGGAGGTCGACCGCGACACCGGCAAGGTCGCCGTGTTGCGGCACATCGCCGTCGACGATTGCGGCGTGGTGCTGAACCCGCTGCTGGTGGAGGGCCAGCAGCACGGAGGTGTCGCCGCGGGCGTCAGCCAGGCGTTGTACGAACACGTTCGGTACGACACCGATGGCAACCCGCTCACCGCCAACTTCATGGACTACGCCTTCCCGTCGGCCGCAGAGTTCCCCAGCTTCGAGGTGCACAGCACGCAGACCCCCACGCCGTTGAACCCGCTGGGGGCCAAGGGCATCGGCGAAGCCAGCACCATCGGCAGCACGCCAGCGGTGCAGAACGCCGTCATCGACGCGTTGGCACACCTGGGCGTGCGGCACCTCGACCTGCCGTGCACCAGCGAGCGTGTGTGGCGAGCCATCGAGCAGGCCGAGTCGGGCACGTTGCCCGACCCGTGGAGCGAGCCGCCATCGGTGTTCGCTCGCATCGCCGCCGGGCAGCAGGTCGACGAAGCCGGTCTCCATGCCGCGGAGGGCATCTGACGCCTCGACGCGCTCACTCAGCGCACGGTTCGCGTGGTACCGGCTGGCAGTACAGGTGTGTCGGTCTCGTGGCACGGGAACCACGGTTGGCACCCCCCGGAACTGCAGATGTCGTCTGCTTCGAACGTGTAGTCCACCAGTCGCCCGTCGGCGTGGCGGCTGCCCGGCCCGTCAGCGCAGCGACAGTCTCTGTGCCCACCACGCCTCGACCTGCGCCGCAACCGTCGACAGGATGTCGGTGTCGAGCTCGGCGCGAATCTGCTCGAGCTGAGCACCCAACATGGTTGCGTCGACGCTGGCAGGGAGTGCAATGGGGCCCGTCAACCCGGCGAGGCGAGCGAGGCCGGCCGCCTTGGCCTCGTAGTACGCCGAGCCGGTGACGAGCACGGCGGGCGTGCCCGCCTCCAGCGCCCACAGCGCGAGGTGGTACGAGTGTGAGACCACGCTGTCGGCTGCAGCCAGGAGCCCGGCAGCGAGCTCGGGAGAGCGGGTGGCGTCGACCCACCGCCACGGCGAACGCCGAACCACCTGCTGCGCCAGCTGTGCGAACACGGCGGCTTCGGCGGGTGGGTTGTCGTTGATGGCAATGCCGAGCACCGTCGCCCCTGATCGAGTGGCGAGCTCGTCGACCGCGGCGGCGAGCGACAGGAGCTGGACCTCGCCGATGTAGTCGGCCGCCCTCACGTGGAACACGATGAATCGATCGCTCGTCACGTGTGCACGGGTGAGCGCTCGACGCACGTCGGCCGGGGCGGCGCGAGCGATGCCCATTGCGTCGTCGCCGACCAGCACGGCCTTGGCTCGAACGTCGTCGGGCAGCACCTCGATCGACCCGGCATCGCGGCACCCGAAGTTTGTGGCCGAGCGCACGGCAGCCGCGACCAGGCGCAGCTCTTCGTCGGAGCACGGGCCGACACCCTGGCCGGACCACACCACGGGCACAGTTGCCGCTGCCAGCGCCAGTGCGATCGCGACGCGGGGTACGAGCAACCGCTCGGCGAACGATGAGGTGAGGTACCCGCCGCCGGCGATGTACGCGAGGTCGAACGACGAGAGGTCGACGAGCGGCCGCGCCCTCTCGCTGGGGGTGAGCGGGGCCGAGGTGAGACCGTGCCCCGCCTCCGTCGCCGCCGCCGCCAGCTCGGCATCGGAGAGGCCCTGCCACAGCTCCATCACGGTGCCCGACCACGGCACGACCTCGGCGGCCCCGGTGGCCCCGGTGGCGAGGGTTGGCACGTTGCGGTCCGACACCAGCTCGATCTGGGCCGTCGGCAGCGCTCGTCGCAGCCGTCGGTGGACGGCATCGCAGATCGCGTCGTCGCCGAGGTTGCCGACCCCACCCGACACGATGAGCAGCACTCGCGGGCCGGCGTCGGCCGGCAGTGGTGCCGCCGCTGGTGGGCTCGCCGGGCGGCCGACGCGTTCGGTCGCGGCGGGCGTGGCCCAGAGCAACCCGGTCTCGGGATGCGCGCCGAACAGCGCGAAGCGGTCGAAGTCGGGCTCGTCGTAGAGGTACTTGCGCTCGATGCGCGCCTCGACGCTGCGCATGTCGGCTGCCTGGGCGCTGTGCCGCAGCGGGGTGAGCCGGTACCAGCCCAGGGTGGCGGGCACGTAGCCGACCAGCTTGCCGCGTCGTAGACAGCGCAGGATCAGCTCGAAGTCGTCGGCGACCCCTGCCAGTGCAGGATCGGTGGAGTACCCACCTAGGTCGGCGATGGCGGCGACGTCGATGACAGCCATCGAGTCGAAGCTCTGACCCACGCGCAGGCTCTCCGCCGAGGGGGCGTAGCTGGCTGCTGCCCACCCGGTACCTTCCGCTGTCGACGCGATGACCTGACCGAAGGTGATGATCGGTCGGTACGTGCGTGCCGTCGTGTACGCCGCTCGCACTCCGTCGGTGAGCAGGCAGTTGTCGGCGTCGAGCACCACTGCGTGCGCGGTGGGGCATGCCGCGAGCAGGATGTTGCGCGCTCGTGCGAGGCCCATGTTGTTCGGGCTGGTGATGACCCGCACCCGTTCGTCATCGGCGAACTGCGCCAGCACCTCCTGGGTCTCGTCGGTGGAGCCGTCGTCGAGGATCAGGATCTGTCCTCGATCCGTCGCCGCCAGCTCGTCGAGGGCCCGCCTGGCGGAGCTCAGGGCGTCGGGCAGGAAGCCAGCATGGTTCCACGTGATGACGAGCACGCTGAGGGCCTCGCGCCGTGCCGTCACCGGCTGGATGTTGGCGAGCACTTCGCGGAAGGTTCGGTCGCGCTGAGGGCCGCTGGCCACTTCGGCGGTCACGCGCACCGCATGGTGCAGCTGCCGCATCAGGCCCGACTGTGCCTGCTGCGCGGTGCTCAGGCCGGACAGTTCGGAGCGCAACGCGGCGACCTCGGCCCCGACGGCGGAGAGTTGCGCACCCGTCTCCGACAGCTGGGAGCCCAGCGCCGCGAGCTCGCTGCGGGCGGCAGCGAGTTCGGCAGCGCTGGCATCAGCTGCACGCGTCGCTTCGGGCTGCCGTGCGGCGGCGGCCAGCGCAAGTTGTTCGACGCGCTCGGCGCGTGCGGGCACTGCGCGTGCACGCGACAGCCATCGACGAGCAGCGGTGAACGCGCTCATCGCGTAGCGCTCAACATGGCATCGCGCTGCATGCTGCCCGCAACGATCAGTTGGCGGGCGGCCGACCACAACTCAAGGAGGCGAGTGGGCTGAGGGCGACCGGCGCTGGCCTCGTGCAGCCCCATCACCAGGCAGGCCGCTGCCGGGGGGAGTGCTGCGCGTAGCGTCTCGGCCAGGTCGTCGGGCATCACCTGCACGGGCACGCAGCCGTGTTCGATGGCTTCGAGGAGGCAGATGCCATCCAGGTGGTCGTGGTCGGACCACCAGCAACGCACGTCGGCCTGTTGCAGGAGTCGCCCGACCGCCGCCGGCGGCGGGCCTGGTGTGACGTCGTCGGTGAGCATCACGCCACCGTGCCCCCAGTGCTGCGTGAGCACGGTCGCCAACTGAGCGGAGCCGGGTGTGGCGCGAGCGGCGAGGCACCACCGAAGCGGCCGGTCGAGATGAGCGGGTGCATCGCAGACCGCCTGACGGTGGCCGCTGCCCGCGTAGATCGCTCGGGCGCCGCCGCCCCATCCGACCGCTTCGTCGGGTTGCAGTGTCATCCCGACGGCGGCGAACCGCTCGGCAGGGTCGAGCCCAGCAAGCCCGCGGCGTTGGTGATTCCGCTCGTGGGAGAGGCAGTCGCGCCAGGCGTCGCGGAGGTCGGATTGATCGTCGCCGATGGCCTCGATCACCTCCTCCCGGACAAAGCTGGGGACCGGGCCCAGCCGGCGGATGGCCTCGCACGACAGCGGCCCGTCGAAGGCGGTCTCGACGACGGAGTGAGCGCCGGCGACGGTGAACGCGGTCATCGCGAGCAGGCACTTCGAACAGGTGCCACAGTTGCCGCGCCGGTTGCTCTCCCAGCACACCTTCAGCTGCGCGGCCAACTGCGGTCGGGTGGCGACCAGAGCCGCCTTGTCGCTGCGGCTCATCGACACACCCCAGTGAGTGATGGTGGTGCGGTCGGTGGACCAGCAGGCGTCGAGGTCGGGCGCGCTGCCGTTCGCACGCGGGTAGCGAACACTGTTGGAGGAGGAGATCACGATCTCGTCGAAGAGCGGACCGAGTGCCAGCGCCGACCCCAGCAGCACCGCGCCGTGCGAATACTTCCAGGGGATGTATCGCTCGATCTCGTCACGCACGTTCGTGGTGAGCCGATGGATGGGCAGGCCGACAGCGCCGGCAACAGCCTGCGTGTCGTGCCACACCGCTGCGGCCACGTCGGCGGAGTGATTCGGCTCGAGGCCATCGATGACGATCAGGCGCGTGACACGAGGGCCAACACCGTCGAGGCTGGCGACCAAGGTGGCCATCGAGTCGATGCCGCGTGTGAACAACAGCCCGACATCGGGCCCGGCGACGAACGGTTGGCGTTCGGTGGATGCGGACACCACTGGTTGCCGCCAGCCCCACTGCCGGTGCAGCACGTGCGCCGCAGCACGGCAGCCGTGCAACTGCTGCGCGCTGATCGGGGCCTCGATGGCCAGGTCTTCGCCCAGCGACGATGCGAGCGAGAGGGCCACCGGCACGAACGCGCCTGGGCCGAGATCGATCACGCCGATGTCGTCGTGATCCGTGGCGATCCACCAGGTGTGCATCTCGCCGGAGTGGTGCACGTCGCAGCTCAACCGAGCCGAAGTGGTACCGACTTCCAAGCGTGGTGAACCCAGATGCATCTCGCTCATCCTCGCACGACGGGGCCCTCGGCCTGCAGTGCATGCAGCGGCCGTGCCACCTCAGGCTCGTGCCACCTCATGTTCGTGCCACCTCAGGGTCGAGCGGGCACCGAGTCGCGCGCCGGATCCTGCCGATAGAGCTCGGCGAGGGCGTCGTACAGGTGGGGCTTGGCGGCAGCCAGCCGCACCGGGATGCAGAAGAACGCCTCGGTGGCGACTGCGAAGAACTCGGCGGGGCTCTCCCACGCGTACGGCCGCAGCACGTGATCGGAGTCGCGTCCTTCGGTGCGGTGGAACTCGTCGCGCAGCACCCGCTGCCACCGGTCGAGTGCGGCGCCACGAAGGGGTGGCACGCCGTCGGCGTAGCCGTCGCTCATGTCGATCTTGTGTGCGAACTCGTGGATCACCACGTTGCTCCCCAGTGCGGGGCGCCTGCTGTCAGCCAGGGCTGCATCCCACGAGATCACGATCGGGCCGCTGTGCGGGCTGGCCAAGCCGATGGTGCCGATGACCTCGTCGGTGTACGTGCCGGCGACCGGGCCGGCGCGTGTGCCACTGGAGAGGCTGGCGGAGGGGCGAACGATGATGGACCGCACCTGGCGATAGGGCCAGGTGTCGAACGACAGGATGGGGATGGCGGCGTTGGCGGCGATGGTGACGAGCACCTCGTCGGTGAGCTCGATGCCGGCGACCGGTTCCCACCGCTTCGACTGCAGCAGCGCCGCGGTGTGCTCGAGCAGGCGCTCTCGCAGCGCACGGTCGAGGCGTGCCGCAATGCCCACGTTGGCGCTGATGATCGCATCGATGCGCGCGGTGTGCGGCGGAGACCAGCTGGGTGTTCGGCGCCATTGCATGATGAACGGCACCGTATCGTCGAGTGGCCGCGAGCGGGGCTCGGGTGCCGCTGCCGAGACCGACGACACGTTGACAACCGAGAGCACGCCCCTCACGCTGTGCACAACCTGCAAGGAGACCCAAGATGACCACGTATGCCGAGGCAGACCTACCGCGACTGCTCCCCGGGTCGAGCGACGATGCCGCAGGCGCGCGTGCGATCTTCGCCGAAGCACGGGCAGCCGCCCCGCTGGCGAGCGGACTGTTCGGCCCCATCGTCATCCATCACCGAGATGTCGTCGACCTGCTGCGCGACCGCCGGCTGCGCGGGCCGGGGATGGACTTCGCGCGCCTCTCGGGCATTCCCGAGGGCAGCAGGGCGTGGAATCGGCAGGCGCAGATCCTGCTGTTCATGGAAGGTGACGACCACCACCGCCTGCGCCGGCTGGTGTCGAAAGCATTCACGCCTCGCGCGGTCGAGGCCCTGCGACCGTTCACGCGTGCCACCATCGCTCGGTTGGTCGACGCGGTCATCGCAGATGGCAGCTGCGATGCGGTGCCCGCGCTGTGCGACCCGTTCCCGATCCCGGTCATCTGCGCACTCGTCGGCATCGAAGCCGACCGCCTCGACGACATGAGCCGGTGGGCGTCGGCGATTCTCCTGTCGCTGCGCCTCGATGCCGGCTCGTTCATCGACGAGATCGAGCAGGCGCAGGCCGAGCTCGACGACTACCTCGACGAGCTCATCGCCGACCGGCGTGCCAACCCGCGCGACGACCTGCTCTCCAACCTCATCGCCGTCGAGGAAGAAGGCGACCGGTTGTCGCCGTCGGAGCTGCTGTCGGTGGTGGCGATGATGTTGGTCGCCGGCACCGACACCACGCGCAACCAGCTCAGCAACATGATCCACACGTTTGCCGAGCACCCCGACCAGTGGGCGTTGCTGCGCTCGCGGCCCGAGCTGGTGGCGGCCGCGGTGGAGGAGGCGATCAGGTGGGAGCCGGCGACAGAGGCACTGCCGCGCTTCGCCACCGATGACATCGAGATCGGGGGCCATCTGGTGCCCGGTGGCACCGTGGTGGTGCTGATGTCGATGTCGGCCAACCACGACTCGGCGGTGCTGCCCGACGCGGGCCGGTTCGACATCGCTCGCGAGGTGCCCGATGGCTGGCACCTGCTCACCTTCGGCGGTGGCATCCATTACTGCTTGGGCGCCAACCTTGCCCGGCTGGAGCTCACGGAGGCGCTGGCCGAACTGTCGTCGCGCTTCGAGACCCTGGCGTTGGCCGGCGCATCGGTACTGCACCCGCCGGGCTCGGTGATCGCCGGCTACTCGTCGTTGCCCATCAGCTGGCGGTAGTCGCGGGAGGTCGCGCGCGCCCGTGGCGCAGCACGATCTCCAAGCAGTCGGCGGTGGCATCCTCCTGCGGGAAGTGGCCACTACCGACGATGCGATCGAGCGTGCTGCCCGGCAGCTGAGCGTGCCACTGCTGGGCCCACTCCCAGGTGAACACGCCATCGGCGTCGCCGAATGCCAGGTGGATGGGCAGGCCGAGTGTCGGCAGGGTGTCGAAGCACCACTGTTGGCTGGTGGCATTGCCGGCGTGAGGTTCGGCGAAGGGGATGCAGAACGGGAACCGGCGGGCACCTGCCTTCGACGCCGCGCCGTCGTACGGCGCGTCGTACGCCGCACACAGCGCGCTGCGGTCGTGGCCCTCGCGGCGCAGGCTGCCGGCAACGATGCGACCGGTGGGCATGTCGCCACCCAGCTGCTCGGGGTTGGTGGCCATCTGGCGCCACATCCTGATGCCATCGGAGTACTCGTAACCCTGGTGGTGCAACCAGGTGTTGAGGATCACCACGCGTTGGAAGCGGTCGGGCTGGTCGCACACCTGACGTAGGCCGATGGGGCCACCCCAGTCCTGTACGACGATGGTGATGTTGCGCAGATCGAGCCTGTCGATGAGGTGGCGCAGGCGCTCGCAGTGACGCTCGATCACGTACCAGTCGTCGTCGATGGGTTTGTCGCTGCGGCCGAAACCGACATGGTCGGGCACGATCACCCGGAAGCCGGCAGCCGCCAGCGGGGGTATCCAGTTGCGATAGAGGTAGCTCCAGGTGGGTTCGCCGTGCATCAGCAGCATCACCGGGGCGTCGGCGGCGCCTTCGTCGAGGTGGTGCACCCGCAACCCGTTCCAATCCAGGTAGTGCGGCTCGAACGGGAAGTCGGGCAGTGCCTCGAAGGCGGCATCGGGGGTGCGGTAGTGGTGCATCGCGGCTCACATCGTGAACGCGAGGTGACGGGCGGCGTGAGCCCCGAGTGTGCTGTCGCCGGTCCAGGTGATGCGGCCGTCGGCGATGGCGGTCTCGGGGTCGATGCGACCGCATGCGAGCAACATGAAGGTGAGCGAGTCGGTGGTGAGCGTGATGTCGGGGGCGGGGAGCTCGTCGACTCGCGTGGCGCGACCCTCGACCTTGGCCAGCAGGCGACGGTGCACCGGCCCGGTGAGCTCGATGGCGATGCCCTTACCGTCGGCGAGCCCGATCTTCTTGCCGACGATGAAGCCCAGCGAGCCGTGCACCTCGTCGAGCGCCATCTCCGCGCTCGGCCCGTCGTCGGCGCCGTCGATGCCGAGCGGCACTCGGATGTCGCGCTCGTGCACCCACACGTCGAACACTCGGATGGCCATGAACCTGCCGTACGTTCCCGGCCCGACCGGTGTGACGGACGGGCTGTCGAACTCGTCGTCGGTCATCGTGGCCAACTCGGCGAGTCGTGCGCTGGTGACGGCGCGGTAACGCTCGGCCAACGCCGCCGGGGCGAGCGC
>Ga0138256_10002916_pt1 | contig 18264 bp, 10 predicted proteins | sample KNB2016incub_MG_FD_105486 | JGI IMG/M metagenome (GOLD analysis project Ga0138256, IMG submission 105486) | Active sludge microbial communities from wastewater in Klosterneuburg, Austria - KNB2014incub_MG | ecosystem: Engineered > WWTP > Activated sludge > Unclassified | place: Austria... | reverse complement strand
GCGCTCCTATGGAGCTAAATAAAAACATGGATACACATTTATCTATTAACATAGCGCTCCTATGGAGCTAAATGAAAACATAGATACACATTTATCTATTAACATAGCGCTCCTACGGAGCTAAATGAAATATAATAATTTTTAATTAAAATATGCCATGTCTCCAACGCTTAGATTGGCTTATCCTTTGGGCAAATAAAACACAGCAGCAATTGTTAAAGATCATCCCTTTATTTCTTGTTAAAATTTAGACTGACAATAAACGCATCTTTCGTATTTTTATCTATACGATATATACAACAACCACCATGAAAAAATATATACTTATCATACTGGCTTTACTATCGTTCAGTGCCTGCAAAAGCAATAAAAGTTTTTTAGAAAGAAATGATGCCGATAAAGCATTAATAGATGCTGTAAAAAAAATATCTAAAGACCCGGGCAACGAGGATGCTACTGCTGCGATACCCATATTGTATAAACAAATACAGCAAGACCACCTAAATATTATCGCTTCTTATAAAAATAGCAGGGACTTGGGTAAATGGTCAAAAATTATTGCTCAATACGACAAATTGCAGCAAGCATATAATAGTATCATGAGCAATACCCAGGCATTTAAACTGATAACACCCATTAGTTATAATGCAGAACTTTTAGAGGCAAAAGAATCGGCAGCCTCAGATTTTTATAACGATGGTATGAATTATTTAAGCAAGTCCGGCAGGGATAATGCCCGTAAAGCCTATAACAGTTTCAAAAAATCTGATTCATATTTGCCAGGGTATAAAGACAGTAAGGAAAAAATGAATGAATCATACGAAAATGCTATTGTAGATGTAGTCATCAATCCCGTGCAGGATAATTCATTTTTCAATAATAGTGGATGGGGTAATTATGGATATAATTATAGCAATGAATATTTTCAACAAACATTACTCAGGGATTTACAAAATGATAATAATTCAAGCCGTTATGCCGCCCGTTTTTATACCGATTGGCAGGCCCGGAGAGAAAATATAAACCCCGATTGGATTGTGAATCTCATTCTACGCAATATGGACATTCCACGCCCAATGCCCTATACCTATAGCCGTAATGTGAGCCGTAGTATTGAAGTGGGTAGGGATACCAGTGGCCATCCTATTAATCAAACGGTATATGCTACTGTGAACATCACTCGCTACAGCTTTGATGCACGTGCAACCATGGAAGTACAAATAAGAGACCTGGAAACACGCCGCACAATCAGCAACCGAAGCTTTAGTGATACCTACCAATACCAACAGGAACGTGGATCTTTTACCGGTGATAGCCGTGCTTTATCAGCATCTGACTGGAATATTTTGAATAATACAAATTATGAAGAGCCGAGAAAAGAGGAAATATTAAATGAACTATACCGTAAGATTTACCCACAGGTATTAAATAATATTAAAAATGCTACTGATTGGTAAATGCTTATTTGAATAATTGAAATACCAACAAACTTATTGTATAAGCAAGAAATGTGAGGTAAGCAAATTGAATAGCAGGCCATTTCCAGGATTTTGTTTCTCTTTTTACAACCGCAAGAGTACTCATGCACTGCATGGCGATCACATAAAAAACGAGTAAAGATAACCCGGTAGCCAGCGTATAAACTTTAGTTCCATCTGCTCTTACTGCCGATGACATTTTTTGACGCAGAGTACTACTATTTTCATCAGCATCGCCACCCACGCTATATAATGTAGCCATTGTTCCTACAAACACTTCACGTGCTGCAAAAGAAGTAATGAGGGCAATTCCAATTTTCCAATCGAAGCCAAGAGGCCTTATAACCGGCTCAATGGCATGGCCCAACATGCCGGCAAATGAATTTTCAAGATAGGCAGTACCCCGTTCCACTTTAAGCTCATCGGTATTACCCGGGTTTTTTTGTATTTGCTCATTAAAAGAAGCCGTTACCGCTTCCATTTTTTCTTTTGGTCCATAGGTACTTAATACCCATAACAATAAGCTAATCACCATAATAACTTTCCCCGCCTGGGTTACAAATATTTTAGCCTTTTGCAGCATGGTAGTAAAAATATTTTTCCAGCGGGGGCCACGATATACGGGTAATTCTAAAATAAAAAAACTACGTCCTTCAGATTTTATAAAAAATTTCATAACCCACGCTACTGCTAAAGCGAGTACCACGCCCAGCATATAAAGTAACATCATTACCAGTCCTTGCAGGCTTAAGAAACCAAGAAAATATTTATTGGGTATTACCAATGCGATGAGGATGGTGTACACTGGCAAGCGGGCGCTACAACTCATTAATGGAGTAACCATAATGGTGAGCAACCTTTCTTTTTTATTCTCAATATTTCTTGCGCTCATGATAGCAGGTACAGCACAGGCAAAGCCACTGATCATCGGCATTACACTCTTCCCGTTTAAGCCTGATTTGCGCATCAGCTTATCAGTTAAAAAACTTATTCGGGCCATGTAACCTGTATCTTCAAGCAAAGTAACAAGCCCAAATAAGATCATGATTTGTGGTACAAATATGATGATACCACTAAGCCCGGCTATGATTCCATTAATGAATAAATCTGCCAGCCCGCTAGCTGGTAATACTTGTGTGAGCCAGCCGGAAAGCTTCCCAAAACCCCAATCTATCCCATTCATAGGATATTGAGCTACCCAAAAAACACTTTGGAATAATATAAATAATACAATCAATAAAATGATATACCCCCAAAAACGATGTAATAATATATCGTCTAACTTATCAGTAAATAAATGTTTTTTTAATGTGTCTTCTTCCGTCACATTTTTATGCATGATAGATTTTATGCGGCTATAGCGCTGCATAATTTCTTCTGCCTGGGTTTTGGTAGGATTAAATTTATTATCAATTTCAATTTGCTCTACCTGGTCCTGTTGACTATCGGAAAGATTAAAATGCTCGTGATTAATTAAATAATGCACGGCGGCATACCTGCTTACTTCAGGAAACATTTGCTGCAGGTTATTTACCGCTTCAGGTGCCAGTGCAGAAGTATCTATAAAATCTCTGGGGGGGAGATTATTCATATTTTCTACCTGAAGCGACACGGATTTCTTGAGTTCAATAAGCCCCTTGTTTTTACGTGGGTTTACACTTACAATGGGTACGCCCAATTCTCTTTCGAGACCGGGTATATTTATTTGGGTGCCTTGTTTTTTTGCAAGGTCCATCATCGTAAAGGCAATTACAACCGGTATTTTTAAATCAATTATTTGTGAACAAAAAAGAAGGTTTCTTTTTAAATTACTGGCATCTGCAACTACAATTAGCAGATCGGGTTTAATAGTAGGATCCTGGTTTAGCAATACTTTATAACTCACCCATTCATCATCCCGCTTCGGATAAAGGCTGTAGGTACCCGGCAGATCGGTTATTTTTACAGCCAGGTTTTCATTGATCTTGAAAGAGCCGGATTTTTTATCAACAGTAACGCCCGGAAAATTACCCACTTTTTGGTTCATGCCAGTGAGCGCATTAAAAAGAGAACTTTTCCCGCTATTGGGGTTGCCCACCAGGGCTATGTTGATTTTTTGCTCCAATTAAAATTTGTAATAGCGGCAAAAATACGAGAATAAGTAAGCCGTTAATTACGATATATGGAACAGATAACCGTTAATCGGGAAAGATTTTAGATTGTTAGAAGCTTTATTAAAGCTGGGCGGCAATGTCTTTAATATCCATTTCCCCTGTTTTTCGCCAGCTTTCTTTTCCGCCTTTATAAACAATAAAAGTAGGAAATTCGGTAGCTTTTAGCTGGGCACATAATTCTGTTTGTGCGCCTCCATCAATTTTTAGTAACACAAAATCATTGGAGTGAACAGCAGCAAGAGAATCAATTTGAGGGTTCATTTTTTTACAAGGTGGGCACCAGGTGGCACCAATATCTACCAATACCGTTTTATCTGAAGGAATTCTGGATACATATTCAGCCAATGAGATGGGGGCGACTTTTTCAAATTGTACAATTGGTTTATGCTCCTGCTTCCAGGCATTAATTCCCCCCTGGAGGTTATAGGTGGTAAAGCCTTTTTTATTCAGCCACTCTGCTGCTGCCGCACTTCGGCCACCGCTTAAGCAATACAGGTAAACAGGTTTCGTTTTATTGAGTGATGCAGTACGTTTTTCAAACTCATCTTTTCTTGTCCAGTCTGCTTGCATGGAGTATGCCAGGTGATCTGCCTGATATTCTTCAGCGGTACGTACATCTAATAATTGCACCGTAGTATCATGTATTAAAGATTCAAATTCTGCGGGTTTTACTTCATGAAGTTGTGCATCTCCTTTACAGGCAGTTAAAATAAAGAGAGACATAATAATTCCCGAAAAAAACATAAGCTTCATAATACATGATTTAATGTGCAAAGTTAATAAAAGACAGCCAATGCGTACAATCTGTCATAATTGGGTAAACATGCATAAATATAACATTCCTTCCACAATGGTTTTTTACCTTTGCCAAAACTCAATGTTACTACAAATGAAGAATATTTTTATTGTACTACTCCTCGTTACACAAACGAGTATTGCACAAAAGTCTCAAATAAATGACCAGGAACTAAAAGCCGGATTAAAACAATCGGTTGAATTTTTAGCAGCCGACCGGTTAGAAGGGCGCCGTACCGGAACAGAAGGAGAAAAATTAGCTTCTCAATATATAAGTGACCAGTTTAAAAAAGCAGGCCTTACCCCGCTAACAAGTCAAAATGATTATTTAGAACCTTTTGAAGTACAGGATGGAAGGGTGTTGTTACCCGCTACATCATTAAGTATTGATAAAGATCCCTTACAATTAAATGAAGACTGGTTTCCTCTTTCACTGTCATCAGATATTGATAAATCGTTTAGTTATATTCCTACAAATAGGAAATACCCGGTTTTTTTATTTGATTTAAGAAAAGGATTAGAAGAAAATAAAGACAATCCTCATTTTGACCTGGAAGAATATATTGGTAATATGTGTCGTGAGGTAATAAAAAAAGGAACAGAAGCCATCATCCTTTACAACAGCTCTTCAATAGATGATAATTTAAAATACAACCCAAAAAGTAAAACCACTGCATTAAGCATCCCGGTTATTTATATTAGTAAAGATATCCGGCAAAAATATTTTACTGAGAAATCAATCCCTTCTTTGAATTTAATTATTAAATCGGAGAATCGGGTACGTACCGGTCACAATGTAATTGGTATGATAAACAATGGGGCTAAATTTACAGTTGTTATTGGTGCGCATTACGATCATCTGGGCTATGGTGAAGACCATAACTCGTTATATGCTGGTAAAACACCCATGATTCATAATGGTGCTGATGATAATGCCAGTGGTACCGCCGCATTGATTGAGTTGGCAAAATGGATCCCATCTTCAGAATTAAAAAAATATAATTACCTCTTTCTTGCATTTTCGGGTGAAGAATTAGGTTTATTCGGCTCTAAATATTTTGTAGATCATTCTAATTTTGATTTAGATAAAGTAAATTATATGATCAATATGGATATGGTAGGCAGGTTAAATGACAGTACCCATGGATTAACTATAGGAGGATATGGCACCACACCGGAATGGGGCAAACTGATATTAGAACATGATCCGTATTTCAGGATAAAATTAGATAGTAGCGGCACCGGACCGAGTGACCATACTTCATTTTATTTAAAAAACGTCCCTGTACTTTTTTTCTTTACCGGTATTCATAGCGATTATCATAAACCAAGTGATGATGCCGATAAAATAAATTATGATGGCATGGTTAAAATTGTGGATTATATAAAAAATATTTTAACCAAAACAAATGAGCTGGACAAAATGAGTTTTACAAAAACCCGGGAAGTAAGTATGGCGAGCAGTAGTTTTAAGGTTACTATGGGCATCATGGCAGACTATAGCTATAGCGGGATTGGGGTATATATAGATGGTGTAAGCGAAGGCAGGCCTGCACAAAAAGCAGGATTACAACATGGAGATGTGGTAGTACAATTGGGAGATTATAAAATTAGTGATATGCAGGCGTATATGAAAGCCCTGGGGAAATTTTCAAAAGGAGATACTACCAGGGTAAAAGTAATAAGAGATAAACAAGAAATGTTTTTTCAACTCACATTTTAAGTTTACATTGGTAAGGAACATTTCACTTTTTGTATAAAGCGCTTAAAGGGAAAGCTGCATGAAATTAAAAATTGATAAAGCAAGTTTAGTAGAGAGTTTTTTTGAATATACCTGTATCCTGGGGATTGTAGCACCGGTAAAAGATTATTTACTTATCTGGAACATAAACCAGGTGCTGGGTTTTAATATGTATATCAATCATTCGCTTGAAGTGCAGTTGCATAAAAAAGGAAGAGATTATTTCTTTTCGGTGTATGAATATAAAGTTCCCGGCACCGGCATCGTTCATTCTTTGTATAATAACCATGACGACGGCGAGTACTTGCTTCCAGAATTCAGGCATCTCGATTTTGTGTGGCTTATTAGTGGTGAATGTACCGAAGACCTGGACAGCGGAAGTTTGCAATCTGCTTTAAAAGTACTTCCGTCGGTACAATTAGTGAATGAAATTCCATTCGAAAAAATTAAAAACAGGGAAAACCTTATAATATGATATGGCAAGAAGAAAATAACAAGCTTTACCGTAAATTTGAATTTAAAGACTTTGTAGAAGCGTTTACATTTATGACCAAGGTTGCATTTGCAGCAGAAAAAATGGACCATCATCCCAGCTGGAAAAATGAATATAATACAGTTGAGATTTGGTTAAGCACACATGATGCAGGTGATATTGTTACAGAGAAAGATCATAAATTGGCAGTAAAAATAGATATCCTTGCAAAATGATATTTTTACAAATAACGTTGAACAGAATTTTTAATTTGACTCCTTAGCTCAGTTGGTAGAGCTACTGACTCTTAATCAGTAGGCCCAGGGTTCGAGTCCCTGAGGGGTCACCCTTTTTTATAAATTTAAAATCCATAGTGCATAACATCATCTGTTAGTTGTTATTGTAAAACAACACCCTGCAAACAATTAAATTAAATGAAACCCTGTATGGATGTCTTTAAAAAAATTTGCAGAAACTGATTGACGAGAAAAAACCCAACGGCCATTGGGCTTATATTCATTCTTTTTATTTATAAGTAAAAAACGCAACTGCATTTTTTAAAAAGAGAACCGATTATCAGTTCTCTTTAATTATCAACTTGGGCAAGTAAGGTTGCGGTACTGTTTTAAAACAGTTTTATTTTTGTTCATATTATTTAACAATACAATTAAAACTGTATATTTTTTTCTACACTCTTAGTCAGCATTTATATCCGTATATCCATAAGGTTTATAAAGATGGGTATCCTCTTTAAATATAAAATCAAGTTCCTCAATAGAAAGTGGTTTTTCAATAATTTTAAAATTTTGAGCCGTTGTTTTGGGAACAAATTGGCCACTTACCAGGTTTAACTGTGCTTCGGGATAGTTTGAAAGAATATAATCTACTTTGCCCCAGCCTCTTCCATCAGGAAGATTATTATCTAAGAAGATATAGTCGGGTCTGAATTCTGATAAAATTGCAAGCCCTTGTTCCAAAGTATTGGCAATTATTACCATGCAACTTCGTTGCTCAAAATATTTTTTAAGTAATAATCCAAAATCGACTTCATCATCAATAATCAAAATCTTCTTTGGCTCCATACTTATGTCAAATGAAAAAATCATACCAATAGATAACGGGAAGCATTCAATTAATTTCTATACATTATTTGTAAATGAAACAACTAAGGAGTATTAATAGTTAATAAATATGTTGGCATAAAAAATGCCTTATATATTTTACATTTAAAACCATTATATATGAGTAATATTATAATAGCAGTAATTAATAAGTTGGGTATGGATGCTTTTTCTAAAATTAGCCCCAACCTGGAAAAAGAAGGAGATGTTTCTCATTTTAATAAAAGAAAAAAAGAAATGGAACAAGCCCTTGTTACTTCGGTTTTAGCAGGCTTATATAAATTTGGTTCTACTGATAAAGGGGCTAATTATTTAAGTAACAACCCGGCTTCAGATGATTTGCTAAAAGATATTTTTGGTGAACATAAAGATGGTATTGTCAATGCTCTTGCAAACTACTGCAATATACATACTTCAGATACAAATGAACTGATGAACAAAATTGGCCAGGTAGCCGTTCATACTTTAAAAGAAGAAGCTGGTACCGATGCCATAAAAATAAGAAGTTACCTGGCAGGGCAGCGACACAATATTTTAGTTTATTTACCACCGGATCTGCAAGTGGGAAGCCTGATAAAAGACGATACCATAGATGATAATACCAATAAAATGGAAGGCCCGGTATCTGGCCTCATGCATTTTTTTGAAAATCTATTTGCTGAAAAGGATACACATAAAGCCACATAGTTTTTCCCGTTTTAAAATCTTAAGAAGCACAGCTCAGCGAGTTGTGCTTTTTTATAGCTATTAAAAATAATAAATTATTGAATGTGTCTTTTTATCATCCTGCAAGGATACACATTTATCCTGTAAGGTGTTACCATCTACTGTTATCCTGGTTTCATCACCCTGTCTTTTATATTGAATTTCGTACACTGTATCTTTATACCGGTATTGCATTTTAAAATCATTCCAATGTGGAGGGATACAGGGAGTAAGGAAAAGTTTATCATTTTCTACATGCAATCCCATTAAAGATTCAATCATTAATTGATAGTACCAGCCCGCAGATCCTGTGTACCAGGTCCAGCCACCACGACCCGTATGGGGATCTACCCCATATACATCGGCTGCTAATACATAAGGTTCCGTTTTATACAATTCTATACCCTCTTCATCTTTACCATGGTTAACAGGATTAAGCATTTGTAAAAGATCCCATGTACGTGCTGCATTTTTCATTTTTGCATACGCCATTACTGTCCATACGGCAGCATGTGTATATTGCCCGCCATTTTCTCTTACCCCGGGTACATATCCTTTTATATATCCCGGATCAATTTCAGATTTATCAAAAGGCGGGTTTAATAATTGAATTAATTTATCTTCTTTTCTTACTAAATGTGTATATAAGGATTCCATGCCTTTGTTTGATCTTTCGGGCTCACCCCCACCTGAAATTACAGACCAGCTTTGAGAAATAGAATCTATTTTACATTCTTCATTTTGTGAAGAACCAAGTGGGGTACCATCATCAAAGAAAGCCCGTAAATACCAATTGCCATCCCATGCATTTTGTTGAATATTTTTTTTGATTTCTTCAGCCTGCTTGTCACATTCTTTTACAAAAGCATCATCTTTTTGCAGCACCGCAATTTCTTTAAACTTACGGATTACATCATACAAGAAAAAAGCAAGCCATACACTTTCTCCTTTACCGCCTTTGCCCACCAGGTTCATCCCATCGTTCCAATCTCCGGCTCCTATAAGTGGTAAGCCATGTACACCATACCTGAAGCCATGTTGCAACGCCCGTTTACAATGATCGTATAAACTGGTTTTTTCTGAAGAAATATTCGGCAAGTCGTAATAAGATTCTTCATTTGCATTCAGCAGCCTGCCTTCTAAAAAAGATACGGGTTCCTGTAAAATTTCTACATCGCCACTATATTTTATATAGCGGGCTGTAGCATACGGGAGCCACAGGTAATCATCAGAACAATGGGTTCGCACACCTCTGCCTAGTGGAGGGTGCCACCAATGTTGCACATCGCCTTCTTTAAATTGTCGTGAAGCAGCCAGTAAAATTTGAGAGCGGGCCAAGCCTTCGTCTGCATGTACAGCAGCCAGTATATCTTGTAGCTGATCCCTAAACCCAAAAGCGCCACCAGATTGATAAAAACCACTTCTTCCCCACAACCGGCAAGCAATATTTTGATATAATAGCCACCCATTTGCCAGAAAATTAAAGGCATTATCCGGAGTTTGTACCTGCACCCGGGTTAACAAACGCTTCCATTGATCATGCACATTATTTAATGAAGATATTGCTGCTGCAGATCCTTTAAACTGCTGTAATAATGCAACTGCTTCATTTTTATTTTTTGCAGCGCCCAGCCGGAAAATAATTTGTTTCTTTTCATGATCGGCTAAAGTAAAAACCATTTGTAATGCTGCACAACTATTTAAACCGGCGCCATACTTTCCGGATAGTTTTTCTTTTTGCATAGCAGCCGGGTTTTGTGGGCTTCCATTTCGGCCCAAAAATTCTGTACGGTTTGCTGTATAACTTTTTACCGGTTCATCCGTATTAAAAAAACAAACCCTTCCTTCAAATTCCTTATTGTAATTATTGTAAGCAAAAAAAGTTCCTGTAAGCGCATCATATTCTGTAATAACATGCATTCCTGTTTTAGCATGCAGGTCGCCCAGGATCCATTCTATATAACCGGTAAGCGAAAGTTTGCGATCGTCGCCTGAAAGATTTTGTAAATGAATGATCACAAATTTTACGGATGCATCGGTATCCACAAATACTTCTACATCTGATTGTATGCCGGCTTCCAGGTTTTCAAAAACCGTATATCCAAAACCATGTTTTACAATATATTCATTTCTGCCTTTGGCAGGAAAAGGCATGGGCGACCAGAAGTACCCGGTACGTTCATCCCGGATATAGAATGCTTCACCGCCACCATCGCTCACGGGATCATTATGCCATGGTGTAAGCCTGTATTCATGCGCATTTTCGAACCAGGTGTAAGCCGAACCCCTTTCTGAAATTACTGTTCCTAATTTTTTATTTGCTATAATATTTACCCAGGGTGCAGGTGTTTCTTTTTTTGAAGTAATAATATATTCGTGACCCGATGTAGAGAAGCCACCATAACCATTTAAGAAAGTTCTTTCAGGAACCGGCAAAGGAGCTTCTGCTAATGGGTTATATCCTAATGATGGAATAAAGTCTGGCATTTTATTTTTTGAACCGGGTTTCTTACTTAACTGATCGGACAGGGTACCTTTTTTATCGGATATAATTACACGTGCCACGGCTTGTAAAAGTATCCTGTCGTCAGGTGAAATTTGATCTAGTGGCCTTACAAAAATCCCACCCTGGCGGCCCGCTGTATTAAAACTTATGTTTGCAGAAACCATATTTTGCACTTGCTCCTGTAATGTTTGACGGTATCCGCTTTCATCTTCATTCCAAATAAATAAATCAACACTTAAACCTTTCAACTGCCAATATTCTTTGGCTTGTATCATTTGTTTTACCAGTTTTATATTTTCAGTAGAAGATATTTGTAAGAGTACAATTGGTAAGTCGCCGGAAATAGAGTAACTCCAAAGTGCGCTTTGCCCCATGTGATTTTTTAATAATAAAGAATCATCGGCCCTTAAATAGGGGTTGCCATAAATTACAGAGCTTGCCATTTTTCCATATAACTGTGCGTCGGCTTCGCTTGCATTTATTTGCCGTATCGTTACCTGGCTATGCGTCCAGGAAAGTTCAAATGCCCGGTCTCTAAAATGTTTATCCTGGTATTTTTCAAGTAACCTGTTCACAGCATCTTCTGTTTCTGCAACACCATTAATGATATCAAAACTTATCGTTTCTTCTGCATCCAAAATAAAATTGTACCGAATTGCAACAACCGGGTCTAATACAGAGCCTACGGTATTGCTGAGTGAACCGGGCTGTTGCATAGCCGCCGGGTTTATGATTGTGTTTCCCCGGCCAATAAATTTATTCTTGTCTGTTTCATAAGAAATGGAAACAGGCTCTTTGTTATTTATTTTAAACTGGTGAAACATCCAGGGTTGTACTTCATCTTTAGAACGGGGCCGCCTTTTGCATAAGATCGAATGATGCGGACCTGCAATTTTTGTTTCTACAAATAAATTACTAAATGCCGGGTGTGCATGATCGGCTTCTGCGTTATTCATTACGACTTCTGCATAGCTTGTAATTTCTAATTCTCGTTTTTGATTACCCCTGTTAGAAACCTGGATCCTCCTTATTTCTACATCATCTTCCGGCGAAACAATTATTTCTGTATGCGTTTCAATTTTATGATCAATGCGTCTAAATTCTGCACGGCCCTGGGAGAAGATGGCTTCATATACTTTTGGTTCCTTTAAACTCGGTTGCCATGCATTGGACCAGTAATTATTTTTTTGCACGTCACTTATAAAACAAAACATACCCCAGTTATCTCTTGTAGTATCTTCATTCCAGCGTGTTACCAACTTATCTTTCCACCTGCTATAACCACCACCCGCATTCGTAACCATTACATGGTAATTACCATTAGAAAGCAGTTGCACTTCGGGAATGGCCGTATTTGCTGTTTTTATTACCCGGATATCTGATACTACAGAGGATGCTGTATTTTCACTTATTTCTGTAACTGCAGAATAATAATTGGTAGCTTTGGGTATTTGTTCCTGTAATAATAAAAGGGTAGCCTGGAATTGTGGTTCTGCTTCAAATCTTTTTTGCATTGGCTGATCTAGTAATACATAAGCTAAAGAAAGAAAACTCATGCCCAGGTGATGGGCCATAAAAGTTTGTATTACGATATTATCCAAACCACGGGGTAATCGTGAAGCAGTAAAATCAACTGCTTCATACAATCCATATTTTCCCTGGTACCCTTTTGATATCATGCGTTCAATATTGTCATAGGAAGCCGGTGCATCTACCATTAATGCCATCACGCTGGCATACGGCGCAATCACATAATCTTTGCCAAGGCCTCGCTTAAGGCCAAGCCCGGGTACACCAAAAGCACGGTATTGATAATTTAATTGGGCATCTACTACATTATAACAAGATTCTGAAATTCCCCAGGAAGTATTGTGTTGCCTGCCATATTCTATCTGGCGTTTTACCACGCCTCTATTACTATTATCAAGCAATGTACTTTCATAAGTAGGCATTACAATATTGGGCATCAGATACTCAAACATAGATCCGCTCCAGGAAAGTAAAACAGCAATGCCAGATTGGTTGGTGAGCCTGCGGCCTAAAGCAAACCAGTTTTCCTGGGGTACTTTGCCTTGTGCAATGGCAACAAAAGAGGCTAACCTGGCTTCAGATGCTAACAGGTCGTAGCAGGATGCATCTCTGCGGTGTTCTTCTACATTATACCCTATTACAAATAAATGTTGAGAGGTGTCGTATAAAAAATCATATTCAAAGTCAGAAAAATGTTCGCAGGCAATTGCTTGTTTTTGTATGTTTAACAAAAGCGAAGCTCCCTTATTAGATGCAGCAATCACTTCATCTTTAATTTGGGCAAGCCATTCCTTTTCTGCTGTATTTAATCCTTCTGCGGCTGATAATTCATGAAAACCGTTTTTCAATTCAGATAATTCAATCAAATTAGGGATTGTAGAAAACAGTGCATGTTCTTTATATGGTAAAGGGATATTTGAATGGAATACCCAGGGTGTGAATTTTTTTAAAGAATCATAAATGGCTTCAGTATTTTGTTGAAGGGATACGATCCACCAATATAATTCTGACTTATCATCGTCTGAAATCGAATTATAAAAACCATTAAATTTTTCTGAAAAATCATCTAAACTTGCTTTGAATTCAAAAATATTGGAACCCGTACTTTCACAAACCTCCTGTAAACTAGCCAGGAGTTTTTGGCACTCGTTTCTTTTTTCTTTTTTTAAATGTTCATACACAATTTGCAACGAATCATAAGTACCCCAAAAGTTTTTATAGGATAGGATGGGGGAGTGCGGCAAATTAAATAATCCTTGTTTTAAGGTAATAAGGTGTGCTGCCAGGTTGCCGCTATCAACTACTGAAATATACCGGGGATATAATGGTTGCATGGTTACCGTATCATACCAATTATAAAAATGGCCATTATAGCGTTCCAGTTTATATAAAGTATTGAATGTGTTTTCTATTTTTTCATTTAATTCATCGGTAGTGATATATCCAAAATCGTGGGCAGCCAGGTTAGAAATTAAAGCCAGGCCAATATTGGTAGGAGAAGTACGATGTGCAAGTATGGTAATGGGGTGTTGCTGAAAATTATCCGGGGGCAACCAGTTGTCTTCAGGCCCTACAAAGTTTTCGAAAAAGGCCCATGTTTTACGTGACAGTTTCCTCAAAGAAAGTTTTTGTTTTTCACTAAGGTTTGCTTTTCCTGTAATTAAGGGCAGGCTGAGCCACCATACAATTGTAGGTGATAATGCCCAGGCAATGATAAAAGGGGAGGCCAGCAATAAAGTGATATGACTATAGCATAATAAATATATAATTAATGAAGCCGTAATAAAAGTGGTGGGCCACATAGACACATATACACTAAATAAATTTTTATATTCAGTCTTTTGATCAAAGCCATAAGGGTTCCATTCCAGGAGTTTTCTTTTAGTAATTAACATGCGCCAGGCACTTCTCAAAATGGCATCTAAACTAATATACGCTTCATAAGGCAGGCATATAAGTGTAAATATCGCTTCTGTTATATTTCGATAAACGGCGGCGGCAGAATTACTAATATGAAATTGAAGTTTTACATCACTTGGTTTTCTTAACAGGTTCCATACAGATGCAATAATAGAAGTAAGCAATACAATTGCGATTACTGCAATTGTCCAAAACCAGGGCGATTTTAAAAAAGTCCAGCCACATAAAAGCAATACCAATAAACTAATGGGCATGATACTCCTGCGGAGGTTATCGAATATTTTCCATTTTGATAAAAGCGATATGGGGTTCCTTACTAATTTATTTTCAGCATTGGGTACAAACGGTAAAATCCAATTGGCTATTTGCCAATCTCCCCGTATCCATCGGTGGCGGCGGTTCATGTCAACCCGGTATTTGGCTGGATAGTCTTCATAAAACTGTACATCACTGGCAAATGCACAGCGGGTGTAAGCGCCTTCTAATAAATCATGGCTTAATATTTTATTTTCAGGAAAGCGATGCTGAAGCACCTGGGTAAACACATCTACATCATAAATACCTTTTCCTATAAATGAGCCTTCTGAAAAAACATCCTGGTACACATTAGATGTTACCCGGGTGTAAGGATCAATACCCGAATCGTTTTCGTGCATGCGTGTATAAAGCGAGCGTATGGTACCATGCAGGCTTATTGCAATACGGGGTTGCACAATACCATACCCGTTTATCACAATATTTTTTTTTGAATCTATTACCGGTTTATTAAGCGGATGGGCCATAATGCCAACTAATTTCCAGGCGGCTTCCCGGGGTAGCTGGGTATCGGCATCTAATGTAATAACATATTTTATTTCATTAAAAATATCCTTATCACCAAGTATTGAAATAAAATCAGGAGAATGATGGCCCCTTAATAAATTATTGAGTGCCGTTAATTTCCCTCTTTTACGCTCCCACCCCATCCAGCATTTTTCTTTTTTATTCCATACCCGTTGCCTGTGAAATAAATAAAATATAGAGTGTTCCTCTTCTGCATATTTTTTATTGAGCGCTTCAATACCCTTAATGGCCTGCTGCAAATTAATTTCATCTGACGGCATATTTTGTTTATCGGCATCCGTGAAATCGCTTAGCAATGCAAAATATAAATTACTCTCCCTGTTGGCTAAAAATCGTACTTCTAATTCTTCTAATAACTTTTCTATTTGAAAATGATTTACCAGCATACTGGGTACTACTACCATTGTTTTAAAATCTGCAGGTATCCCTTTGCAAAAATCCAGGCGGGGCAATGGTTGTGGTTTTACAATAATAGTGGCCAGCCAGTTTGTAAACTGTATTGCCAACTGGGTACTGCAAATAACAATTAATATCCCAATAAGTACAAGCCAATATTTATGTAAAGCCGGATCAAATGCTTTATAAAAAAGCAAACCACTTGCTAATATTGTAATAAGCATGATGGTAAGGCCATAAAAATATTTATGGAAATTTATTTTTGTTTTTTCCCATACGGTAAAATCGGTACCCAATTGCCGGGCCGCAGCTTCTGTTTTAGAACGCCCTTTACCAATGAGGTAATAACCTACGTGTGATTTTCGATAGTCTTCACGATTTTCTTCATGTGCTATTTCTGCCAGTTTAATAGCCATTATGGCAATTTCTTTTTCGGGCAACTTGGTTCGCAATGCAATTTTTTCTACTGCATGACGGTAAGTATCCCGGGTATAGAAATCCATTTTTTCATAAACACGGTTTATATCTGTTCTCAGCACCTGTTCCGTTACACTCATATTTTCAACAAACTCACGCCAATCCATTTTCGCTAAAAAGCGGAGGCTGCTTATACTATTGCTCATGCTCACCTGGTTGGCAGCCTGTTGTTGATTTTCGGCCAGTGACATACTGCTGATACTCATTCCTTTTTCTGAAAGGTGCTGCTCCAGCCAGGATAATACAATTATCATTTCTGAACCCTTCCATTGAAGCCGTTGAGTAAATGGCGCTACAAAAGCACTTACCATTGGAGGTTTGGCACGAGCCAGGTCTGCAATTACCAACACCAGGCTTTTAGGATCTGTTTCTGCGGTATGCAGCATTTTATCTGCCCAGTAATCGGCCAGGTTTTCATCAATTTTATCTATTGCAATTTTAGCTGCTACCCTGCTTAAATTTTCGAGTAGTGCCAGCCTGAGCATGATGGGTACAGCCCATAATTCACCAATCGTAAGTTCAGCCTTTTTTTGATAGGACCTTATAAAGCCGGTGAGGCTTTGCAAATCTATATGGCCATCACTGTGCGAAATAATTTCCAATGCAATGTCGTACACCCTGGGGATACCCATTGCGTTACTATTCTTCAACCGGGGTAACCCCCGGCTATAACCTTTAGGCAAATACCGTTTGCCGGTAAGTATTTGTTCTTCTATTAAATAAAAATTATCCAGCAGCCATTCGCCTGCAGGGCTAATCCTTTTTTTATCTTTTACTGCATCATGCAGCAATTCGGTTACTTTAATAAGAACTTCTTCATTTTCCGAAAGCCGTTTTAATAAAACTTCCGGTTGCTTTTCTTCACTTAATTTATGAATGGCAGATAAATAGGCTGCATGGCCATCCAACTGGTCACGGGTAAATATTTCTGCTCTTAATGGGGGTTTATCATCTATCTCTTTCCGGGATTTATCATCAATAGAAGTATAAGCTATACTTTTTCCCAGGAAATACGTTCTTAAATGGGATAATAAATCATCAATTGTTGTTGAATTTCTTTTTAACATAATGCCTTTCGTTTACTTCCATCCTATATTCTTATGTGCTTTTCGGAAATATACTCTTTTAATGAATCAAATACTTAGATATCCTGTAATGATTTTATCTCAAATAGAAAATTAATCCTGGCCTGTACTTTTTGATATATGTTGCTTTTGTAAGTTGCAGATTTTATGCCAAATAGCATACACATACGGGTTAACCAGGTTTTAAAAATCGCTGGTAACGGGATAGGGTAAAGTAGAATGAAATAATTATCTTATTTACAGGTAAAGTTTATTATGGAATACACTTTTTTGCATCTAAAATCAAAGTTCAAAAATTAATTGCTCCTCTCTTTCCAAAACTTTTATTTGCCTTATAAAATTATCATAAGCGCCACCATCATCATGATTAGAATATACGCCGTAAGCATCTATGCTGTACCCAATAAGCCCATCTGAGGCTTCTATAATATAAAGGATAGCTGAATCAGCAGGATCTGATTCACCTTCAAAACGATAAGTTTTTATAATTGTCAATTCATCAGGATCATAGCTTTTACCTCTTTCTACTGTAAACACACCTTCTTTCAATTGAAACTCATTGTCAATTTTTTTTATCCTGAGTTTTTCAAGTACCTGTGTCAGGGTACTCATATTTCCTATTTGTGTCATAAATTACTTTTTTTATATAAATACAAAACCTATACCGCTTAATTAGAAATATCCTTTTTGTAAATATGTGGTAACATGGGGAACATTGGCTACAACACACAGATATAAATGCCTGCTACTGCGAATGGTTACATTGGCATTTTTCTTGAACTAATATGAATACTGAAAATTACAGAGAATTACCCGGCACCTGGTTTTTATTTCCTATCCATAAGGATTACCTGCATAACAGTTGAGAATAAAAATAATAAATTTTAAAATATACATTATGAAACATGAACAATTATGGAAAAATCAGGCTGCCCTTTTAAGAAGATATTCCATAAGTTCCACTACAGCAGCCGGCTCCGGCCATCCTACCTCTTGTTTATCTTGTGCAGATATTGCGGCGGTTTTATTTGATAAATATTTT
>Ga0138256_10002914_pt1 | contig 18268 bp, 17 predicted proteins | sample KNB2016incub_MG_FD_105486 | JGI IMG/M metagenome (GOLD analysis project Ga0138256, IMG submission 105486) | Active sludge microbial communities from wastewater in Klosterneuburg, Austria - KNB2014incub_MG | ecosystem: Engineered > WWTP > Activated sludge > Unclassified | place: Austria... | reverse complement strand
GCGCAAGCGGGAGCGGTCCACGCTGGTAGCCGGCGTACGCGCCGACCACAACAGCGTTTACGGGAATGTCGTGTCACCACGCCTCCACATGAAGGTTGATATCGGTCCGCTCACCGCACTGCGCCTGTCGGCCGGGCACGCCTTCCGCACGGCCAACCCCTTGGTGGAGAACGCCAGTGTATTGGCCAGTTCGCGCAACATCAAGGTGGAAGGTCCGCTCGGCATGGAACGCTCGTGGAACTTCGGCGTGTCGCTGCTGCACAAGTGGAGATGGCTCGGCCGCAAATGGGAGCTGGGCCTGGACGCCTACCGTAGCGAGTTCACGCAGCAGGTGGTGGCCGACCTGGACCGCAGTCCGGGAACGCTGGCCATTTACATGCTCAACGGGCCCAGCTTCGCCAACAGCGTGCTGGCCGACGTGCAGGTGGAGCTCTCGCGCACGCTGCGGGCCAAGGCGAGCTACCGCTGGTACGACGTGCGCGCCACATACGACGGCGTGCTGCGCGAGCGGCCCTTCACGCCCGGGCACCGGGGCCTCCTCGACCTGGCGTACGAGAGCCGCAACGGACGCTGGCGCTTTGATGCCTTCACCAATCTCTTCGGCACCGCGCGGCTGCCCGGCACCGCCGCCAATCCGGCGGACCATCGCCTGCCAGAACGCTCCCCGGCCTACGCCACCTTGAACGCACAGGCGACCGTGGTGCTCGGTTCCGTGGAACTCTACCTTGGGGGCGAGAACCTCACCAGCGCAGTACAACGACGCCAGATCCTCTCGCCCGAAGATCCCTTTGGCCCTTACTTTGATGCTTCGATGATCTGGGGCCCCACGCAGGGCGCTATGATCTACGGCGGCTTCCGGCATACACTCAAACGCAAAGAACCGAAACCATGAAACGTCACCTCCTGTTCCTACTGCCGCTGCTGGCCACGTTCCAGCTCCGTGCCCAGGACCCGAAAACCGCCCGGGTCGATGTGCATACCAATGCCGTGTGCGACATGTGCGTGAAGACCATCGAGACCGAACTGGTCTATGAGAAGGGCGTGAAGTCCGTGAAGGTGGACCTGGCGACGAACACGATCCATGTGGGTGTGGACCCACGGAAGACGGATGCGCAGAAAGTGCGCACCGCCATCAGCAAGCTGGGCTACGCGGCCGATGATGTGGCACCGGACATGACCGCCCGCGAGAACCTGCCCGATTGCTGCAAGAAGGAAGGTTGCGGGCTTCCTACGGTGCCCGCTGAGGAAAAGCAGTGATCCGCAGGGAATCGGACAAGTGCGAAGGTGGAAGGGTGCGAGGGTCCCTCGCATTTTTCCAACCGTCCACTTTCGCACTTTCGCACTCGCACACCCGAACCGACCACTGGCCATGGCCTTGATCCGCACGCTCCGGGGCATCACCCCTGTTCTTGGTGATGATTGTTTCCTGGCCGAGACCGCCACGGTGATCGGCGACGTGGTGATGGGCGAACGATGCAGTGTGTGGTACAACGCCGTGGTGCGCGGTGATGTGAACGCGATCCGCATCGGCGACCGGGTGAACATCCAGGACGGCGCGGTGCTGCACTGCACCTACCAGAAAGCGGCGCTCAGCATCGGGAACGACGTGAGCATCGGGCACAACGCCATCGCGCACGGCTGCACCATCAAGGACCGGGTACTGGTGGGCATGGGCGCCATCGTGATGGACCATGCCGTGATCGGCGAGGGCAGCGTGATCGCGGCCGGGGCGGTGGTACTGGAGAACACCGTGGTGGAGCCGGGCAGCCTGATGGCCGGCGTGCCCGCCAGGCGCATCGGCCCCGTGAGCCCGGAACTCAGCGCCAATGGGATCGAGCGCATCGCGAAGAACTACCTGATGTACGCCGGGTGGTTCAAGGAAGGGTGAGGGTTTGACCCGCCCTTGGGGCTGGGGTCGAAAAAGCCGATCAGGGCAGCATCACTTCCCCGCCGCGCCACTCCGCTCCGGCGATGGCATCGGGCTTAAGCCCGAGCATGTCCAACACCACGGGCAGTTCATCGGTGATGCGGCTGGCCGACACGTGCAGGCCTCCCGTTCCCTCGGTGGCGAGCAGCCCCGGTTCGCCGAGCACGTGCTTCACGCGGCGGGCCACGGCGGGCGCGGGGTCGATCACCTCCACCCCGGGCCCGCAGATGCGCTCGATGAGCGGGCGCACCAGCGGGTAGTGCGTGCAGGCGAGCACCAGCTCGTCCATGCCGCGCGCGAGCATGGGTTCCAGCCAGCCGCGCAGCATTTGTTCCGTTCCCGGGGTATCCAGCTCGCCGGCCTCGATGGCCTGCACCAGTCCGGGGCAGGGTTGCTCCAGCACCGTTACGCCCTGCGCGAAGCGCTCCACCACCGAGGCGAAAAGCTCCCCTTGGAAGGTGGCACGCGTGGCGATCACGCCCACCACGTTGCTGCGCGAGCGCTCGGCAGCGGGCTTCACCGCCGGTTCCATACCGATGAACGGATAGCGGGGCCACGCCTGGCGCACCTCCTTGAGCGCGGCGGCCGATGCGGTGTTGCAGGCGATCACGATCATCTTGCAGCCCTTGGCCATCAGGGCGCGCACGATGGCGGCGCTGAAGGCGCGCACCTCGCGCAGGCTGCGGTCGCCGTAGGGGATGTGCGCGATGTCGCCGAAATAGAGCAGGCGCTCCGCCGGGAGCGCCTGCCGTATGGCCGAAGCGACGGTGAGGCCGCCGATGCCGCTGTCGAAGATGCCGATGGGAGCGCGGGCCACCACGGCGCTTGCGGTCAGGGCGTGGTGATGTTGAGGGCCTTCTTCACCAGGGGCATGATGTCCTCGCCCTTGTCATAGAAGAGGATCAGGCCGGTGCTCACGTCGAAGATGTAGGTGAAGCCGTTGGCGTTGGCCACTTCCTTGATGGCCTTGTCGCTGCGCTCCAGCATGGGGGCCATCAGTTCCTGCTCCTGTTTGGCCAGGTCCTCCTTGGCCTGTTCCTGCGCGGTGGTGATGCGCTGTTCCAGTTCACCGACCTCGCGCTGCGCGGCCTCCTTCTGGGTCTGCGTCATGGTGTCGAAACCGGCCTGGATCTCCTTCACCTTGGCCTGGTACTCCTCGCCCATGGCCTTCAGCTTGTTGTCCAGTTGGGTGGCGAAGGCCTGCATCTTGGTCTCGGCATCCTTGCGTTCCGGTAGCGCGAGCATGAGTTCCTGGCGGTCGATGTGGCCGAGCTTGGCGGTCTGCGCGAAAGCGCTGGTGGCGCTCGCCAGGAGCAGGCCGGTCACGATGAGGGTCTTCTTCATGTTCTGGTCGTCGTTGATGGGTCCCGTTCGATGCGGGCGTGTTCAGTTCCTGGGTTTCGGCGGGCTGGCGGGGCTGGTGGTGCCGCCATCGCGGCCGCCGTCACGGGGCGCGCTGTCCTGCCCTTTGGTATCGTTCTTCCCGTCTTTCTCGGGGGCGCTGTCATCCTGTTCCTCCTCTTCATCACCGCGCACGTTGCCCGCGTTGCCGCTACCGGCCTTGCCCGGGCGGATGCCGAGCTTCTTGAGGACGGCGTCGCTCTTGTCCTGCTTGGGGTTGGCGAACATCACGTTGTTGCCCGCGCCGCCCACGTCGAAGACCGCGGTGTAGCTGGTGCCGGCCACTTCGCTCACGGCCTGGAAGATGCGGTCCTGGATGGGCTGGATAAGTTCCTGCCGTTTCTTGAAGAGGTCGCCCTCCACGCCGAAGCGTTTCTTCTGCAGTTCGCGCGCCTCGGTCTCCTTCTTGGCGATCTCCTCCATACGCGAGGTCTTCATCTCGTCGGTGAGCAGGATGGCCTCGGCGTTGTAGGCATCGCGCATGCGCTTGATCTGGGCCCAGCGATCATCGATCTCCTTCTGCCACTGGCTGCTGCTGTGGTCCAACTCCTGCTGCGCGGACTGGTAGTCGGGCATCTGCTCCAGGATGTACTTGCTGTCCACGAAGGCGATCTTTTGCGCTGGAAGAGCGCCGGGAATGGCCAGCAGAAGAAGGGCCGATGCGATGCGGAAGTTCCTGGGGATCATGGTGATGGCTGGCTTTCTCGGAGGGCGCTGGCCCGCAGGCCCGCGAAAGTAGGCGATCATCGGGGTCAAAGCTCCCCAAGATCGATGCCAATGGTGAAGTGGAACTGGCTCTTGGCCATGCTGGGCGCCCCCGGCACATCGTCGAAACGCCAGGCGTAATCGAGCCCCATGGGGCCGAACATGGGCAGGAAGAGACGCAGGCCGATCCCCGCGCTTCGGTACAGGTGGAAAGGGTCGTAGCGCTTGATGTCGTTCCACGCGTTACCGCCTTCCACGAAGGTGGTGGCGAAGATGGTGGCCGAGGGGTTGAGGGAGACCGGGAAACGCAGCTCGGCGGTGAACTTGTTCACGAAGAAGCTGCCCGTGGTGGGCGTGAGGGAGAGGTCGTCGTAGCCGCGCAGGGCGATGATCTCGCGGCCGTCCAGCTGGAATCCGGTGAGGCCGCTGCCGCCGAGGTAGAAGCGCTCGAAAGGGGAATCGCCTTTGCGGGAATTGTACCGCCCCAGGAATCCGAAGCCCGCGCGGGCCATGAACACCAGGTCGTGCCGGGTCTTGCTGCGGGTGAGCTTGGTGAACCACTGGGTGGTGAACTTCCATTTGTGGAACTCGGCCAGCTTGTAGCGTTGGGCGGGTTCGAGCTCCACGTAGTTGATTTTCCGGTTGGCGCCGAAGACCGAGAAGGGTGGCGTGGCCTTGACGCTGAAGCTCGTTTCGGAGCCCTGGGTGATCCAGAAGGGTTCCTGGATGCTGCGCCGTGCGAACCGGGCTTGCAGGGCGTACACGTCGCTGGTGCCGTTGGCGAAGGAGAAGAGCGCCGATGAGCCCGTGCTGGTGGCCCAGTTGTTCAAGCTGTACCGCTGGAAGCTGGCGGTGAGGTTGAGGAAGAAGTAGTCGTCGGGCCACTTGAGGCGCCAGCCGAAACCGAGCGAGGAGCCGAAGATCCCCAGTTCGGCGAAGGCGGGAGCACCGGTGGAGGTGAGGTCGCCCCGGTTGAAGCCGTTGGTCTGGCGGGTGTAGTACACCGAGAGGCTGAGGGAGTTGGGCTTACGGCCGCCGAGCCAGGGTTCCACGAAGGAGAGGCTGTAGCTCTGGTAGTATTTGCCGTTGGTCTGGGCGCGCAGGTTCAGCGTTTGCCCGTCACCGGCGGGAAGGGGGCTCCAGGCCTTGGGGTCGGTGAACTTGCGCAGGCTGAAGTTGGTGAAGGACAGGCCCAGGGAGAGCAGCAGGCGGCCCGCGCCGTAGCCGCCGCTCAGCTCCAGGCGGTCGCTGGGCTTCTCCTCCACGGTGTAGTTCAGGTCCACCAGGCCGGTGCGCGGGTCGGGCGAGGGGTTCACGCCCACTTTTTCGGGATCGAAGAAGCCGAGGCCCACGATCTGCTGCTGGGAGCGGATCACCTCACTGCGGTCGAAGAGGTCGCCCGGCAGGGTGCGTATCTCGCGGCGCACCACGTGGTCGAATGTCTTCGTGTTGCCACTGATCGTCACATCGCGCACGCGGTACTGGCGCCCTTCGCGGATACGGATCTCCAGGTCGATGCTGTCGCCCTGCACGCGTTCCACGGGGTCCAGGTAGAAGCTCAGGTAGCCCCGGTCCATGTAGAGCGAACTGATATCCACCCCGCTGGGGTTCTGGTAGAGCCGCGTGTCCAGCAGTTTCTTGTTGTATACCTCGCCCTTGCGGATCCGCAGCACGCTGCGCAGGGTATCGCTGCTGTACTTGGTGTTGCCCACGAAATCGATGTCGCGGAAATAGAACCGATCGCCTTCGTCCACCCACATCTCCAACAGGATCTTCTTGCGCGACACGTAGCGCATGGTGTCCTTGGTGATGCTGGCGTTCCGGTATCCTTTCTCGTTGTACACGGCGATCGCCTTGTCCTTGTCGTCCCGGTAGTCGGCCGCCTTGAATTTGCTCGCCCCGAAGGGGTTGTACCAGTTCTTGCGCTTGGTGCCCTTCATGGCGCGGCGCAGGCGGGCGCTCTTCACGTTCCTGTTGCCGTGGAAGACCAGGTTCTTGATGCGCACCTTGGGCCCTGCGTCCACCAGCATGCGCAGAAGCGCGGTGTTGTTCACGCTGTCCACCACGGGCACCACGCGGGCGTCGGCCTTCAGGTGGCCCTTTTCCACGAAGTACCGTTTGATGGTCTCGCGGATGTGGCTGTACATCACCTCGTTGGCCTGGAAGCCCTCCAGCGGCCCCAGTTCCTCGAAGAGCTTGTCGGCCTCGTTGCGGGTAACGGTGCCCGCGAAGGTCTTGCCGCGCACCGTGGGGTTCTCCTGCACGATGATGTTGAGGAAGATGGTGGTTCCCGTGATGCGGGCGGCCTCGATGCGGACGTCGGTGAAGAGGTGCTGGTCCCAGATGGCCTGGATGGCCTTGCTGATGCGCTCGCCCGGCACGGTCACCTTGTCGCCCACCTGCAGGCCGCTGAACAGTTCCACCGCTTTGGTATCGCGGGTAACGCAACCGAAGACCTGGATGCCGCCGATGGTGTATTCCTTCGGGTACGCGTAATCGAGTACCGGCCCGCTGAGCGTCTGGGCGTGCGTGCCGGGTCCCGCTTCCGCGAGGAGCAGCGCACAGGCGAGGGCGCGCAGGGCGGGGCGGAGAGCGCGGATCATGCGGGGTCCAGTTGTTCGCTGGTGAGGCCGAATCGGCGTTCGCGGCCCTGATAGTCGAGCACGGCCTGATAGAGGTGTTCCCGGCGGAAATCGGGCCAGAGCACGGGGGTGAACCAGAGTTCGGCGTAGGCGATCTGCCAGAGCAGGAAGTTGCTCACGCGCTGCTCGCCGCTGGTGCGGATCAGCAGCTCGGGGTCGGGCATGCCCACCGTGCTGAGGCGCTGGTCCACGAGGGTCTCGTTCACGGCGTGCATCTCCAGGCGGCCCTCCTTCACGTCCTGGGCGATGGAGCGTACGGCGCGCAGGATCTCCCAGCGGGCGCTGTAGCTCAGGGCCAGGGTCAGGGTTACGCGGTCGTTGTGGGCGGTGCGCCGGATGGCCTCCTGCAGGGTGTTCCGGCAGCCTTTGGGCAGGCTGTCCGTATCGCCGATGGTATGCAGACGAACGCCGTTCTCGTTCAGGCTGTCCAACTCGCTCATCAGGGTATTCACCAGCAGGTCCATCAGGGCGTCCACCTCGGCCTGTGGGCGGCTCCAGTTCTCGGTGCTGAAGGCGTAGAGGGTGAGGTATTCCACGCCGATCTCGGTGGCGCCCACCAAGGTGTCGCGCACGCTCTTCACGCCGTTGCTGTGGCCCACCACGCGGTGTTCGCCCTGGCGCTGGGCCCAACGGCCGTTGCCGTCCATGATGATGGCCACGTGCTTGGGCACGCGGGCCGGGTCGATCCGGGCGCGCAGTTCGTCGGCGGTAAGCGTGTCGGGCTTGGCGGGCATCGGTCTGCGAGGCGGCCCGCCATCGTGGGTACGGCGGCGAGCGGGGCGCGAATTTGCGGTTTTGCCGCTTGGCCGCCACCTCCGCAACGGTTGTTGGCGGAATATGACGGGTCAGCGCTCCCTCACAACGCTCAACGGCGCTTCATCTTGTCCCACATCGCATCACATTCGGTGAAGCGGGTGAGCAGCAGGCTCAGGGAGAGGCCGGTGTACTGGTACCAGTCCTTGGTGTTCGAGTCGCCCCGGGAACGGCCGTTGTTGGGGCCGGTGCCGCGCGTGTCGCTGGGGTCGGCCAGGGCGGCGGTGAGCGGCCCGGCTTCTTCGATCAGGGTGCCGCGGTCCGCATACACGCCGCTCACGTCGTCCAAGTGGTCGGTCCAGGTGCGGCGTAGCCCCCATTCAAGGCCCAGGTCCACACGATCGGTGAGGGCGAACTTGAAGCCGAAGCCGTGCGGGATGTTGAACACGTCCAATTTGTAGGGCGGGCCACCGGCGCTGGTGCCCTGGCCCTCGGTGCCCAGGGGCTGCAGGTCGTACCAGGTGTCGTCCAGCCGGTTCTGCGGGTTCATGTGGAAGTAGCCGAAACCCACGAAGAGATAGGGCGTCCACAGGTGGTTGTTCTTGCGGTCGATGCTGCGGTACTTCAGGAAGTTGACCTCAAGGGTAACGGCCAGTTCGAAGATGTTGGTGCGGAAGCCGAGGTTGCGGGCCTGCTGTACGGGGTCGGACGAGTTGCTGTCGTAGGCCTCCAGCCGAGTGTAGAGCCCCTGCGCGCGCACCGCGTAGTGCGGGTCGATGTTGTAACGGTAGAAGAGGCCGCCTGCCGGGTGCATGTACGCCGGGTAATGCTGCAGGGGGTTGATGTCGCCGATATAATAGCTGGCGCCCCCCGTGAGGCCTACCTCGCTCACTTGTGCGGAAGCGGGCACCAAGGCCAGCAGAAGGCCCAGCAGGGGAAGGATCTTGCGCGGCATGCGGGGCTTCAACGGAACAACGCGGGGATCGTTGCCTTTCAGGCCGCGAAGTTAGCCCCCACCTCCGGGCGCTGCGCTCCGCACATCCATGCCCCAGCCCAGTTTTCCGCGCAGGGTGTTGAAGAAGCCGGTGCCTTCCAACTGCACGAAGCGCACGCGGTGTTCGGCCCGGTGCAGATGCAGGTCGGTGGGGCGGTCCAAGGTGAAACTGCGCGAGTCGATGTTCACCAGGTACTTGTCGTCGCGGGTGGCGGCGCGCAGGCGCAGCACGCTGCCGCCGGGTACCACGATGGGCCGCACGTTCAGGTTGTGCGCGGAGATCGGGGTGATCACCATGGCGTCGCAGGCTGGGTCCAGAATGGGCCCGCCGCAACTGAGGGAGTAGGCGGTGCTACCGGTAGGCGTGGCCACGATGAGGCCGTCGCTCCAGTAGGTGTTCAGGAAGCGGCCGTCCACCCATACGTCCACCGCGAGCATGCTGCTCGTGTCGCGCTTGTGTACGCTCACCTCGTTGAGGCCGAAAAGCGTCTCTCCACCGGCCACACCTTCGCCATGCAGGGCGAGCAGACCGCGCTCCTGGATGGTATAGTTGCCGGACTTCACGGCGCGGATGGCGGCCAGTGCGCCTTCTTCGCGGGTGCTGCTGAGGAAGCCGAGCCTTCCGAGATTGATGCCCAGCACGGGGATGCCGCTGCGGCCCGTTTTGGCCACGCTGTCCAAGAAAGTGCCGTCGCCACCCAGGCTGAAGAAGAGATCGATGCCCGTGACCGCAGGATTGTCGGCCACTTCGGTGCCGACATCCACGGGCAGCCCGGCGGCGGCGAGCTGCGTGGCCAGGGTGCTGTCCACCACCGGGGTGAGACCCTCCGCGCGCATCAGGGCGTGGATGCGGGCCACCGAGGGGATGCTGGCCGGGGCGAGCGAACGTCCGTGGGTGCCGATGCGCATGAGGGTGCGAGGGTGCGAGGGTGCGAGAGTTGAAGAGTTTCACCCTCTTACCTCGCACGTTTGGTCCGGCCTTCCGCCCGTTCCTTCAGAAAGGATGCGCGAAATGTAGGTAGAAGCCGGTTTCCCCCAGGCCGTTCACGGCGCCCTCGGCGCGCACCACCATATCGAAGTTGGTCACCAGGTCCACACCCAGGCCATAGCCGCCCAGCACCGTGTTGGCCAGCGGGTTGCGGGCGGCATAGCGCGTGTCCCACACGTGCCCCAGGTCGGCGAAGGCGTTGAGGTACACGGCCACGTACAGCCGGCGCGCCTGGCCGTTCTTCCGTGCGAAAAAATACGCGCGTGGATTCACCAGGGCCCACAGTGCGTTGGCCTTCATCAGGGCGTAGTGCGCGCCGTCGATCACGTAATACTCATAGCCGCGCACATGGTCGGCGTAGCCCAGGCCCTGTTGCAGGTAGTAGGGCAGGTCGGGCCCGGCGGACACCTTGCCACGCAACGACCCGCCCACGCTCCACCGCTCGCTCAGCCGCCAGATGCGCTGCGCGGTGCCGTGGAAGGTGGTGAGTTCGGTGCCGCCGTCGCCGATGAGGGGCAGGCCGTAGCGGTCGGCGCGCAGCTGCAGGAAGTAGCCGCTCAGGGGGAAGGCGCGGCGGTCGCGGCGGTCGTACCCCACGGTGTAGCCCGCAGCGAAGAGGTCCATGCTCCGGGTACCTTTACCGAGGTAGTCCGGCGCGAGGAGCGCCACGGTGTCCATCACGTCGGCGTGGATGAAGCTGATGCGGAACGCGTGGCGCGTGTCGTGGAAGGGGCGCAGGGAGACCTCGGCCTCGGCCTTCCACTCGCGGCGCGTCTCCTTTCCGCGCAGGGTGATGAAGTCGCGCTTGTTGCCCGTGGTGCCCGCGGTGATCTGGTCCTGCCAGGTGCGGCCCCCGCCCACGGACAGTCCCCAACGCTGTCGCCGGCCCATGCCGGGTATTCGGTAGCGCAGGGCGAACTCCTTGGCGTAGCCGACCTGGACCTTGGTCTGCAGCGTCTCGTTGCGGCCGCGCATGTTCAGGCGGTCCAGGTACAGGCCGTAGTACATGCGCCCGAGGTCGCGCGTAAGCCACCAGGTGTTGAAGTTGGGGTCGCTGAGCTTGATGATGGGTGAGGGTCGCCAGACCCAGCGCTCGGCCACGGTGACGGTGAGGAAGACCTCGGTGGGCGAGAGGTAGAGGGGCATCACCTCCACGCTGTGGAAGAGGCCCAGGTTGTACACGTTCTGGCGGCCACGTTCCATCAGGTGGCGCAACTGCTCTCCCGTGGGGACGGTATCGCCCTCGGCCAGCAGCAGCTCGCGGGCGATCACGTGCTCCTTCGTGCGCCCGTTGCCCTCGATCAGGATGCCCGCGATGCGGAAGGGGCCTGTGTACGCGCTGTCCCGCTGGGGTTTCGCCACGGCCGCGAGAAGAAACGCGGCTGCGAGGATCAGACCGCGTAGAGCGCGCATGCGTTGTTGGTCGTGGTCCGGCGAAGGCGTGGCGCGGCGGTCACAGATCGATCAGGCGCATCAGCTCGTCGTAGCGCCCGCGCAGGTCCTCATGGAAACGCGAGCCCTGGTAGGTGGTCTTCACCGCGTACTCGTAGCGGTCGAAGGTCCGCAGCACATCGCTGATGTCCTCACGGTTGATCTTCAGGACCACCTCCATGCGCGTGCTGTCCGGCAGGGTGTGGCAGTAAACGCTGAGGATCTTCGCGTCGTTGCCTTCCACGATGCGCGCGATCTCCTGCAGGCTGTAGTCGATGGCGTTGATCTCCAGCACCAGCACACTGCCGGGCTCGCGCACGTTGGTCACCTCGCTCAGGCGCAACAGGGCCGTGTGCTCGTTCACCGCGCCGAGGTAACCGCCCTGTACATCGAGCACGGGCGCCATCGAAAGGCCGCGCTCCACGAGCAGTTTCATCACGTCGTACACATGCTGCGGACCGCGCACGTAGGGCAGTTCCACGGTGTCCATGGCATCGCTCACGGGCGCCGATGAATTGCTGTTCTCCTGCAAGGCGCGCTCGCTCAACAGGCCCACTAAGCGGCCGCCCTCCACCACGGGCAGGTGGGCCAGCTTGAGGTCCTCCATACGCTCCAGCGCGAGGCTCACCGGGTCGGCGGGCTTCAGCGGTACGATATCGGCCGAGATGAGGTCGGTGGCATGCATGCGGGATCGTTCGCCAAGAGCGTGCCGTAGGCGGTGCATCTACTTTTGGCGGCGACGAAGCTAAACGGATCGCCGATGACCCCGCCCAGGGCATCGGGTCCCGATCGCGCCCGGCGGCGCGCCGCACAAAGGGAAAGAACCACGGATGAACATGGATGCACACGGATACGGGGATCCGTCCCGATCGGAAGATGCCGCATTCATCCGTGTCGATCCGTGTTCATCCGTGGTTCAACTGTACAACGCGTGTGCCTGCCGAACGGAAGGCGCGCATGTCCCGATACGCCGATGACCCGCCTGAGCGTGAACGTGAACAAATTGGCCACCTTGCGCAACGCGCGCGGCGGCAACAACCCCGATGTGGTGGCGTGGGCACGGGCTATCGAGCGCTTCGGCGCCCACGGCATCACGGTACACCCCCGGCCCGATGAGCGCCACATCCGCCGCGCCGATGTGCGCGAACTGGCGAGGACGGTCACCACCGAGTTCAACATCGAGGGCTATCCCGGCGAGGACTTCATCGCGCTGGTGCTCGAAGTGCGGCCCGCGCAAGTGACATTGGTGCCCGACCCGCCGGGCGTGCTCACCAGCAACGCCGGGTGGGACGCCAAGGCGCACAAGGCCCTGCTGAAGGACGTATTGGCCCGCTTCAAGAGCGAAGGCATCCGCACCAGCGTGTTCATGGGCACCGATCCGGAGCAGCTCCCGTACGTGGCCGATACCGGCACCGACCGCATTGAACTGTACACAGAACCGTACGCCGCGCATTACCACCAGGACCGCGCGGCGGCCGTGGCGCCCTTCGCCGCCGCCGCCGAAAAGGCCGCGCAACTCGGCCTCGGCCTCAACGCTGGCCACGACCTGGACCGTAAGAACCTTGCGTACTTCAAGGCCCACGTGCCCGGCCTGCTGGAAGTGAGCATCGGCCACGCCCTGGTGTGCGACGCGCTGACGTACGGGATGGAGAACACGGTGGGGCTGTACCTGCGGGAATTGCGATGAGCGTCGAACTATTCTACCGCCGCAGCGGACAGGGCACGCCCGTGGTCATCTTGCACGGCCTCTTCGGCAGCAGCGACAACTGGGCAACTATCGGCCGGGAACTGGAGAAGGAGCACGATGTGGTGCTGGTGGACCAACGCGACCACGGCCGCTCGCCGCATACGCTACGGGTGGATTACGAGCTGATGGCCGGCGACGTGCATGCGCTGGTGACCGGCCTGGGCCTGAAGGACATCGTGTTGGTAGGACACAGCATGGGCGGCAAAACGGCCATGTACTTCGCGCACCACTGGCCTGGGCTGGTGAAGCACCTGGTGAGCGTGGACATGGGCCCGCGCGAATACCCGATCAGCAACCAGGCACCCATCATCGAGGCGCTGATGACGAGCGACCTGGCCGGCAAGACCACGCGCAAGGAGGTGGATGAGCATCTGGCGCGGTATGTGCCCGAGCCGGGCGTGCGGCAGTTCCTGTTGAAAAGCCTCTATTGGGAAACCCCCGAAAAACTGGCGTGGCGCTTCAACGTGCCGGTGCTCGCGCGTGATATCCGGGACATCCTCGCGGCGGCCCCGCCCGAGACCATCCGCGTGCCCACGCTGTTCATCCGGGGTGGGCAGAGCGATTACATCACCCGGGCCGATATACCCGCGCTGAAGGAACAATTCCCCGGCAACCGCATCGAGACGATCGATTTCGCCGGGCACTGGGTGCATGCGCAGGCCCCAGCCGAGGTCACGGATCTGATCCGCTCCGTGACATGAAGCGCACGGCCCTGCTCACGACGATGGTAGCGGCCGTGACCGTTGGCTGCGCCGCGCAATGGGACAGCCTCGATTATGCGCCGATCGGCCGCGACAGTGCGCGCATCGTCTATGGCGGTGGCACGGACCTGCGCGAGGGGCTGTACTTCGGCTTCGAGGACTTCCGCGCCAACCGCCCCAGTGTGGCGCCGAAGGACCTGCGCGACGCGAAGGGGCAACCCGCCGGTGACCTGCGGCAGAGCGACTGGAAACTCTACTGGACGGACAGCAGCGGCACCGCGCGCCGCATCGACATGGACCGCATCTGGGGCTTCTGCGACCGCAACACCGTGTACGTGCGCATCGGCAACGGCTTCAACCGCATCGGGATCATGGGCGCCATCGCTCACGTGGTGTACGACAATACCTACCGGACCTGGGGTTCCTACGGGTCCATGTACGGCATGGGCCCCGTCACCACCACGGTACAGGAGCAACGTCTGCTGGATATGGGCACCGGCCAGTACCTGCCCGTGAACGCGGGTGGCATCTACCAGGCCATCCTGCCCGACGAGGTCCTGCGCGCCGAGTTCGAGGCGCTGCCGAAGAAGGAGCGCAACGCTGACGAGACCGTGTTCCGCTTCATGCGGCTGTACAACGAACGGCACCCGTTGAGTTTTCCGAGGTAGCGCCCCCTCTCCTCGAGCGAGGGGGTTCGGGGAGTGAGATGCATTCTCCGCTCACCTCGCGTGAGCACCGGCCTCCAGTTGCCCCCGCGTCCCGGTCTTCATACTGGCATCATCTTGGCCTATCGGGGGCACCTACTTTCGCGGCCCCTGAAAGCCATGCGCTCGCTGCTCCTATCCCTGTCCGTTGTCGCCGCACTGTGCGCCGACGCGCAATCCCCTGGTCAAGTCACTCCGGCCTGCATCGGGTGGTACAACGTGGAGAATCTGTACGACACGATCGATTCGCCGGACACGGACGATGCCGAATGGCTGCCTTCCGCGCCGAAGAACTGGAACGGCGAGCGCTACCGCATCAAGCTTGAGCATCTGGCGCGCGTGATCGGTGAGATGGGGCAGAAGGTGCATCCGGACGGGCTAGTATGTATCGGCCTGGGCGAGATCGAGAACCGCACCGTGCTGGAAGACCTGGTGCGCACTCCACCTATCGCGCAGCGCGGCTACCGGATCGTACACCACGATGGCCCCGACCGGCGCGGCGTGGACGTGGCCTTCCTGTACGATCCCCGGCGTTTTCAACTGCTGAACCATACCACTTATCCGTTGAATGATCCGCAGGACACCACGTTCCGCACACGGGAACAGTTGGTGGTCACCGGCGTTACCGATGGCGATACGATCACCTGCATCATGGCGCACTGGCCCAGCCGGCGCGGTGGCGAGAAGCGCAGCCTGCCCAAGCGTGTGCTCGCCGCGCAGCTCGGCCGCCACATCGTGGATTCGCTCGTCGCCTTGAACGCGAACGCGCGCATCATCTACATGGGCGACCTGAACGACGATCCCGTGGACCCCAGTGTGCGCCGCTTCTTCGGCACCACGCCCGACAAGGCCATGGTCAGCAGCGCCAAGTTCTTCAATCCCATGCAGCCGCTGTACGAGAAGGGCATCGGCTCGCTGGCCTGGCAGGATTCGTGGAACCTCTTCGACCAGTTCCTGCTCTCCCCGGCGCTCGTCTCCGGGGATAAAGGATACCATTATTACGGAACACGGGTGTACAACGAACCTTATCTGGCGCAACAGGACGGCAACTTCAAGGGCTATCCTTTCCGCATCTACGTGGGGGACAACTTCACCAACGGTTACAGCGACCACTTCCCCGTGTTCCTCATCCTGGCCAGGGAAGTGGCGAAGCCCTGATCCTGATGTCGCGCGCGCTCCTGCTGTGCTCCGTTCTGGTCGCGGTGATGGTGAAGGCGCAGACAGTGGACAGCCTGCGCATCTTCCGAACGATCCCCGCCGCTCGGTACACCACCTCCACCGCCGAGACCGCAGCGTGGAAACTGGTGCATGCGGGCTCACCGTACGTGTCCCTGGGCCCCGATGAGCTGGACGGGCTCAATACCGGACTGCATGAGCGGCGTCCGGTGGCGCATAACCACGGCGATCTGCCCGGCCTGAGCCACATCGGCCTTGTCTATTATGGCAAACGGGCGCATGTCTTCGGCCTGTGTCAGGACACCGGTCTGCTGGTGGACCTCACCGCGCGGCGGCAGGTGCGCCTGGAGGACACCCTGGCCCGCATGAAACTGAAGGCCGCGTTGCTGGCACTGGGGCTGTAGACCGCCCGCCCGGTCATGGGCACATGAACGCATGAGCACATGGGCGCATGGGCACACCCCTACCTTCGCGCCCACGACGAAGCCATGCTGGAACTGACCTACCTGCGCGACCGGCGCGATGAGGCGATCGCGCGCCTGAAGAAGCGGAACATCGATGCCGAGGCCCTCATCGGCAATGCGGCCGAGCTGGACGGCACGCGGCGCGCAACGCAGAACGCACTGGACGCCTTAAAATCCGAGTCGAACGCCATCAGCGATACCATCGGCGCGTTGATGAAGAGCGGCGACAAGGCCGGGGCCGATGCCGCCCGTGCGAAGACCGCCGGCCTGAAGGCGGACATCGCGCGCTTGCAGGACGAGCTGAACGCCGCTGAGGCCGCCCTGCACGACCAGCTCTGCCTGATCCCCAACGTGCCCAACGACAAGGTGCCCGCCGGCAACAGCGCCGACGATAACATCACCGTGATGCAGGAGGGCAACGTTCCGCAACTGCATGATGACGCAAGGCCGCACTGGGAACTGGCCGAGCAGTACGGCCTCTTCAGTCTCGACCTCGGCGTGAAGCTCACCGGGGCGGGCTTCCCGGTGTACATCGGCCAGGGCGCCAGGCTGCAGCGCGCGCTCATCGCCTTCTTCCTGGACCGCGCCACGGCCGCAGGCTACACCGAGATCATCCCGCCGCACATGGTGAACGCCGACAGCGCCTTCGCCACCGGACAGTTGCCCGATAAGGAGGGCCAGATGTACCATGCCACGACGGACAACCTCTATTTGATCCCCACGGCCGAGGTGCCCATCACGAACCTCTACCGCGACGGGACCATCGAAGAGGAACGCCTGCCCATAACGAACGTGGGCTATACGCCGTGCTTCCGCCGCGAAGCGGGAAGCTACGGGGCGCATGTGCGGGGCCTCAACCGCGTACACCAGTTCGACAAGGTGGAGATCGTGCGCATCGAGAAGCCCGAGAACAGCTACGCCGCGCTCGAAGGGATGGTGGAGCACGTGAAGGGCCTCCTGCGTGACCTGGAACTGCCCTATCGCCAGTTGCTGCTCTGCGGGGGCGACATGGGCTTCGCCAGCGCTATGACCTACGACATGGAGGTGTACAGCGCGGCGCAACAGCGCTGGCTGGAAGTGAGTTCCATCAGCTGCTTCGAGACCTACCAGAGCAACCGCCTGAAGCTGAAGTTCAAGGAGGACAAGAAGACGCGTCTCCTGCATACGCTGAATGGGAGCGCGCTCGCCTTGGCACGGATCGTGGCGGCCCTGCTTGAGAACAACCAAACGCCCGAAGGCATCCGCGTGCCCAGGGCCCTTCAGCCGTACACGGGCTTTGAGATGATCCGCAAGCAGCAATGAACGGGACGAGAACGAAAAACATCCCGGTGCGAGGGTGCGCCCCCTCCCCACCAGGGAGGGCCGGGGTGGGGCCGCACCCCCGCCCCCTCGTACTCTTCCTCGCCTTCGCCCTCGCCCTCTTCTCCGTCCCGTCCTTCGCCCAAGGCACCGACCAGCAACTTGCCCAGCAGTACTTCGACCAGGGCGACTTCGAGCGTGCGGCGCTCTACTTCGACAAGCTGTACAAGGAGCAGCCGTCGGCGGCGAACTACGAGTATCTTTTCAAGTGCCGGGTGGCGCTGGGGCAGCACGAGGAGGCCGCCAAGCTGGCCAAGGACCAGCAGCGCCGGAGCAACGACCCGCGCTACCTCGTGGACATGGGCTCCGTGGCCAAATTGATGGGCGATACCGCAAAAGCGGAGGAGTACTTCAACAAGGCCGTGAAGGGCCTGAAGGACGAGGTGAACAGCGTGCGCGCCCTGGCCCGCGCCTTCGAGAAGGCCGGAGAGCCGGACCGTGCCCTCAGCGTGTATGAGCGCGGCAAGCGCGTCATCAAGGACGGCGGCTGGTCCTTCGACTACGAGATCGCCCAATTGTACGCGGCCAAGGGCGACGTGAAGGCCATGATCTCCACCTACATGGACCTGCTGGCCGCCAACCCCAGCTACCTGCAGGCCGTGCAGAACGGCATGGCCCGCTACATCGACTTCACCCGCGACGATGAGCGTACCGAGATGCTGCGCACCGAGCTCCTGCGCCGCACACAGAAGGACCCCGGCAACACCATCTTCCAGGAGATGCTCATCTGGCACTACTTGCAGCGCAAGGACCTCATGGGCGCCTTCGTGCAGTGCAAGGCCATGGACAAGCGCTTCAACGAGGGCGGCCAACGCCTGATGGACCTGGCGGACGTGGCCGTGACCAACCATGAATGGGCCACGGCGGCAAAATGCTACCAGTACGTCATCGACCAGGGCAAGGCCAACCCCAACTACGTGAAGGCGCGCATGGGCCTGGTGCGCGCGCTGGACGAGCGCGTGACCGCCCAGGCCGAGCCCCCGCGCGCCGAGCTGGACGAGCTGACGGCCGCTTACGAGAGCGCCTTCGCCGACCTCGGCCGCACCCAGTACACCACCGAGCTGCTGCGCGGCCTTGCCCGCGTGAAGGCCTACTACCTCAACGACCGCCCCGCTGCCATCGCCCTGCTCGACGAGGCCATCAACACTGCCGGCACCGACCCCAAGACGAAGGCGCAGCTCAAGCTCGACCTCGGGGACATCCACCTGCTGGATGCCGACATCTGGGAGGCCTCGCTGCTCTACTCGCAGGTGGACCTCGACTTCAAGAACGACGT
>Ga0138256_10002913_pt1 | contig 18271 bp, 19 predicted proteins | sample KNB2016incub_MG_FD_105486 | JGI IMG/M metagenome (GOLD analysis project Ga0138256, IMG submission 105486) | Active sludge microbial communities from wastewater in Klosterneuburg, Austria - KNB2014incub_MG | ecosystem: Engineered > WWTP > Activated sludge > Unclassified | place: Austria... | reverse complement strand
CAGCGGCCGCTTCTTTCATACCTTCTATCGTCCATAACATCACAGTATCAAGGTCCATACCAATCATCTCGCACCCTTCCAAGATGACTTCACGATTGACACCCGCTGCAAAACTCGCTTTTTTAAATTTCTTCTTCACGGATTTTACTTCGAGATCCATAATGCTTTTTGTCGGGCGCATTAAGACGCCCGCTGTGATAAGACCGGTTAGTTCGTCAATGGTGTAAAGCACTTTTTCCATATATCGCGTTGGTTCTACATCCGTACATATTTTCCAACCGTGTGAAACAACCGCATGAATGATGTCTGAATCAACCCCAGCATTTAGAAGAAGTTCTTCAGCTTTAACACAGTGTTGATCCGGGTACATTTCATAATCAAGGTCGTGCAGTAGCCCTACGATGCCCCAATAGGTTTCATCTTCACCATTTTGTCTTGCAAAATAGCGCATTGCAGCTTCAACAGATAACCCGTGCGTCACAAGCGATCGGCTCTTATTGTATTTTTCAAGCAGTTCAATGGCAAATTCTCTCGTTATCATAGTTTCCTCCTCAAAAGGCAATTCTTTATAAACCAATTTTATCATATTCATGCACCGTATAAAAATAGTTTTAAAAATATAATTCAAAAGATATTTTAAAAGATATTTTAAAAGATATTTTAAAAGATATTGACGCAATTAGTGAAGTAGTGTACTATTTAATTAATACAGTAAGACACGGAGGTTTTATGGATTTTTTAAATGATACCCCAATATATATTCAAATTATGAATATAATCAAAACCGACATTGTTTGCGGTAAGATTAAGAAGGGTGATAAGCTGATGTCAACGCGGGAACTGGCCGTGGCACTTAAAGTGAATCCCAATACCATTCAACGCGTTTTCAGAGAGCTTGAAAGTGAAGAAATATGTTTTACAAAAAGAGGCATGGGCACATATGTTACGGAGGATGACCTTATGATTACAACACTTAAAGAACAACTGGCATCAGAAAAAATCGTTCAATTTGTTGAAGGGATGGCAAAACTCAATTTCTCAATAGAAGAGGTTATCAATAAACTCAAGTCATACGAGGGGGTTAAAAATGAATAATATGATCGAATGCATTAATTTGCAAAAAAATTATATGTCGAAGAAAGCTTTGATCGACATCAATCTTAAATTTCAAGAAGGCAAAATTTATGGCGTTTTGGGACCTAACGGCAGTGGCAAAACAACACTTATGAAAGTCATTGCGGACCTTCATGAGCAGAGTTCTGGAGAGATACACATTTGCGGCGAAAAACCATCGCATCTCACACGTGCTTATGTGGCCTATATGCCTACTGAAAATTTTATTTATGGTTGGATGCGCGTTAAGGATGCCGTTTCATTTTACAAAGATATGTATAAAGATTTTGATTTACAGCGTGCTGTTGATCTTCTCAAATTTATGGAACTCGATATGAACCAAAGAGTATCTAGTTTATCCACAGGTCAACGTGCAAGGTTAAAAATCACATTGGTTATTTCTAGACGCGCACGAATCTATATGCTCGACGAGCCGCTCAATGGCTTAGATCCCATTTCAAGAACGAAGATTAAAGAATGCATCATCGAACAATTTAACGCTGAAGGTGTGATGCTCATCTCGACGCATCTCGTTAGCGAAATCGAACAGATCTTAGATGAGGTCGTATTTTTAAACGAAGGAAAAGTCATTCTTGAAGGGGAGACTGAAGCCCTTAGAAGCCAACATGGCAAATCACTTGAAGACATATACAGGGAGGTATTTGGTAATGCTTAATCTCGTAAAATTTGAATTCGCAAGGAAGAAAACAACATTTGCAGTTGCTGCAGCACTTACAGTTATCGGACAACTCTTCGTGTTGTTTAAGTTTTTTCAACTTGATGAACTTTCTAGAAAGGCAGCGGGGGATGAAATATTCGGCATATTCCTAGGTGTAATTATGGTGGGATTTGGCATTTTATATTTCATAGACATAATATTTTTATTCAGAAACGATTTGTTCAAACAGGAAGGGTACATGCTCTTTATGACACCACACAATGGCTATAAAATTTTAGGGTCAAAGCTCATTTTTGGATTGCTAGAAGGTTTGGCAATTGCAACGCTCTACCTTGGTCTATTATTTTTGAACTTGAAAGTGATGCTCGGTGTCCCAATTGATTTTGAAATGATTGGCATCAATGGCGTCATAATCTTGACCGGTATTAAAGGTTTAATTTTAGGGGTATTCATGCTCATTGAATTCGCACTTACCGTTTATTTATCTTTTGCACTTTTCAAGAGCTTGTTTAACAATACGCGTTTCAAAGGGCTAATCACTTTTGTTATTTTTGTTGTAATCAACATCGTAAAATCGAAAATTGTAGAAGTTATTGCTAATCTCTTGGGAAACAACTTTTCAAATGTTCAAATCAATACAAGTGATGCAATGCTTGAAACCATCAATACAGCAATGAATTATGGCCTCATAGCAACCCTCTTATCTGCAGTTGTTTTATTTATTGGCACAGGTTATCTGCTTGAAAACCGCATTAATTTGTAATCAACAACCAATTATCACAAAAATGAAACTTGATATTGGTTGGAAATCCTTTATAATAAAATTTGTACGATTATGAGTCAATTATGGAGGCAAGCATGACCAAAGTTAGAACGTCTGGTGTCTGTGCCAGTGAAATTCATTTCCAAATAGAGGATGGTTGCATCAAACAAGTTGAATTTATTGGTGGTTGCCCTGGCAATGCAATCGGTCTAAGCAACATGCTTATAGGCCAACCCATTACAGAGGTCGTTGAAAAGCTAAGAGATGTAAAATGTGGTGGTAAAAACACGTCTTGTCCATCACAACTTGCCAAAGCACTTGAATCACATTTATAGAACCTGGCAATAAAAGATAACTAAAAGTAAATAGCGAGAGTCATTCACGCGTTTATCGGTTGAATAGACTCTTTTTTTTGCGCTTTTTGTTAAAATAAGCTATAATTTTAAAGAATAGGGAGGGTTATTTGAATGGAACTTAATTTTATCAATTGGTTGCAGAGCTTCAACACACCATTTTTAGATCAATTTTTTATTTATGTAACCATGCTCGGTGAAGAAAATTTTTATATTTTTGTTCTGAGTTTTTTCTATTGGTGTGTGCATAAAGAAGGCACACGTTATTTTGTTATGATACTAACCTTATCAGCGGTGGCAAACAGCGCTATAAAAGAAATTGTAAATGCAGCAAGACCATTTCAAGTTGAGTCTGTAAGAGCACTCAGGATTGAAACGGCAACAGGTTCGTCATTTCCAAGTGGCCATACACAAACCGTAACAGCATTTTACGGCACACTTGCTTTTAAATTCAAGAATATTTGGTTGACGATTGGTTGCGTTATCATCGTTCTACTTGTCGCGTTATCTCGCATTTATTTAGGTGTACACTGGCCAAGGGATGTTATTGGTGCTATTGTATTCGGCATACTTTCCATTGTTATCGTACATAAGATTAATGCCGTGGAGGAGAAGCAAGGCATTTCCTGGCCTTATTATGCGGTGATTTCAGTGGTGATCATGAGTCTGTTTTTCTTGCATTCAGAGACATTTATCAAGGCGACAGGCGCATTTTTGGGATTTGCTCTTGGGTTTCTCATAGAAGACCATTACGTTAAATTTGATGTTCGAGCGGATGGATTCGCTCAGATTATTAAATTTGTACTCGGTATAATCATTACTTTAGCAATCTTTGAAGGTTCAAAAATTATATTGCCAGAACTGATTTTTTTTACTTTTTTACGTTATTTTATGACCATATTTTCAGTTGTAGCAATTGTTCCGTGGATTTTTGTCAAACTCAATCTTTCGAGACATCGCATATTTAGCTAGTCAATGGCGTTTGTTTAAAAGCCATTCACAGCCTAGTTATAAATAAGAAAGGCACTCTATGACAATAAGTGATAAAACGGCTCAATCAGCCAATCAAGCAAGGCTTTTGAAACTTGCCAAAATATATGCGTCAATCCCAGATGGTAAGTGTACCGGATGTGCCGATTGTTGCTCAGAATCTGTAAATGTTAGTTTTTTAGAATTTTCAAACATTGTTGAAAATAGCCTGCCATCGCTTTCAGAACCACAATTTGATGCGCTGGTCAAACGTGTGCTATCATACTATCTCTTAGAGTGGGTAAAACCTCAAAAGTGTCCTTTTCTTGACGCTGGCAAAAAATGCATCATTTATGACACGAGACCCTTGCCTTGTAGATTATTTGGAACGCCGACGCGAGAAGCTTATGAAGCCAATTATGAAAGAATTAAACGACAAAACATTTCTATTGCAAAGCAAATTCAAGATGAAACAGGCAATAAACTGCCCAAAAATATAGTACACCGAAAAATAGATTTTTGTGAGGGTTTTGAACCCGTTAAGTGGTTGGGGCAACATGAAATTGAATCGCTCTATAGCAAATTGGTGAATTTGGACGGTTCACTCTATTTTGCAGGTCTCATTGACGATTCTGCCATGAATGGGGACCTTGTAAGTTTTATGATCGATTGGCTCATTGAAACGCAAAATAAGTCCCTAGTGACTAGAGACTTATTGTTTGAACTCAAAAAGGATTGCCTTAAAAGCATTCAAAAATAAGGAGATTTATTTGAGTTAACTATTTTCCATTTCGCGGGATTTATCTGCAGCAGCTTGCATGGCAGTAATGATGCTTGACCTGAAACCGCCCGCTTCTAAAGCGGCGATTGCCATAATCGTGTTGCCACCAGGCGATGTCACTTGATCTTTTAAGACAGCTGGGTGTAGACCAGTCGATAGGACCATCTGTGCAGCTCCGAGCAGGCTTTGTGCCGCCATGATATAGGCTTTGTCCCGAGGCATGCCTTCAAGCACTGCGGCATCCGCCATAGCTTCCATCATGATGAATGCATAAGCCGGTGAGGCGCCATGTACAGCGATTGCGGCATGCATGAGTGATTCGTCAATCCATGCATATCTGCCAATGGCACCAAAGATATCCGATACTTGGGTACGCGTTGGATCAGATTCAGAAAGCTTTGTGCAAATGGATGTCATGCCAAGATTTACGGAAGCGGGTGTGTTTGGCATGGCTCTGTAGACCTTTTGATTTTTCATGGCAGCCATCAATTTTTCAAGTGTAACACCCGATGCGATTGAGAGTATTATCTGATCTTTTTTAAGAAAAGGCTGTATCTCATCGATGACTTTGAAAACCATATAAGGCTTGACAGCGAGTACAATGATGTCGCAATTTTCAACGATGTCACGGTTAGAGGTTGTTGCTTTAATGCCAAAGGCAGTTGTTAAACGCATCACCGATTTTTCTGTTGCGGCACTTGCCATTATATGTTGTGGTGTGTAAAGTTCTTTGGATATAAGACCACTTATCAATGCACTGGCCATGTTGCCTCCGCCTATAAATCCAATCGTCGTTGCCATGCTGCCTCCTAATTTTGCTTTATTGTTTCTATTGTAACATAAAATTGATTTGAATTAGCGCGCATTATACGATAATATAATTTAGAATCATTAAAAAGGATGGATAACTATGACTTTAAAACACATGCTAAAAATGACTACCACGGATGCTGTTCTAGATGAACTCTTAGTGGCATACCCTGAATGTCTTGCCGATAAACACAATTACAAAAGAGTACTCGATTATGTTATCAGCACACCAGAAGTGCCATTTGATGCCTTTGTCATTCAAATTGAACTCATTGATACAGAAGACGACGATGCATTTGAAGAAGACATCGATGAAGCCTCTTATCTGAGTATATCAGGCTATTCTGCGGCAGAAGATCTCCATTTTGCCCTTGGCTTTACAAAGTGGGAAGAGTGGGCGAACGCTAAAATCGTCATTCAAGAAGATCTCGAAATACAGGCAGACGAATTAATTGCCATTTGCTTATATGAGATGACGTTTTATGGCTTCAACCAAGAAGAAATTGCTGGTGAACTTTCTGAAATTGAAAAAGGCATTATGTTGCACTAAATCGATTCAATAAAAAATCTCGGAAAGCAGTATTGCTTTCCGAGATTTTTCTTTATAAGATTTTTCTTTATAAGATCTAATTGCCTATGATCTGTTGTATTAAAGCTTTGGTTGCAGCAGCGTCATAATAAAAATAGCTAAGACCGTCTTTGCCAGTGCCTGTTCCTTCTGTAGGAATAGTTTGGAGATTAACCGATTCCATATCTGTGCCAATCATTGCCGTTGAAAGTAACAACGCTTTTGAAAGGGGCATATCTGTTTCAACATAGGAAAGGGCTCTAAAGGCAATATAAGGTAATTTAATTTGCATGGCTGATTTAGCCGCGCTTTTTATAAATTCTTGTTGTCTTTCCATACGTTTTATATCGCCACCGCTCTTTGAACCATCATTGTTCTTTCTAAAGCGTAGATAAGACATTGCTTGATCGCCATCTATTTTTTGAAGGCCAGGTTGGAAATCAATATGAAGTGGCGGAATCGAATAAGGGTCATCGTATGCCATCCTGAAAGGTACATCGACTTCAACGCCACCAATAAGGTCGACGATTTCTTTAACCGCTTTGTAATCTACGGTTACATAATAATCGATGTCTACGTCGAGTATATTGGCAATTGAGCGTTGTACACCTTCAGCGCCGCCAATTTCTTTAAAGCCGTATACGGCATTGAGTTTCGCTTGTCCAGATCCATTTTTACCATCCGTCGGATAATATGTATCTCTAGGGATGGAAATTGCATCTACTTTGTTGGTGCTTGTATCGATTGACATAAATATCATTGTGTCTGTACGCGTGCCTTCGACACCCATAACGACAATGTTGACGCGCTCTTTTGTCAAAAAACCAACTGTGAAAAAAACAATTAGTCCTAACAATACAATTATTATTAAGAATTTAAACGTATTTTGTAGCTTTGATTTTTTAAGGGGTAACTCGTGTTCATCCTGTTCCATATCCATTTTTACCTTCCATCTTTTTTGCTATCTGATTGTAAGTGACCATACCTTGTAAGTATAAAACCCTCACTGTACATGTCAAGAGAAATCATCAAATAATAATCTAATTGATCCTTATGCGACGAAAGTTTAACAAAATGGTCATACTATGGCCGAATTGCCTAATTTACAAGTGATAAATTGTGTTATAATTAATTTTTGGAAGTGAGGTTTATAAAATGAAGAAAAATGATAAAAACATACGCTTAATCGATCTAATTTATGTTGGAATAGGGTCTATACTATTGGCAATAGCCATCACTTCTATATTGAAACCCAATGGCATTATTACTGGAGGCATTACGGGTTTATCCCTGGTACTTGAAAAAGTTTTCGACGTGAGTTACACCTTGTTTTACTATCTGCTTTCACTTACAGTTTTAATAGTGACACGTATTACTTTAGGAAAAATTGAAGCGGGTAAAATCATTGTTTTTTCTTTGTTTTTTCCGTTAGTACTAATTCTGTTCAATGGTTTTGAAATGAATATTATGCAAAACGACTTATTCCTTGCATCCGTTTATTACGGTATCATGGCAGGAGGCGGTACAGGTCTTATACTCAAAGGTGGTTTTTCATCGGGTGGCACAGACACCCTTGCTAAAATCGTAAGCCGCAAACTGTTTCGATTTATGAGTTTATCAACGATTATCGCAGCACTGGATATGAGTGTCATTTTGTTTGCAGCGTTTGTTTTTGATACGCGCATTGCCTTATATGCTCTCTTGACTCAAATCGTCGCTATGAAAGCCACCGAAGTTGTTCTTTATGGTTTTTCATCGAAGATGGTCAAATTAGAAATCATCAGTGAGAATGAAGCTGAGATTGAAGCGTTCATTCTTAACGCAATCAATCGCGGCATCTCAAAATATAGAATTGTAGGTGGCTATACAAACCTCGATCGAATGAAACTCATCACCATTTGTTCACAACGAGAGTCTATTTTAATTCGCGATAAAATTTCGGATGTGGATTCGAAAGCATTCATCACGGTATTACCTGTAAGCACGGTGTGGGGAGAAGGTGTTGGGTTTGATAGCCTCACAGCAGAAGATAAATTAAAACAGTAAGTCAATAGACAAGTAAAAGGTGGTATTAAGATACCACCTTTTTTATGTGTATTATGAGCGCTATATAAATAAGACGCTGTTTAATGGGCGTTAATGCTATTGAAATATTCTTTCAAAATATCAAAATTGTCCGGAAACAAGAATTCGATTTGTTTTTCTTCGTTGTGATCATTGGCAAAAACCACGTGTACGATACCCTTCAACACCTCTTTCGATTTAAACTTGAAACCATCATTTCTAAATTTTGTGATTTTTTCTTTAGCTGTTGCCAACTCATGTTCACGCTCTTTTTTTTCTAATAGGAAATTATCACGTGACCCGCTTCTTATCGTGGCACTGCTTTTGTCATGCACGACGTTGCGTTTTGAATTCGTTCCTCTATAAGGCATTAACATCACACTCCTTTATGGATTAAGCTTATTATCTTAATACCCAATACGCGATTAACTAAGCGGTGATTTCTTGTATACTTATGCAACATGTAAGAAACAAAAGCGATGCTGAATATTTTTATTGATTTTTATATTTTTTTTAGAAAAAGGGTTTACAAGTTGAAAAAGAAGTGGTATATTAAATACATGAAATTGATATTCATTATCAATTAAACGCCTTATACACATGTTACCTTAACTTCTTATTACCCTTAAAAAAGTGTAAGTACCCCCAAAAACGTAAACTTTATTGAATACCTCTGAAAATGGATGCATCGCCAGCGTCCATTTTTTCTTTTTTGAAACCGTATATTATTTAAATATGTTATAATAGAAAATGAATTTTAAGTCAGAACATTTCGTAAAGAAAGATAAGGATAGATCAATGAAAAAAGTGTACTTGGATTATGCCGCAACCACACCAGTCAAACAAGAGGTTTTGGAGGCTATGATGCCTTATTTTCAGTATGTGGGTGAGGCATCTGAATTGATAGCGAATGCTAGCAGAAAATTCGAATCGCTAATCGGTGCCGAATCTGGAACGGTGCGTTTTAACAGTGGTGGCAGTTTTGGCAACAATGAAATTATTAAAAGTTTTGCATATGCGAATCGCCATAAAGGCAAACACCTCATAACAAGTCAAATTGAACACCCTTCTGTTTACAAAGTATTTGAACAACTTGCATCTGAAGGATTCTCTGTTACCTATATAAAAGTTGATACTCAAGGCATCGTCGATGTTGAAGCATTAAAATCAGCGATACAAAAGGATACAATACTCATCAGCATCATGTTGATAAACAATGAACTTGGTTCAAGGCAACCCGTTGAAAAAATTGGTGACCTATGTCGTGCGCACGAACTATTGTTTCATATTGATGGCGTTCAAGCATTAGGCAATGAACAGATCGATGTTAAAACCATAGGATGTGACGCGATGACTTTCTCGTCGCATAAAGTATACGCGCCCAAAGGATGCGGCGCTATTTATGTGAGAAAAGGTCTATCGATCGATCCACTCATTGCATCGTGTGATTTAATAGCAGCAAATCATGTTGCTAATATGCCATACATCATGGGATTTATGAAAGGTCTTGAAAGTGCGTATGCAGATTTAACTGCACAAAATGCGAAAAAGCGCGCACTTAAGCGAAAATTAGTTGAAGGTCTTGAACAAATGAATGTTGGCATACAATTAAATGGCCCTTTAATAGATGCGGATCATCATCATCCAGGGATTGTGAATTTTTATTATCCAATGATGGATGGTGACAGTCTTGTTATTAATTATGATTTCGCAGGATTTGCGATATCTAGTGGCTCTGCATGTAGTTCAGGCGCTTTAAGTGCTTCGCATGTACTTAAGGCTATTGGACTTACGGCACATGCAGCAAAAAAATGTGTGCGCATCACGGTTGGTGATTTTACAACGGATGCAGATATAGATGGTTTTTTAGACGCTACGGCGCGATTGTTGAAAGGAAATGAAAATGTTAAATAAAAACAAAGTCATCGTAGGCATGAGTGGCGGGGTAGACAGTACCGTTGCAGCCTATCAACTAAAACAAATGGGATATGACGTAATTGGTGTCAATATGCGCCTATGGCAGGATGAATTTTTAGAAGATGAACATTTTATGAATGACGGTGGCTGTTGCAGCCTTTCATCTGTGGAAGATGCAAGACGTGTCTGTGAACAAATTGGGATTCCTTTTTATGCGCTTGATTTCAAGAGCGTCTTTAAAGAGACGGTTGTTGATTATTTTATAGAAGCCTACAAAAACGGTGAGACACCTAACCCTTGTATTGCTTGTAACAAACACGTAAAATTTGAAGCGCTTCTGGAAAAAGCCCATCAATTAGGGGCTTACTATGTGGCTACAGGCCATTATGCGAAAATATATAGGGACGATCTAACAGGACGCTATCTTGTTGAAAAAGCAGATGCCATAGAGAAAGATCAAACCTATGCCTTATACAATTTGACACAAGAACAACTTAAGCATATTTTAATGCCTCTATCTGCATTCAAAACAAAAGAAGAAGTTCGTTCGATTGCCGCTCAGTTTGATGTTCAGATGTCTCAAAAGTCAGACAGTCAAGAAATTTGCTTTGTTCCCGATCAAGACTATGTCGGTTTTTTAAAGCGCAATGGCGGTTTTGACACGATTGAAGGCGATTTTTTAGACACGGATGGGAATAAACTTGGCAGGCATCAAGGGGTTATCAACTTTACAATTGGTCAACGCAAAGGCCTTGGCAAAACGTTTGGAAAACCAATGTATGTTGTAGATATTGATCCTGATTTAAACAGAGTCATTTTAGGGCCAAATGAATCTGTCTTTAAAAAAGAACTTTGGGCGAAAGACATTAATTTTATTTTAATGGCAGGCATCGATGCACCTTATAGATGTGAAGCGAAAATCAGATATGGCACAAAAACAGCACCTTGTATCATAAACTATGAAGATGGCCTAATTCACGTCGTCTTCGATGAGCCTCAACGCGCAGTGACACCTGGTCAAGCGGTGGTATTTTATAAAAATCAATTTTTGGTTGGTGGCGGAACGATTATGAGAAAATAAGGAGTGCTTATGAGGGTTTCATTTACATGCACAGATAAAAACCATTATATTGATAAAGGGGTAAATAAAAATATGGCGATAGTTATTGATGGCATCATAGGTGCTGGGAAAAGCACGGTAGGTCAATTTTTAAGTGAATCGCTTGGTGTGCCTTTGTTTGAAGAACTCAAAGACGATGGCAAAGACTCACTTGCACAGCGGATGTTGGATCTTTTTTATGCAGATCAGACGCGTTGGAGTGCCATTATTCAGGTCATGTTTCTAAATGATCGATTCAAAGACATCAAACGTATCGAATCCGAAGGTAACGTAGCTATTTTAGACCGATCAATTTATGGCGATGAAATCTTCGCTAAAACCATACATGAACGGGGGCAAATGACCAAAGACGAGTTTCATATTTACAGAGACTTGCTCCACAATATGCTTCAGCATATTAAGCCACCACAAGTACTTGTCTACATTGATGTAACGGTTGATACTGCTATGGAACGCATCAACACACGCGGGCGTTCAACGGAAGGTGACTTGATTCCACGGGATTACATGGAGGACCTAAGACGCAATTATGAACTATGGTTTGAAACTTTCGATCTATGTCCCAAAGTACGTATTGATCTCAACGATTCGGCACTCGATGAAGCAGGCAATGTGAAGGCATCTGTAAAACAACTTATATTAAATGCTGTTAAGGCTCATATTTAGATTGTTGAAGCGCTAAGGCGCTTTTTTTTGCCCATTAAGCTATTAATGGTTTGTTAAGGGTTTGTTTATCGTCTATTAATGCATCATTCGACAAAATGAGGATTATAATGTAATTAAGAATGAGAGGAGGTATTCATTGAAAAAGCGAACAAAAAAAATTATTGGCGTCATCGCCTTTGTGATGATCGAATTATTTTTCTTCACACGAACTGAACCAGCTGCATATGAAATGTTCTTTATGGTATGGGGGTTTATCGCGATTGCTTTACTACTGAACAACATATTCATTCGTGCAGAGCATGCCCCTATGATTGGACTCGGAGGCAACGATAGCACAAAATACGCTTTTTTAGCCGCAGCAATGATGGAAAACAGACAGGAAAATGGGAATAAAAAGAGACGAAATGGTGGTCTGCTTTCTGAGGATAATCTGGTTTATCTGCTTTTGCTGATGGTCAATGTGGTTGGATACATAATTAATATGCCTAAATAGCAGCAAAAAAACCCACGATGTACGTGGGTTTTTATTTTACAAGTGACCTCATCTTCAATTTATTGCATTAGCTCAGTGTAGTTTTCTTTAGTTAACGCTTCACCATAGATAAAATAGCCTGGCTCGAGGTTGATATCGTAATATGACATCATGAAATGCAGGTGAGGGCCAGTTGAGAATCCAGTTGAACCAACTTCAGCAATATACTGAGATTGAGCAACCATATCGCCTTCTTTAACCGCTAAGCTATCTAAATGTTCGTAAACACTAAACAGACCTTCACCATGATCAATGACAATTGTATTGCCTGTCAGGATTAATTGTCTTGCAAGCATAATTTTTCCAGCATTTGTTGCAACGACATCCACATAGCGTTTAGCACCAATGTCAATGCCATTATGTCTGTATGATGTCGCCGCACCATTGACGGTTCTAGACTCGCCAAATTCTGTGTTTAAACGGCCTTTAGCTGGCAATACAAAAGGCTCTGTGTAGTAACGGGTTTCATTGCTCACGGTGCGTGCAGGGTTAAATAAGGTCCTATATTCTTCGTAGGCTTCATCTGTTCGCGTAGAGGCTTCAACAGCCGCATCGACAATAAGGCGTTGTACTTTAAAATCTCTTGAGACAACGTCAAATTCAATAACCGTTTCGATACCGGTTTCTGTATTCTTAAATTTAAGGGTATGTTTCCCTATGGCTGTCGAGTAAGTTGTTGGTAGGTAGCCTCTTACGCCATTATCTGTAGCAAACCATTTGAAGTTTGGAACGATGTTTTGGTCAACGACTAGTTTTGTAAAGTCATTGACATATAAAGCAGAAACCATAAGCATATCGCCTTGATTGACGCTTTCTTTAGAAATAACAAACGATTCCGGCAAATCCACTTCTATCGGAATTGTCAAAGAAGCAAACCCCATGTAATCTTTATCTGCATCACGCCATGTGAGGCCAAGTTCGTATGAAAAGGCGCCATCATATTCGGGAATAGGTAACGTACTCAGATTTACTGGACCATCAAAAGTCGTTTGTGCGGTTTTAACATCGATGATTTTGAGCATAACTTCGGTTGGCTTCTTGTCAATACTGATACCCAGTGTCGAAGACGCATCAGTTAGCTTCGCAGTGCCGTCAATAGATGATTCGACTTCAGGTACGATGGTTTGCCATATTTTATCGAGCCTTCTAAATGACCATGTTGGGTTCTTTGCCACATAGAATACTGGGGCTTGATCTATCGTAACTTTAAAACTTGGAAATTGTAACGCTGAATAGAGCGTATCAAATCCCGAATGGCTAAAGAAAAAACCAGTATCTTCAACGTGATAAAGTGTTTTATCATTGTCAATTCTCAAATAAACCGTTTGCGTTTCTGTGAAAAAAATATGGTACTTATGCGTTAAATCCCATCGATTGAGTAGGGTCATTTCAAATTCAACCGCATTTTTCAGTAACGTTTCTGCGTCTATGTCAGAAGCAATAACACTTGAAAGACTTGAAAAAAGTTTGTCCATATCCGTACTTTCCGCTGAAAAAACAGACGGAATTGTAAAGTCTCCAGAACGAACATCTATTGATTTTAAAGTATTTTCATCAAATATATTTATTTTATATACATAAAATGCACCAAGGCTTATGATTAAGATCATTGCAATCAGTATAAAAATTCTGCTTTTTTTCATATTCTAGTCTCCATTTTGATAAGTGGTTTTTTTGTGCAACATGCAGATTATACCATATCCACCTTAACGATTCACGCATATTTTGTTTGATACGTTAATTTTACCTTACGACGTGGGTGCAAGTCTAGGAGAAGTCGCAACACTGAACTTATTTTAATCCTTGCAGTGTCTTACCGAGGTGCTTTATAATTGGGAGTGGAGGTACGTATGATTAGAATTGCAGCCAATCAAATTGAAAAATACTACGGTGCCAACCAAGTGCTCAAAGGGTTGACTTTAGAATTATTTGAAGGAGAGAAAGTAGGCATTCTTGGTCCTAATGGTGCAGGAAAATCAACGCTTATGCGCCTTTTAATGCAGGAAGAGCCTTATGATGCAGGTGAACTTTTCATAACACGCGGCGCTAGACTGGGTGCACTCAGTCAAATCCCAGTATTCACTGCGGGTTTTACAGTACTAGACTGTCTACGTACAGCGTTCAAAGATCTCCTAGAAATGAAAGTTCAAATCGATGCAATAGAGAATTTAATGACGGATGAACACGACGCACGTCTTTTATTAGAATATGGTGAGCAAATTCATAAATTTGAACATGGTGGTGGATATACAATGGAGGACCGCATTGAGGATATCGCAGCCGCCTTTAATTTTGACGGAGTGATGCTAGAGCAATCATTTGAAAGTCTCAGTGGCGGTGAAAAGACGCGCGTTGGCCTTGCCACATTGCTACTTAAACCCCTTGATGTTATATTTTTAGATGAACCGACAAACCACCTCGACCTTAACACGATTGAATGGCTTGAAAATTTTATTAACAAATTCATTGGAACCGTAGTCGTTATCTCGCATGATCGTTATTTTCTCAATCAAATTGTCAATCGCATCATTGAAGTGAATCACGGTATTGCCACATCATATAAAGGAAATTATGATGATTATTCGAGAGAACGCGCATTGCGCATTAGGCAATCCCAAGCACGATATGAACAGGAACAGAAAAAAATAAATCAACTTGAAGAAGCCGCTAAGAAGATGCATGATTGGGCGGCTCGAGCGGATAGTGGCGCATTACATCGAAGGGCTTTTGCCATTGAAAAGCGCATCGACCGCATGGAAAAGACTGATAAAATAATAGAAGATAAGCGTATCGTCGATACGTTTGAGACAACTAAATCTACAAGTAAAGACGTTATACGTATTATGTCGCTTTCAAAAGCTTATGGTGACAATGAAATCCTTATCAATCAATCGCTCACTGTATTTAAAGATCAGAAAATTGCATTGCTGGGCAACAACGGCGCTGGAAAATCGACTTTACTTAAGTTGTGCCTTCATTTAGAAAAACCAGATTCAGGCCATATTGAGTGGAGCCCATCTGCTAATGTCGGTTATTTGCCCCAAGAAATTGTCTTTGATGATCCAGGCATGACAGTTCTCGAATTTATTAGAGAAGCACTTTTACTTGAAGAAGGGCTTGCGCGGAATCTGCTTGCCCGTTTTAAATTCAAACAAGAAGACGTTTTTAAAGTGTTGAGCGGTTTGTCTGGTGGTGAACGAACACGATTGAAACTTTGCGAACTCATGAGCAATAAAGTCAATGTGTTGCTTTTAGATGAACCAACGAATCATTTGGATATCACATCACGTGAGTGGGTGGAAGAAGCGATAGCAACTTATCAAGGTACCATGGTCTTCATTTCGCATGATCGTCACTTCATTGAGAAATTTTCCGATAAATTTTGGCATTTACAAGAAGGGATAATTTATGAGTTTGAAGGCAAATATGAGGCTTACAGACAATTTGCAAGGTTTCGAGAGAACCGTAAGACCACCACAGTGAAGAATGCTCATAAGCCGTCTGACAAGGTAATAACCAATACGGTGCAAACATCTAGTGTCACACAAAAAAATACGGTTAAAATACATTTAATTGAAAGTGAAATTGAAGCCGTAGAAATGAAGCTGCTATCTATTGAGACAATCTTGTCTGATTCTGATACACCTTATGAGACGCTTGAAGCCCTAATCCTTGAAAAAAGAGATGTTCAATTGGCATTAACGACACTTTATGAAAAATGGGATAAATATAATTCTTGAAAAGGAGATCAATAGATGACACAACACGAAGTAATTTTAAATGCAAAAAAAACGATTGGTCCTTACTGTAAAGTATGTAATCAATGTAACGGCATTGCCTGCAAGGGGGTTATACCAGGACCGGGTGGTAAAGGCTCGGGTATTGGTTTTATCAGAAACTATCAGGCATTCAGGACATATGGCATCCAGTTGGATACGCTTCATGATATAACAAAACCAGATTGTTCATTTGAAGCTTTTGGAAAAACATTTGCTTTACCTGTATTTGCAGCACCTGTAGGCGCCGTTCAAATGCATTATAGCGATGCCTATGATGATTTGACATATTCAGAAACCCTCGTTGAAGGGTGTAAAATGGCAGGTAGCCTAGCCTTTACTGGAGATGGCGTGAAAGCGGAAGTGTATAATGGCACCGTTGATGCGATTAGACGCAATGACGGTTTTGGTGTGCCGACGATAAAACCATGGCACAAAGACGAAGTTATCGAAAAGATTCGCATTGGAGAATCTGCAAATGCAATTGCACTTGCAATGGACATTGATGCAGCAGGGCTAACCATTCTAGCCGCACAAGGCAAACCTGTCTATCCGATTTCAACAGGAACATTAAAGACCATTATAGCGTCTACTGAGAAGCCCTTTATTATCAAAGGCATAATGACAGTAAATGGGGCTTTAAAAGCATTAGAAGCAGGTGCTTATGGCATCGTTGTATCCAATCATGGTGGTAGAGTTTTAGATGAAACACCATCCACGCTCAGCGTTTTGCCAGAAATTGCAGCAGCGGTTAAAGGTAAAATGATGATTTTTATCGACGGGGGTGTGCGGTCTGGGCTCGATGTGTTTAAGGCAATCGCCCTAGGTGCGGATGCCGTATTGATTGCACGACCATTTGTGACTGCTGTTTATGGTGGTGGGCGTGAAGGCGTTCAATTGTATATAAACCAACTTGGAGAAGCACTCACTAATGCCATGCTCATGACGGGCTGTCAAACGCTTGCGGATATTACACGAGACAAAGTGCGGTTGTTATAAATACGCTCACAAATTAATTTAAGACATTCTTTATACTTTGATGAGAAACTTATGGTAAGGTACAAGTAAGTCTATGCGATTTATAGTTATGTATTCTCTGGAGGGTCTTTATGAATGAACATTTAAAAAATAAGGTTGATCAGATGCTTGTAAGATACCTAGAACTTGAAAAAGCGTTTATCTGGGAAAACAATTTATCAAAACATTTTGTTGCTTTGATTTTTACTCAGCATAATAAAGATGTAAATAAAGAAACCATTAAAAACGCGATAGATGTTATCAATACCAACACAAGTATTTTTTCGAATTTTAGAGGGTTGTATCGTTATATGCTTGCGGGATTAATGCTTATAGACAGTGATTCAGTTGAGGGGACGTTCAATCGTATCCTTCAATGTGAAAGTCATTTAAAAGATGCGGGTTTTAAACAGGGGACACATATGCCGATTGCAAGTTATACCCTATATAAAACCGCTGCAGATGAAGATCCTAAAGCAATGGCGCGACGTGCTTTTGAAATTTTTAGTAATATAAAATCGAATCATCCATGGTTGACCAGCAGTGATGATTATGCCATGAGTGTTTTACTTGCAAAAACAGAAATTGATCTTAGTCGCATTGAAGACGCGTATGAAAGTCTACATAAGGCTGGATTATATAAAGGAAATGAACTACAACGTTTATCTCATATATTGGCTTTATCGAATCGTCCGATTGACGAAGTCGTGGCAGAATGTGTGCTATTAAAGGGGCTCTTAAAGGCAAATAAGTTGAATTTGTCGCCGACATTTTACGCGGCACTGGGAATCATTACATTGATTAATATTGAAGACCCTCAAATAAGCAAAGATTGGATTGAACTCTCTCAATATCTTAACATCCAGAAAAAATTTAAATGGCTTGGCAAAGGCATGAACGTCTTGTTAGCGTCTTCAATTGTTTCAGACCAATGGATTAGAACATCAATGTCAACGGATATCGATAAAATTACGATCAGTATTTCAGTTGAATCGCTTATTGCCGCTCAAATAACAGCTTTAGTAGTTGCATCGAGTGCATCGGTTGTCGCGACTACGGCGTCGACAAATAGTTAAATCGTTAAAGGAGTTGTTGCAAATCTAAGAAATTAGATGAGCAATAACTCCTTTTCCATGTCCGTTG
>Ga0138256_10002912_pt1 | contig 18276 bp, 17 predicted proteins | sample KNB2016incub_MG_FD_105486 | JGI IMG/M metagenome (GOLD analysis project Ga0138256, IMG submission 105486) | Active sludge microbial communities from wastewater in Klosterneuburg, Austria - KNB2014incub_MG | ecosystem: Engineered > WWTP > Activated sludge > Unclassified | place: Austria... | reverse complement strand
GCTTTTTTGGAAAAAATCTATCAAGCTTTTCCAGACGATTGACCACGCTTTCATGTGCCGCCTTTTGAAGGTCGGGGTCGATCGACGTGTAAATACGAAGGTGCTGAAGCGCCTCGGGGTCGCTGACAACCTTTGGAAGCTCGTCCACGACATATTGCGAAAAATACGGCATTCCCTGAAGGTCTTTTGATCGCGTGACCGGCTTAAGCTCAACCGGAGCGGCGTGGGCTTGCGAATAGGCTGTGTCCGGGATCTCTCCCGCTTCGAGCATCGACTGAAGCACCTGATTCCGCCGCTCACGCACCTTGTCCGGATTTTTGAATGGATTGTATCGATTGGGGCTGCGGATGATGCCGGCGATGAATGCTGCCTCTGCCAATGAAAGTTGAGATACGTCTTTGCCAAAATACGCATTCGACGCCTCGCCAACGCCATAGATCGAGACGCCGGTCTGCTGGCCCAGGTAGATCTGGTTGGCGTAGAGCGTGAATATTTCTTGCTTGGTCAATCTTGTCTCAAGGATCACCGACATGTATGCCTCGGTGATCTTGCGTTCTAGGGTCGGATCATTGTTCAGCAATAGGTTCTTTACCAACTGTTGGGTTATCGACGAACCGCCCTGATTTGAAAGCGGAGTATTATCCTCACCCTCATACCGCCGCCAAAGGGCACGCGCTATCCCGCGGAAATTGACGCCGTAATGCTCAAAAAAGGAACGGTCCTCTGTAACCGTGATCGCCTTTATCAAATGCGGCGGCAAATCATTGAACGTGACCGTTTTTCGCCGGCCGTCGCCCTCGGCGGCGATCGTACTAAGCTGCTTTGGCTCGAGCGCCGCTCTTTGGAGTTCTGTTGATCTATCTGAATCGACTATCTTTGAAACGCTCTTACCGTCTTTACTGAACGAAACGGCCAGTGACGGATATAGACGTTCGCCATCGATCGTTCCGGTCAGGCCCGGCTCAACCGTGATATTTCCGTCTCCGACGCCAAACCGCCCACGGGAAAGATCCGCCTTCACCTCCTTGTCGAGATATCCCGCGGACTTTAAATAATCGATCAATTCCGCTCTCGATAAAATTTCACCGACACGAAGCGTTTTCGGCGCAGAATAGATCCCGGCATAGGGCGTAAATACTTCGCCGCTCAACAGCCTTCGATCGATCCTGTCGGAGAACTCGAACCAGAAATATGTGAGCGTGACGAACGATGTAAGCAGAAATAGTAAGGCAATTGAAATTGTCCAGCCGTTAAACAGCCAGCCGGCCAATCGCCGGGCCCGGGACCGCGGCGGAGCTTTATACGCGGCTCCGTGCTTTTGTCGCGGCCAGCCTCGCGGCGGAAGTTTAGACCTCGTAGTTTTCATATTTTGCCGCTGCCGCATGTTCGCTGGGCGAGAAGACTTAGAAGGGGTTTTTCTTTTCGGCGGTTGCCTTGTAGAATTTTAACGAGTTTTTCGGTGCCGTGTCCACAATATTTACTCGTAAGTTGATCGGACTGCCTTAAACGGCGGCAACCGTATGATTGAGGAACGATGGCCGATGATATCGGGTTCGGCCCAAATTTAGTACGGAAACCTCGGCGCGAATTTCTCGATCTAAATCTATTTAGTTACCTATCAACAGCGAATGCGAACAATTGTAACTGGCGGCAGCGGATATTTGGGTATTCACCTTTGCGACTATTTTGATGCGGACGACCTATCTACGCGGTCAGGTTTTGACGTACTCAATTCATACGATGCACAGCGTGTTGCCGAATACGATCTGGTGATCCACCTTGCCGCATTGCTTGATAAGTCACCGGACGCGGCCGACAATGTGTTTCAGGTCAATGTTGAAGGAACCGTGAACATTCTCAAGAACGTGCGGCCCGATGCGGCATTTATTTTTGCATCCACAAAAGATGTATATGGCAGATTTGCCGATAATTTCACGGAGGTGCCCGAAAGTTGTCAGACATTATATTCGGGTCAATCGGCATTCGAATGGTCAAAGCTTATTGCCGAAAGATACGTAGAGTTCTACGCCCATCGAGATCGCTTTCGGGCCTGTAATCTGAGGATGTCAACGGTATTCGCAAAATTGACCGAAGGGAATGAACCTAATTTCGTCGGCCACTATGCCGATTCAATAAATAAGGGTGAAAGGATCCGGCTTCCCGGTGGCGGACGCCCTGTTCGCGATCTTCTTCATGTAAAAGACCTAGCGAAAGCGTGCGAGGCGTTTGCCGATTCAGTAATACGGCACGGCACCTACAACGTCGGCGGAGGCCGACGGAACAGCATGACTCTCACCAGCCTTATCGCAAAGTTGGAAGAAGTTTCCGGACTGCAGGCTATCGTTGACCGTGAAAACCCGCTGCCCGACCCTGTCCCGTTCAACTACATCTCAGACATCTCACTTATCGACCGCGAACTAGGCTGGCGGCCAACTGTTGATTTGGATGATGGACTACGAGATCTTTTCGGCGGGACGATAAATTCCTAAACCATGGCCGCAACAGGCATTATCAACAAGATCGTCGTTCGCGGCACAAACTGGATCGGCGATGCGGTGATGTCAGTTCCGGCGCTTCGAGAACTTTCCAGGATATTCCCCGACGCAGAGATCACACTCCACACAAAAACAACACTCGAGGGGCTTTATGAGGATGCAGACTTCATCGACCGTCTTTTGACCATCGACGGCGGCCTATCCAAGATAAAGCGAGTCATCGCGGAGGCGGATAATTTAGAAAAAGAGGACTTCGATCTTGCGATTCTGCTGCCAAATTCATTTGAATCGGCGATCACAGCCAGGCTCGCGCGGGTTCCACGCCGTATCGGTTACAACAAGGATCTTCGCGGCCTTCTGTTAAGCGACCCGCTGGCCGTTCCCGAGTGGAAAGACCGCCGCCACGAAGTATATTATTATTTGAATTTGATCGCCGAGGCAGAGCGGCGTTACCTTAACCGGTCAACCGTCTCGGCGGCGGAACCCGACATCTCGCTCGTCGTATCGGAAACGAGGCAGCAGCAAGCGAGGGCAATGCTCAGAAGTGAAGGTGTTGACACAAACCGGAGAATTGTCGCGATCGGTGCCGGCTCAACAAATTCGATGGCCAAACGTTGGCATGCAAATCGGTTTGCGGAATTGATCGATCAGCTTCAAGATGAACTTGACGCCACGGCGGTGCTTGTCGGCTCTCCCACCGAAACGGATGTAGGAGCCGAGATCCAAGCGTCCGTCAGGACTCGCGTTGTCGATTTGATCGGCCGGACCGGAATCGCTGAAGCCGCCGCATTGTTGAGTGTCTGCGACTTGCTGGTGTCGAATGATATGGGCCTTGCACACGTAGCTCCGGCGGTCGGTACCCGGTCGGCTGTCATCTTTGGTCCGACCAACCCGATCACGACAAGGCCGTTCTCTGATAAGTCTGTTGTAATATCGGCCGGCGTCGAATGTTCGCCGTGCATGCTAAGGGAGTGTCCGATCGATCACCGCTGCATGACGCGAGTCACCGTCGAGCACGCATTTTCCGTTTGCCGGCATCACTTTTTAGCTGAGTCTGTCTAAATGATGACTACATCAAAACCCGCGGCATTTATCGATCGTGACGGCACGCTTGTCGAGGAAGTCAATTTCCTCTGTCGCGTCGAGGACCTGTCGGTCTTTTCGTTTACTGCCGCGGCTGTCAACATGCTCAAGGATAGCGGTTTTCTTGTTATCGTCGTGACAAATCAGTCAGGAATAGGCCGCAAGATCTATGACGAGGCCGCCATGCATTCGATCCATGACGAAATGCAGAAACAGTTAGGAAATACGATCGACGCATTCTATTTTTGCCCGCATCTTCCCGACGATGGCTGCAGCTGCCGAAAGCCAAATCTCGGCATGTTGGAATCCGCTTGCCGAGAATTTGAGATAGACCTTTCCCGTTCATGGATGATAGGCGACAAGAAGATAGACGCGGAGACTGGCTTCAACGCCGGCATCAGGACGGCACTCGTAAGAACAGGTTACGGAAGCACACATTCGAGTGAGATAAATCCGTCGCCCGATATCATAGCGGACGATCTGCTAAGGGTCGTCGAAGAAATTCTAAGACACTAAATTTCAACCCTCTGAGCTTCAGAATGGATCGTTGGCAGAATAACGGTGAATGTCGAGCCTTTGTCCTCGCCCTCGCTTTCGGCCCTTACTGTTCCGCCATGCATTTCAACCAGGTTTCTGACGATCGCTAGGCCAAGGCCGAGGCCGCCGTTACTGGAACTGCTCGCAACATCCTGCCGGAACCGCTCGAAGACCATTGGAAGAAATTCTTCACTTATTCCCTTTCCTTCGTCCCGAATTCGAGTTATCGCACTTCCATCATCAGCACTCAATGAAACATAGATCGCGGAACCGTCCGGGCTGAATTTTAATCCGTTTCCCAAGAGGTTTGTAAATACCTGAACAAGCCGGTTGTGATCGCCTGTGACCCCAACTCTCACATTCGTCCGGAAAAATTCGATCTGAACATGTTTGGCATCGGCCGCCGGCCGCACGGTCTCGATCGCTTCTGCCACAACTTCATTAAGGTCAAGATCGGTCTGTTCGAGCTTAAGTTTGCCGGATATAACCCTTGCAACGTCCATCAGGTCCTCGATCAGGCGATTTTGAGTTTCCGAATTCTTTATTATCGTGGCCAGGGCCTTTGCCGACTGGCCCGCGTCAAGAGTCCCGCCCCGCATAAGCCGGGCCCAGCCAAGGATCGAGTTCAACGGCGTGCGCAGCTCATGCGAAACGGTTGCCATGAACTCGTCCCTAAGGCGATTGGCGATCTCGGCATCCCGTCGGGCCTCCTTTTCACTAAATAAGATCGATTCACGTTCAAGCCCTACTTCAAGCAATTTTTCATTTGCCTTTTTCAGTTCCGCCGTTCGATCCTCGACATTATGCTCAAGCACCTCATTCAGTTCGAGGAGATCATCTTGCGCGGCCCGGCGCTTCTTTATTTCAGATAGGACCGTTAGATTTGCGAGCCCAAGGGAAACGATGCCCGCGAGGCTGCTGACGATAAGGACCCAGACAGTGCGGGCAAAGCCGGCGTCGGAATCCAGGTCTCGTTTCTGTTGTTCCTCGACCTCGATCTTTTTTATCCGGCTGCCTGCGTCCTGGGCCTGCTCGATCAATAATTGCCCGTCGCGCCAGGACCGTTTTTCGACGGGGAAATTGATCCCCATGCTTTTTCTGAGGTCAATTCTCCCGGCGGCCTCTTCAAAAAATTGTTTCGATATCTGATCGAGCCTCGATACTTGCTCCGTCTGTTCCCCATTTTTTAAGGTCAATGCCTTTAACCGTTCGATATTCTGCCTGATCCTCGGCCGTGCTCTGTCGATCGGCCCAAGATATGAGCTGTTGCCAATGTCAATAAAATTTTCGGCCGCAATGAAGCTTACAAATGTAAGCGCCATCGTCTCGTCGGCGCTTGAAATGACCTCTTGGGATTCTCTTTGAAGCGTGATCGCGTCTTGCAGCGATACGGTGTTTTGATAGAACAAGACCCCAACTATCGTCAACATCAGGAAGACGAAGAAAAGAATGATCGGTAACTTTCGTTCAAAGGTTAAGCGCATGCCAAATATGCGGGCCTGCACGGATCGAGTGTTCCGGCCCGGTTAGTTAACACGGCCGAAATCATCATCAAGCCTTTCAATATCGTCCTCGCCGAAATAAGTTCCGGTTTGGGTCTCGATAAAAACAAGGCTCTCGGTGCTGCGGGGGTTTTCAACACGGTGGGCCATTCCAATGGCGATATCAATGGATTCGCCCGTTTTGACTAGTAATTCCTTGCCGTTTAATGTTACTTTAGCAGTGCCTTGGACGACAAACCAGTGCTCGGCCCTTTTTGAATGGCGCTGGTAACTAAGCCGTTTGCCGGGCAGCACTTCTATCCTTTTGACCTTGAAATTTCCTGAGTCGTCCAGGATGGTAAAACTGCCCCAGGGACGCTCTTCATAACGCTCGCTTTCTACTTGATCCATATCACCTCAGCCGGAAATGTTCAGTTTAGACGAAAAATACCGCGTAGCCAATCTAAGGCACATGACCGTTCAAACGCTCATCCTGGGCCGGCTCGTGGTGATCTTCGTGCTTCTCGTTTCGACATGGATATGGCATAGCGGCCGCCTGACGCTTTCATTTGAACGTTTTCCCCAAAGCATTTTTGTCGGATTCATCGTTTCGGTTGGGCTGACGATCGTATATTTCTTTTTTTTGCGGCTAAGTTCCCGACTGGATTGGCAAGTGCGTCTGCAATTTATTCTTGACGTACTTTTGATAACCTGGCTCGTTTGGCGAACGGGCGATCTCTCGTCTCCGTTCATCGTTCTTTATTTGGTGCTCATTACAGTTTCGAGCCTTTTCCTGAAGCCTTACGGAACCGTTTTAATGGCATTTGCCTGTATCGGGCTGTTTACGGCCCTTTCGATACTGACATTTCTCGGCGTCATTTTTTCCAACGGGGCCGAGATATCAACAGTCAAAGTCGTTCAGGGAATTAGCTTTCACGTTGTAGCATTCCTGGTGGTTGGACTTCTCGCCGCCCGGCTGTCAGACCGGCGAACATCAGGCGAGAGTCTGGAAGAAGCCACAAGAAAATTAGCCGATCTAAAGGCACTGCATCAGAGGATCGTCGAATCCATTCGTTCCGGGCTGATCACAACGGACCTGGATGGAAACATTTATACCTTTAACGCCGCGGCGGCGGAAATTACCGGATTCAGCGCCGAGGAAATGGAAGGCAGAAACATTCGACGGCTCTTTGGCGAGATAATGTCCGAGGTCGAGCAATCGATCGCAGCGGTTGGCCAAGGTGAGCAGCTCCCGCGTTTTGAAGCGGACCTGCGAACGCCCGAAGGTTTTGCGGTCCGGATCGGGTATAGTATTTCGCAGCTATTTTCCGAAGACCACGAGGCAACGGGCCTGATCATCACATTCCAAGACCTGACGGAAATACGCTCAATGGAAGAGAGCGTCAGGAGGAAAGAACGCCTCGCGGCCGTCGGGCGGGTCGGCGCCGGGCTGGCGCATGAGATCAGAAACCCGCTTGGGGCAATGCGGGGAGCGATCCAGGTGCTTGAAGCAAATACGCCGGCCGAGTCGATCCAGGCTGACCTGATGGGGATCATATTGCGGGAATCCGACCGCTTGAACAGCATCATTACAAACTTTTTGAGCTATGCCAGGCCAAAGGTGGGCAATTATACCGAGATCGATATTTGCGAGGCAATTCGAGAAACTACGACCCTTTTGAGGCATAGCCCCGATGTCGGCCCGAATCATGTGCTCGAAGAGGTATTGCCGCCTCAGCCGGTTTTCATATCTGCGGACAGTACACAGATCAAACAGATATTCTGGAACCTGGCCCGAAACTCGATCCAGGCGATGCAGGATGGCGGCAAGCTATCCATAAGACTTGATCCGGTGGGGCGGCGGCGGATCCGAATCGTCTTCGATGACACAGGCAGCGGAATGCCGCCCGAACGTGTCGAACAACTTTTTGAACCCTTTGCCCGATCGACGTCCGGCGGGACCGGGCTTGGACTCTCGATCGTTTACCAGATCATCCGCGACCACAATGGAACGATCAACGTAAGCAGCCACGAAGGCGAAGGCACGACGATCACGGTCGAACTTCCGTCGGACAATTCACCCGGCCGGCCCGAGAAATCGGAAAACGACATTCACGAATCGCTCAGTCCGAACCGGCTTCAGGACCTGCTCAATGTTAAAAGCGGTGAAACGAAAATTTCCGCTTGAAAATAGGTGTGCCCATTTGGGAAAATAGTAATATGCGTGAGCATCTCACGTTTTTCGGTCCCTTTCCTGTACAAATTAAACATTCAAAATGTCGAACCTTCTTATCGTCGATGACGAACAAAGCTACCGGCAGCTTTTGAGCCTGATCTTTCAGGGCGAAGGCCATAACATCCGCACCGCATCAAACGGCAGCGAAGCCGTAATGATGCTGAATGAGGAACCGGCGGACCTTGTCGTCTCTGACGTTCGCATGCCCGATATGGATGGCATCGAAATGCTGAGGACCGTCCGCGAAGCTCTTCCTGACATGGGCGTCGTGTTCATGACCGCGCATGCCTCGGTCGAAGCTGCCCGTGAAGCATTCAAGCTGGGCGCCGATGACTTTGTGACAAAGCCATTCGATGTTGACGAACTGAAACTCATTGTCAAAAAAACGCTGGAAAAACAGGCACTGATCGACGAAAATCGAGCATTTAAGCGGGCACAACGGGAAAGGGGCAGCGTAAAGAACATCGTCGGAAATTCAGCAAAGATGAACGCCATTTTCCAGATGATCGAGACCGTTGCGGAGGTTCAGTCAACGGTACTCATCACCGGCGAAAGCGGCACCGGCAAAGAACTTGTCGCCCGGGCGATCCATGACATGAGTCCGCGGGCCGAAAAGCCGTTTATCTCGATCAATTGCGGGGCGTTTACCGAAACCTTGCTTGAATCCGAGCTTTTCGGCTATGTAAAAGGCTCGTTTACCGGGGCGAATACTAACCGCAAAGGCCTTTTTGAGGCCGCTAACAAGGGAACGATCTTTTTGGACGAGATCGGAGAAATGTCGCCGGCGATGCAGGTAAAACTGCTTCGGGTCCTTCAGGAGCGGCGCGTAAGGCCTGTCGGAGCCCATGAGGAACTGCCGGTCGATGCCCGCGTTATTGCCGCGACAAACCGCGATCTGAAACAAATGTCAACCGAAGGCACGTTTCGCGAAGACCTTTTCTACCGCATTTCGGTCATTCCAATCCATCTTCCTCCGCTCCGCGAACGCAGCGAGGACATCCCTGAACTCGTCAACCATTTTGTCGGCAAATTTTGCGAGATGAGCGGCCGGAACCTTGGCATTTCCGCTAAGGCGATGCACATGCTGGAGAACTATATGTGGGGCGGAAATGTTCGCGAGCTTGAGCATACGATCGAACGGGCGGTTGCATTGGAGCGTACCGACGAAATACAGACCGAACGCCTGCCTGAACATATCACGAACTACAATCCCGACAGGATCAAGGCGGAATTCGAACTTCCCCACGACGGCCTGAATCTCACGGCGCATCTCGAGAATCTTGAAAAGACATACGTTATTGAAGCATTGCGAATGACGGCTGGCAATCAGACTAAAGCAGCCGACCTGCTTCAGATGCAGGTCAGATCATTGCGTCACTTACTGGATAAGCACAGCATCCGAACACTTTCCGCCCAAATGCGGAGCGGCGATTGATCAAGCAGCCTCGCCTTGAACGGGCGGCGTCTCGATCTGGCTTCATCTGCCCGCAAAACACGCGAAAGGACGCGCAAATGAATCTGCATCTTTCGTATCCTTTCGCGTATTTCGCGGGCGATTTCCTGATCGTGCCAAACGATGCCAACAAGAAATGCAAGTTGATTCCAGCTTTGCGATTCCGCCTTTCTTGATTAAACTTCAGCTTGTTTATGAGCGAGGGTGAAGCAAAGATCAATCCTATCTATCTCGTCGTTTTTGCGGTCTTCCTGTGGAGTACGGGCGGATTGCTTATCAAGTTGACGTCGATCGATGCCTATCAGCTTACTTTTTACCGCTCGCTGTTCGCCGCACTGACCGTACTGATACTAACGCGAAAGCAGGGTTTAAGGATAAACGGATTCGGTCTTTTGACGGCGGTTATCTACGCTTTGCTGCTGATCCTTTTTGTCTGGGCGACGAAGAAGACAACGGCGGCAAATGCCATTTTTCTTCAATACACGGCCCCGATCTATATTCTGGTTCTTGCTCCGTTCATCATCGGCGAGAAATTTCACTGGCGTGATCTCGTAACGGTCGTGATCGTACTTGCCGGAATGAGCCTGTTCTTCGTGGGTCAACTCAGGCTCGAAGACTATCAGGGGAATATAGCGGCATTATTTTCGGGCGTATGCCTCGGGCTTTACATAATGCTTCTCCGCCACCCGAGAACGGAAGGCTTAAACCCTGCGATCGCGGTCATTTACGGCAATTTTCTGCTTGCAGTTTTCAATGCTCCCGCCGGGCTTTCGGTCATAACAAAAATGACCTATGTTGACTGGTTTGCCGTGACCTTTCTCGGCGTCGTTCAGATCGGGCTTTCGTACATTCTATTTATCAAGGGCGTCCGGGCGGGCACGCGACCGCTGGATGCGAGTTTGATAGGTTTTATCGAACCGCTGCTAAATCCGGTTTGGGTCTTCATTTTTGTTGGTGAGAGGCCGTCCGAGTGGGCGCTGCTTGGCGGTGGAATAATAATTACGGCTATCGCGATCCATACTCTTAGACAGTATGCCGGGCGGCCAGCAACCCAGGCAGTCGGCTAATTGCCAATTGCCCGTAAACCGTTCCTTTCAGCGTTATCCTGTGATAAGATTCCTCTATACAAAACATAATCGGTTTCTTTTGACCGATGACAAAAAGACCAACCCAAATTAGACACTTTTTACAAAAAATATGGCTAAGTATCAGATTCCCGAAAACATTCAGAACCAGGAACTTAAACGCTGGGTCACGGACATGGCCGAGCTTTGCGAACCGGACGCCGTCTATCTATGCGACGGTTCACAAGAAGAATACGACCGGCTTTGCCAGGAAATGGTCGAGGCCGGAACTTTCGTTAAGTTAAACTCCGAAAAACGGCCGAACAGCTTTCTTGCCCGTTCACATCCTTCGGATGTTGCTCGTGTCGAGGACCGCACATACATATGTTCCCTTTCAAAAGGCGATGCCGGCCCGACAAACAACTGGATGGCCCCACGCGAAATTAAAGCGATCTTGACGCCAAAATTTCGCGGTTCGATGCGTGGACGCACAATGTACGTCATTCCTTTCTGTATGGGCCCGATCGGATCGCCTATCTCGCAGTTTGGCGTTCAGTTGACCGATTCGCCATACGTGGTCGTGAACATGAAGATAATGACCCGCATGGGCCAGAAAGCCTTGGACGCACTCGGCGACGGCGAATTCGTGCACTGCCTTCATTCGGTCGGAATGCCGCTCGCCGAAGGCCAACAGGATGTTCCGTGGCCTTGTTCACCCGACCCTAAAGACAAGTATATCGTCCATTTTCCCGAAGAACGATCGATCATTTCGTATGGTTCCGGTTACGGCGGCAATGCTCTGCTTGGCAAGAAATGCCTTGCACTTCGTATTGCTTCGACGCTTGGACGTGAGCAGGGATGGCTTGCTGAACATATGCTGATCGTAGGCGTTAAATCACCGAGTGGAAGTAAGGATTACGTCTGTGCGGCCTTTCCCTCGGCTTGCGGCAAGACGAATTTTGCGATGCTCATTCCGCCGAAGCCGTTTCAGGACGAAGGCTGGGAGGTAACGACGGTCGGCGACGATATTGCATGGATAAAGCCGGACGAAAACGGCAAACTCCATGCGATCAATCCTGAGGCGGGATTCTTCGGTGTTGCTCCGGGAACGAATTACTCCTCCAATCCGAATGCCATGGAGTCGATCAAGGAAAACACGATCTTTACGAACGTGGCACTGACCGACGACGGCGATGTTTGGTGGGAAGGAATGGACGGCGAAAAGCCTGCTCACGCCATTGATTGGCAGGGCAACGATTGGACGCCCGGCAATGAAAAGCCGGCCGCTCATCCAAATGCACGCTTCACGGCCCCGATCACGCAATGCCCGGTCGTCGATCCGGAGTTCGACAACCCGAAAGGTGTGCCGATCTCGGCGTTCATCTTCGGCGGCCGCAGAAATTCGGTGGTGCCGCTCATCCAGCAGTCATTTAACTGGGCGTTTGGCGTTTACATGGCCGCGACAATGGGTTCCGAGATGACGGCTGCCGCTTTTGGCAAGATCGGCGAGGTACGCCGCGATCCATTCGCCATGCTGCCGTTCGCCGGTTATCACATGGGCGAGTACTTTGCCCATTGGCTCGACTTCGGCCGCCAGATACCTGAGCCGCCGCGGATCTTTTCGGTCAATTGGTTCCGCAAGGGCGAGGACGGTAAGTTCCTTTGGCCGGGCTTTGGCGAGAATATGCGTATCCTGAAATGGGTGGTCGAACGTGCTCACGGCAAATCGATGGGCGTTGAAACGCCGCTCGGCTGGATGCCGCGTTACGATGACCTCGATTGGCGCGGACTAGACTTTTCCCGCGAGCAGTTTGACCAGGTGATGAATCTTGACCGCGACATCTGGCTCAAAGAGATCGCCATGCACGACGACCTGTTCTTCAAGCTCTATGACCGCTTGCCGAAAGAAATGACATTTATCCGTGAACTGCTGGTCTCAAACCTCTGGCGTTCACCTGAATTGGGTCTGGCAACTCCAAGGCCCGAGCCGGAAGCGGTCGTAGCTGCCAGCAAGGGCAGTTAGGGTGGTCATTGGATATGCAACTTTCTTAATATCTCAAATGTACTCGAACTATTCGAGGTGACTTTCGAGATTTGAAAGTTCGGGCTTGTTTCATCTTGTTCAGCGGTAAGCAGTTACCACTGAACAAGATGGCGAAATTTGCAGAATTGGATGAACATGCGCGACAGACACCGAATCTGGATCAAACTCCGATTCAGTTAATTTTTCACATATAGAACGGTATTGGCTTGAGCCGCCTGTCTTGACTGGTTATTTTACATCGGCATTTCCAAAATCGCGGTATAACGGCGGCTAAATGCCGTTCGGTATCGGCCAAGGTGTCTGTCCTGATTTAATGCAAACTTTTTTGCACGAATACAATCTAAGGTCATAACTATGGAAGAGTTCACTACAAGTTTCGGCAGTTCGGCTGCGAATGCATTGCCCGCAGAGCGGGCGCAGTTCATCCGCAAAACTTATATGCTTCTGGCGGCGGCGATCCTTGCATTTGTCGCCCTCGAGGCGTTTCTTTGGATCTCAGGTGCCGCTGTGGCCGTCCTGTCCGTCCTATCGCTTGGCGGCAGCATGGGATGGCTGGCCGTCTTGGCCGCTTTTATGGGAATCTCATATCTCGCAAACCGCTGGGCAATGTCTGATTCGTCGAATCTTACGCAGATCATGGGCCTCGGCATTTATGTTGTTGCGGAGGCAATAATTTTTGTGCCGCTTATTGGTTATGCAATGATCGCGTCAGGCGATCTTTCGGTCCTCGCCAAAGCGGGAATCGTCACGCTTGGCCTGTTCCTGGGATTGACGGCAACTGTGTTTCTCACTAGGACAGACTTTTCGTTTCTAGGCCCGGTACTAGCGATCGGCGGATTTTTGGCATTAGGCTTTATCGTCGCCAGCATCCTGTTCGGATTCTCGCTCGGCAGTATTTTCGCTTTCATTATGGTCGCTTTCGCGGGAACGGCGATCTTATACAATACCTCAAATGTGCTGCACCAATTCAATCCGAACCAGCATGTTGCCGCCTCGCTGACATTGTTCGCAAGCATTGCATTGCTGTTCTGGTACATTTTGAGCATTTTCAGTTCACGTGATTGACGGGAATTGCGGTAAGCTAGTGCCGCTGTCGGGATAAACTTGATTCCCGACGGCGGCATTTCTATTTACGGGAGGTCCGATATGAAACGAATATTGTACGTTGGCCTGCTTTCAATTATTTTGTCCATTACTGCCGCGGCTCAAACTGCCTCGACGGCGGCATCAACTGTTAAATTGAAGGTTGGCGATCTGGCCCCAGACTTCACTTTGACCGATACGGCGGGCCAGAAGGTCAAACTCAGTGACTTTCGGGGAAAAAAGAACGTTGTACTGGCATTTTACGTCTTCGCCTTTACCGGCGGCTGAACGAAAGAACTTCAGGCTTACCAGGCTGGTATAGCCAATTTCGAAGCTGCCAATACAACGGTATTCGGGATCAGCATGGATTCCCGCTTTTCAAACAAGGCCTTTGCTGAAAAGATCGGCGTCACCTCGTTTCAATTGCTCAGCGATTGGGACCGGGCCGTGACCAAACAATACGGGCTTTATAACGAAGGAAGCGGTTATGGAAGACGGGCGACCTTCGTCGTTGACAAGGAAGGCAAGATACAGCAGGTTGTATTGGATATAATGGCCATCGACCCGAGCAGCACGCTGGAAGTTTGCAGCATTATGGAAAAGAAGCTTGTCGTCACACCTCCGAAACAATGACCAATTATGCACCCTGTCCGCAATGCGGCGGCGTAAATGCACAGAAACTCCGCTTCACATGGTGGGGCGGAGTTCTCGGGCCAAAGATCTTGACACATGTGAAGTGTCAGGAATGCGGCAAAGCCTATAACGGCAAGACCGGGAAGGAAAACACGACTGGTATTATAATTTACTCGATCGTGGTGGCCATCCTGGCACTTGGCCTTGTTGTCGTTATGTTCGCGGCGTTGGGCTTGTTGATGTTCGCGACACGTTAACCTGAAACGGGCTCGAGATTAAAGGAACCGTCAGCGTCTTTCATCAATACCTCAATACGACGCTCGGCGGCTGTCAATCGTTCACGGCATTCGCGCGCGAGGTGTACGCCGTTCTCGAACAATTTCAGGCTTTCTTCGAGCGGCATTTCACCATCTTCAAGCTGCTTAACGATCAGCTCCAGCTCATTAAGCGACGTTTCAAAAGTTTTCTCCATTCCTATTTGAATATCTCCTCAGCCTCGCGAAGAAGCTCATTTATACTCTTGGCCCCAATTTTTGATCGGCCAGGGTCCCCGCCGTTGACCGCGATCGCAACTATCTCCTGGCCTATCCGCTGTGCAATGCGGGTAGCGAGTTCTTCATCCTGAAGGCCCGATATTTTCCACCGGTCGCCGACATACTTCATGCGGACCTCAAATCCGTGTTCGGGCAGCTTACTTCTTACAGTAGCTGAATCGCCTGTTACCTTTATGTCCAAATATTGTTCCGCTCCTAGTACCATCGCAACAAACGGAACATTTCCAAACCCGGCAGTCCTTTGACGGATGGCTCCGGGAATCTCATCGCGGACCCGCTGCTTTACCGCGGGCATTACCGGAGCTGCAATGCGTGCCACACGCTGAAGTATGTCCGGCGGAAGTCCCCTGCCATAAAGTTCAACCGCCTTGATCGCGATTTGCGGCATGAAATCATCTACGACCGCATCGGAATCTACCAATTCATCGACCGATTCCTGATAATCGTGTTTTGCCGCATCAACCAGAAGCGCAAGCGAATATTGCGGGCTCGATTTTAGGTGCTGCCAATAAAAATAGAATGCTGTTCCGCTAAGCAAACCAACGCCGAGAACTGTGAGGCACGAGGTCAAAACGATCGTCTTCCAAACACTTCGCCGCCTAAATGCAGTCACGCCCGTGATAAAGCCGGTTCGGTTATCGGCCGATTCTGTTGAACTACGCTCCAGTTCAGTTACAACCTTATCCAATTTGATTCTACTCCTTGCCCTGGATGTGTTTCGTTACCTTTGTCTCGATCTTGCCGCCGGCAAGCGATACGACGACCGTCTCGCCAATGTATGTTTGATGCGGATTCCGAACGATCTCGCCGTCTAATTTTTGGGTCAACGAGTATCCGCGCGACAGTACAGAAAGCGGAGAAAGTGCGTCAAGCCTCGCGACTGCCCTTTCCAACTTGCGCCCTCGGCCTGAAGTGAGATCAGTGGCGGCACTCTTTGCTCTGTATTCGAGTAACGAGAGAAGTTCCGAACTTTCGGCAATTGACGCAGAGAGCCGAATCGGCGTTAGGCGGCCCGTAACAGACTGAAACGTATTTACGCAATTCTTTAGCGTGATCAAGGCAGCGGCGGACAATCGCTCCGACGCCTGGCGAAGCCGGTGTGCCATTTCGCGCACGCGGCCGGGCATCTCGGCAAATACCGGCGACATTTCCAGTGACTGAAGGCCGGCGTGCGCCGAGAGCAGCTTGTAATCGATCTTTCTCGTCAGTTCGGCGGAAAGCTGTTCGATGCGCCTCAGCACTTCTGCTTCGCTTTGCGCAACGATCTCGGCCGCTGCCGAAGGCGTTGCGGCCCGAAGGTCGGCCGCGAGGTCCGCGATAGTAAAATCTATCTCATGGCCAACAGCCGATATCACCGGGATTTTCGAATTGCGGATCGCACGCGCGACGCCTTCTTCGTTGAATGCCCAGAGGTCCTCGGCGGATCCGCCGCCGCGGCCCACGATCAACACGTCGATACGTTCGCTCTCCGCACAGCTGATCGAGTATTCGTTTACGTTCCTGATCGCGTCGACAATTTGTTCTGCTGCTTTTTCACCCTGAACAAGAGTTGGAATTACCACGATATGGACCGATCTTGCCCGGCGGTCAAGCACGGTCATAATATCGTGAACGGCCGCGCCGGTCGGCGATGTGACAATGCCTACTCGTCTGGGAAAAGGCGGGATCGGGCGTTTGATCTTAGCATCGAAAAGTCCTTCCCGATTTAGCCGGTCCTTTATCTGCTCAAATGCGACCGCCATCGCCCCTTCGCCGACCGGTTCAAGCGATTCGACCAGCAATTGATACTCGCCGCGTTTTTCGTAGAGCGTTATCCGTCCGCGACACCTGACTTGCATGCCCACCGAAGGCCTAAAGCGTATCCGGATATTTTGCCCTCGATAACAGGCCGCCTTAAGTAACGAATCGCCGTCTGTTAGCGAAAAATACCAGTGCCCGGACGAGGCCGAATGAAACGTCGATATTTCACCCTCGACCCAAACTGACCCGAAACCGAGTTCTAGGACCGACTTTATTTCCGAAGTCAGTTCGGAAACACTTAAGGCCCGACGTTCTATGTTTTCGAATAAGGGAGCCAGCATGTCCATGTGCGAGCAAATTATAACATCACTGACGCAAGCCGCCTCTAATTCGAGAGCAAATACAATTGTTCCGAAAAGCTCACAAGTGAAAATAAGCAACGCCCGTCTTTACTTTTTCGCGACCACGTCGCGAGTTTTGCGACACAAGGCCTAAAATGCAGCTTCATGCGAAGCTGCCGACGCACACACAAAGCCCGCCGATAAAGTAATGGAAGAAACGCCGGGCTTAACGCCTAACTATTGTTCCGGGATAAATATACAATTTAAGGATCAAACATTTGACCGACGGCCCGAACGAAAGCATCTATTCGGGCCGCGGTCGAGGTAGGTCATTTGCCGGCAAGTTGAAGCCTGGCATTGGCAAACTCGATCCGATCGCGAACATCCGCAGTCTCTTCGATCGAGGAAGCGGCGGCAGCAGAGAGGGCTTTTTCCGCATCATCTTTTTCGGCGCGAACCGATTCGACATTTACTTCGGCGGCATTTTCGGCAACATCCGTAAGCACGGAGACCTTGTCGGAATTCACTTCCACAAAACCGCCCGCAACCGCCAGTTTCTCGGTATTCCCCTTATTAGTAAATGTAAGGACGCCAGGCTTTAAGACCGACACCAATGGGGCATGGTTCGGCAGAATGCCAGCCTCGCCGGACAACGTCGGAACCGTCACCGAATCAACCGTTTCGTCAACAACGCGCTTTTCTGGAGTTACGATCTCTAGTTTCAACATATAAAATGCGAAGAAGTGAACATGTGAAAATATGAAAAAGTTGTTTGGCCGCGTTACAAGCGGCCTATTTCCAAGTTTTCACTCTATGCACCTGCTGCCATTTTCTTGGCCTTTTCCCTTGCCTGTTCGATGGTTCCGACCATGTAGAACGCCTGTTCCGGCATGTCGTCGCACTTGCCTTCTAATATTTCTCTAAAACCCTTGATCGTATCCTCGACCTTTACGTACTCGCCTTTCAATCCTGTAAACTGCTCGCCGACAGTAAATGGCTGCGAGAAGAAGCGCTGGATCTTGCGGGCACGGGCCACTGTTAATTTATCGTCTTCCGAAAGTTCGTCCAACCCGAGGATCGCGATAATGTCTTGTAAGTCTTTATAACGCTGTAGGATACGTTTGACTTCCTGAGCAGTATTGTAATGTTCATCACCAACAATTTGCGGGTCGAGAATACGCGAGTTCGACGCCAGCGGATCGACTGCCGGATAGATTCCAAGTTCCACGATCTGACGCGAAAGCGCCGTCACGGCGTCGAGGTGAGCAAACGTCGTCGCTGGTGCCGGATCGGTGTAATCATCGGCGGGCACATAGACTGCCTGGATGGATGTGATAGCGCCCGTCTTGGTCGAAGTGATGCGTTCCTGCATTTCGCCCATTTCGGTTGCGAGCGTCGGCTGATAGCCCACGGCGGACGGCATGCGGCCGAGAAGGGCGGACACTTCCGAACCGGCCTGCGTGAAACGGAAAATATTATCGACGAAGAACAGCACGTCGTTGCCCTGGTCGCGGAAGTATTCGGCAACCGTC
>Ga0138256_10002911_pt1 | contig 18280 bp, 13 predicted proteins | sample KNB2016incub_MG_FD_105486 | JGI IMG/M metagenome (GOLD analysis project Ga0138256, IMG submission 105486) | Active sludge microbial communities from wastewater in Klosterneuburg, Austria - KNB2014incub_MG | ecosystem: Engineered > WWTP > Activated sludge > Unclassified | place: Austria... | reverse complement strand
TTGGCATTGGCGATGGTCGCTTGTGTGGTGCTCTGGTTCGGCTCCAGGTCATCAGCGAATGCCGGTGGCGTTACCGTATAGCTGAACCTGTAAGAGACCCCACATACGGAAGGGTTGAGGAACGCTAGGAAGTACACCTGTTCTGTTCCAGCGCATGTGCGCGCGAAGGATTGTGTATTTGGGATTCCATTGGCGCCAATACCCACTTTCCAGGTCACCAGGGTATTGGTGATGTACTCGAACAAGCGCACTTGGATGGAATCGGTGGTGCTCGCGATCGCGTGTTCCGCGCTCACCGTCACGTTCAGCACGCCATCGGTTCCAGCTTGAAGGCGGAAGTAGTCGGCGCTGTTTTCGGCAAAGGCCAAGTGGCCGTCGTTATTGGTTGAATCGGCAGCCACCACTGCTGTCGCGGTGCTGTTGTTCGGCTCGGCATCGTTGGCGAACAGCGCTGGTGTGAGGGTGTACTTCATCTTGTACGAAGTGCCGCACGTCGCCGTGGACAAGCGCAGGTCGTAGTTGGTGCCGCCGCTCTGGCACGGCAGGCTCACCAAGGTGGTCGATGCAACACCGTTCGTGCCTAAGGGTATGTTCCAGGTCTGGAGCGCTGTTCCAGCCGTGTTGAGGAAGACCAATTGGATCGTTCCGGCAGTCGCGCCGGTGTGCTCGGCTTGCACCTCGATGTTCACCTTGCCATCGGACGATGGCACGATACGGTAATAGTCGTAGGTGCTCTCCGAGTCGAAGGCGAGATGACCTTCCGTGTAGGTGTTGTGCGCCAGGGGCGTACCCGGCTGGCTATTGTTGGGCTCCACATCGGCCGCGAAGAGCGGTGCGGTCACCGTGTATTTGAACCGGTACGAGGTTCCGCAGATCGCTGAATTGATCCGGATGTAGTACGTGTTCACCGTGCTGCGGCAGGGGATGCTCACAGCGCTGGATGCCGGTGTTCCGTTCGCACCAACAGCAACGTTCCAGGTCTGCTGTACCGTGCCCACCGAATTGAGCAATGCCACGGCCATCGTGCTGGGTACTGCACCCGCGTGCTCGGCCTGCGTCTCGATGTTCAGTACACCATTCGTAGGGAGGGTGATGCTGTAGTAGTCGTAGGTGGTTTCCCCATCGAAATTGTTCCGGCCATCGCGGTCGGTGTTGTACGTCACTGGAGTTGCACTGGCTCCGATCGCATCGTTGGGTTCGGGGTCGTTGCCGAATAGCGGCGGAAGGATCGTGTAGGAGAACGCGTAGTGCGTACAAACTGTGGTGCTGGGATTGTCCACGGCGATGCGATAGGATGTAGTGCCCCTGCACGGAAGCAGGAATTCGCCAGTGAGCACGGCATTGTTCGCGCCTGCAGGCAGGGTGAAGGTGCCCAGCGTACTGCCACCGGGGTTGAGTACCCTGAAGGTCACGTCCAACGCGCTGGGTCCGGTGTTGGATAGGCAGGCCTCCACGCGCAGCACGCCCTGGCCGGTGGTGGTGAAGCTGAAGTAGTCCGAGGTATTATCGATGGTTGTGCAGTCGCCCATGTCACCGCTTATCGGTGTGCCATAGGTGAGGGGGTTCGAAGTACTGACGCTGTTGTTGGGTTCTGTCTCGGCCATTGTAGCTGTCGCGCAGTCGAGATCGATCGTGTCATCGCCTTCGAACTTGGCCAGGAAACCATCCCACGCAGCACCGCCATGTGTGTTCTGGTGACCTCCCGAAGCGATGGCCGTTGGAGAACCGGTCTGCCCGGCCATGTACACATCGTTGTTCCCGTCCGTTGCGCACGACCTTGCCCAGTCATCGAATTCGCCGCCAGCCCCATAGTAGGTGCCCCATTGCCTCACACCACTTTCGTTGAAGAGGACGAGGAAAGCGTCCCAACTTCCTGCGTATGTGTCCTGATGCCCTCCAGAGCTGATGTTGATCGGAGATTGTGTTTCTCCTGTCAAGTACACATTGTTGTTGCCATCCGTCGTGCAGGCCTGTCCGGCTTCAGGATCCCATCCGCCATAATAGGTGCTCCACAAGCGAACGCCACTGGTATTGAACTTCGCCAGGAAGGCATCGGTGCTAGTGCCTTCTTGGTACGCAGGGATCTCCCCTCCGTGGTAGTCCTGATGTGATCCCGTGGTAGTGATGCCGGAGTAGGAGGAGGTGGATCCGGATAGGTACACATTGCCGCTACCATCCACGGCGCAGTTTCCCGCGCTTTCGTCATATAGCCCGCCGTAGTAGGTGCCCCATTGTCTTTGCCCGGCGCTATTGAACTTGACCAGGTAGCAATCGATCTGTCCTGCCGGAGTGTTCAGGTGCCCTCCACTCGCGATCCCGGAACTCGATAGGGTGATCCCTGCCATGTACACATTCCCACTGCCATCCGTTGCACATGATGAACGTGTCTCATCCTCGGCGCCACCGTAGTAAGTACCCCATTGCCGCACGCCCGCGCTGTTGAACTTCACGAGGAACGCATCGTTGTTCCCGGCATGCGCATTCTGGTGCCCACCAGAGGCGATCCCTGTCAAAGAACCCAATGAATATCCCGCCAGGTAAACGTTACCGCTCCCGTCCACTGCGCAAGAACGCCCCTCATCATCTCCGGATCCGCCATAGTAGGTGCCCCACTGCCGAACGCCTGCACTGCTGAACTTGACCAAGTACGCGTCATAGGGGATACTGACCCCTCCGCCAGAAGTGTTCTGGTGCCCCCCGGATGCTATACCGTTGGTCGAGGTTGTGGATCCCGCGAGGTACACATTACCGCTTCCGTCAGTTTTACAGGAATGCCCGTGCTCCACGCCATCGCCACCATAGTAGGTAGCCCACAGCCGAACTCCGCTGGAGTTGAATTTCGCCAAGTAGGCATCCGTACTTCCGACCAAGCTGTTCTGGTGTCCCCCCATGGCGATGGAGCCGGAGGAACCCGTGGATCCCGACAAGTACACGTTACCGCTTCCGTCCACAGCACAGGAGAGCCCAAGGTCTTCCGTATCGCCACCATAATACGTTCCCCAGATCCGCGCTGGATCGATGATGAGCGTGCTCTCTCGATCATAGTTCCCCAACGCGAAGCGAAGCGTATTCCCTTCCAGCACGAAGCTGGTCGGCACCTCCTTCCCGTCCTGGAAGCTCACCGGCCGCTCTTCCGTGAAGCGCCCCATGCGGTTGCCATGGATCAAGTTGCCAGCGGCATCCACGGATAGTTCCTCGTAGTGCTGGAAGCGCATGCGTATCTGGTTCGGATCGACTCCGGGTGCAACCACGAAGTCGTACTTCATGCCCTTCTCGGTGGTATACACCACCCAGTCGATGCCGGGGTAGATCTCGTGGTAGGTCACCTTGGTGTAGGTGTGTACATCCAGTGCATCGTGGTTGTAGTACTGGGTGTAGTCCTCGCTCCTTCCTTCCGTGGTGATGCGTGCATTCGCATCGGCTCCTTCAAGAACCATGTCCATACGGAAGGTCTCCAAACGGACTTGTTCGCGCCTCGGCCCCATTTGCGTTGTCTCCACGCGGTCATGCTGCCTTTCAGCGACCACCTCGGGAGTATTCTGCGCATAGTGCAGGCGACTGAACTGGTAGGCGATACCGTTCCCCAACAGAAAGAGCTGGGTGTTGCCCTGCGAAAGGCGGTAGCGTACGAATGGTGCGGCCTCCCCTTCCGTGGTGCGCACCTGGCCCTTGTTCTCCTCGAAGCCCACAGGGGCGGGCGAGGAATTGACGATGGCCGCAGGAAGCACCGGCGGTGTGGCCGCCTGGGCGAAGGTGGCCAATGACAAGATGGTCAGAAGGGTCAGGGTTTTCATGGGGAAGATGTTCTGGTTCTTCAAGGGGGAATGGAAGGGCGATCGTTCCTACATCGGAGTCCACCGCCGGATGTGAACGATCGAAGTGCGGATCAGTGCTTCACGAAGTGTGTGCTCCACGTTCCGCTTCCGTCACTCATGCGCAACAGGTAACTGCCGCTGGCCAGGTCGCTGATGTCCCAGTTGCGGTACGTCGTTCCGCTCACGCTCCAGGTGCTCAGGTCACGCACCACCGCGCCGCTGATGTCCAGCACGTGCAGGTTCAGCGTGCGCGCAGCGTCGGTGCTCAGGCGCAGGCCCAGCTCATTGGTCACCGGGTTCGGGAAGAGGATCAGATCCGTGATCCCCGGCAATTCTTCGATATCCACTACGGCATCGAACGTTGTCGTGATCGGCACGCTCCATGGACCGTGTACACTGCGGAAGCGGATGGTGAATGTGTGCCCCCCTGAGCTGAGGCCGGTAGGCAGATCAGCGATCAGGTCCACCACGCCGGCCGGTCCGATGCCGTTCGCCACCCGATCACCGATCGCTTCATCCATCCAGTATTCGTAGCCGTCCACCTCGCCAGTGTTACGCACGAAGGCCTTGGTCAAGGGAACACTGAACAAGCCGTCGCTTTCGCGGAACTGGATCGTCACGAGGTTGAATGGACGCGTTACGCTGGTGGCCAACGCCGCATTCAGGTCCACCGTTGCGCCGGGTGTCAATGTGGCTGCGACAAGCGTTGCCGGATCATCGTTCAACCAGTACCGATAACCGTCAGCCGTGGTGGCCGATCGGGTGAACCAAGTGCTGCGCGGAACGGACCATTTGCCGTCGGTGTCCCGTGCCTGTATGCTGATGCGATGGTACCCGACCTCCATGCCGCCGGTGGGAAAGGCGGTATTCACCACCAGCTCCGACACAGGGGCAACGGTGGTGGTAACGGCGTCAGCCGTTGCGTCGTCGTACCAGTAGCGGTACGCGTCGATGTTCTGCGCTTGCGCGAATGCCGCTGCGAAGAGCGCGGGGAAAAGGATGCTGCGTTCCATGTGCTTGTATTCTCGGTTGGTGTCATATACGCGACGAACACATCGATCAATGGGTCTGCGCCGCCACCTTGATGTTCACCGGCAGCGCCCCATTGTTGTTGGTGCTCGGCGCGATGGTCGCTTGGCGGAAGTGCGGGTTGAAGGGCACTGCGCCGGGCTTGTTGGGCGATGAGGTTCCATGGATGCCCATGTCGGTGCCATCGGTGGAATAGCTGATGCCAGGGCTGCCGGGAGCCATGTGCAGATCGTCCGTCAATTCATAATTCCCGTCCGTTTCGGAAACGAAAACAGAAGCTGGATCGACATTGATGATGTTGTTCAACTCAACCGCCCCGAGCGATGCGCTCGCGACGGTCGCGCTGGGCGTCAGGTTGTTCTGGAAAATGCAATTGGCGCAGTCATATGCAGCGTAGGAGCCGACGGTCCGCAGCCAGGAATTGCGGATGGTGACGCCGCTGTTGTTCTGGATCGTTCCGAGGACCACACAGTTCTCCAAGGTCGAGGGTCCGGCGAGGTGCGAGAGTGTGATCGTAGCGTAGCCATTGGCGATGATGCAACGGGTCAGCACGGCGCTCCTGCTCTTGCCATCGAGCACGCCCATGAACACGCACTCGTCGAATGCCGTGGTAGCGGGTATCACGTTGCTCTCGGAGAACCCCAGATCGACCCGGCCTTGGAACCAGCAGCGCTGGAACACAAGGTCCGCCGGGTCGTCGTTCGCATCCGTTGTACCGAACATCAGCGCATAGTTGCCCTGCGCGGCGCCGACCGATACGAAGCGGATGCCGGTGAAGGTGCTGCCCGAGGCTGCTGTCATGATCCTCATGGGCGTTGTACCGGTTCCGCCGGTCTGCTGCAATGAGGTCACACCCGTGACCAGCGTGCTGTCCGGATGGATGCCCGCACCAATGATGTGCAGGGTCTTGTCGATGAGCAGGGTTGCCGGGTAGGTGAAGCTGCCACCGCTCAGGTAAATGAAGTCGCCGGACTGTGCTGCGGATACCGCTGCGGCAAAGTCGGTGAAGGCTTGTGGCGCACCACTGCCTTGCACTACGATGCGAGGGAGCTGGGCCTGCGCTCCGGAAACGAGCAGTCCAAGTGCGGCAATGATGGTAAGGCTTCGGGTTCTCATCGTTCGGGTTCGTTGGCGTGGCGGCGTTGATGCCATCACGCCCACACATCGGGGAGCACGCAGCGATGTGAACGATCGACCTGATATTCTCCTCCTTCTCCTCCGATCAGGATCAACGGTGTTCACATTTCCCCCCTTCGCCGATGTAGGGCTGTACACCCCATGCAAAGCGGAATTCACTCAATACCTATGGACGTGCAGCCCGGATTCCCGTATTATCGTGTCCTAGTGGTCGCCCAGCATGGAGCGGATCAAGGACACATACCTCGTATCAGAGCCTTCCTGGTTGGTCGGCCTACGGCGCAACGACCCTGCGACCATTCGTGCGCTCTACGACCGGCATCTCCCTTCCGTTCGTCAGTATGTGTTGCAGAACAGCGGCACCACGAACGACGCGCAGGACGTTTTCCAGGAAGCCGTGACCGTGCTCTGGCTGAAGGTGAAGGAAGGTCAACTAGTGCCGGACAGCGATCCCGGCGGCTTCCTGTTCCGCGTGGCGAAGAACAAATGGTTGGATACCGTCCGCTCTGCGGCGCACAAACACATGAAGGTCGTACACGATGACCGGATCGATGCGATGGAGACCGATGTCGACGATGGCATCGAGGAACGCATCGTGCGTTTGCGCGGCGTGTACGAAAAGCTCGACGACAAATGCCGCGCGGTGCTGGACCAGTTCTACTTCGAACGCAAGGACCTCGCGACCATCGCGCAGAATATGGGCATAGAGGAGGAGAGCATCCGAACGATCAAATACCGCTGCATGATGAAGTTGCGCGCCTTCCGCAAGACCATCGCGGGTGAGGAAAATAACGAAGCCGTATGAACCAAGGCAGGTTGGATAGAACACGATTCGAACGCATCGAAGCATACGTGCTGGGAAGCATGTCGGCCGATGAGCGAGCCCTCTTCGAGCAGGAGCTGGCAGGAGATCCCGCGTTACGGTCCGAGCTGGAATTGCAACGCGAGAACACGCTGGCCATCGAGCTCGGCGGCATGGAACGCATGTTGAAGAATGTGAGTGCCGAGCATCGCACCCCTGAACTTGACCGGGACGTGTCCGGAACGAATTGGAAGAACTACTTGAAATATGCTGCTGTGGTGGCGATCGTGTTGTCCGGCGCGTTCTGGGTGCTGACACGACCCTCCACGAACGAGCGGCTCTTCGCTGAGCACTTCGAAGCGGATCCCGGCCTGCCCGTGGCCATGGGCGCATCCACGGACCTCGCCTTTTCGGATGCCATGGTGGCCTATAAGCTAGGGGACTACAGCGAGGCCCGTGCGAAGTGGGCCGCGCTTCTGCAAGCCGACCCCGGTAACGATACGCTCGCATTCTACATCGGCTCTGCAGCCTTGGCGATGGATGATGTCGCCGCTGCGGTCCCGCTCTTCGAGAACCTCCACGCCGGATCCGCATTCCATGACAAGGCGCAGTGGTACCTCTTCCTCGCCTACCTGAAAGCAGGGGATCCCGCGAAGGCCAAAACGCTTCCGATCGACGATAGTCCCGTGTATGGCGAGCGCGCCCGGGCGATCAAAGCCGAACTGGAATAGGCATGCGGCGTGCGATCCTGCTCCTGACCGCGATCGCTGCACTAAGCGCGAACGCACAGGACCTCGCCAAGCGCCATGCGTTGATCGATTCGCTTTACAAGGCGGAGAAGTACGCCCAGGTGGTGAAGGAGATCGACCTGCAATTGAAAGAAGCAGCGGGTACCACGTGGGCGGACTCATCACATCTGTACCTCTACAAGTACGGCCGCGCACACCGCAAGTTGAAGGATGCGGAAGCGGGTGTGAAGGCGGCGGAGCGGATCTATGCCCTGGTGAAGCAGCGAGGCATCGCGGCCAATGAGCTCGAAGCGCTCTTCGACCTGAGCTGGACCTATTACGATGTGGGGCGGATGAAGGAATGCGCCCGCGTGGATTCCATAGCGGTCACCGTGGCGGACCGCGACCCGAAGGTGTCGTACAAGCAGAAAGGCCGAGCGCGCCAATACCTCGCCTTCGACTTCAGCGTGATCGGTGATCACCGCAGGTCGGCGAAGTATGCGCTGGAGGCGATCGTCCAATACCAGAAGGCCGATACCATCCCGCCCGCGCAATGGGCCGAGTCGTATACCGCTGCGGGCGTGGCCAACTGGCACATGGGGCGCATCCGCGAAGCAGAAGGGTATTACCTGAAAGCGCTGGAGATCCTGGGGAACAGCGAAGCGGAACCGATCCTGATCCGCAAGGTGAGCACCAACGGCAACCTCGGTGTGCTCTGGCAGAACGCAGGCGACTTCGTCCGTGCGAAGAGCTACTACCACGAGAGCCTGCGCAACAGCGACCGCGTGATCGCGAACGCAAAGGACCAGTTCACACGAGATGAGGCCATCGTGAACCGATCACGCACCTACCTCAATCTGGGCACGGTGTATTTCCAACTCGGTGATGAAGGACGTGCCCGCGAACTGCTCGACATGGCCTGGAAGGACCGGAGCAGCGTGCTTGAACCGGATGATCCGCAGTTGCTGGTGGTGCGCGACCGCATCGCGGACCTGGAGATCGCGCAAGGCTCGTTGGACAAGGCCGAGGAGTGGGTGACCGCCTACCTGGTCGCGTGCGAGAAGAAATTCGGCAAGCGCAGCGAGGAGTACATCCGCGCGAGTTCCAAGCTGGGCGATATCGCCCTGAGGAAAGGACAAGCGAACAAAGCGGATTCGTTGTTCCGGGTCAGCCTCGAGGCTGGTCTATCGAACACGGACGAGAAGACCGATGCCGTACGGGTGCTCACCCTGCAAAGCCGTGCGCATGCTTACGTCCAAGCAGGTCGTATGAAGGACGCCATCGCTGATCTTTTGGAAGCACGCCGGATCCTAACGAACATCTACGACTCCTCGCATTACAAGGTGGCGCATTGCGATGTGCTCCTCGCCGAAGCAGCGATGGAAGGGGGCGATGCCGCCGGCGCGCTCGCCTTTGCCCGCACCGCCATCGGGACGTTGAAGGACAGGACGCACGCATTGATGGCGAGCAAGGCTCCGATGGCTTTTCCCGATCCGCATATCCTGCCCGATGCGATCTATTGGAGCGTGCGCGCGCAACGTGCGCTGGCCCCGAAGGGCACGGTGAAGAAGGAATGGAACGACGACCTCGACCTGGCCATCACCGCCCTTGCGCGCAACAAGACGGCCGTCACCGACGAAGCCAGCAAGCTCCTCCTGATCGGCGCGCAGAAGCGATTGTTCGATCTGGCAATGGACGTGGCCTACGATGCCTATGCGAAGTCCGGGTCGGAAGCCGACATCGAGCGCTTCCTGCAACTATCCGAGGCGGATCGTTCCATCCTGTTGAAGAGCCGCCTGAACACCTTCGCGGGCATCCGCTTCTCCGGCGTGCCCGATTCCATCGTCGCCAAAGAGCAGGAGCTGATCGCAGCGATCGACCTTGATGAGGAGGACCGTGCAGCCGCCACCGATATGGATCGCCGCGAGAAAGCGTACGCGGATTTCATCGTGCGCTTGGAAAAGGAACACCCGAACTACTTCCGGTTGCGTTACGGCGAATCGAGCATCTCCTTGGCGGAGGTCCGCAAGCGTTTGCTCACCACTGACCGCGACCTGCTGGTCTATGCGCGGACGGATGATCATCTGTACATGGTCGTTGTCAGCATGCAGCGGGCCGGGCTCATCCGTGTGGTTGCCAAAGGGATCCCGGAGGAAGTGAAGGCCCTGAACGGATCCATCGCATCGCGGAACACGAGCGCATATGTCGCGGCGGCGCACGGGCTGTACAGCAGGGTCTTCGCGCCGGTGGCCGATCAGCTCACGAACAAGGAATTGCTCATCATCCCCGATGGCGCACTGCACACCCTGAGCTTCGAGGCACTCCTTTCTTCACCGGATGTGAAGGACTTCCGCAAGAACCTGCTCATTCAACGCTACACCATCGCCTATTTGCTCTCCGCCACCACTGCGCTCCAATTCGCCGATATGGCGCGCGACCGGGCCAAGGGCGTGCTGGCCATCGCTCCCGGCTTCAGCGATGAACTCAAGCAGGAGTACCTCACCCGCGTGCAGGACTCCACGCTCATCGACCGCAGCTACCTGGACTACGTTCGCCAACCCTTCGCGGTCAGCACCGCGCAGGATCTTGGCAACGCGCTTTCGGCGAAAGTGATGGTGGGTGGTGCCGCCAATGAAAAGGGCTTCCGCGATCTGGCCGCGCGCTACGGCATCCTGCACCTCGGCACGCATGCGGAGGTGAACGCCACCTCGCCGATGTACTCCCGGCTGGTGCTGAGCAAGGATGGCAGCGGCGTGGACCCGGATGCGGATGGCTACCTCCACGCGTATGAGATCTACGAGCTCGACCTGCGCGCCCAACTCGCCGTGCTCACCGCCTGTGAAACGGGAACGGGAAGGAACGATGCGGGCGAGGGCGTTCGCTCGCTCGGCTATGGGTTCGCGTATGCCGGTTGCCCGAGCCTGGTGGTGTCTCTCTGGAGCATCGATGAGAAGGTGAGCGCCGGGATCATCGCACGCTTCTATGAATTGCTCGCGGAAGGCCTGCCCAAGCACGAGGCTTTGCGCCAAGCCAAGTTGGACCACCTCGCCAACGCTCCGGACGAACTCGCCCTCCCCTACTACTGGGCGGGCATGGTAATAGTGGGCGATGTGGCGCCAATGGAATTGGGATCCGCCCGATCGCGCTGGCCTTGGATCGCGGGAACCCTTGTCATCACCCTCGCCCTGTTCATCTGGCTTCGCCGAAGGCGCGCCAAGGTCTAGAGCATCGTTCCGACCAACGGATCCCGATCGATCCGCCGCTCCTCCCGCTTCCGCGAGTTTGCAACTCGTGGTCCGCATGCTCCGCGTTGCTCTTCGCGCGCGGCACACCCCCCTCCCCGTCATTGCGAGCGCAGCGAAGCAACCTCATCAAGCACAGCCCCACCGATCGTCAGCCCACTCACCACGATCAGCCATCCTCTCATCCTCCATCTTCAGATAGCCATCGTCATCGGTCAGATAGCCACCGTGCAAGCCCGGATAGCCACCGTCATTGGTCAGACAGCCACCGTGCAAGCCCGGATAGCCATGGCGGCTCCTGAGCCTGTCGAAGGACAAGCCCACTTTCGCACCGTGGTCGCCGGATCTGCCTTCGCGCAAGCCCGGATGCCACACCACTAACCTGATCGCCTAGATACCTGAAACCGGAAAGCCATCCTTCGCTCGCAGAACATCTTTCCCGTTCTTCGTTCGGCCCACCTCTGGGCCCACTGCCTACTGCCCACTGCCTATTGCCTACCGCCCACTGCCAACTGCCTACTGCCTACTGCCCACTGCCAACTTGCCTACTGCCCACCGCCTGCGGTCATTACTTTCGCCGCCCGTTCCAACGATCGCTATGAAGATCCTCGTCCTCCTGAGCCAAGTGCCCGATACCACGGCACGCATCGCCTTCACCAACGACAACACGCAGTACGACAGCGCCGGGGTCACCTTCATCGTCAACCCGTATGATGAATGGTACGCGTTGGTGCGCGCCTTGGAATTGAAGGAAGCCGCCGGTAGTGGCAGCGTGACCACCATCACCGTGGGCGGCGCGGATACCGATGCGACGATCCGCAAGGGCTTGGCCATCGGGGCCGATGAAGCCGTGCGCGTGGATGCACAACCGACCGAAGCGCTACAAGTAGCGGAGCACATCGCGGCCTACGCGAAGGACAAAGGCTTCGACCTGATCCTGGCCGGCAAGGAGACGATCGACCATAACGGCGGACAGGTCGGTGCGATGGTGGCCGAACTCCTGGACCTCCCCTACGTGCCGCTCGCGAGCAAACTGGATGTGAACGGGACCGTAGCCACCGTGGAGCGCGATGTCCCGAACGGCGTGGAAGTATTGGAAGTGTCCCTGCCGGTGGTGATCGGGGCCGCCAAGGGCATGGCCGAACAACGCATCCCCAACATGCGCGGCATCATGGCTGCGCGCACGAAACCACTGACCGTTATTCCCGCAGCCGCCGTGGACAATACCGGCGGCACCGTGAAGTTCGAATTGCCGCCCGCAAAAGGTGCGGTGAAGATGATCCCCGCCGAAGAGGCCGGGAAGTTGATCGAGTTGTTGCACACCGAAGCGAAAGTGATCTGAGGATCCTGGCCGCGAAGGAGCAATGACGCAGAGAATATCAAGTCAATGAACCAGTAGCGTCGATCCACTGGATCGACCCGAACCAAAGAAGCCCATGAGCACGATCGTATTCATTGATACCCGGGGCGAGAAGATCCCGAAGGCCGCACAAGAAGCCGTGACCTACGCCAGCCAGCTCGCTGGTGGACCCGTGACCGCGGTGACCTTCGGCGGAAGCACGTTGCTCGATAGCCTCGGTGCGCAAGGAGCGAAGAAGGTGATCGTGGCGCGTGGTGTGGCCACCGTGGACGGACAGCAACTGACGAAACTCGTGTGCGATATCGCGACGAAAGAGAACGCCACCACGATCGTATGTGTACACGACGCAACGGGCAAAGCCGTTGCTCCCCGCGTGGCCGCTCATTTGAAAGCCGGACATGTGGCTGGTGCCGTTGGTCTTCCGGTGGATGGCAAATTCAAGCGGAACGTCTTCAGCGGAAAGGCGCAAGCATGGATGGAGGTCACGAGCCCGATCAAGGTGATCAGCCTCTCGCCGAATTCGATCCCGATCGCCAAGGGTGAGGGAACAGCTACCGTGGAGGAATACAGCGGTGACCTCGGCGCTGCGCGGATCACCGTGAAGGAAGTAAGGAAGGCCGGCACCGGTATTCCTTTGCCCGAGGCGGAGATCGTGGTCAGTGGAGGGCGCGGCATGAAGGGTCCGGAGAATTGGGCCGGCATCGAGGAATTCGCACAGTTACTTGGTGGCGCCACGGCATGCAGCCGTCCGGTGGCCGATATGCATTGGCGTCCGCACCACGAGCATGTGGGGCAGACCGGGTTGGCCATCCGCCCGAACTGCTACATCGCCATCGGCATCAGCGGTGCCATCCAGCACTTGGCCGGTGTGAACCAGAGCAAGGTCATCGCAGTGATCAACACGGATCCCGAAGCACCATTCTTCAAGGCCGCCGATTACGGCATCGTGGGCGATGCATTTGTAGTGTTGCCCAAGTTGATCGAAGCGGCGAAGAAGCTGAACGCCGAACGATAGCTCAAGGGGCAGTTGGCAGTAGGCAGTTGGCAGTCACTCCAGCCGCGCACATCACCGCCAACTGCCTACTGAAAACTGCCGACTGCCAACTGACAACCACTCCCTACCTTCACGGCCCGCCCAACCCCGGATGGAGAAAGTAGAGCTGAAGTTCCTGCGCATCACGTACAGCCACACGCACGCGGGGGCTTACGCACTGATCCTCGCCGAGGTGGTCGGTGATCGGCGTCTTCCCATCATCATCGGTGGTGTGGAAGCGCAAGCGATCGCGATCCAAGTGGAGAACATCAAACCGGCGCGACCGCTCACGCACGACCTGTTCAAGAACGTCGCCGACACCCTCGACTTCAACCTCAAGGAAGTGATCATCAATGACCTCGTTGAGGGGATCTTCCACGCCAAGTTGGTGGTGGAGCAAGGTGCCCGTGCCGTGGAGATCGATGCGCGCAGCAGCGATGCTATCGCCTTGGCGCTGCGGTTCGATTGCCCCATCTTCACCTACGAGCCCATCCTCAGTGCCGCCGGCCTGAAGGTGGAGGAAGGCGAGGAAGAGAAGGGGGCCGAGGCCGGTACACCGGAGAAGAAGGAAAAGAAGGGTCGCGACAAGCGCTCCATCACCGGAGCGAGCATAGAGGATCTTCAATCCATGCTCGAGGAAGCCTTGGACAACGAGGACTACGAGCGGGCCTCGAAGTTGCGCGACGAGATCAAGCGCAAGGAACAGACGAATTAGTCCTTTCCACCCGGGTTACCGGTGGTCGGGCAGTGATGGGAAATCCTACATTGCCCCGAACTGATCATCCTGCATGTCGAATACTGAGAACTGGGGATCGCGAGTAGGCCTCGTGCTCGCCATGGCGGGTAACGCGGTGGGTCTCGGGAACTTCCTGCGCTTTCCGGTGCAGGCCGTGCAGAATGGAGGTGGCGCCTTCATCATCCCCTATCTCGTCTGCTTCCTCCTCATGGGCATTCCCTTGCTTTGGGTGGAATGGGCCATGGGCCGGTTCGGTGGACGGCACGGCCACCACAGCACGCCCTTCATCATGCACCAGATGGATCCACGACGCGCACTGTGGAAATACATCGGTGTGTTCGGGATCTTCACCAACCTAGCGGTAGCGGCCTACTACTGCTACTTGGAGAGTTGGACGCTGAGCTACATCTGGCATTCGATCGCCGGCACCTTCATCGGCCAGTCCGCGGATCAGGTCGCGGGCTTCTTCAGCACCTATGTCGATGTGGGCGTCAGCACCACCGGGATCCCTTACGAAGCAGTCGTTTTCTGGATCCTCTGTCTTGCCTTGAACACGTGGATCCTTGCGAAAGGATTGAGCGGTGGAGTTGAGAAGGTCGCCAAGATCGGCATGCCGCTGCTGATCCTCTTCGGTGTGATCCTCGCGATCCGCGGTGTAACACTTACGGCTGGGGAGAATGGTGCGATCAACGATGGTACCGTTGGATTGAACTTCTTGTGGACACCGGATTATAGCGCCATGTGGAGCGGGAAGGTGTGGTTGGCCGCGGCCGGCCAGATCTTCTTCACGCTGAGTGTCGGCATGGGCACCATTCAATGCTACGCCAGCTACGTTCGTAAGAAGGATGACATCGCACTCAATGCGATGAGCGCGGGCTGGATGAACGAATTCGTGGAAGTGGTTCTTGGTGCAGCGGTGATCATCCCGATCAGCATCGGGTACCTCGGCATTGATAAAGTGGTGGAACTCACCAAGACCGGCGGACTCGGACTCGGCTTCAAAACCCTACCCTATCTCTTCACGCAATGGGGGCCGGTGCTTGCCGCCGTGGCCGGCGTGTGTTGGTTCGGTCTTCTCTTCTTCGCTGGCGTCACCAGTTCATTGGCGATGGGCACACCGATCATGGGCTTCCTGAAGGATGAGTTCGGATGGAAACACAAGAACGCTGCGTGGTTCTTCGGCGGCGTGGTCTTCCTCCTCGGCCTTCCGTGCGTGTTCTGGTTCAGCGAAGGTGTGTTCGATGAGTTCGATTACTGGGCTGGTACGGTGAGCTTGGTGGTCTTCGCCTTGTTCGAGATCATCCTCTTCGCGTGGATCTTCGGCATGGACAAGGGCTGGAATGAGATCAACGCGGGTGCGGACATCAAGGTGCCGGTGATCTTCCGCTACATCATCCAGTACATCACTCCACTCTTCCTTATCGGTGTGTTCATCGGTTCACTTCCCGCCATTTGGGAAAAGATGAACGAGGACGTTCCGTGGCAGGTATGGGTGGGTCGCGTGATCCTGCTCGGCGTGTTCTTCATCACCAGTTGGTTCGTTTACGTGGCCTACCAGAAGCGCCGCAAACAACTTGACACCGTGAAGCCATGAACACCTCAGCACTCATCCTGATGCTCTCGTCAGTGGGCATCGTCACGTTTGCCACGGCGTACTTCTTCTTCCGTGTGGTCACGGCCAAACCGAAGCCGGAACCGGACAGCTATACCGATAACGATCCCGTCTGAACCCGACACCGAACCCTGCGGGCATGACCTCCTTGGACCCTGACGCGAGCAGGTTCCTTAGCGCATTCAAGATGCGCAAGGTGTTGTTGCCCGTGATCATCGGTCTGGGCATCACGGGCGTCCTTGTTTGGCGTTACTCGGACTGGGACGCGCTGAACGCCGTGCGCTGGACCTGGGCCAGCACCTTCTGGATGTTGCTCGCCGCATTGAGCGTGGTGATCCGCGACTACGCGTACATGGTGCGGATCCGGCACCTCACGGAACGGCACCTCACGTGGTGGAGGAGTTTCGTGGTGATCATGCTCTGGGAGTTCTCCTCGGCGCTCGCTCCGGGCATCATCGGTGGCGGATTCCTCTTCGCCATCTTCATCCTCAGCCGGGAAGGCGTGGAAGCGGGCAAGAGCATCACCATCATCACCTTCACCTCCTTCCTGGATGGGATCTTCCTCGCGGTGATGGCGCCGCTGGTGTACTTCACCATCGGCCGCGAAGCGCTCTTCAGTGGGGTGCAGTTGGAAGGGAGTTGGCTGGGAAGTGGCCTCTTCGTCTCCTTCTGGACGGTGTACTTCATCATCCTCGGCTATAAGCTCTTCGTGGCCTATGCGCTCTTTGTGAACCCCACCTTCGTGAAACGCGCACTCGTGGGCATCTTCTCCGCTCCCGTCCTGCGGCGGTGGCGGCGCCACATGGTCACCACCGGTGATCAACTGATCACTGCCGCGCGTGGCCTGAAGAAGCAACCGTGGAGCTATTGGCGCCCGGCGCTCATCGCCACCTTCGTCTCGTGGACCGCGCGCTATACCATCGTCAACTGCATCCTGCATGCCTTCCATCCGGACCTCAGCTTCGCCACCGACCTCACGATCTACGGCAAGCAGGTGGTCATGGGGATCCTCGTACTCTTGAGCCCCACGCCCGGCGGCAGCGGCTTGGCCGAATTCATCTTCAATGATTTCCTCGGCATGTTCATCACCACGGGCCTGGCACCGGCGCTCGCTCTGCTGTGGCGCATGATGAGCTACTACCCGTACATCATCATGGGCACGGTGCTCCTTCCGCGTTGGGTCCGGCGCAACGTGTTGCACGCATCCGTTCCGGCCACGAACTGAACTTCCTTCACACGCAACCCCACATCCATGTCCACCACCAAGATCCGTTCGTTGTGTACCCTGCTCGCATGTGTACCGTTGATGCTCTTCGCGCAGGATGGTGCCGTGCATGTGCCCTCCCCGCTCACCGGCCCTTCCGTCATGTCCATTGCACGCGGCCTCCTGGGCATGGCAGCGATGATCGCCATCGCATGGGTATTCAGCGCCAAACGCAAACAGGTGGACTGGAAGGTGGTCGGCATCGGCCTCGCCTTCCAGATCGTGATGGCGCTGCTGATCATGTACGTGCCGCCGGTACAAGTCGCCTTCGAAGTGGTGGGCAAGATGTTCGTGAAGGTTCTGGACTTCACCAAGCTCGGCAGTGAGTTTCTGTTCCGCGACCTGATGAACGTGAAAAGCTTCGGCTTCATCTTCGCCTTGCAGATCCTGCCCACGATCATCTTCTTCAGTGCGCTCACCAGTGTGCTTTTCTACCTCGGTGTGATCCAGAAAGTGGTGTACGGATTGGCTTGGGCGCTGAACAAGACCATGCGCTTGAGCGGCGCGGAAAGCCTGAGCACCGCAGGCAACATCTTCCTCGGGCAGACCGAAGCGCCGTTGATGATCAAGGCGTACCTGGACAAGATGAACCGCTCGGAGATCTTCCTGGTGATGGTGGCCGGCATGGCGACCGTGGCCGGTGGCGTGCTCGCGGCTTACGTGGGCTTCCTTGGTGGTGATGATCCCGTGCAACGCCTCTTCTTCGCGAAGCACTTGCTCACCGCGAGTGTGATGGCCGCACCCGGCGCGGTGGTGATCGCGAAGATCCTGTACCCGCAAACCGAAGCCATCGAAACGAAGATCGAAGTGAGCATGGACAAGGTGGGCTCGAACATCCTCGATGCCATGAGCAACGGCACCACCGAAGGATTGAAGCTCGCGGTGAACGTGGGTGCGATGTTGCTCGTGTTCTTCGCATTCATCGCCATGATCAATTACGGTTTCGAGAAACTCGGATCATCCACAGGCTTGAACGGATGGGTCGCAAGCATCTCCCACGGCAACTTCGACAAGCTCTCGCTGGAGTTCATCCTCGGCTACACCTTCGCGCCGATCATGTGGCTCATGGGCGTGGCCGGTGATGACATCACACTGGCGGGTCGGCTCGTGGGTGAGAAGATCATCGCCAGCGAGTTCGTCGGCTATGAAAGCCTGGCAAGCTTGAAGGCAAGTGGCGCCTTCGCCTACGAGCGCAGCATCGTGATGTCCACGTACATGCTTTGCGGCTTCGCCAACTTCGCCAGCATCGGCATCCAGATCGGCGGCATCGGATCGCTCGCGCCCAGCAAGCGACAATGGTTGAGCGAGTTCGGATTGCGCGCACTTCTCGGCGGCACATTGGCATCATTGCTCAGCGCGACGATCGTGGGGATGTTGGTGTGAACCGATCCACTTTCAGCCCGTTCGTTGGAATGCGCGTGGAAACAGCACGCTACCTTCAACCCTAGAATCGCTTCATCATGATCCGTTCGTTCCTCTCTGTCGTTTTCCTGTTGCATCTCGCGTTCTCGCTCGCACAAGC
>Ga0138256_10002910_pt1 | contig 18284 bp, 20 predicted proteins | sample KNB2016incub_MG_FD_105486 | JGI IMG/M metagenome (GOLD analysis project Ga0138256, IMG submission 105486) | Active sludge microbial communities from wastewater in Klosterneuburg, Austria - KNB2014incub_MG | ecosystem: Engineered > WWTP > Activated sludge > Unclassified | place: Austria... | reverse complement strand
GTCACTTCTTTTGGAAGCGGTTTTAATGTAATTTCCGAAGGATTACTAATCGTAGGTTTCAAAGCTTCTTTGTTGAGTTCGAATTGAGAACCTACTGTTTTTAAATGAATTCCTTCAAGTTCTTCGTCTTCATCGGTGTCTTCTACGGCATATTCTTCAAGATTATACGCATTTGCGGAAGCATTTGTGGAAGCTGTAGAATTTAAATCATTATTAATTTCTTTTTTGGTGCTTTCGAAAAAGGATTTAATTTTTTCGGGAGATACTTTAATTTTAAAAATCAAATAGATTATTAATCCAAAGAATAAAACGAGTAATGTTCCCGTTTTGCCAATGTAATCCTGAGAAAATAAATTCAATTCATATCCAATAATTCCACCCAATTCAGGTAAAGAAGTAGCAAAAAATCCAAATAAAACAGACAAGATAATAATCACGAACAAATCCCAAAACCAAATTCTTTTGAGCTTTTTTAAAGAAATATCAAGCACTAAAAAAATACCTGTCAAGAAAAATAATCGAACAAATATAAAGGAAGCAATTCCGAAACCTTTGTAAACCATTAAATCAGCTAGATAGGCACCAAATTTTCCCAACCAATTCTGAACTGTTTCGTTTCTATCCGATAATTGATTGACCGCACTTTGATCGGCTTGACCGTAAATGTAAAAGGAAATAAACGCAAGCAATAAAGCAATTGAAAATAATACCAGGAGCGAACCCAAAACGATTTTGTGTTGTTTTGTGAATGCCCATGATTTTTTTTCTACAGCATTGGAATTTGATTTCTTGTCTGGAGTAACTGCTTTTGTTGTTTTTGCCATTCTTGGTTGAACTATTTTCTATAAAAATTTGGGTACATATATGATTAATCCTATTGCAACTGCGGTAAGCGCTGCAAAGAATACTGCACCGGCTGCAATGTCTTTGATAAATCCAATTTTCTCGTGAAAATTGGGATGAATAAAATCGGCAATTTTTTCAACAGCTGTGTTAATTCCTTCTATGCTCATTACTAATCCAACGGCTAATGTTTGAAAAAGCCATTCGGTTGTGGTGATGTGCATAAAAAAACCAACAATTGTCATTATTATACCAAGGAAAAACTGAACCATAATACTGTGTTCGGTTGTAATTAATTTTACAGCACCTTTCACAGCAAATGAAACGCTTTTTAATCTTCCGCTAATGAAAGAATTGTCTTTCTGAAATTCCATTCGGTATTAAAGTGCCGCTAAGGCTGCTTCGTAATTAGGCTCGTTAGCAATTTCTGGAACTTGTTCAGTATAAAGTACAGACCCACTTGCATCCACAACAATGATACATCTGGAATGCAAACCTGCTAAAACTCCATCGACGATTTCCAAACCATTGGTTTTACCAAAACTTCCGTCTTTAAAATCAGACAAATTAACTACATTTTCGATTCCTTCAGCACCACAAAAACGTTTTTGAGCAAAAGGTAAATCTCTAGAAATACACAATACTTTTGTGTTTTCTAATTGAGAAGCTGTTGCATTAAAAGTTCTTACAGATGTAGCACAAGTCCCGGTATCAATACTTGGAAAAATATTCAGCACTAAATTTGTACCTGCAAAATCGCTTAATGTAGCAGTAGAAAGGTCGTTTTTCACTAATTTAAAATCGGCTAGTTTTGTGCCAACTTTTGGTAATTCTCCTGAAGTGTGGACTGGATTTCCACCTAATGTAATAGAAGCCATAATGTTTGTTGTTTAATGAGGTTCAAAAGTATGAAAATTTATTTACGATTTACGATTTTGAATTTATGATTTGCTAATTTATAAAAAAAACGCTCTCGATACTGAAAGCATTTCAAAATTGAATTTATAAAATTTAAATAATATCCAAACTCCCCTTGCCTTCTCTAACAACAATAGGTTCATCAACAGACAAATCTATAATAGTTGAACCAATGTTGTCTCCATAACCTCCATCAATAACCATATCGACAAGGTTTTGCCATTTCTCAAAAATAAGCTCTGGGTCGGTGGTATATTCTATCACTTCGTCTTCATCTCGGATGGAAGTAGAAACTATAGGATTGCCCAATTGACGAACGATTTCTAAAGCAATAGAATTATCTGGAATACGAATTCCGACGGTGGTTTTCTTCTTGAATTCCTTTGGTAAATTACTATTTCCTGGCAAAATAAAAGTGTATGGACCAGGCAGAGCTCTTTTTAATATCTTGAAAGTTGCGGTGTCAATTTGCTTTACATAATCCGAAAGATTGCTTAAATCGTAGCATATAAAAGAAAAATTGGCTTTTTCTAACTTCACTCCTTTAATTTTGGCAATGCGTTCCAAAGCCTTAGTATTGGTAATATCACACCCCAAACCATAAACCGTGTCCGTTGGATAAATCACCAAACCGCCATCTTGCAAAACCTTTACAACTTTGGCAATTGCCGCTTCGTTAGGTTTGTCTTCGTATATTTTTATGAATTGTGCCATTATATTTAGAATAAGGAGAATAAAAATAGATTAGTGTTTAATTTTTTGAAAAACTTTCGAAGTATAAAATAACATTATAATAGTAATCAAATTAATTTTTACAATAAAAATATCACTATTAGAATTAAAGTCAATTAAAAAATGAGAGGGATGAAAATCAAATCCCATAATTACATCTTTAGTTAAATCTAACGTCAATTTAATCCCTATTCCATTAATTGCTGAAAAAAATAAACCAAAAATATCAAAAGCAATTAGCTGCATAAACAAAGAAATGAATACTAATTTCAATCCTAAAACATAATTTTTCTTGTTTAATTGAATTCCTGAATAAATGCAAAATCCAAAAAATAAAAAGGGTGTTACCAATGTAAGGTAACCCATCCAATTATAATATTTAGATAAATCAGTCGTAAAAAGATAATATCCCATTATCAATATCCCTACTATTCCTCCTATAATTTGATATATTTCAATAAAATTAATCTTCTTTTCAAATCTCTTATCTATCATCTATTCTCTGTTTTTTTTACCCAATCACATCCAACTTCGCAAAACGCAACAACAATTTTTTAATCCCGCCTACTTCAAATTTGATTTCGGCTTTTTTGTCGGCACCAACGCCTTCAAGGTTTAATACTTCTCCTTTACCAAAACGTTCGTGCATCACTATATTTCCTGCAGCCAATTTATTATCAAATAAATTAGGTGCTTCTGCAGATGGATTACTGGAAACTGGTTTTAGTTTTCGAATAATTGAAGTAGGTTCTTCACCAAATTTCTTGGGTGGTGTGCCATTGGCTGGTTTTGCCAAACGCAATTTTGATTTATCAATATCACCAAAAATATCACTGTCAATCATGGGTTTGTAGCGGTAATTATTTTCTTCGGCAGTAAGATATTCTAGATATTGTCCGTCGATTTCTTCAATGAAACGCGAAGGTTCACTATCGGTGAGTTTTCCCCAACGATAACGGGATTGTGCATAAGTCAAATAGGCCTGATGTTCTGCTCTGGTTAAGGCTACATAAAACAAACGGCGTTCTTCTTCGAGTTCGCTTCGAGTGCTCATAGACATTGCGCTTGGAAACAAATCTTCCTCCATTCCTACCACAAAAACGTGTGGAAATTCAAGTCCTTTAGCTAAATGTATGGTCATCAACGCCACTCGATCTTCATCAGATGTATCTTTGTCTAAATCGGTAGCTAGAGCCACGTCTTCCATAAATTCGGATAACGCACCACGAGCACCGTCAATTTCTCTTTGCCCTTCGGTGAAATCCTTGATACCGTTCAATAATTCCTCAATATTTTGGATTTTTGCCATTCCTTCTGGAGTCGCATCTTTCTTTAATTCCTGAACCAATCCTGTTTTTTTGGCCACGTGATCGGTAATATAAAAGGCATCTTGATTTTCGTTGATTACCTGAAAACTCTGAATCATTGTGACAAAATCTTGCAGTTTTTGCTTGGTTCCCGAGTTGAGTTTCAAATCGATTTTATCAATATTCTGCATCACTTCAAAGATGGAACGCTTGTAATGATTGGCGGCAACAGTCAATTTTTCGACGGTTGTATCTCCAATTCCACGATGTGGATAATTAATTACTCGCACTAATGCTTCTTCATCTTTTGGATTGATAACCAATCGCAAATAACACAAAACATCCTTGATTTCTTTTCTTTGGTAAAAAGACAAACCACCGTAAATTCTATACGGAATATCCCGTTTTCTCAAAGCATCTTCCATAGCACGAGATTGTGCATTGGTACGATATAAAATGGCAAACTGACCATTCATCATTTGGTGTTGCATTTTTTGTTCGAAAATCGTACTAGCTACAAAACGCCCTTCTTCAGCATCAGTTAAACTGCGATGCACTTTTATTTTGGGTCCCAAATCATTGGCAGTCCATACAATTTTGTCCAGTTTGGTTTTATTTTTGTCAATTATAGTATTGGCAGCTTCCACAATATTTTTTGTCGAACGGTAATTTTGTTCCAATCTAAAGGTTTTCACGCCTTCGTAATCTTTTTGAAAATTCAATATATTGTTGATGTTGGCACCACGAAACGCATAAATACTTTGCGCATCATCGCCTACCACGCAAATATTTTGAAATTTATCAGATAATGCGCGAACAATTAAATACTGAGAATGGTTGGTATCTTGGTACTCATCCACCAAAATATAGCGAAAACGATTCTGGTACTTCGCCAAAACATCTGGAAAACGAGTCAACAATTCATTGGTTTTTAATAATAAATCATCAAAATCCATTGCTCCAGCTTTGAAACATCTGTCTACATAATTTTGATAAATTTCGCCCAAACGAGGCTTTTTACTCATAGCATCCTGCTCTTGCAATTCGGGATTATTGAAATAAGCTTTTACTGTGATTAAACTATTTTTATAAGATGAAATTCGGCTTAAAACTTGTTTGGGTTTATAAACATCCCTGTCCAATTGCATTTCCTTGATAATTGCTGAAATCGCTCGAACAGAATCCTGAGAGTCATAAATAGTAAAATTCGAAGGATAACCTAATTTATCAGCTTCGGAACGTAAAATTCTAGCAAAAACAGAGTGAAAAGTTCCCATCCAAAGATTCTTGGCTTCATTAGAACCCACAATATCAGAGATACGCTTTTTCATTTCACGTGCCGCTTTGTTGGTAAAAGTCAAAGACAAAATACTGAAAGCATCAACGCCTAAACTCATCAAATAGGCAATTCGAATAGTTAGTACACGGGTTTTTCCTGAGCCAGCACCAGCAATAATAATCATTGGCCCGTCTTTTTGGAGAACGGGTTCGCGTTGGGCTTCGTTAAGTTGGTCGATGTATTTCTGCATAAAAATTTTCTGTTGAATGCAAAAATAAGGATTTAAGATTTAGAAATTTGATTTAAATAAAACCAAAATAATCGTTTTTTTAAATCCACAAATTTTGGTTTACCATTTTGAAAATACATACCAAAAGGCATAAAAAAAATCCAACATTTCTGTTGAAGTTTTTTGTGGGCGATGATAGCTAATCCGGATGCAATCAGAAGATTCTAACCCACGACCTCCTCCGATGAAATCGGAATGCTCTGAATTAGGTGAGCTAATCTTTTTTTTAAATTAACTCAAGAATTTTAATTCTACTTTTCCAGGATTTAATTTGTAATTATCATTGTTGAGCGTGTTCTTTATGTTTGGTACTTTTCTAAATAAACAATTCTTAAATCGTTAGTATTACCAGTAAAACCTTTGCTTTTTTTGATTATGTCGAATAATTCTCTCTTCTAGATTGGAAGTATAGCCAATATAAAATCGATTTTTGCTTTCCCTAAAAAGGGATTAGTTTTTAATGTGTTGGTATTGAATTAAATAAAAAAATCTCCACAAGGGAGATTTTTTATATTGTATAAATCTGGAAATTATTTAGACAGAAGTGAAGCTATTTTTGCTCTAAGTTCTTCACCTCTTAAATCTCTTGCAACTACTTTGCCTGAAGCATCAAGAATAAAAGTGGCAGGTATAGACTGAACTTCATATTGGATTGCAATAGGCTCATCCCAAAATTTAAGATGCGAAACATGAGTCCAAGTCAATTTGTCTTTGGCTATGGCATCTTTCCATTTTGCAGCGTCTTTGTCTAAAGATACTCCAACGATATTTAATCCTTTAGAATGAAATTCATTGTAAAGTGCTACCACGTTTGGGTTTTCAGCCCTGCAAGGACCACACCAAGAGGCCCAAAAATCGACAATAGTTACTTTTCCTAAGCTTTCTTTCAGACTAACCATTTTTCCTTCTGGATTTGGCGCTGAAAAATCAGACCTTCATTTACTGTCTCCAGGAGCTTGTTGAGCTGCAGGTGTTGCACTGGCTCCAACTGATGGAGTTTTTGATTCTTTAATTTTTAACTCAATCGCTTTACCTGGTTTTGACTTTTTTAAAGACTCGTCTAGACTGGCATACATTTTTTCAACTACCTTAACATCAACCGAAGGGTCATTTGACATTCCTTGGATAATTAATACACTGATGAATGATTTAGGATGAGTTTCTGCATAAGAATTGTATTTCTTTTTAGACTCAGTATTCACACCTTCCTGAATCGTACTGTATTCCTTCATTAATTTATTGATGGTTGCAGTATCGTTAGTTTGTTGGGCTTGAGTCATGATTGGAGTGTTTTTCTTTTGAAAATCCATTAACCCTTTTTGAATTACAATCAATTCTTCATTGAATTTTACAAATTCATCATTGTTGTAGGTTCCTGAAACTTTAGATTTATTGATACTATCTTTGTTAATTACGATAGTTATATCTCCATTTTCTAATATAAATGGGAATTTTCCCTGAACTCCTTCAACTTGCAACATATGAAAAGAAGGTTCTGTTGCTTTTCCTGTTATTTCGAATTTTCCATTTTCTACTTTTACTGTATCAACTGGCATTAATCCCATTCCGGCAGCATCTTGGGTTTCCAAAATTATGGTTTTGCCGTTTTCAATTCCTGTTGCTGTTCCTGATATGGTGTACTTGGTTTTGCTACAAGAAATTAAAAAAACTGTAGCCGATAATAATAAAATTATTTTTTTCATTATGTTTTAGTTAAATGATTTAAGTCTGCAAAAGTATTTAAATAATTAAAATATCTATAATTTTATCACTTAAATTTTTGTTATAATTAATATGAATTGAGCATTACTCAAAATGGGTCGCAATCTACAAGTATATTTTGCGAATTACATAGGGCCGATAAAAAATAATAATGGCAATATAGGAAATTAATTATCCAAGAAAATGGCAATAGATAGAGCAAAAAAAGCATTATCCATAAACTAACTGTAGATGTAATAGAAGTAAAAAATAGATAGGACTAGCTCAAAATAGAACTATTTTTTGATTCACATTCTTGAATATTGTATTCAGCGTGATCAATTTCATTCATAGTAATTTTAATGTCCAAATTTACTGTTCTAAGATCCTTGTGTAAACTGGCACTAGATTCATTGAATTTGAGTTTCTCGTTTATTTCATCTCTTTGTTTTTCTAGAATTTCTAAAACGTCTTTGGCTTTTTGACGTTGAGATTTGTATAAGGTACAAGGATCTTTCATAGTAACAATGTCTTAATATTTATTTAAAGTGCTAACTTACTTAAAACAAACATTCTATGCAATTCTAATGTTAAATTTTCGACAGAAAACAAAAAAACACCCCTAAAAGGAGTGTTTTTGTAGAAGCTATTGAAAAAAAACTAATCTTGGTTAAGTGTTTTTCTCCAAGTAAAAGCATTTAAGATATGTCTTTTTGCAAACCTGCCAGGTGAATCGGCGTTTACCATTTTTACATAAGTGGCTTTAGGAACACTAATGTATTCATAAACACTACCATTAGAGAAATTAATGATTAAACGACCTTCAACAAATTTGTAATCTGTAATGGTTGAAGTTGAGATAGTCTCTGTGTATTCCGGTAAGTTTTGTTTTATGGTCTCTGGATTGATGCTTACCAAAAAGTGGTACGCTTCAATAATTTTTTTACTGTTTTCTTCAGCGGCTTTCAAACCCTCATCATCACCTTGAAATTTATCAGGATGTGCATCTTTCATCGCATTGCGATAAATGGTTTTCAAATCTTTTAATTCTACGGTTTTTTCTACATTTAGTAGCTTACGGTATTCAACTATTTTTTTCATAAAAGTGTAACTAGTTGTCTTTTAATGTGAAACCAATAAAATAAGGATTTCAAATCGACAATTTTTTGCAAAGGTACACTTTTTTTTAAGTTTTCAATTTTTGACTAAAAAAAACATCAATTAGATTTTTAAAAATTGATTTTTCTGGCTTAAAATAGTTCAATAAAAAACTATTGTTTTGGCTTGTTATTGGCTTTGTCGAAGTTTTTAGACTTTTTCGGATATTTATTATAATTAATATCACTTGGATTTTCAATTACGGATTTGATAGTAATCAAGTCGCCAAGCTTATGATTAGCCATTGCCATTTTATAATCTAATAAATATTCACCACAAAAAAAGTTGTTGTTTTCGTCTTGTTCCATGATTCCGGTATAAACTCCTTTTTGCATCATTTTTTCTTCTGAAGACTTGGTCATAATCAATATGTTTTTAATGAAATTCTAGGCTACAAAGTTAATCAATTATTGTTTGTCTTGCGAAGTTTTACACATTCTGATTATCTTTGTCCAATGGAGCAACTATTTCGACCAAGTCCCAATTCTTTCAAAAACACCTTTTGTGTTTTCCAGGAAGTATTGCCCGACAAGATTGAAAATTTGAAAGTACAATACGACAGCAAATCGGGCAGCAAATATTTTTATACTAAAGAAGGAATGTATCGATTGTCGAATCATTGGGGGAGATTAGCCAATAGCAAATGGCGTTTGGAACCAATGGAACCCGAAACCGACACTAAATTTAAAATTGGTTTTGCTGCTTGGGAAGAATTTTATCCCGACAATGCCGATGAAGAAATATATTATTTGGAAGCGAATTATATAAAAAAAACAGTCAATTACCAACACAAAAACAATCCGAAATACGATAAGAAAGCGATCCTTAGAACGAGTTTTGAAACGACAAAAAAGATAAAACAAATTCGGAATTTATTTAATTTAACTTCTTGGGCGAAGTATTTTGAGTACGATGATTTGGATGAATTAAGAGAAGAAATAATTAATGAATTAATTTTCACCGATAAAACATTGGACGAAATAAAAAGAGCACTATAATGGGAAGAAACAACGAAAGGAATATCAAAATACACAACGACAAGTTGCACAAAGAACAGGATAAAGCGAAAGCAGCTAAAGCCTTGCGTAAAGAAAAATTAAAGATGATTGTAAAAAAATTCAATGAGGATAAAGCCTCCGAAAATAACCTATAGTATGGAAAAGAGTCAATTCGAAGAATTAAAAAACGGTATTCAGGAAATTATTGATTTGATTGTCGCCAAAGATACTAAGGCGGCCAACAATAAACTATTGGAGGTCAGTGATAAACTGGATGAATTTTTAGATCATACTGACGAAGACGAAGATTTGATCGAAATCAGTAAATACCAAGTTTTGCTAAACCAATTGTTCCAAAAAATAAATCCTGAAAGTGAATAAGGCAGCGCTTTGTTTTTGTGGCTCGGCAATTCCTTTTCAAGATTGTTGCGAAAAATACATAACTGGAATTGAAAAAGCACCAACGGCTTTGGCATTAATGAAGTCTAGATATTCCGCTTATGTCACGCAACAAGTGGATTATTTATTGGCAACAACCCATAGTTCCCAAAGAAAATACTATTCCAAAGCTGATATTTTAAGTTGGGCTACAGCCAATGAATGGCAAAAACTGGAAATTATTTCGTTTACGGAAAATACGGTAGAGTTTAAAGCCTATTTTTTGGATCAAAATAAACAAAACCAAATTCACCACGAATTTTCAACTTTCAAAAAAGAAAAAGACAGTTGGTTTTATGTAGATGGAAAGTTCGAATAAATTTTAAATAAAAAAGTATGCAAAAGTGGATTCAATTATTGCTAATGGTTTCAATTATAGCAAGCTGTAAAACAGTTTCAACTCCGCCCAAAGAGGTAGTAAAAACCGAGCCAACTCCTGCTTACAAACAACAAATAGAAAACTTAGAAAAAGGAATTTATTTTAGAGCATCTGGAAACGAACCCGAATGGAACTTAAAGATTTCCGAAAAAAGGATTGAATTTACTTCCTTGAAATCAGGTTTTGAGAGTTTCAAAAGTGTTCACGTGGAACCCATTCGAGCAATGGATGCGAGCGTAAAAATGTACCGAGTTGCCACAGAATCGGGAACGATGAACATCCAAATTATGCAACAGGAATGTGTCAACACCATGTCTGGCGAAAAATTTCCGCATTCGGTTCGAATTGAAATTACCCAAAATAACAATTCAACCAACTTCAGTGGTTGTGGCAAGTATATCACCGATTCTCGTTTGCACGATATTTGGGTTTTGGAAAAACTAAACGCGAAAACAGTCAATTCTACTGATTTCTTGAAAGAATTACCCAACCTTGAAATCAATAGTACCACCAATAATTTTATGGGATTTGCAGGCTGCAATAGAATGAACGGTACGATTTTCTTCGAAAGAGGGTTACTTCGTTTTACCAATATCATCACTACTCGAATGGGTTGTCCCGGCAATAATAAAGAAAGCGAATTCCTCAAAGCCTTGCAAAGTACAACTTCTTATAAAGTGGAAAATATGAGACTTACCCTGAGTAATCCGTCTGGCGAAAAGTTGGTTTTCAAAAAAGTGGATTAAGTTTTTTTACCATTAAGAAATTAAGGTTCATTAAGTATTTACTCTTAATGAACCTTAATTTCTTAATGGTTTTTTGTACTCTGTAAATTTTATGGTTTCTAACTAAAACCTTTTAACTAAAAATTAATATATGTTTGGCTTCGGTTTTTTTTAAAATGATGTAATTTTAAAAATTATGAAGAATACCATCAAAAAAGGCTTTTATTTCAAGACCTACGAAGCACCATTTCAGTCTCCGTTTGATAAACTCTTTACGATTTTCAAAGAGTTAATCACACATACTTCGGGAGATTTTGACGAAGCTATCGATTGGTTGCGGGAATTAGACAAGGAATACAAACTCACCGATTCCGGTTATACCATCGATGATTTTATCGAAGATTTAAAGAAAAAAGGATACATCCGGGAGGAACTCAAAGATGATGGAACATCTGGAATTGGCATTACTGCCAAAACCGAAAGAGCCATTCGCCAGCAAGCTTTAGACAACATTTTTGGAAACCTAAAACGAAGTGGAACAGGAAATCACAAAACCAAACATCACGGAAATGGCGACGAACATACCGGAGAATTTCGGGAATTTCATTTTGGCGATGGATTGGAGCGCATTTCCTTAACCGAAAGTTTACGCAATGCCCAAATCAATAATGGTGTAGCCGATTTTATGCTAACCGAAAATGATTTAGTGGTCGAAGAAACCCAATACAAAGCCCAAATGAGTACGGTTTTGATGATTGACATCAGCCACAGTATGATTCTATATGGCGAAGACCGAATCACACCAGCCAAAAAAGTGGCGATGGCTCTTGCTGAGTTAATTACAACTCGTTATCCAAAAGATACTTTAGATATTTTGGTTTTTGGAAACGATGCTTGGACGATTGCCATTCGGGATTTACCCTATTTGAAAGTCGGTCCGTATCACACCAATACCGTTGCGGGATTGCAATTGGCAATGGATTTACTCCGCAGAAAACGAAATACCAACAAGCAAATTTTTATGATTACCGACGGCAAACCGAGTTGTGTTCGGGAAAAAGACGGTTCTTATTATATGAACAGCAACGGCCTCGATGAATATATTGTCGATAAATGCTACAACGAAGCACAACAAGCCCGAAAACTGCACATTCCCATCACGACTTTTATGATTGCCAAAGATCCGTATTTACAGCAATTTGTGAATCATTTTACCGAAGCCAATCAGGGAAAAGCTTTTTATACCGGATTAAAAGGTTTGGGCGAAATGATTTTCGAAGATTATGAAACCAACAGAAAGAAACGAATTAAATAAAGTCGCCTGTGTTCAGTCGCAGTTTATCTCTTCGAGCGTAATGTCATTAAATTAAGATTTAAATGACCTTGGAAAGGTCAAATATTTATAGAAAAAATGATAATATACATATTCGACCCCAGCGGGGTCGTATGAATTACAGAAACACATTCTACAAATATTAAAATCCGCTGGATTTCTTAACTTAATGGTTTTAAGTTCGAGTAAAGTTGAGAACAATTTCATTCAAAATAGCAATAACAATTTCAATAAAAATTAAATGAACAACATAAACACACTAGGCGAATTAAAAAAATCAGGATACCAAAGCAAAAGTATCAAAGACGAATTACGTTATAATCTACGAGAGAAAATCAAGTCGGGGCAACCCACATTCGAAGGTGTTCACGGTTTTGAAAACACCGTGATTCCCGAATTGGAACGAGCCATTTTATCGCGTCACAACATCAATTTGTTGGGACTTCGGGGTCAAGCCAAAACCCGATTGGCTCGCAAAATGATTGAATTGTTAGACGAGTACATTCCTTTTGTGACGGGTTCCGAAATCAATGATGATCCTTTGAATCCGATTTCTCGTTTTGCCAAGGATTTAATTGCCGAAAAAGGCGATGTAACTCCCATATCTTGGTTGCACCGAAGCGAACGTTTTTTCGAAAAACTCGCCACGCCAGATGTTACTGTTGCCGATTTAATTGGCGATGTCGATCCGATAAAAGCGGCCAATTTGAAATTATCGTATGCAGATGACCGTGTGATACATTTTGGAATGATTCCAAGAGCGAACCGCAGTATTTTCGTCATCAACGAATTACCCGATTTGCAAGCCAGAATCCAGGTAGCCTTGTTCAATATTTTGCAGGAAGGCGATATCCAAATTCGGGGTTTTAAACTAAGAATGCCGCTCGATATGCAATTTATTTTCACAGCAAATCCTGAAGATTATACCAATCGGGGGAGCATTGTAACACCTTTAAAAGATAGAATTGGTTCTCAAATTCTGACCCATTATCCGGAAACCATCAAGATTGCCCGAACCATTACGGAACAAGAAGCCAAATTAGATGCCGCCCAAAGCGATTTGGTTTACGTGCCTTCGTTGGCCAGAGATTTATTGGAACAAATCAGTTTTGAAGCTCGTGAAAGCGAATTTATCGACAATAAAAGTGGCGTCAGTGCCAGATTAAGTATTACAGCTTTCGAGAATTTATTGAGCACTGCCGAACGTCGCGCCTTGAAATCGGGTGTGGATAAAACTACTTTGAGATTGTCCGATTTTATGGGAATTATTCCTTCCATTACCGGAAAAGTCGAATTGGTTTACGAAGGGGAGCAGGAGGGAGCAGCCATCGTAGCACAACATTTAATTGGCGATGCTATTCATACCTTCTTCCCGGCTTATTTTCCTAAAATTGAAAAACTCGAAAAACAGGGAGAGAAAACGCCTTACTCAGATATTTTAGAATGGTTCTTTGCCGAAAGCGGTTTCGAATTATTAGACGATTGTTCAGATGAGGAATACAAAACGATTTTGGACAGTATTGCTCCATTAGAGGTCTTAATCAAGAAATACCAACCACAAATCGAAAAAGAAGATAGTTATTTTATGAAGGAATTCATTCTTTGGGGATTGGTAGAATATAAAAAATTGAACAAAGACCGCCTTTCCGAAGGCTATCAGTTCAAGGATTTATACGGCAGTTACATTAGTAAATTGTAAAATTAAAAAGGGTTTAGCATATATGTTAAACTCTTTTTTGTTTCTCGAATAATCAAACAAATTATGTTTACAAGAAATCTGCGACCCGAGCGTTAGCGTATAGGCAAAGCAATCTGCGGTAAAATTTTTTCACAAAAAAACCCGAACTGTTACATTCGGGTTTCCTTCGCACTAATAAACTAAGTTTATAGGATTATCTCAATCTATCCACAGATTTTACAAGATCTTCGTCCTTTTTGATGGCCTTGTTAGCTAAGACTAACAACACGATAGCAACAATTGGCAGAAACATCCCAATACCTTTCTCAGAAACCGCAGGGGTTTCTCCAGATACATTTAGCGAACGATAAACAAACAAGCCTAATAAAATTAAATTTAAAATTATATTCAATCTGCCCATAACAAATTGATTTTGTCTTTTTTTATACGAAACAATACTTACCAAAGTCAATGTTGTGCTTAATGCAAGTAGTGCAACATACACCTGATTTTGCATAAATAAGTACTCTTTGCCGTCTGCCATTGTCCATAGCGGAATGAAGAATGGTAAAATTCCTGTTACCACAAAGGCAAGAAGTAAATATATGGTTTGAATTCTTTGTAACATTTTCTTAATTTCTTGCACAAAAATATATTTTCTTTTTAATAAATACTATTGTAGATTAAAATTTATTCGTAATATTGCATAACAAATCCGTAAGTACTTCATTCTTCGGTCAATTCAAAATCAAAATTTACTACACACTTTTTATAGTATTCCCAAATTATTTAAACTCACAGAACATTTATGTTTGACATTTCTGCATTAAAAGAAATGAAGCTTTCTGAGCTTCAAGAAATAGCTAAAGCAGCTAAAACAATAAAATTTAACGGTGTAAAAAAAGAGACATTAATCAGTCAAATTTTAGAACTTCAAGCCGCTAGTAATGATTCTGCTACAGGCTCTAACAAGTCTGAACCTAAAGCAGAAGAAGAGAAGCCAAAAAGAGCTAGAATTATTGCTCCAAAAAAAGTAGCTATTCAAAAAAACACTACTACTTCACTTTTTACTGACCAAGAAATAGCAGTTGAACCAAGCATTTCAGAAGTTATCAACGAGAATCCAACTGAAACAATCACTCCTGAAAAGAAAGTGGGTAAGGTGATCAAATTTAATAAATCAGCTTACGAAAAGAAAATGGCTTTGCAAAAGCAAAAAGAAGATGCAAAATTAGCCATTGGGGAAAATGAATCTACCGAAACAAACGAGGTAAATTCAGAGGTTGAAACTCCTGAAACTCCTGAAACAAGCGAAAACGTTGAAATTAGAGTTCCTGCAAAAAAATTAAATCCAAATCAATTAAATAAGCAAAACCAAAATCCAAATCAGAATCCAAATCAAAACGGAAATTCAAATGGCAATGGAAACGGTGCTGTAAACCCAAATTTCAAAAACAAGAAAAACAACTTTAGAGATTCTGATTTTGAATTTGATGGAATTATCGAAAGTGAAGGCGTTCTCGAAATGATGCCTGATGGATATGGTTTCCTTCGTTCTTCGGATTATAATTATTTGGCTTCGCCAGATGATATTTATTTGTCGACTTCTCAAATTAGATTGTTTGGACTTAAAACCGGCGATACTGTAAAAGGTGTGGTTCGTCCTCCAAAAGAAGGTGAGAAATTCTTCCCGTTAGTTCGTGTTTTAAAAATCAACGGACACGATCCGCAAGTAGTTCGTGACCGAGTTTCATTCGAACATTTAACACCTGTTTTTCCATCCGAAAAATTCAAATTAGCCGAAAGACAAAGCACCATTTCAACCCGAATTATCGATTTGTTTTCACCAATAGGAAAAGGTCAGCGTGGAATGATTGTGGCGCAACCCAAAACTGGTAAAACAATGTTATTAAAAGACATTGCAAACGCCATTGCAGCTAATCATCCTGAAGCGTATTTGATTGTTTTATTGATTGATGAACGACCAGAAGAGGTTACCGATATGATTCGAAGTGTTCGTGGCGAAGTTATTGCTTCGACTTTCGACAGAGAACCACAGGAACACGTGAAAATTGCCAATATTGTTCTCGAAAAAGCAAAACGTTTGGTCGAATGCGGTCACGATGTGGTGATTTTATTGGATTCGATTACGCGTTTGGCAAGAGCTTATAATACAGTTCAACCCGCATCGGGTAAAGTATTGAGTGGTGGTGTAGATGCGAATGCGTTACAAAAACCAAAACGATTTTTTGGAGCGGCTAGAAATGTGGAGAATGGTGGTTCATTGAGTATCATTGCCACAGCATTGACTGAAACTGGTTCGAAAATGGATGAAGTTATTTTTGAAGAATTTAAAGGAACAGGAAATATGGAATTGCAATTGGACCGAAAAATTGCCAACAAACGTATTTTCCCTGCGATTGATTTAACTTCTTCAAGTACAAGACGTGACGACTTGTTATTGGATCCAAAAACCTTGCAAAGAATGTGGATTATGAGAAAATACCTTTCGGATATGAACCCAGTAGAAGCAATGGATTTCATTAATGATCGTTTCAAGAAAACAAAGAATAACGAAGAGTTTTTGATTTCGATGAATGATTAAATAATTATCAAATTTAAATTATAAAAAAACTCCGATGGAAAAAATTATCCATCGGAGTTTTTTGTGAATTCTAAAATCTATATTATTCGATTTCTTTCTGTACTCTTTTTTCTTTTTGTTCTGAACTTTCTTTACGTTCCAACAAAGCCATATAAAATCCGTCAAAACCAGACTCGTGAGCCAATATTTTTTGGTCTTTTATAAAGTTGAATTGTTTTCCAATGTCTGTAGTCAAGAATTTTTTAACCTGTTCTTGATTTTCAGAAGGTAAAACAGAACAAGTTGCATAGACCAATTTTCCGCCTGGTTTTACAATTTTAGAATAATTTTCTAAGACTTCTGCTTGAACTTTACGAATGTTATCGATGAATTCAGGTTGCAATTTCCATTTGGCATCTGGGTTTCTTTTCAAAACTCCCAAACCGCTACAAGGCGCGTCAATCAATACTCTATCGGCTTTTTCGTGTAGTTTTTTGATAACTTTAGTCGTATCGATAATGCGATATTCAATATTAAAAGCACCGTCTCTTTTTGCCCTCAATTTCAATTGCTTCAATTTACTTTCGTATAAATCCATAGCAATCAATTGACCTTTATTTTCCATTAAAGCGGCAATATGCAAAGTTTTTCCACCTGCACCAGCACAAGTATCTACCACACGCATTCCTGGTTTTACGTCAAGGAAAGCAGCCACAAGTTGAGAATTAGCATCCTGAACTTCAAAAAAACCTTGTTTGAAAGCATCTGTCAAGAAAACATTAGCTCTTTCTTTCAAAACTAAAGCATCTGGTTGATCTTTCAGGTATTCAGTTTCAATGTTCAAGTCCATTAAGATGGCTCTTAATTGCTCTTTCGTGGTTTTTAGCGTGTTGGTTCTAAGAATCACTTTTGCAGGTTGGTTTTGAGCTGCAATTTCTTTCGCCCAAACTTTTTCGCCTAATTCTTTCACACCCAATTCATCCATCCAATCTGGGATAGATTCTTTTAGGGTTCTAATTTTGGAAAGTTCGTCAAAACGTCCTTTTATTTTTCTTTCAGGAGTTCCTTCTAATTGACGCCAATCGGGGATAGGATATCCTCGTAATACAGCCCAAACCGAGAACATTCTCCAAATATTATCTCTATCGTAAGGTTCTTTTACTTCGGCAATTTCTGCGTATAATCTTTTCCAACGTACAATTTCGTAGATGGTTTCGGCAACAAACTTTCTATCGGAACTTCCCCAACGTTTGTCTTTTTTTAAAGAGCGTGCTACCACTTTGTCGGCGTATTCGCCTTCGTTGAAGATAGCATTTAAAGCGTCGATGGTGGTGTAAACTAAATTTCTGTGTAATCTCATTTTAAATAATTGAGGTGCAAAGGTACTACTAAATGATGGAATGTTTATTTTATATTTATTCCAAAAAAAAAACACTGTTTAGTAACAGTGTTTTTTTGAATAGAATTTTTATTTTATTCTGGTTAAACCAATATTTTCTGGAGCATGAAGCACCATTGGGAATTTCTCCACTTTTACAGATCCAATATCTAAGTTAAAGGCACTTTCTTCGGATAAACTTAGTTTTTTGATAAAGAAGTAGGAATTCATAATTATTTTCTCGAAGAATGTTAAATCGCTATCATTGGATAAATATTTTTCGGAAAGGACAAATTTAAAATCACCAATTATATTGTTTTTATTCAATGATTCGTATCTACTTGTAACATCGACTTCTCCTTTTTTTACCATATCAGTAATAACTTCTTTGAACATCAAGTTAATTTTTGTTGGCTCTCTAAATCCTAAATTAAAATCAACTCTAAAAATAGTTTTTTCAGTTATTTCAGTAACTTTATATTCGGTTTTATAAGGTTCGTTGAGAATATTAACGTGAATAAACCAATAAATATCTGCTCTTTTT
>Ga0138256_10002909_pt1 | contig 18285 bp, 13 predicted proteins | sample KNB2016incub_MG_FD_105486 | JGI IMG/M metagenome (GOLD analysis project Ga0138256, IMG submission 105486) | Active sludge microbial communities from wastewater in Klosterneuburg, Austria - KNB2014incub_MG | ecosystem: Engineered > WWTP > Activated sludge > Unclassified | place: Austria... | reverse complement strand
TTGATTACCTTACACTTTCAAAATCAGGACGCTGATTCACGCTGAAAACGCAGATTTTTTCTTTTTGAATCAGCGAAATCAGCGTTTATCTTCGTCCCAAAACCATTGTGTAAGGTAATCAGACCTGACACCTTGTTTTTGCCCAAAATAGGCTACATCTCATCGGGCTGTCGGGTTGCTCGTCAGGCTCGCGGGGCTGAAGCCACCTGCTCAGCACATGGAAGCCCCTTCGGGGCTGGCACAACGAGTCCGCTTGAGCGGACTTTCACGAACTGAGGCAGGGCTTTAGCCCGACGGAACAGCGAATCCTCAACCTTTTCTCGCGCAACGTTCAATGACTTGTAGCCTATTTTGTACAAAATTTAGGTGACAGGTTTACCGCGAGCCCAGTTCGGTCGTGACGCGAGCGAATCCAGCGTATCTTGACGGAGCGTGAGGACGGAAACCTGTCAGGTTTTAATTTTTGTCCTTGACGCATGTTTGCCCATCAGGTATAAATCGGCGCATTCCCGCACTTTTCGGAAGCGAAAAAGATCAGCCATGTATGAATTCGACAAAATAGACGTGAAGATCGTCAATTTGCTCCTGGAAGACGGGCGTATGTCCGCGTCGGAGTTGGCGCGGCGCATTGGCGACATTTCGGAGCGCGCCATCCGCTACCGCATCGAGCGGATGATTGACGAGGATGTGATCCGCATCAGCGCGGTGATTCGACCCGAGGCGTTGGGCTTGACCATCAAAGCGGATGTGTGGCTTGAGGTCGAGTCGGATCTGATTTTGGACGTGGCGAAGAAGATGGCTGAGTTTGATAACGTGACGTATGTGGCGTGCGCGATCGGGCAAAACGACATCAGCATTCAAGTGGTGGCGAAGGATACGTCTGAAATTTATCATTTCGTGACCGAGGTGGTTCGCAAAGTGCGCGGCGTGCGTAAGACGACGACTTCCATTGTGCCGCTCGTGTTGAAGGACGTGTATCAGTGGCGCGTGCCTGAGCGAATTTCGCAAGAGTTGGATGAGAAGCAAATAACATAACAACATGTCGTTGCGAGGAGCGCTCTTGCCCTTTGCGACGAAGCAATCTCCTGTTACAGAAGGTTGCTTCTCGAAGACTCGCAACGACATAAAAATAGGAGAAAATTTATGTTCGGCGCTAAGACACAAGCATTACAGAAACGCGCGATGGAGGTGATTCCGCTGGGGGTCAATTCCAATTTTCGATTTTGGGGGGAGGGGATCACGCCGTATGTTGATAAAGCCAAAGGCGCGTATTTATGGGATGTGGACGGAAAGAAATACATTGACTATCGCATGGCGTTCGGTCCGATCATTTTGGGACATTCGTTCGACGAGGTTGATCAGAAAGTAATCGAAGAAATCCAAAAGGGACTGTTGTTTGCGATGACGAGCGAACTCGAAGTTTCTGTCGCTGAGATGATCATCGAGATGGCTCCCGCAGTGGAGATGGTCCGCATGGCTTGCTCAGGCACCGAAGCGACGATGCACGCGATCCGCGTCGCGCGCGCGTACACGGGGCGCGACATCATCCTGAAATTCGAGGGCAATTATCATGGAATGCACGATCATGCACTGTGGTCAACGTATGCGCCTGTGGATGCGTATGGCAATGCGCGAAGTCCGATTCCCGTTCCCGCTTCGTCGGGAATTCCCAAATCCATGCGTGAATTCATCATCACGCTTCCGTTCAATGATTTCGAGGGTTTCGAGCGCGTGATGCGTTCGTATGGCGAACAGATTGCGGCTGTGATTACCGAGCCGTGTCAGGGAAATTGCGCGGCGATCAATCCGCAAGATGGATTTTTGCAATTGATTCGCAAAAAGACAGAAGAATACGGGTGTGTTTTTATTTTGGATGAAGTGAAAACTGGTTTCCGCATTGCAAACGGGGGAGCGCAGGAATATTACGGAATCAAGCCTGATCTGGCGACGTATGCGAAGGCATTGGGAAACGGCTATCCCGCCGCCGCGTTCGGCGGCAAAAAAGAGATCATGTCCATCATCGGGCATGGAGTTGCAATCGGAGGAACGTACACGAACAACAAACCAGGCATCGCTGGCGCGTATGCCACGTTGAGTCTGTTGAAATCGAAACCTATCTTGAAAACCATCGCCCAGCGCGGACAGCGTCTCATGGACGGCTTGCAAGAAATCTTTGAAGAGAACGACATTCCCGTTGTGATGACGGGTTATCCCGCGATGTTTTCATTTTCATTGAATATTGATGAAGTGAAAAGTCAACGCGATTGGGCGAAAAGTGACCACAACCTGTATCTCGAACTTGCCGAAAAAGCCATCGCACGCGGAGTCATGCCCGATCACGACGCGCGTGAGCCGTGGTTCATGTGCTACGAACATTCCGACGCGGATGTGGATGAGACGTTGAATGTCTATGCGGAGATAGTGAAAGAGGTCAAAGGTTAGAAGGTCGAAGGTTGAAGGTCAAATCTCGTGACGACTTGCGACCTTTGACCTTCAACCTTAAACAAGGATATCAATATGCCTAACAAATTATCTTCCCAACAAATCGTTGATCTCAACAAGGAGTACACCTTCTTCTCCTGGTCCGTGCAGGGACAGGTGAATCCCATCCCCGTGACCAAAGCCGAAGGCGTGTACTTCTGGGATGCGGACGGGAAGCGTTATCTCGATTTCTCGTCCCAGTTGATGAACACGAACATCGGGCATCAGCATCCGAAAGTCGTCAAAGCGATTCAGGATCAAGCGGCGAAGTTGACGTTCACGCATCCAGGCAACGCCACCGAAGCGCGTGGATTGCTCGGCAAGAAATTAGCGGAAGTCACCCCAGGCGATTTGAAGAAAACATTCTTCACGCTCGGGGGTTCGGAAGCAAACGAAAACGCTATCAAGATCGCGCGCTTCTATACGGGACGTCATAAAATCTTGTCACGCTATCGTTCCTATCACGGAGCGACTCACGGCTCAATTGCATTGACTGGCGATTACCGCCGTCTCGCTGTGGAGCCTGTCATGCCAGGCGGAGTTCACTTCTTAGACCCGTTCTGCTATCGCTGTCCGTTTGGGCAGAAGCCAGAGTCGTGCAAGCGCGAGTGTATCTCCCATTTGGAAGAAGTCATCAAGTACGAAGGACCCGACAAGATCGCCGCGATCATCATGGAAGGTGTGGTCGGCTCGAACGGACTCATCATCCCGCCCGATGATTATTGGCCCCGCGTGCGCGAGATTTGCGACAAGTACGGCATCCTCTTGATCTCGGACGAAGTCATGAGCGGATGGGGTCGCACGGGCAAATGGTTCGCCGTGGACAATTGGAACGTGACTCCCGACATCATCACCACCGCCAAAGGCATCACCAGCGGATATGCTCCGCTCGGTGCGGTGATCGTCTCTGAGAAGATTGCCAAATTCTTTGATGACAAATATCTGTTTGCGGGTCTCACGTATAGCGCCCATGCGCTTTCTTGTGCCACTGCGTTAGCAACGATTGAAGTCTACGAAGAAGACAAGTTGATTGAGAATGCCGCCACCCTCGGAAAATATCTCGGCGAAGCGTTGGAAGATATCAAGGCGAGACACGTCTCCGTTGGCGATGTGCGTTACATCGGCTTGTTCTCGACGATTGAGTTGGTTGTTAATCGTGAGACGAAAGAAAGTTTCTCACCCGCTGTCATGGCGGAAGTGGGGAAGGTCTTGCGCCAAAACGGACTGTTCACCTTCATCATGGCAAACAACATGGGCAGCATGGTCTTCGTCGTCCCGCCGTTGTGTATTACACAGGAACAAATTGACGAAGGTCTCGCAATTGTGGAGAAGGCATTGGAAGTGGCGGATAAGCAGGTGAAGTCAAGTTGAAGGTTAAAGGTCAAAAGTTAAATGTCGCACAGTGTAAAGAGCTCGCTGAGTTTTTACGGATTATCTATGCTTGTTGTGTTTTTAGTTTCCTGTAACACAGACTCTATCCCAACTTCACAAATTGCTACCACTGACACGCCTGTGTTAATACCTTCGATTACACCTTTTCCATCTCAAACAAGTACTGTAACACCCGTATCATCTCCCACATTGCCTCCCGCTACACTGTCAGTTGTATCTACTATGGATGCCATTGTTGTTCAGAAGCCAGAATTAAAAGAGTTTTATCGGTATTATCTCGAATGTGTCTACCTGCCTTACGCTTGTGTTAGTTCAGGACTTGGTCTTTCACCGAATGGTGAATGGGCTGTATTTTTTAATGGGAGCAGTATAAAAATTATCAGCGTGGACAATGCAAAAGAATGGGAAGTTTCTTTTTCAGAATTATTAGGCACTCAAGGTGCTGGAACTGTTTCAGTTGCTCATTGGGGAAAAGACGGTAGATTTTTATATGTTTATCCGCGGCAAGATGGCGCGGATGGCGGTTATGAATTGTTTTGGGGGTCAAAATGGACAAAACTTATTCGCTTAGATTTAGAAACAGGTATTTGGGAAGATACAAAGATGGGCTACGCTTTTTCGTTTTCGCCAGACGATCACTATCTAGCTTATCGTAGTGAGCAAGGTATTCATATTCGTAATTTAACAACAGGACGAGAGAAAGTTATTCAGGTAAGTTACGCTGAGTATGGTCGTTTCACTTGGTCACCCGACAGCCAGAAGATTGTATTTGTTGCTTCTTTAAACGAAGATGATTTAGAAAATCGAAAAAATGGATTTACCGCACTATTGCTTGATGTAGATAAACAAACAACCCAAACGTTGTTTGAGAATAATATAAAATTCTTGTATCCAGTTGAATGGACGGATACGAATCATGTCGTGTTTGAAAAAATATTTGAGGGATTTGGCGAAAGATTTGATCTTAACTTGAATACAGGAGAAATTACTTCGATCACAAATCCGTAAGCATGGTCAATCCTATAAAGCGTGCAATTACCAAGTCTCCAGTCTCTAATCTCTAATTCGGAGTAAGTATGGAAATCCTCAACTACATCAACGGCGAAAACATTTGACCCCCATCCCGTCCTTCCCCCATCCGAACTGCACGAATGGGGGAAGGGGAACAGAAATTATTATGAAAATATATATCACCTCCCAAGTCGTGTTGAACCCTCCCCCAATTGTGTTCTTCAATTGGGGGAGGGCAGGGTGGGGGGGCGGGTCAAAGTGCATAAACGCACCACGCCCAAAATCTTCAAGCGCGCCAAAGAGTTGCGCCGCGACATGACTCCTCACGAACGCAAACTCCATGCCCATTTGCGCGCGCATCGCATGGGCGATATCCACTTCCGCCCACAACACGCCATCGGCAACTACATCGCCGACTTTTGTGCTCCTCGCCGAAAACTTATCGTTGAGTTGGATGGCAGTCAGCATTTGGAGCAGGATGAATACGATGCAGAACGCACTGCCTTCTTTGAATCAAAAGGTTATCGAGTAATCCGCTTTTGGAATAACGATGTAACGAATAATCTCGAATCCGTTTTGACGGCGATATGGGATGCTTTGAAAGAGCAGGAAGCCAAGAAACAAGCGAAGGCTCGAAAACCGAAAGGCAAAGAGTAATTCAGACCCCCTTCCCGTCCTTCCCCCATTCAAAGAGCATGAATGGGGGAAGGGGAACAGAAATTATTTATGCGAATATTTGTAACATCCCAATCTTTGCTTTCCCTCCCCCAAAATCGGTTTTTGATTTTGGGGGAGGGCAGGGTGGGGGTCGCTTGAAATCAACCAACCCTCTAATCTCTTCTTGGAGTTAATATGGAAATCCTAAACTACATCAACAACCAATGGACAAAACCCTCCGCCACACAATACTTCGACGTCATCAACCCCGCCACTGGACAAATCATCGCCAAGACTCCCCTCGGCACAAAAGCGGATGTTGACTCAGCCGCGAAAGCCGCGAGTGAGGCGTTACCTGCGTGGCGGCGGACGCCCGTCAACGACCGTGTGCAATATTTATTCAAATTGCGGAATCTCATGCGCGAAAATGCGGATGAGATTGCAAAGCTCATCACGAACGAAGCGGGCAAAACATTTGAGGAAGCCAAAGCCGAAATGATTCGTGCTTATGAAAATATCGAAGTGGCGTGTGGGATGCCGATGATGATGAAGGGCGAGTTCGTCGAGGACATCGCCACAGGCATTGACGAGTTGATGATTCGTCAGCCCGTCGGTGTGTGCGCCACGATTGCGCCGTTTAATTTCCCTGGCATGATTCCGTTTTGGTATTTGCCGTATGCGGTCGCGGCGGGCAACACGTACATCATCAAGCCGTCCGAGAAAGTTCCGATGACGATGCAGTTCATTATGAAGCTCATCGAGCAGGTCGGTTTTCCAAAAGGCGTGATCAATCTGGTCAACGGCGCGAAAGAAGTTGTGGATGGGATTCTTGAGCATCCGTCCATTCGCGCGGTCACGTTTGTCGGCTCCACGAACATCGCAAAATATATTTATGCCACTGCCGCGTCGCATGGCAAGCGCGTGCAGGCGCAGGGCGGAGCGAAAAATCCTGTCATCATTCTTCCCGATGCGGATATGGACATGGCGACAAAAATCATCGCAGACTCCGCATTCGGATGCGCGGGACAACGCTGTCTCGCCGTTTCTTTCGCAGTGACAGTTGGTTCAGCCCGCTCGACCTTTAGTGAAGCGATCTGCGACGCCGCCTCGTCACGCGTGGTCGGCTACGGCATGGACTCGGGCGTGCAAATGGGACCCGTCATCAACGCCGCGTCGAAGGCGAGAGTCGAGTCGCTGATTGGACTCGGCGTCAAGGAAGGAGCAAGCCTCCCCGTGGATGGACGCGGGGTTTCCATCACAGGATATGAATCAGGACACTTCGTCAAGCCGACCATTTTGGCGGACGTCCCGCGTGGAAGTGAAATCGCAAAGACGGAAATCTTCGGACCCGTGTTGAGTCTGATGCACGTCGAGACGGTGGACGAGGCGATTGAGTTGGTGAACAGCGGACAATACGGCAACCAAGCGAGTCTCTTTACATCATCAGGTTCTGCCGCGCGGAAGTTTCGCTACGAAGCCGAGGCGGGCAACATCGGAATCAACATCGGTGTCGCCGCGCCGATGGCATTCTTCCCGTTCAGCGGCTGGAAGGATTCGTTCTTCGGCGACATGCACGGTCAAGGCATGGACGCGGTTGAATTTTTCACGCAGAAGAAGGTGGTGGTCGAACGCTGGCCCAAAGAATGGACGAGGAAATTCTAAGAACGTAAACAAGTACACAGGTAGATACGCACACACGGCTCACGACTTGTTTACCTGTCTACTTGTTTACTTGTGTACCTGTATACCAAAGGAATTATATGAATTACAAATCAGCATTATCCTACTCATCCCAATGGCTCGACATCATCAAGCAGGAGAAATTTCCTGAAGAGACTCAAGCCAAATGGATCATCGAAGAATCGAAACAAAACTTCGCCGAGCATTTCAATCGCGGGTGGTTGGAGTATCGCAAGTCCGTGACCGAGGCGGGCGATTGGGCGTCTGTCGAATGGTCGGGCAAAGGCTCGACCATTACCGATGTGATGGGGCGAAATTATATTGACTGGCTCGGCGGCTTCGGTATGTTGGATCTCGGCTGGCGTCATCCCGAAGTTGTCGAGGCGGTGACGGCGCAATTGAATCGCGCGCCCATGCCTTCGCAAGAATTGATTGACCCTCTGCGCGGCGTGTTGGGCAAACTCATGGCAGACATCACGCCAGGCGATTTAAAATATTCATGGTTCGCCGCGAGCGGCACAGAGGCAATCGAAGCCGCGATAAAAATCGCAAAACTTTACACGGGCAAATCCGCATTTATCGTCGCGCTCAAAGCCTTTCACGGGAAAACAATGGGCTCGCTCTCGATGATGGGCAAAGCGGATTATCGTCAGGCGATGGGCATGTTATACGCTGGGCAAATTTATCACGTCCCGTTCGGCGATGCGGACGCGCTGGAGAAGCAACTTGAAATTTGCGACAAGGTCGGCATCGGCGTCGCGGGCGTTTTATTCGAGCCGATTCAAGGTGAGGCTGGCGCGATTGTCCCGCCCGATGATTTCTGGCCCCGCGTCCGCGCCGCGACGAAGAAATATGGCGCGTTGTTAATTGCGGATGAAGTGCAAACGGGTCTCGGTCGGACGGGGAAGCTGTGGGGCGTTGACCATTGGGACGTCGCCCCTGACATCCTCGCTACTGCGAAATCGCTTGGCGGCGGCGTTCTGCCCGTCAGCGCGGTGACGACCACCGAAGAAATTTTCAAGCCGATGATGTATCCGAATCCGTTCATGCACACGACCACGACAGGCGGCAACGCGCTCGCTTGTTCCGCCGCGATTGCGACCATCCACATCATCTTGCGCGATAGATTGTGGGAAGCCGCTTCAACGAAGGGCGCGTACCTCATTGAAAAAGTAAGCGAGCTTGCCGAAGAATTTCCGCAGTTGTATAAAGAAGTGACAGGCAAAGGACTGTTGATCGGTCAGCACTTCCAAACACCTGAACTCGGCTACAAGGTTGCGGCGGAATTATTCAAGCGCGGCGTGTTGGTCTCTGGCACACTCACCAGCGCGCAAACCGTCCGCATCGAGCCGCCGTTGATCATCGCGCAGGAAGAGATTGATGAAGGGTTGAATCGGTTGAGAGACGCGGTTGGTGTTGTGGCGAAGACGATGTAAAAACCCTCACCCCTAACCCCTCTCCCGCAGGCAGAGGGGGACGACTTCCTTCTCCCACTGGGAGAAGGGCTGGGGATGAGGGCAAAATGCAAGTACAATAAGCAAATCCTGCCCTGAGGAGAAGAGAGTTATGACAGCCGAGTTTGCAGTTGAGTTGCAAGATGTCGTAAAGAGATTTATCACGCCAGAGGGGAACGCGCTAAACGCCGTGGATCATGTCACGATGCAGATCAAGAACGGCGAATTTTTCTCGATGCTTGGATCGTCGGGATGCGGCAAGACCACGTCGCTGAGAATGATCGCCGGGTTCGAGTGGCCCACCGAAGGGGAAGTGTATATCGAAGGCAAAGCGATGGGGCATACGCCGCCTTTCCAGAGAAAAGTCAACACCGTATTTCAAAGTTATGCCCTCTTTCAACATTTGACCGTGTTTCAGAATATCGCCTTTGGCTTGGAGATGGAAGGCGCGCAGAAGGATGAGATCGAGAAACGCGTCAAACATGTTTTGGAGATGGTCCAGCTCACCGGCATGGAACGCCGCAAGCCCAAGCAACTCTCCGGCGGTCAGCAACAGCGTATCGCGGTAGCGCGCGCGTTGGTCAAAGTGCCGGACGTATTGTTGCTTGATGAGCCGCTCGGCGCGTTGGACTTGAAACTCCGCAAAGACATGCAACTCGAACTCAAGGCTCTTCAACAGCAACTGGGCATCACTTTTGTCTACGTGACGCACGATCAGGAAGAAGCCATGACGATGTCCGATCGCATCGCGGTGATGAGCAAGGGCAAGGTCCAACAGATGGGGACGCCGGTCGAAATCTATGAAAGACCCGCCAACCGATTCGTGGCAGACTTCATCGGGGACTCGAATTTCTTCGAGGGGCGCATCAAGTCCCTGTCGAAGAACGAAGCGGTGGTTTTCATCCCCGACTTGAAGGCCGAGGTAACCGGCATTCCCGTCTCACAGGGCTTGGTTACTGGGGAGGAGATCACGGTTTCGATCCGCCCCGAGAAAGTGCTGATCTCTGAAAAGCCGATGAATCAAAATACGTTCAGGGGCAGGGTGACGAATACGGTCTATATCGGCACCGACACGCACGTGTATGTGGACTTGATGGGGAAGCGCGTGAAGGTGTTCGAGCAGAATCGCATTTCACGGCTCGACCCGGGTTCGTTCTATACGGTTGGGCAGGATGTGACGTTGGTGATGATGCCCGAAAATGTCCTGGTGTTGAAGAAGGAGTAGCGCCATGTTGAAACGATTGCGTGAAAACAAATCGGCGCAAGGCACATTGCTGGCAAGCCCAACCATGTTGTGGATGATCGGCTTGTTGATCATCCCGCTGTTGCTCACGTTGGTGGTCTCGTTCGGTCAGCGCAGTCCGGATGGCGATGTGATCTACTCGTTCTCGCTGGATAATTACATTCGCTTGTTTGGCTACAGCACGGATTGCGACAACGGTCAGGCTTCGTGCTTCGATCCGTTATATCTGCAGATCCTGTGGCGTTCGCTGACGTTGGCATTCAACACAACGGTGTTCGTGATCCTGCTGGCTTACCCGTTGGCATATTTTATCGCGCGCGCGCATCCACTGCGACGGAATACATTTTTGTTCCTGGTTCTGATTCCACTGTGGACGAACTTCGTTATCCGCGTCTATGCGTGGATGATGTTACTGCGCACGCAGGGCGTAATCAACTTGATGCTGGGCTGGCTCGCGGGCTTGTTCAATATCCCCTTCACGCCGCTGGAAATGTTATACACGCCGGGGGCTGTGCTGGTGGGCATGGTGTATGAATTCCTTCCATTCATGATCCTGCCGATCTACACCTCGCTCGAAAAAATTGACAATTCCCTGTACGAAGCCGCGGCAGACCTCGGCGCGAACGGGCTCAAGACATTTGCGCGCGTCACCTTGCCGCTTTCGATGCCGGGCGTGGTGGCGGGCACAATCCTCGTCTTCATCCCGGTCATGGGCACGTTTATTGTCTCAGACATCCTCGGCGGACGGCAGGTGATTCTGGTGGGCAATTTGATCCAGCGTCAGTTCCTCGACGCGCGCGACCCGACCTTCGGCAGCGCGGCTTCGCTGATCCTGATGATTCTGACCCTGATCGTAACGTATTTCTATACGCGGAAATTCGGTTTCGGAGAGGAGATCGTTGTCGCATGATCCCGCACACTTCACTATTACTTGGAAGGGAGTGTGCGGGATGAACCCTCATCGTCGTCACCCTTTTATCTTTTCTTCGGCAATGTTGGTGTATGTGTTTTTATATGCGCCGATCGTTGTGCTGATCCTGTTCTCGTTCAACGCGTCGCGGGCGAATGTTACGTTCGAGGGTTTTGTTCCGTCCTTTAGCGATAAGGTTGTGATGGACGGCAGTTTGGTGTTATCCAGTCCTTGCGGCCCGTTCCACTGGTTCTGCGAGCTGGCAAAAGACAAAGATGTCGCGGAGGCGGCGGGCAACACGCTTACCATCGCCATCATCTCCACGCTGGTTTCCTCCGTCATCGGCACCATGGCGGCGTTGTCGCTTCAACGATATGAGTTCAAGTTGAAGCCCTTCTCGCAACTTTCGTTGTACATCCCCATCGTCATTCCTGAGATCGTGATGGGCATCGGCATTCTGACGCTCTTCAGTCAACTGTTTGGAGTCATCAACAGTTCGCTCGGCTTGACCGGCGATTCAAGACTCAGCATGGGCTTGGGTACTGTTATCGTCAGCCATATCGCCTTCAGCGTGCCTTTTGTGACCCTGGTCGTGCAGGCGCGCTTGCAGGGGTTCGATAAATCCTACGAAGAAGCCGCCATGGATCTCGGCGCAAACGAGTGGACAACATTCCGTCGCGTCACGCTTCCCATGATTCTGCCCGGCGTGCTTTCCGGCGCGCTGCTCGCTTTCACCTTGTCGCTCGACGACTTCGTCATCACCTTCTTCACCAACGGACCCGGCTCGACGACCCTGCCGATCTACGTTTATGGATTACTGCGCAGGATCATCACACCGCAGGTCAACGCTTTGTCCACTGTCTGGATTCTCACAGTCTTTTCAGTGGTCTTGATCTTGCAGTGGCTTCAAAACCGCGAAGCAAAACAACACTAAAAAATAAACTCCCGGAGCGCGGACTTCAGTCCGCCTGTTTAGAAGTTTGTTGGTTGTTCTCTACCGTACATAAGAAGATTTGGCTCTCCCGTTTCTGATGGGACAGGAGATGGTAAGCCATTTCTTTGCCACAGATTTCACGGATTTTCACCGATTTTTATTCTTCCCATCCGTGTCAATCCGTGAAATTCGTGGCTGAGGTTTGGGTTTTCCCGTTAAAAACGGTAGAGCCGAAGATTTTTACCGCTAAGCGCGCTAAGATCGCCAAAAGGCGTTCTTTGCGTTCTTTGCGGCGCAAATGTACGGTAAAGCGATCGTTTTCAGGTATTTCGCGGATTCTCCGCGTTGCCAGCGTAACAAAAACTTTTAAGAAGGAGAGAGAGAAATGAATCAAAAAAGCACTACGAAGTGGCTGGGGTTGGTCATGGTAGCCAGCCTGATCCTCACAGCCTGCGGCGGCGGAGGCGGACAGCCCACAGAACCCCAGGCGTCCGACGGACCAAAAGTCACCTCCAGCGGTTTTACATGTCCGGAGCCAAGCCCGCGCATGGACGTGACCTCAACTGAGTTGAACGTCTTCGTGTGGACGGAATACTTCCCACAAGACATGCTCGATTGCTTTGAGCTCGTCTACGGCATCAAGTTAAACCGCGATGAATATTCCAGCAACGAGGAAATGTATGCCAAGGTCTCCGCAGGCGGCACAGCCTACGACCTCGTCCAGCCGACCGATTACATCGTCCCGTTGATGATCCGCCAGGGTTTGTTACAGGAGATGGATCATGCTCAGTTACCGAACATGAAGAATCTCGACGCGGGTTGGTTAGACAAGAGCTTTGACCCGGGCAACAAATATAGCCTTCCCTACCTTGCCGGCACCGATGCGATCGTAGTGAACACCGACGCGGTCGAGAACGTGCCTCAGTCGTGGGCGGACCTGTGGAAGCCGGAGTACGCCAATAAGATGGTCTTCATTGACGATTCGCGGGCCGTCATCGGTATCACGCTTCTCACGCTCGGCTATGACGTCAACACCACCGACCCCGCCCAACTCGAAGAAGCCAAGGCGAAACTGGCTGAACTGGTTGCCAATATCAAAGTGTTCGATAGCGACAGCCCCAAGACCGCGTTAATTGCCGGCGACGTGAACCTCGGCATGGTCTGGACCGGCGAAGCCTATATTGCCAATCAGGAAAATCCCGCCATCCAATATATTTATCCAACCGAAGGTCCGATCCTTTGGCAGGATAACTTCTTGATGCTGAAAGACGCCGCTCACGCCGACGCGGCATATGCCTGGCTCAACTATATGATGCAAGGCGATGTCTTCTGGCTGACCATGCGCGACTTCCAATACACGAACCCGAACAAAGCCGCGCTGGAATTTGCCAAAGCGAATCAACCGGAAGTGTACAGCGCCTACGCCGATTCGCCCATCACCAACCCGCCCGCTGAAGTCATCGCGAACGGACATGGCATCGAAGATGTCGGCGACGCCACGCCGCTCTACGATGATATTTGGGTGGAAGTAAAGGGCGGAAACTAGATTTAGAAACGAGATTGGAGACTGGAGACTTAACCTCCAGCCTCCAATCTCGACTTGCCCTCGCTTCATTCGCAGGGGACGCCTGATTCAGCCTCGGAAGAATTTTTTCAAATCTGACAGGTCTCATCAGAACGGTTGTCCTTCATAACGATTGCGTGGATATAGGTTCCGATTGACAAGTCGTCTACGAAGACCTGTCAGGTTTTATTTGCAACACAATCTTGTCCGCCCCGACAACGCACATCGGACGCGGAGCCAACCGAAAGGATTTTATGCGAGTCTTACTCGTAGGAGTTGGGGGAGTGGGGGAATCTATCGCCGCCATTGCAAAACCACGTGAGTGGATGAAGTTAATGGTGTTGGCAGATTACAACATCCAACGCGCCGAAGAGGTGCAAAAGAAATTGGGGGATGCAACGCGCTTTCCCGTCGAGTCTATTGACGCGAGCAAACAGGAAAATATCGAAGCGCTGGCGAAGAAATACAACGTTGACCTCATTATGAACGCAGTGGACCCCGTGTTCAACAAACAAATTTTTGACGCCGCGTACAACGTCGGCGCGAACTACATGGATATGGCAATGACCCTCTCCGAGCCGCATCCCACCGACCCGTTCAACAAGGTCGGCGTCAAACTCGGTGATTATCAATTCGACAAAGCGAAAGACTGGGAGAAAAAGGGTTTGCTCGCTATGGTTGGCTTCGGCGTGGAGCCCGGCATGGCAGACGTTTTCGCGCGTTACGCCGCCGACCATCTCTTCGATGAAATTGACGAGATCGGGATTCGCGACGGCGGCGACCTGTTTGTGGAAGGATACGAATTCGCGCCGACCTTCTCGATTTGGACGACCATTGAAGAATGTTTGAATCCGCCAATTGTTTACGAAAAAGAAAAAGGCTGGTTCACCACCGCGCCATTCTCCGAACCTGAAATGTTCGAATTCCCTGAAGGCATCGGCAAAGTGGAAGTAGTCAACGTGGAGCATGAAGAAGTCCTGCTCGTGCCGCGCTGGATCAAGAATGTCAAAAGGGTCACATTCAAGTATGGACTCGGCGATGAATTTATGGATGCGCTGAAAACGCTCCATAAGTTGGGTTTAGATAACAAGGAGAAAATAAAAGTCAAAGGCGTGGAGATTGCGCCGCGTGATGTAGTCGCGGCATGTTTGCCTGACCCCGCCCACCTCGGCGATAAAATGCATGGCAAGACTTGTGCGGGAACATGGGTTAAGGGAACGAAAGATGGAAAGAAGAAAGAAGTGTATTTATATCAGGTGGCTGATAATCAAGAGTGCATGAGCAAGTGGAATTGTCAGGCAGTCGTCGCACAGACGGCTTTCACGCCTGTTATCGCCATGGAGTTGATTGAAAAAGGAATCTGGAAAGGCGAGGGTGTGCTCGGACCTGAGGCTTTCGACCCAATCCCGTTTATGCAGAAGATGTCAGAATATGGGTTCCCATATGGGATCAAGGAGATGTAAGCCGATGGGCGTCGCACCATACTCGGTAGAAAAAAAGCTTAAGCAAGGAAATTACTCAAGGAATCGGTTTGCCTTGTTTGGGACGTGCGAAATACCCTCTTAGGACATCTATTAAAATATACCAAATAATACAGTTAATTACGTCTAAGAACGGGTGTGCATGGATGAAATATCTTATTCATCAATCAGCACTTGAAAATTATCGAATTCAGCAGAATTTTTGTCCGCCCCATTATTTCGGATAGATTCAACGCCAAGGCCAACAAGTCCTTGTACATTCTCGACTGATGCATCTTCAAAATATAAAACCAGATTATTATCAACGTAGACCTCGACCAGACCTTTCTCAACTTTTATTACCATATGATACCAAGTCTGACTTGAATTATTAAATTCAGCTTGTGCCAACACAATATCTGATTGCCCTTTGGTCGTTTTTGTTAATATGACCTGATTTATTGGATCTGATCGTAGGCTTACTCGATAGGAGTTTTGACTTGTAATACCGAAGTACACAGACTTTTCTACTCCTTCCTTTCCAAAAACATCAACAACAACGGTGAAATTTTTAGTTATTGCCGGCTCGGTTAGGCTTAGGCAACGCGACTCGTTTGTACCACAAGTATATTTTTCATCAATAACCTGCCATTTTCCAGATTCTTGTCTCCAAAGCTTTCTCGTTTCGTCAGAGTTATCGTAATTGTCAGAGAAATAGACAACTCCAATCTGTTCTGGTTGGAAAAAGAATTTGCGAATAATTATGGAGCTAACTAGAGATAAAACCAAACAACCGATCACTAAGAACGCCAGTGTTGTTGACATACTTTTCTTTTTTTGTTGTGGCGACCACGACAAGATTTCTCGAGCCAACTTGATGCCAGGTTGGATTGCTATATAATGGATAGGTACCCCGTCTAGTTTTATTGTTCCTGTTACATTAACTGGAAACCCAGTAGCAAATTTTTTGTCTTCAGCTGCTCTAAGTATTCTTTGTCTCAAATTATCTTTGCACGCTGGTCCGATCAAGAGCACATTTACTTTGGAATCGGTCCTTTTCAGATAGCCACTATTACGCCAAACCTCGTTCTCTCGATCCAAGTATTCTCCATCGCGGGATAACTGAAAATGACCACCAATGGGAAGATTATTCAGACTCATGCCTTCAAAATTTACAGGATTAGACATTGGATTCTCCAATCTTAACCCCAAATGCCTCTAATTTTACGAGACTCTGAGATACCAAAGTAGTTAATGGGATACCCTTATCTTTTGGACCAAACAATTCACCTCTAAAATCATTAACATGTTTCTGGTTAAAGTTTGGAAATATTCTGATTTGTTCACGTACTTTCGGAAAATTGTCGGTGTCGAATACTAAAGTAGCATCATCTAGAGTGGGCTTTGTAGTAATATGATCTGCATATAACACAGCCAACGTACTTAATTCACCAGATTGTTTGTCAAAAAGAACCATTTCTAATTTTTGCTCGCTAGATTTGATTCCATCAGCCACACTCTGCCAAATCTCCCAATCAACAGGCTCTGGGGAACCAGAAAAACTTTTGATCATATTGCAAATTATTAGGAATTGCCCCAGTGACACCCCAAGCGAATTTTCTTTTCCCTCTTTTCTTGTTAACGATTCGAAGTCAGCACTAAGTTGAAGAGCTGATTGCGTAAGCCGCTTGTACAACACCGAAATATAGTTTCTCCTTTGCTCAATTTCAAAAGCGATGTTTGTTATGTAGTACCAAAATGCAGGATTAATAATTAAGGATTTTACGTTGTTGAGACGTAAAGTTTCTCCTTCGTCAGAAATCTTCATTTTTTCTTCAATTTTATACGACTTATACTCTGCTATCGGCCAATCATTGTCAATAGGTACACCGTCCAATGGAATCCCGACGATACCCATATCGAATAATGATTTGAGAATTGAGTTTATATCCTGACTGGACAGCCAGTCAGGTATTTGAGGATGGGATTTAACATATCCTCTTATCAGCCTTGCCAACTCGGCTTTCGAAGTTACGCGGTTGATTTTCTTATGTTTAAAGTGAAGGTAAGCCAAAAGAGAATTTACACCTGGGTATTCCTGGGCATACTCCCTTCCAATCTCGGCAGACAAGACTGTGCTTGAATAATTTTGGAGGCCTATAACCAACTCGTTACCACTAAGTTTCTTTTGAAAGGGATTATCTTTTTGATCCTCTGTGACCTCCGCACACATCTCCCACAAACGAATCAGCGACCTAATTTTTCCCCCTGAAAATTCTATAAGAAAATTCACGCCAGGATTGAATTCGTGCCCCCAGAAATATAAAGTAGGAATGATCTTATTTAATTCATCATCAACATTCGTTATTGGCTGAATGTTTTCTCCATTTGACATTCTCCTGAGAATCATTCTTTTTATTGCGGAAGGTGCCCAGTTGAGCGACTCGAATTTAGAAGTTACTTGCACAAGATCGCCCATACGATCTCTTAATGACTTTTCGCCTGGCAAAGAGCCAAAAAAACTGATTGATCTCATCGATGTAATAAGTTTAAAGTTCTTATTGTCACCCAAATTGAGCTCGCCAGTATTTTCATTTAGGTGTTTTGTCAGCACTATCAACGCAAATAAATCATCTTTAGAAATGGGCCCGCCGATTACTTTCTTGTCTTCGCTGCTTTGTGTGCCTAAATCTTCATCTTGATCTAGTCCATCAGCGATTACGTAGACAGATGGACTTGCTGGGAATAAATTTATTTCATTCGTCTTCAAGGAAGAATGTGGTTTTAAGGTTTGCATATATCGCAATGTGTTCCAAATATCTTTTCCAAGAAAACTCAAAGCTGTAATTTTGTCAATAATTGGAATGTTTTTATCTTCATTGTTGCTATCTGACTCGCCAACATATTCTATTATTGGCACTTGCGGATCCTGTGGTCGTATCAAAATCCTGCGTTTATTTCCTAGGATTTTGTTTAGGAATCTCCCAAAGGCCCCAGAAATTGCTGCCTGATCAGTCCATATTTTTCTTATGTCCTCGTATTCGTTAGGGCGTTGATCTTGAATGTATTGCATAACCCTTGGCGTAACCCTGAGATTTTTTCTCAGGTTGCGTTTTTCAGAAATTTGCCAAAAACGAAATATCTTGTTAGCCAAATAGCGCCTGGATAGCTCAATCCATACTTGTTCAAAAATTGCCAGTTTCCACAAGTCATCCGTTTTAGTACTGCTTCCTTTATCAACATTGTCTTTTTTGAGTGCCAGAAAACGATTGTATATCGGGCTGTCCAGCGAAATTGTTAATACAATATCGCCCCTTGCTTCAAGGTTTAGAGTTAAAAATCTTAAGACTTGAGTTTTCCCAATACCGCGTTCAGCTAAGACATAATATGCTGCGTTTGGATCTGAGAGTTTCGTGAAAGCGGATTGCTTAACGAGCAAACCGTCTGGATTCATTTCCACAATCTCGTTTTCAACAAACGATCTTAGGATGTCAGCATC
>Ga0138256_10002907_pt1 | contig 18285 bp, 13 predicted proteins | sample KNB2016incub_MG_FD_105486 | JGI IMG/M metagenome (GOLD analysis project Ga0138256, IMG submission 105486) | Active sludge microbial communities from wastewater in Klosterneuburg, Austria - KNB2014incub_MG | ecosystem: Engineered > WWTP > Activated sludge > Unclassified | place: Austria... | reverse complement strand
GCGGCCGCCTCGTCGATGAAGACGTGCGGGTAGGCGGTGCTGGTGGTCTGCTCGCCGCAGCCGTAGGGATAGGTCAGCAGGCCCTGCACGGCGCTGCGCACGTCGATGGGCGCCTTGTCCGAGATGGCCAGGGTCGCGGCGACGGTCTGGCGCAGGAAGCCGCCGACCTCGGCATCGCGGATCTCGACGGTCTCGCCGGGCGCCACAACCACGCGCCGCATCACCGACTGGCGCGGCGTCGGCGCCTGTACCTGCAGCGGGAAGCTGCGGTCCAGCCGGGTTCGCGCGCTCTCCACCCGTACCTGCACCTCCGTCAGCCCGATGGCGGTGCCGGCCTCGATGGGCACGCGCAGGACGCGCTTCTGCTGATCCTTGAGCGAGACCTTCTGCGTGCCATTCCTGACCAGCAAACCATCTCGGTTGCTGACCGATATCTTGATGTCCTGCGAGGCGCCGGAGAGGTTCTGCACGTCCATGGCCAGCACGGCGCTGTCGCCGACGGAGAGGAAGCGCGGCGTCGCCAGCTCCACCACCAGCGGGGCGGCGACGGTGACTTCCGCTTCCTGCATGCCGAAGCGCTCGCCGGCCGCCGCCACCGCCATCAGGCGCAGGCTGCCGTTGAAGTCCGGCACCGGCAGGCTGATTTCCGCCTCGCCCCTGGCATCGAGCGCCACCGGTCCGCTGAACAGGTCGATCAGGCGCACCTTGCTGGGAAGGCTGCGCGTCGGCTTGGGCGCGGAGTCGCCGCCAAACTTGAGCTTGCCCTTCTGCCCGTCCATCTTCTCGATCAGGCGGCCGTAGATGTCGTAGGAATCGGCGCCGTAGCGCAGTTTGGCGAAGAAGAAGCCGAACGGATCCGGGCTGGCGAAGCGGGTGATGTTGAGGATGCCGACGTCCACGGCGGACAGGGTCACCATCGTCTTCTGCCCCGCCGCTTCCGGCACCTTGACCTTCACCTTGAGCGGGTGGTTCGGCTCCATCTTCCCGGGGGCATCGAGTGCGACGGCGAGCCTTCGGCTGCCGCGTTCGAGCGGCAGGTGGACCAGGCCGATCGAGCGCGCCGGCGTCACCTTCTCGCCGGCATTGCCCGGCCGCAGGACCATCACCGAGACGTAGAGGTCGTGGCGTTTCCACTCCTTGTCGAGCGGGATGTCGATGTCGGTGCCATCGGCGGCGACCGACAGGCGGCGCACCCACAGGGCCTTGTCACCTTCGACCGCCACCAGTGCCTCGCCGGCGTGGGGTGGCGTGATGGTCAGGCGCGCCTTTTCGCCATCGGCGTAAGCCGGCTTGTCGAGCTTGAGCGCAACGCGATCCGGGCGCACGCCCTGGGTTTCATCGTCCTTGGCGGACCAGCCGGCGTAGAAGCGGAAGCGCGTCGTCAATCCGGTGTCGGGATCGAGCACCTCGACGCGGTAGCGCCCGTACTTCACCGGCAGGCTCAATTTGCCGCGCCCGCCGGCGGGGATGGAGAGCTGGGTGGTCGCCACCAGTTCGTCGGTCTCGCTGAAGCCGGAATGCCAGCCGCGCTGGTCGTCGAAACGCCAGTAGTAGTTGCGGTTCTCGCGGAACAGTCGCACCGGCAGGGCGTTACCTGCCTTCAGGGCGGCGGCGGTATCGGCGCGCACCACCTCGAAATCGGCCGGCGCGCCTTCGCGCGCATAGGCGCCGACGAACAACGGCCGCAGGCCGACCAGCACGGGCGCCGGCCAATAGACCCGCTCGATGCTGCGTACCACCGGCCGGCCGCCACTTTCCAACAGGCTCAGCGTGGCGCGCACGGTGAACGGAGAGCGGCGCTTGGCAACGGGGTCCAGATTGACGTCCATGCTTGCCGTTCCCTTGGCGTCGAGGCTGGCCTCGGTCAGCTCGGCGCGGGATTTGACCGCGTCCTCGTCGGCATCGCCGAAAACGAAGCCGGGAAGTTTCTGCATCAGCGGATTCCGGTTGCGCTCGATGGTTGCAACGCCAAGGAGGCGGTTGCCGGCCGCCGGCGCGCCATAAAGGTAGCGGCCGATCACGTCGACCCGCCAACCCGATTCGGCGTCGAGCCGTTCGCTCTCGCTGGTGAGCTCCAGCTTCATGCGTTCGGGCAGGAATTCCTCGACATTGAAGCGCATGCTGGTGCCGGCGACCTTGGCGGCCGGGTCGGCACGCAGCTCCAGGCCCCAGGAACCGGTCGCGGCATCGGCGGGCAGTTCGATGGCACGCCGGAAATAGCCGGGGAAGGCCGCCTCCGGCTGCCAGGTGGCCGTCCACTGCGCCTTGCCATCCGGCCGGCGCAAGATCGCCTGGATCGGCTGCGGCGGCACGGCGCGGCCGTCGGCATCGCGCGCCACGACCGAGACGTCGAAGCGCTCGCCCGGGCGATACAGGTTGCGGCCGCTATAGGCGAAAAGGCGCACCGGCACGTAGGGCATGCCGGCGACGTCAAACTCGGCGAGGTCGAGTGCCGGCTCCTTGAAGGCGACCAGCGACATCTGCTCGCCCTTTTTCGCCATTACCATCCGCGCCGCCTTCGGGCGCTCGGCAAAAGCGGCGCGTCCCTGTCCGTCGGTTTCGCCGCGTACCAGTGTCTTTCCCTTGGCATCGATCCAGCTCACCTCGACACCGGATACGGCCTTGCCGTTGACGAGGGAACTCACGTAGGCGTCGGCGCCGCTATTGGTGTATTGGCGCAAGTGCAGGCCGAGGTCGCTGACATAGAAATAGGTCGTCTGGAATTCGTGGCGGAAGCGATTGGGTTGCGACATCACCGCGACGTAGACGCCGGGCTCGCGCAGGGACGGGATGCTCTCCACCGGAATGAAGGTGACGCTGCGACGATTCTGCTTCTGCTCGGTGACGAAGCGGCCAACGAATGCGCTGGTCGTCATCTTGTGCAGCTGGTCGAGTTCCCAGCCGTTCACCGCACCACGCAGACGGGTGCCCGAGTGGTAGTTGTAATCGCCGCCTTCGTGGTCGCCGCCGTCCCCGCCGTCGCTGCGGCCCTGGCGCACCGGTCCGGCCAGCACCTTCTCGAGGAAGGCCGGCAGCTGCTCCGGCCTGACCTTGAGGAACTGGATGTCGACCTCGGGCACATTGACCGTCGTCACCGGCAGGCCACCGTTCTGGGTCGCCGGCAGGACCATGCCGCGGCTGGCGAAATAGAACGCCGGTGCGACCGCCGCCGTCTGCACCGAAATGCGCGCTTCGTCGACGAGCGTGCCGCCGTCGCGCGCCGGAAGGCCGGCAAGCACGCGCACGACGTAGCGCGTTTGCGGCTTGATGTGGGGAAAGAACAGCAGGCGCGGATTCTCGCCGACGACCCAGGCGCCGGATACGGGCTTGCCGCCCTCCAGCGCGACGTCGGCCGCGGCACGGCTGCTGCGGGCTGCCTGCGCGTCGGCGGCCGGCCGGTTCTCATCCTCGTCCTCCGCTTCCTCGGTTTCTTCGCCGTTCGCCGCCCTCGGTGCCGGCGCGCCCGAAGCCATCTCCAGCACCTGGAGGAACTTGCCGTGGTCGCTGCGCCCGTCCAGGGGCAGGCTGAAGGACACCGCCAGGGCCGGCGAGCCGTCGAGCTCGCGGTGCGCAGCGTCCACCACCTCGAACTTCACGCCTTCGCCGGTCGTCCCATCGCGACGGTCGGACTGGTGTGTCGCCAGGAAATAGCCGCCGGCCGCCAGCGCCAGCGCCACCAGTACCGCCAGCGGCGCCACGCCGGCCTGTTTTGCGCGTTCGAGGAGTTTCATGGAGCCTCCGCAAGAATAGTCAAGTGATCCCGCCGCCGTTCGGCGCCGGCAATGCCGCCGCCATTTCGCGCATTGTCGCACCGCAAAGCCGGCCGGCCGTGGCGGCGCGCTGAAAAGACGCCGCTGAATTGTGGCAGCAAAATGGCTTTTGCATCACGGTGCGCCGCGCGGCGGAGTTTTCGGTATAGTCCGCCGCATGGCGAGGCGAATTGCGATTGTCGAGGACGAGGCCGCCATCCGCGCCAACTACGCGGAAGCGCTGGCGCGCCAGGGTTACGAGGTTGCCGCCTACGGCGGCCGGCCGGAGGCGCTGGCCGCCTTCCGCACGCGCCTGCCCGATCTGGCTGTGATCGACATCGGCCTCGGCGACGAACCGGAAGGCGGTTTCGAACTGTGCCGCGAGCTGCGTGCGCTTTCGCCGCGCCTGCCGATCATCTTCCTTTCGGCGCGCGACTCGGACTTCGACATCGTCTCCGGCCTGCGCCTCGGCGCGGACGACTACCTGACCAAGGACATCAGCCTGCCGCACCTGCTGGCGCGCATCGCCGCGCTGTTTCGCCGCCTGGACGTGCTGCGCGAACCGCAGGGCGCGGAAGAACTGGTCGAGCGGGGCCCGCTGCGGCTCGACGCCAAGCGCCTGGTCGCGACCTGGAATGCCGTTCCGGTCGAACTCACCCTGACCGAGTTCTGGATGGTGCACACGCTGGCCAAGTTCCCCGGCCACGTGAAGGATCGCGACCAGCTCATGCACGATGCGAAGCTGGTGGTGGACGAAGGCACCATCACCTCGCACATCAAGCGCATCCGGCGGAAGTTCCTGGCAACCGATTCTGCGTTCGACCGCATCGACACCGTTTACGGCATGGGCTACCGGTGGAAGGCGTAGGCCCGGCGCCACCCCCGCACACCCGCTTCAGCCTGCGCACGAAACTGGCGCTGCTGGCCCTGCTGCTGCTGGCGCTGCCCTGGGTGGGTTACCGCTACGTGAAGGAAATGGAGCGCTTCCTGCTTGACGGCCAGCGCGAGGCGCTCGTGGCGACGGCGCGGGCGGTCGCCACGGCGCTGCACGAGCGGCCGCAGCTGATGGGCCTCAAGACCCTGCCCGGCTCTGCCCTGCGCCCGCCGGCCGGGTCTCCGGCAAGTGACGCCGCCGGTCCGCCGCTGCCACAGGAGCTGGCAAGGGCCACCGCCACCGACCGGCAGTCGGTTCAGGAGATCGGCTCGATCCTCCGCGGGCTGGAACGGACAACCTCGCGCATCTGGGTGGTCAACCGCGAACTGCGCGTGCTGGCGCTGGCGGGCAGCCTGAAGTCCCCGCAGATGCCGGTCGAGGCGCCCTGGTGGCGGCGCGCCCTCGACCGCGTGCTGGAGCCCCCGGCGGAGAATTTCGACGATGCGCTGGATGGCGACGTGCTGGCCGGCGGCCGCGAGATCGCCAGTGCATTCCTCGGTGTTTCCGGCTCGCGCCTGCGCAATACGCATGACGGGCGCGCCGTGATCATTTCCGCCGCGCATCCGATCTGGAGCGGCGACACCGTCCTCGGAGCGGTGGTCGTGGAGGAGACCACCAACCGCATTCTTTCGGTGCGCAACCAGGCGCTGGAACGCCTGTTGCTGCTCACCTTGACGGGGTTCGCGCTGGCCGCGGCGCTGGTGCTTTGGTTCGCCACCCGCCTGTCGTCGCGCATCCGCAGGCTGCGCGACGAGGCGGAGAGCGCCGTCGATGCGCAGGGACGCATCACGCGCCTGGCCGCCGGTTCCCGCGCCGGCGACGAGATCGGCGATTTGTCGCGCAGCTTTTCCGCCCTGCTCGAGCGCCTGGGCCAGCACCACTCCTACCTGGAGAGCATGTCCAGCCGGCTGTCGCACGAGCTACGAACGCCGCTAGCGGTGGTGCGTTCATCGCTGGAGAATCTGGGCGCGCAGCCGCTGCCTGACGAGGCGCGGGTTTATATGGAGCGCGCCGAGGCGGGCTTGCAGCGGCTGTCGCGCATCCTTTCGCGGATGAGCGAGGCGACACGGCTCGAGCAAAGCCTGGCGACGACCGAGCGGGAACGGTTCGACCTGCGCGCCCTGGTGACGGAATGCGGCAATGGCTATCGCATGGCCTATCCGGGGCATGCGTTCGAGGTGGTGCTGCCGGCCGCGCCAACACTGGCGCGCGGCGCCGGCGACCTCGTGGCGCAAATGCTCGACAAGCTGGTCGAGAACGCCGTCGATTTCAGCCTTGCCGCCGCACCGGTTCGCATCGGCCTGACACGGCATGGCGACACGGCGGAACTGTCGGTGACCAATCGCGGGCCCTGCCTGCCGGTGGAACTTCAGGGGCACCTGTTCGCATCGATGGTCTCCGGCCGCAAGGGTGGCGCCGGTGGCGAACCGCATCTCGGCCTCGGGCTTTTCGTGGCACGCATGATCGCCGAGTTCCATGGTGGCAACATCCGGGCGGAAAACCTGGCCGGCGGCGATGGCGTGTGCGTCACGGCCACGCTGCGCCTGGCGTAGGTGCCATACATGGGTTCCCTGTCCGGAACGGTCTTTGACCTGCTGGTCGTCGGCGCCGGGATCAACGGAACCGGCATTGCCCGCGACGCCGCCGGGCGCGGCCTCAAGGTCCTGCTCATCGACCAGGGCGATATTGCCGGGGCGACCTCGTCAGCCTCGACCAAACTCATCCACGGTGGGCTGCGCTACCTCGAGCACTACGCGTTCGGACTGGTGCGCGAATCCCTGGCGGAACGGGAGATCCTGCGCGGGATCGCACCCCACCTGACGCGCGAACAGCGCTTCGTGATTCCGCATACGCCCGCGCAGCGGCCGCGCTGGATGATCCGCCTCGGCCTGGCGCTGTACGACGGCCTCGCGCGCGAATCGAGCCTGGCGCGCGCGCGCAGCATGCACTTTCCCGGCACGCCGTTCGGTCAGCCGCTGCGACCGGAGTTCGGCGACGGCTTCGCCTATTCCGATGTGGCCACCGATGACGCCCGCCTGTGCGTGCTGAATGCGCTTTCCGCTGCGCAGCTGGGGGCAACGTTGCGCACACGCACGCGCTTGCAGGGTGCCCACCGCAGCGGCGGCATCTGGCAGGTGACGTGCAGCGGTGCCGAGGGGCGGGTTGAAAAGTGCGCGGCGCGAATCATCGTGAATGCCGGCGGGCCCTGGGTGGCGACGGTGCGCCAGACGCTCGTCGGTGCGGCCGGCGACCGGCGCGTCCGGCTGGTACAGGGCAGCCACATCGTGATGCCGCGCCTGTACGCCGGAACGCACGCCTACCTGCTGCAGCAGCCGGACGGGCGCATCGTCTTCGCGATTCCCTTCGAGGAGGACTTCACCCTCGTCGGCACCACCGAGGTCCCGCTGCAGGCACCATCGCCCGATCCGACGGTCGCTCCCGGCGAGATCGAATACCTTTGTACGGCGGTCAACCGCTTCTTTCGCGAGGCCGTCCTGCCTGAGCAGCGCGTGTGGTCGTTCGCCGGCATTCGCGCCCTTTTCGACGACGGCCAGGGTGACCCGTCGGCGGTGACGCGCGAGTACCGGCTCGAGGTCGACGGGGCGCGCAGCGAACCACCGCTGCTGTCCGTCTATGGCGGCAAGCTGACCACCTACCGGCACCTGGCCGAACGCGTGATGCGGCGGCTGCAACCCTGGCTACCCGGCTTGCGCGCGAACTGGACGGCTGCGGTGCACCTGCCCGGCGGGGGGCTCGGCCCCGGCGGACTGCCGGCGCTGCTGGTCGACCTCGCGCGCCGGCATCCGCACCTGCCGCCGGAGTGGCTCGGCGCGCTCGCGCGGCGCCATGGCACGCTCGCACGCCACGTCATCGGCGACGCCACTGTCGAGCGCGACCTCGGGCCCTGTTTCGGCGGCGGGCTTTACGCTAGGGAGGTCGACCACCTGTGTGCGCGCGAATGGGCGCAGGCACCCGAGGACATCCTCTGGCGCCGCACCAAATGCGGCCTGCGCGTCGATGCCGCCGGCCGTGCGGCGCTGGCCGATTACCTGGCGGAGCGGGCCGCCGTCTTGACAGATTGAGGAGGCCGTCCTAGTGTGACGCCCTCCAGCGGAGGAGGGGCAGCGTGGCTCAGGACCGCATTCCCGAGGAACCCCGCCGGCCTGCACCGCAGCAGGACGCCGGCGGCAGCGACCCGTCGGACGAAGCAACCATCTCCAGCCGCCGCGTGGACCCGCCCACGCACACCCACACGCGCATCGACCCCGATGCGCCGATTCACCAGAGCGCCGGCTCGGCGCCGCGCTCCCGCTCGATCAACCACGTCGCGCTTCCGCCGGGCTGCACCCTGCACGAATTCACGATCGAAGCGGTGCTCGGCAGCGGCGGCTTCGGCATCACCTACCTCGCCCGCGACAACAATCTGCAGAGCCATGTCGCCATCAAGGAGTACCTGCCGACCGAACTGGCGATCCGCAGCACCGGGCAGTCGGTTTGTGCGCGCACCGAATCCGATACCCATGGCTACCGGATCGGCCTGGAGCGCTTTCTCGCGGAAACGCGCGTCCTTGCCGGGTTCCGTCATTCGAACATCGTGCGCGTGACGCGCTTTTTCGAAGCCAACAACACCGCCTACATGGTGATGGATTTCGAGCGCGGCCAGCCGCTGCGCGAATGGGTCAAGGACAACTGGCCGGTCGACGAGGCGCTGCTGCTGCGCATGTTCCTGCCGCTGCTGGATGGACTCGACGTGGTACACAAGGCCGGCGTCATGCACCGCGACATCAAGCCTGCCAACATCCTGGTGCGCGCGGCGGATGGCAGCCTGGTGCTCCTCGACTTCGGCGCCGCGCGGCAGGCCGGCGAGGGCGACAGCCGCAGCCTGACGAGCATCGTCACGCCGGGCTACGCGCCATTCGAGCAGTACCATGCCCATGGCGCCCAGGGTCCATGGTCGGACCTGTATGCCCTCGGTGGCGTGCTCTACTGGCTGGTTACCGGCGAGAAACCGGTCGAGGCGCCGTCGCGCATCCGCGACGACCGCATGCCGGCGGCGGCAACGGCGGCGTCCGGCCGATTCAGTCGACCCCTGCTTCGCGCCATCGACTGGGCGCTGGCAACGGACGAGCGGGACCGGCCGAAATGCGTGGCCGAGTTCCGCGCGGTACTGACGGGCCAGGCGGCGGTGCCCGCGCGGATCGGCGAGGCGCCAGCGACCACTCCGGTGCCCGCGCGGTCGGTGGGTATCTATTACGCGGGTGCCGCCGCAGTGCTGCTGGTGCTTGCCGCGGGCGGCTGGCTGTTCTTGTCGCCAGGGGCGACCCCGACCGCCACGGAAACGGCGGCCGCCGCTCCGCCTGTGCCGGCGGTCGCGCCCGCAGCCGCCGCCCCCACGCATGCGCAGCCGGCAGCGCATGCGCGCGCACCAGCCGCCGCGCGGAGCGACAAGGCCGCTGCGACGAAGCCGGCTGGTGGCAAGGGCGGCCCGACCGCCGCGGCCGCCCCAGCACCAGCGGTCGCGGCCGCCGGATTGGCCGAGGAGCGCCAGACGCCCGAGCCGCCGGTCGCGCACCTGACCTTCGACATCACGCCACGCGGTGACGTGGTGGTGGACGGCCGCAAGGTCGGCAGCGCGCCGCCGCTGACGCGCCTCAAACTGGCGCCGGGCAAGCACAAGGTCGAGATCCACGGCAGTCAGCCGCCCTACATCTACTACTACACGGTGGATCTCGCCGCCAACGAAAGCAAGCCGGTCTGGGCGAAGTTCTCCGCCAGCAGCTTCTGAGCCGTCGCGCCGCTCAGAGCGGCTTCTTCAGGGTGATGGCGCCGCGGATTTCTGCCGGCGCGTAACCCACTGCCTTGTCCTGCGGGTAGAGCGCATCCAGCCGGGCCCGCACCGCCGGACTGATGCGTTCGGCGGTGCCGTGGCATTGCAGGCAGAGGTCCTGCGTCGGCAGCGCCTTCATGTAGCGGTACACCTTGCCTCCGCCCACCGCCACAGCCTCGCCTTTTTCGAGCGAGGTCGGCTTCTCGCCGGCGGCCGAGCGCTGCTCGAATTCCTTCAGCACCGCCTCTTCCCAGGCGTCCGGCACCGCCTTCGGGTTGCGGTTCTTCAGGCTGACGCGGCGGATGGCCCAGCCGCTCTGCTCCGAGGCGGCCCGTGCCATGGCCGGCGCCTTCTCGCGGCAGACGTCGATGGCGCCTTCGGGGCCACCCTTGCGGATCTCCTCGTCGAGCACGGCGAGCAGCTTGGGGGGAATGGCGGCGGCGACGCCGCGCGCTTCGGCCAGCAGCTTGCCGTCGTCGGCCAGTGCGGGAAGGGCGGCGAAGGCGATCGCCAGGGAGGTTGCGAGGGCTGTGGCATTCATGGGGGCTCCCGGGTGGTGAGAATGAGGGCGCGCCATTGTCGCCGCGCGACACGGCAGCTTCTGTAACCGATGTCACACAGGCCGCCGCTCCAGCGCGCCGAGGCGCCGTTCGAGGGCATTGGCGTCGGCGCGCAGCAACGCGACGGCGCCTGCGAAGGCGGCCGCCTCGGCGCGCCCGATCCCGGGCGGACGCTCGTAGCGGAAGAACTCGTCCAGGTTGTCCGCCAGTCGCCGGGCGCTGTCGGCGCCCGCGGCGGCGAAGGCCCGTCCCGCGCCCGCCAGGCGGTGCGCGGCGATGTCGCCGACCAGCCGGCTGAGGTCCTCTTCAACGTCCCAGTCGAGATGGCGCAAGACCTCGCCCAGGGCCTCGGCGAAATCCGCGCGGCCGTCGATGCGGGCGCCGCGCAGGATCCCGTCGCGTCCGCCGAGCGCGGCGAGCGGCGCGCCAGCCGGCAAATGGATGTTTACATCGGGCGGCGCATCGCCAAGCGACTCGAGCGTGCCGTCCGTGCCGATCCGGAAGGTCAGCGCCGCCGCCGGCATCGCCATGACCAGGCGCGCGCGGCGGCCGGCAAAGGGCGCGAGCCGAGCGCGCGCCCAGGGCGTCGCAGCAAGCAGGTGGTTCAGGGCCGCGAGGGCAAGGAGGTCGAGCACGGCGCGGTGGAAAGGCGGCGGGAGCCCGCAGGCTCCCGCCGGCACACCGGGAGCGGGGTTACTGGCTTTGCTGGATGCCGGCCACGGCCCAGCCGCGGCTGCCGTCGAGCGGCTTGGTCAGGTGCCAGACCTCGTCGAAGGGCTCCGGCGCCGCGCCCTCCGTTTCCCGGATGGTGCCGCTGAAGCGCACGCTGGCGACGTACTGGCCGTTCTCCTCGGCCACGTCGAGCAAGCCGGCATTCAGGGTGACGACGTCGGTCTGCTGCGGCGTGCTGCCGCGCTCCTGCATCTCCATCTTGATCTCGGCAAACATCTCCGGCGTGGTGAAGTTGCGCAGATCCTCGACGTTGAGGGCGTCGTTGGCTGCCTGCATGCGCACGAAATTCAGCTTGGCCTGGCGCACGAAACCCTCGACGTCGAAGCCGGCCGGGATGTTGGTGGCCGCCGCGCCGCCGCCTGCCGCGGATGCGTCGAAGCGCATTGCGCCGGGTTGCACGGGAGGCGCCGCCTGCGCGTTGGACGCGCCGGCATACTGCAGCGGCAGGGCCTGGGGCACCTTGCGCCGGAACAGGAGGCGGATGACGAAGAACACCGCCACGCCGATGAGCAGCATCATCAGGATCGTGGCAAAGCCCTCGCCCATGCCCAGATGCGAAAGCAGGGCGGCGAGGCCGATGCCGGCGGCGAGGCCGGCGATCGGGCCGAGCCAGCGGCTCATGCCGGAGGGTTGCGGCGCCGCGGCCGGCGCTGCCGCCTTGCCGGGGACCGCATTCTGCGCCGGCGTCGCGGCATCGCGCTTCATAACGCCGCTGTCGCGCTGCATTCCGGCGCTCTTGCCGCCACCGACGCGCTTGGCCTCGGCATCGCCGAGGGTGAGGCCGAGGCCGACCACGGCGGCGAACAAGGCGATCATCGTGCGTTTCATAGCCATCTCCTTTCGAGAGTCAGAACTTGAAGCCGCGGTGCAGGGCGACTGCGCCTGCGGCCAGATTGAAGTATTCGACCTTGTCCAGGCCGGCCTGTTCCATCATCTGCCGCAGGGTCTCCTGGTCCGGATGGACACGGATCGATTCGGCCAGGTAGCGGTAGCTGTCCGCGTCGTCGACGACCTTGGCGCCGAGCCAGGGCAGCACCTTGAACGAGTAGAAATCATACGCCGGTGCAAGCGGTTTCCAGACCCGCGAGAATTCCAGCACCAGCAGCCGGCCGCCGGGGCGCAGCACGCGCACCATCTCCGCCAGCGCCCGCTCCTTGTGCGTCATGTTGCGCAGGCCAAAGGCGCAGCTGACGCAGTCGAAATGCCCGCTCGGGAATGGCAGCTTCTCGCCGTCGCACTGCGCCGCCGGCGTCATGATGCCGCGGTCAATGAGGCGGTCGCGGCCACGCGTGAGCATGGCATTGTTGATGTCGGTGAGCCAGACTTCGCCGCCGCTGCCGGCGCGCCGGGCAAAGGCCAGCGCCAGGTCGGCGGTGCCGCCGGCGACATCCAGCACCCGGTCGCCGGCACGCACCCCGGCCACCTCGACGGCGAATGCTTTCCAAAGCCGGTGCAGGCCGAACGACATGAGGTCGTTCATCAAGTCGTATTTGTCGGCGACGGAATCGAAGACGCCGGCGACGCGCTTCGCCTTCTCGGTCTCGGCGACCGGCTGGAAGCCGAAATGCGTGGTCTTGTCCATCAGTGGTGTCCGCAGCCGCCGCTGCCGCAGCCGCCGCCCTTCGGCGGGGCCGGGTTATCCGCCGCGTCGCGGCTGGCGCCCGCCGCATCCATCCGGTCGAGGTACTCCTGCCACAACTGGTCGCGGTTCTCGCCCAGCCAGAGCAGGTAATCCCAGGAATACAGGCCGGAATCGTGGCCGTCGGAAAAGGTCGGCTTGACGGCGTAGGCGCCGACCGGTTCGAACTGCACGATCTCGATGTCCTTCTTTCCGACCTGGAGCGTTTCCTGGCCGGGTCCATGCCCGCGCACCTCTGCCGAGGGGCTGTAGACGCGCAGCAGCTCGTAGCTCAACTCGAAGTGCCGGCCGTCGGCGAAAGCGATGTCGAGGACGCGGGACTTCTGGTGCAGCTTGATTTCGGTCGGAACCGGGATGTCTTTGTCGAGGCCGCCCATGTCGTTCTCCAGGCGCTGATCGGGAGGGCATCATACCGTATTTGCCGGCGGTGAAAACCGCGTTGGCGACGCGGCCAAGCCAAGCTCAGACGCGGACGAAGCTGGCCCGCTCGAAATCGGCGCCCTGGGCGAGGAGCTCGGCCAGGCGCAGCCGGGCGGGACGGTCGGTGAACACTTCCACCAGCCGCTCGGCCTGGAACCATCCGCGCGGCAGCACCAGGGTGGCCGGTTCCTTGAGTGCCGGCACCGCCGGCAGCAGGAAGGCGCGCACATAGCGTTCGGAGGGCGACACGGCGCCGCCGGTCGCGCGCAAGGCGATGCCCTGCGGCCGCCCGGCGAGGACGTGCACCCCGGCGAGGAGGCCGCCGGTCGCCTCCTGCATGAGGTACCAGCTGACCTGCGCCAGAAGGAAGTGCTCACCGTCGGGCGGCCGCAGGCAGAACAGCTGGCCGTGTTCGATGCGTGCGCCGGCGGCGCCGCGCTGCAGGCGGAAGCCGGAAATCGACTGGTCGGCGACCTCCCACCTTTCCGTCGGGTAGCCGAGCTGCGCGTGCACCGCGCTCACCTGCAGGCGCTGGGTCGGGTCCACCTGGTCGCGAAACGTCCAGATGCGCTCCATGTCCGCGCGCGAGTACATGCGAACATGCTCGGGCTGGTCGAATTCCTTGTCGGTGACATGGAAATGGATCGCCTCGAAGCCGTGGCAGACCTCGGCGACCCCGGAAGCCTCGCGGCGCTGGAAGCGCCGCGGCAACGCATGCAGGCACCAGGGACGGTATAGCTGCAGGAGCAGTCGGCCGGCCGCCGGCGTCGGGCAGTCGTCGCCCAGGCCGAGGGAAACCGGCGGGATGTTCTGGCGGATGGCGACCAGCAGGCGCTGCAGTTCCGGGGTGAGGCCGCCGGTGTCGAAGCGGCGCACCGAATCGCGCGGCGCCAGCAGCTCCAGCGGCCGCGTCGCGCGGTCCTCCATCAGGTCGACGCCGAAGGCGCGCGGCTCGCCGCCGGGCATCCGCGGCTGGATGGCGGTGAACGCCGCCATGTGGCGCGCCCAGCGGATAATCCAGCCCAGCTCGCGCGGGCTGCGGCTGTAGGGGTTGGACAGGTCGACCAGCAGCACTTCGGCATAGGCCTGCACGCTGCTCTGCACGACCTGCGGTCCGGCCACCGGCTCGGCCACGGCGACGGCGGCGAGCCCCCACTCCTCGGCCGTGGCGTAGTAGCCATGCAGGTCGATCCAGGCGCCCGCCGCCGGCTCGCGCCGGGCGCGGAAATACTCGATCAGCACGCGGCCGGCGTAATGCACGCAGCGCTGGCAGATCAGCGCCAGGCTGCGCTGGATGGCGGGGCTGTCGCCGCCGAGCCGGGCGACGTCGGCATAGGCCGCCCCCATCGCGCGCCACAGTGCCAGCACCAGCCGGAACGCTTCCTCCTCGCCCGGCGCCGGCGGCAGCGGCTTCGCGGCGTAGCGCTGCGCGACCTCCGACTGGATGAAGGCCAGCGGCAGGCGGGCCTTTTCCAGCACCGCCAGGTAGCCGGCCGGCGGCGGCGGCTGGCGCGCCATCGCGGCCAGCAGGGCGCCGAGCATTTGCTGGGTCTCGCGCGTGTTGGTCAGCGGCAGCCGGTCGACCAGGTCGAGGCAGGCAGCCGCGTCGCGGGTGTCGACAAGCGTAGGTGGGGCGGCCGCGCCGGAAAGGTTCATGACCGGGTCGTTGTTGCGGCGCGGCGCCTCATGGAGCCTCGTAGGAAGCCCGCTCGAAGTTGCTGCCGCGCTCGATCAGCTTGCCCAGGCGCACCTGGCGCGACGAATCGACATAAACCTCGATCAGCCGCCCGCTGCGGAACCAGCCGGCCGGAACGATCACCGTGGCCGGCTCGTTGAGGGCGTCCGTCGGCGGCAGCAGGAAGCCCTGACGGTATTTCTCGTTGGCCGCGGCGAGGCCGGTGCCGCGCAGGGAAACCGGCTGCGGCGTCCCCGGAACGATGTTGACGCCGGCCTGCAGCTCGCGGCCTTCGGCGATGCGCGACCAGCGCGCGATGGCAAGCATGAAGCCCGGTGTGCCGTCCGGCATGACCGCGACCAGCTGGTCGCCGCCGACGCGCCCGCCCGCTTGCGTCAGCGGGCGGGCAAGGCGGAAGCCGGTGGCCGATTCGTCGAGCACCTTCCAGCTCTCGACCATGAAGCCGTGCAGTTCGCTGAAATCCTCCTCGTGGCGCGTCGCGACGCGGCCGAAAGTCGCGATTTCGTCGGCCTGCTGCTTGGTCAGGTCGGCGACGTGGCCGGGCTGGCGGAAGGGCTTGCCCGACAGGTAATAGTGGATGGCCTCGAGGCTGGTCACCATGCGGCAACCGCCGCTGCCGGCGCCGCGGCGCGGATGCACGCGGGCGGCACCGCCCTTGAACCAGTACTGGTAGAGGTGGCGCAGCAGCTTTTCGCAACCCGGCTGCGGGCAGTCATCGCCGAGCTTGAGCGAGGCCGGGCTTTCGCCGCGCTGCAGGTGCACGATGCGCCGCTTGATGCTTCGCGCGAGGTCGTCGAGGTCGAGCCAGCGCAACTGGCCGCCTATAGCCGGCAGCGTCACCTCGGCCCGCTCGCCGTCGAGGTCGACGATCAGCGGTGGCGCCTTCGGCTCGAGCCGCGGACCGCTCAGCACCACCACCTTGCCGCCCCAGCGCTGCAGCCAGCGCTCCACCTGCATCAGCTGCCGTGCGGACAGCTCGTAGGGGCTGGCGCGATGCAGCAGCAGGGTTTGGGCGTAGGCGGCAACGACGCTGCAGGAAGGATGTTCCGCCTGCAGCGAATCGGCCACCGGCTGCTCGGTGACGCCGAGCTGCTCGGCCGTCGCATAGACCTGGTGCAGCGTCTGCCAGAGGCTCGCCGGCGGGTCGATGGGCGCACGGTAAAGGTCGATCAATTCGCCGCGCACGGCGCCGATGACCCGTTGCGCCACCAGCGCCGCGTGGGGCCGGATGTCGGCATCGTCGGCGAGGCAGGCCGCCAGGCAATGCAGGTAGCCGGTCTGCATGGCCTGCCAGAGGGTCCGGTTGGCATCGAGCCCGGCCTGTTCCGCCGGCGCCAGCGGCAGCGGCCGGCCGGCGAACTTGCGCGCCGATTCGCCCTGCGCGAAGGCAACCGCATCGCGGATCAGTTCGAGGATCTTCAGGCGCTCGGCCGGCGCGACGCGGTAACGGTTGAGCAGGTTCATCTGGCGCAGCAGCAGGGTCTGCGCCTGTGCCGCGTTTGACAGCGGCTGGGCCGCCAGCCAGTCGCGGCAACTGCGCGCGCTGGTGATGGCGGGCACCTGGCTGCCGCCGGTTTCAGGCAGGCGAAAGGCGGTTTGCGCGCTCATGCGGTACTCCTTCCCGAATCGGCTGTCGCGTTTTTCATGTCTCTCCCCCCTGCTCCTCGGCCAGCGCCTGTTCGAGGGCCGCGCGCAGCCGCGCGGGATCCGCCGCGCCGCGCAGCACTGCCGCGGTTCGCCGTGCCGCTCCCCAGACGGTGCCGGGAAAATGCGCATCGTCGCGCCAGCGCGGAATCACGTGCCAGTGCAGGTGCGGCACCTGGTTGCCCAGGCTGGCCAGGTTGATCTTGTCCGGCCGCAGCACCGCGCGCAGCGCCGCCTCGACGGCGCACACCACCGACATCAGGTGGCGCCGGTCGGCGCCACCGAGGTCGGTCATCTCCGCCACGTGCGCCGTCCAGATCACGCGGCAACAGGGCGCGGCATCGCCGCCGGCCACCTGCACCACCCGGCAGCGCTCGTCCTGCCAGAATACCTCGCCGCCGGGCGAACCGCAAAGCTCGCATGCGCCTGCTGCCACCGCCGCGCCCCCTATGCGCACAGGATAGGCCGCATTCTAGCCCGCCGCGCGGGTTGCCGCGTGCGCGGCCGGCGCGCCGTCGGCGAAGAGCATCAGCGTACCCGGCGCGATCGCGTGCCAGGCCTCGTTGTCCGTCAGCGGCGCCGTGGCGACCAGGGCGACGCGGTCGTCGGGGCCGGCCACCTCGCTGAAATCGACGGCGACGTCCTGGTCCATCAGGTGGGCGACGGAAAACGGCGCCTGGCGAACGATGTAGGCGAGCCGCGTCGCGCAGTGGGCGAAGAGGCAGTCGCCATTCGACAGCAGGTAGTTGAATTCGCCGTGCGCGGCAATGCGCGCGGTCAGCCCACGCAGCGTGGCCAGCAGCGCCTCGCGCGGCGGCGGTGCCGTGAAGGCCGCGCGCAGGCTCTGCAGCAGGAAGCAGAAGGCGCGCTCGCTGTCGGTGCGGCCGACCGGCACGAAGCTGCCGTCGAGTTCCGGCGTGAAATCCTTCAGGTTGCCGTTGTGGGCAAAGATCCAGTAGCGGCCCCACAGCTCGCGCATGAAGGGATGCGTGTTCTCCAGCGCGACCTCGCCCTGGGTCGCCTTGCGGATGTGCGCGACGACGTTCATCGAGCGGATCGGATACTTGCGTACCAGCTCGGCCACCGGCGACTCGATCGTCGCCCTCGCGTCGAGGAACAGGCGGCAGCCGGCCCCCTCGAAGAAGGCGATGCCCCAGCCGTCGCGGTGGACGTCGGTGAGCCCGCCGCGCGTGTGAAATCCCTCGAACGAGAAACAGATGTCGGTCGGGGTATTGCAGTTCATGCCGAGCAGCTGGCACATGCCGGGGTCGCCTGGTTTGCCTCGATTGCCTCGCGCGATGCCCCGATTCTCGCACGATTCCGCGTGCTGCTAGAATGCCCCGACAACGACCACAAGGAGGAGATATGGCCAGCCCAACCCGTCTCGCAATCCTGTTGTTTGCCGCATCCCTGCTCCCGGCGGCCGCGTCGGCACAGGACGCGTGCAGCCACCGCGGCGACCTCGATGCCCAGTACTGCGACGAGGACCGCGACCTGGTGGCCGACCCGCCGCGCGACGCCCGCCGTTTCAGGAATCCCGGCACGCTGGTGTTTACGTATACGCCGGTGGAAGACCCGGCCGTCTACGAGAGCGCCTTCAAGCCTTTCACCGACTACCTGTCGCAATGCACCGGCAAGCGCGTGGTCTATTACCAGGTGCAATCGAACGCCTCCGAGATCGAGGCCATGCGCTCCGGGCGCCTGCATGTCGGCGGCTTCTCCACCGGCCCGACCGCCTTCGCCGTGAACCTCGCCGGCGCCGTGCCCTTTGCCGTGAAGGGCGATGCCACGGCGTTCCAGGGCTACAACCTGATCGTCATCGTGCGCAAGGACAGCCCCTTCCAGAAGCTCGCCGACCTGAAGGGCCGCAAGGTTGCGCACACCTCGCCGTCGTCGAACTCCGGCCACCTGGCTCCGCTGGCGCTGTTTCCCGCCGAGGGACTGACGCCGGACAAGGACTACAAGATCCTTTTCTCCGGCAAGCACGACCAGTCGGTGATGGGCGTCAATTCCGGCGACTACGACGCGGCGGCGGTCGCCTCGGACGTCTACCACCGGATGGGCGTGCGCGGCCAGATCAGGG
>Ga0138256_10002902_pt1 | contig 18297 bp, 17 predicted proteins | sample KNB2016incub_MG_FD_105486 | JGI IMG/M metagenome (GOLD analysis project Ga0138256, IMG submission 105486) | Active sludge microbial communities from wastewater in Klosterneuburg, Austria - KNB2014incub_MG | ecosystem: Engineered > WWTP > Activated sludge > Unclassified | place: Austria... | reverse complement strand
TGCGCCGACCACAACCAGCCGCGCGCCCGGCACGGCCAGCTGTTTCAGCCGGTCCACATCGGCCAGCGTGCGCAGCTCAAGAATGTTGTTGAGATGCGCGCCTTCAATCGCCAGCTTGCGCGGGCGCGCGCCCGTTGCGATCACCAGCCTGTCCCAGGTCGCAACCTGCCCGCCCGCAATCTCAACCTGCCGCGCCTGCAGGTCGATCGCATTCACCGTCTTTCCCGTGATCAGGTCGATCTGGTGTTCGGCGTAGTATTCCAGCGGCTTCAGGAACAGCCGCTCGGCCTCCATCTCGCCCTTGAAATAGGCCTTCGACAGCGGCGGCCGCTGGTAAGGCGGCGCCGGCTCATCCCCGATCAGCGTGATTGCGCCTTCATAGCCGGCAAGGCGCAACGAATAGGCCGCCTGCCCGCCGGCCTGGCCTGCGCCGATGATCACCACGCGCTTGGGAGCGTCCGCCATCCTGTTCCCTTCCCGAGAAGCCCGGGTTCTAGCATGGGCGCGCGCTTAGAACAGACCGGCGCGCCAGCCAAATGGCGCCGCGTTTCGCAGCACGCATTGCGGGCCGTTCGACATCAATGAGGATCATCGAACCTGGCCCGGGGCCGAATTGCCGTTGTGACCCGACCTTTGACCTAGATCACGCGCGAACCCACGTTCGGCGTCCATAAGTTGAGCCTACCTTTGAGAAGGCGGGACGCCGAAAGTTCGTTAAGGCGCGTTCCGTGATTATTCCCGTTTGCTGCGGTTGGTGAAGGCGATGGATATGTTCAACAATGACCCGACCGTCTTGAAAGAAAGAACGCCGGAGCGCCGAATCAGGCGTGCTCTGGCCATCCTTGCACTTTCCGCGGCGAGTCTCGCCGCGCTTGCTTCCTGCGCTTCGGCGCCGGTCAGCGGGGCGGGCGGGCTGACCGATCCTGCCGCGGACGGTCGGCGCTTTGCCAGCCTCAGATGTGCAAGCTGTCATGCGATGGACCGGGACGAACTGGGTTCCAATCCCAACGCTCCCCCGATGAAGCGTCTCCTGCCTCGCCTTGAATTCAAGATGCTTGAGCGATCGCCCTCCCAGGAGACCGATCTGGTCCACGGCGCCATGCCGCCCCTTCGCCTGAGCCTCTCGGACAAGCAAGCGCTGGTTGCGTATCTGGAGTCGATTGCAGACTGACCGGCTCTGAAATGGGCGCGTGGACGTATCCCTTTCAGCTGGGCCAACCGTCAGTTGGCGGGAATGAGTTGACGCGCGCCGCCGCGTCGCCGAATGACTCACATCGGCCTCATTCGGACGGTCAAACCAGCCTCGATGGCGCACCTCGTGCTCACTTTCGACCTGCATGATGATGCAGCTACCGCCGCCCTCGGCGCCCGGCTGGGCGCCGCCGCACGCGCCGGCGACGTAATCGCACTGGTCGGCGATCTCGGCGCGGGCAAGACCACGCTGGCGCGTGGCCTGATCCGCCATCTCGCCGGCCCTGAAACCGAGGCGCCCAGCCCCACCTTCACGCTGGTCCAGACCTATCAGACCCCAGGCTTCCCCATCTGGCATTTCGATCTTTACAGGCTCGAACACCCAGGCGAGGCCAGGGAGCTGGGGCTGGAGGAAGCTGTGGATGGGCTCGCGCTCATTGAATGGCCGGAACGACTGGGCCGCGATCTTCCCGCCGTGCGACTGGAAGTTCGGCTAAGCTTTAGCCAGCAGGGCCGAATCGCCCAGCTTGTTGATTTTTGTGACTGGAGTTCGCGTATCGATGGCGACTGGCGCCCAACACCATGAATAACAACCTGCGCGCAAGCGAGATCCAGGAATTCCTCAGCCAAAGCGGCTGGGGTGAGGCCGCCCGCACGCCGCTCAACGCCGACGCTTCAACCCGCCGCTATGAGCGCCTGCGCCGCAAGACCGAAACAGCGATGCTTATGGACGCCCCGCCGCTCGAGACGCAACCCTGCCCACCCGGCGCCGACGACGAAGAGCGCCTCAAACTCGGCTGGAACGCCATCTCGCGCCTCGCCGCCTCGCGCGTCGAAGCCTTCGCGGCCGTCGCCGGTCATCTGTTCAACCTAGGCCTCTCCGCCCCGAAAATCCTCGACCAGGATATCCCGCACGGCCTCGCCATCCTCGAAGACCTTGGCGATGATCTCTTCGCAGAAGTGATCGCGCGTGGCGGCGACGAGATTGCCCTCTATGCCGCCGCCGGCGATGTCCTCGCCGCCGTTCACCGCGCGCCTGCGCCCTTCACACTGCCCTATCGCGGCGGCGAATGGCCGATCCTCACCTACGATCATCTCGCCCTCTCCGCCAATATCGAGCTGTTCGTCGAATGGATGCCGCAGCGCGATCTCAACATGCGCGTCAGCGAACAGACCCGCCTGCGCTGGGAGCGCGTGCGCGAGAACCTGATCGCCAAGGCTGAAGACTATCCCCGCGCCCTCATCCTGCGCGACACGCACGCTGAAAACCTGATCTGGCTGCCGCAGCGCGACGGCCTGCGGCGCGTAGGCCTGCTCGATTTCCAGGACGCCGTCCTCGGCTGGGGCGAGTGGGACATGTCGATGCTGCTGCACGACGCCCGCCGCGATGTCTCGACCCAAGCACGCGAGGCCGCTATTCGCGCCTATCTCGAAGGCACGGGCGGCACGCGCCGCGACTTCGACGAACGCTTCTCCGTCCTCGGCGCAATGAACATGATGCGCATCATGGGCATCTTCGCGAGGCTCGTCACACGCGACAAGAAACCCCGCTACGACCAGTTCCAGCCCCGCCTGCGCGGCCTGCTCAACGAAACGCTCAGCCACCCCGCCATGTCCGAGACGCGCGGTTTCGTCGAAGCCGTCGCGCCCCATCTTCTGGTCTCGGCATGACGAAAATCACCACAGCCATGCTGCTGGCCGCCGGCCTCGGCACGCGCATGAAGCCGCTCACCGACACGCGCCCCAAGCCGTTGATCGAAGTCGGCGGTCGCACGCTGGCCGACCGCGTGCTCGACAAGCTGGTCGCACAGGGCGTCACCCGCGCCGTGGTCAACGTCCACTATCTCGCCGAGCAGATGATTGCGCACCTTAAGACACGCAAAGACATAGAGATCGTGATCTCCGACGAACGCGCCGTGCTGCTCGAAACTGGCGGCGGCGTGATTCAGGCGCTGCCCCTGCTCGGCGATGACCCGTTTTTCGTCATCAACACTGATGTCACCTGGGCGACGCCCGGCGATGCGACCTTCCTCAAAATGGCCGAAGCCTACGACCCGAACGAGATGGACGCCCTGCTCCTGCTCGCGGACATGGGCGCCACGCTCGGCTTCAAAGGTCCGGGCGACTTCTTCCTCGGCCATGACGGCCATGTGCAGCGCCGCGGCGACAAGTCCTCCGCGCCTTACGTCTTCGCTGGCGCCCACATCACGCATGCCGGCGTCCTCCGCGACTACGAGGTCAAGCCTTTCTCCGCCAACATCTACTGGAACGCGATGGGCCGCGCCGGACGTCTCTACGGCACAGTGATGTCCCCCTTCTGGATGCACGTCGGCGATCCCGCCGGAAGAGACGAGGCGGAAGCGCGCCTCAATACGATGGGGCCTGGAAGCTGACGCGCAAGCCTGCACTCGGGGGGATATTCGCGGAAGGCTCGCCCAAAGTCTTCTCCCTCCCCGGCTCGTCCTTCTTCCTCGACGAACTCGCGCGTGGCCTGATCGACGCCGCCAACGCTCGCGAACATCCTGAAGCCCTCGCCGAGGCACTCATCTTCACGCCCAACCAGCGCGCCGCCCGCGAACTCGCGCTCGCGCTCTATCGCGCCGTGGGCGGCACGCTGCTCACCCCTGAAATCCGCCCCCTGGGCGATATTGAGGAGGAAGACGGCCTTTCCGCCTTCGGCCCCGACGCGCTCGACCTGCCGCCCGCCCTGTCATCTGCCCGTCGCCGCGGCGCGCTCGCGAAACTGATCCAGGCCTGGCGCCGCGCGCAGGAGGCCGAACCGCTCCCGCCCTCAGCGCTCCTCGCCGCCGCCGACGAACTCGCCGCGCTGATGGATCAGGCGGCCCTCGCGGGCGGCGTTGACTGGGACAAGCTCAAGGATCTTTCCGGCGAACTCGCCCCCAATCTCGCCGAACACTGGCAAGTCTCCGCCGATTTCCTCGACATCGTCATGCACGCCTGGCCCGCCTTCCTGAAAGAGGAAGGCCTCATCGACGCGCAGACCCGCCGCCTCGCCGCCGCCGAAGCCCTCAAGACGCGCTGGCGCAATCAGAACCCCGACCACCCCGTCATCATCGCCGGCTCCACCGGCACGGGCGCCGCAACGCGCATCCTGATGGACGCTGTGCTGAAACTCCCGCGCGGTCTCATCGTCCTTCCCGGCCTCGACCCGGATCTCACGCCCAAGGGCTGGACAGCCGTCGGCGACGCCGCCAGCCATCCACAACACGCTTTCGGCGAAACGCTAAAATGGCTCCGCCTCAAACCCGCCGACGTCCACCCCTGGCCCAACAGCGAAGAGACGCCCCGCGAAACAGCGCGCCGCCGCCTCCTCAACGAAGCCCTCGCCCCCGCCACCGAAACGCGCGACTGGACCGAACGCCTCGCCCACCTCGCGGCGCCCGCAAGCCCCCACGATCTCGTCACGCAAGCCCTCGGCGGCCTCTGCCTCATCGAGGCGGAAGACGAAAGCGAGGAAGCCCTCCTCGCCGCCCTCCTCCTGCGCGAGACCCTGGAAACCACCGACAAGACCGTCGCCCTCGTCACGCCGGAAGCGCAACTCGCCCGCCGTGTCGCCGCCATCCTCGAGCGCTGGAGCCTCGACATCGCGCCGTCCTCTGGCGCGCCGCTCACACGTTGCCAGATCGGCGCATTCCTCCTCATGCTCTGCCGCTGGGTCCGCGACCCTGGCCACCCGGTCCACCTGCTCGCCTTGCTCAAGCACCCGTTCGCCAACATCGGCCGCACACCCGAACAGCTGCACAAGCTCGTCAGCGAGACAGAACGCTACGCGCTGCGCGGGCCCCGCCGCCACACCACGCTCGAAGACCTCGCCGATCGTCTCGAAAATCCCCGCAACGACAACGAGCATGAGGAGCGCCGAAAAAAGCCCCGCCCGCATTGCGCCCAGCTCATCCGCGAGATTGACAGGCTGCACTATCCCGCCCGCGCCGCTTTTCACGACGACCAGATCGACGGCAAGACGGCCGCCGAAGCCATCGCCCGTCTCGCCGAAGCCATCGCGGGCGGCGCGCACATCTGGTCGGGCAAGCCCGGCGCACAGGCCGCCCAGTTCATCACGCAGATGGGCGAACTTTCGACCGCCATGGGCGAAATCGACGCCGCCGACTTTGCCGACTTCGCCGAGACCGTCATGCAGCGCATGATCGCCGCGCCCGACGCAGCGGAACATCCACGCATCGCCATCTGGGGTCCGCTCGAAGCACGCCTGCAACGCCGCGATCGCGTCATCCTCGCCAGCCTCAACGAAGGCGCCTGGCCCAAGCCCGCCGCCGCCGACGCCTTCCTCAACCGCACGCTGCGCAAGAAGCTGGGCCTGCCCGATCCCGACGAACGCATCGGCCTCTCCGCGCACGACTTCGCGCAAATGGCCAATGCGCCTGAAGTCATCCTCCTGCGCGCCAAGCGCGTCGACGACAAGCCCGCTGTCGCCTCGCGTTGGCTCTGGCGCCTGCGCACGCTCGCCGCCGGCGGCCTCGGCGGCCGCGACGCCGCCGAAGCGGCGCTGAAGCCGAAGGAAGGCGCAGATCCGCTCGTCTGGGCCAAGGCCCTGCGCCACATAGCCGATGTGAAGCCGGCCAAAACGCCCATGCCCACGCCGCCCGTCGACAAGCGCCGCCTCGACAAATTCTCGCCCAGCCGCGTCGTCACGCTCATCCGCGATCCTTACGCCGACTACGCCCGCCGCATCCTCAGGCTCGAACCCCTGCGCCGTGTCGGTGAGGACATCGACGCCCGCGAACGCGGCACCGCCGTCCACCTCGCCGTTGAGACATTCGAGGAGAAGGACAATGAGCGCGCAATCGACGAACTCATCACCACCAGCCTCAAAGACGCGGGCGCTCCTCCCGAACTGATCGAACTCGAAAAGCCCCTCTGGCTCCGCGCCGGCCAGGCCTATCTGCGCTGGTCCGCCCAGCGCGCACACCGCCGCATCGACTTCGCCACTGAAAAGAAGGCCGGCATCACCTTCATGTCGTCGCTCGGCCCCGTGACGCTCGAAGCCACCGCGGACCGCGTTGAAAAACTCTCCGACGGCACGCTCGCCATCGTCGACTTCAAGACCGGCCAGCCGAAAACCGCCCCGCAGGTCGAACGCGGCCTTGAGCCCCAGCTCGCGCTCGAAGCCGCCATCGCCGCGCAAACCCCCTTCGGCCATATTGGCCCGGCGCCCACCTCCGAGCTGATCTATTTCCAGATGGCGCTCAGCGCGAAGACGACAAGCGAGAAGAACGGCCAGCCGCTCGAATTCGAGAACGGCGTCACCATGCAGGTCGCCGACGCCGCGCTCGAAGGCCTGAAGCAGCTCATCGAACACTACGCCAATCCGGCCCAGCCCTATTACTCCAAGCCGCGCGTCGAATTCGCCTGGTCCGTCTCCGATTATGACAATCTCGCCCGCCGCGCCGAATGGACCACGGATGAAGGAGGTGATGAATGACGCCTCCTGATCACGAATGGCCCGAATACGCCGCAGCCTCGGAAGGCCAACGCCTCGCCGCGCTGCCCGATCACTCCGCCTGGGTCGAGGCCAATGCCGGCTCAGGCAAGACGAAAGTCCTGATCGACCGCGTCGCGCGCCTCCTGCTGAAACGCGTCGAACCCGACTCCATTCTTTGCGTCACCTACACCAAAGCCGCCGCCAGCGAGATGCAGTCCCGCCTGTTCGAACGCCTCGGCGGCTGGTGCGTCATGGCCGAAGACCAGCTTCGCCAGAAATTGTCCGACCTAGAAAACCGCCCGCTCGAAGACTACGGCCATGACGACATCGGCCGCGCCCGCGAACTCTTCGCGAAGGCGCTCGAGACGCCCGGCGGCCTGCGCATCGAGACAATCCACGCCTTCTCCGGCCGCGTCCTGCGCCGCTTCCCGCTTGAGGCCGGCATTGCCCCCGGCTTCTCCGAACTCGACGACGATGACGCCGCCGACATCTGGGACGCATCCTTCCGGGCCATGGGCCGCCGTGTCGTGCGCGGCGACGCCGCTCTCGTCGAAGCCGCCCGCTACGCCGCCGAGGCCGGCGGCGGCAAGGGCTTCGAAGCCGTGCGCTCCCTCCTCCCGCGTCGCGCCGCCATCCAGCGCTATATCACCGAGGCTGGCGGGATGGACGACGCCGTCGAACGCCTCGCCCGCGAGATCGGCGCCCCAGCTCTTAGCGCAGCCGAACTACTCGAGAAAGCGATGGGCGAAGACCTCCCGCGCAAGGCGCTGAAAGACCTCCTCGGCGCGCTCCCGACCGCAAAAAAATCCGACGTCGAACTCGCATCTACACTTGCGACTGTCCTCGCCGCTGCCCCCGCCGCAGAGCGCTTCGCCGCCTACGCCGCCCTCGCCTTCACCAAGTCAGGCGACGAGCGCAAGTCCAATCCCTACACGGCCGAAGCCCTCAAGGCCGCGCCCGCCGTCGCCCTCTTCTTCCAGATCAAGGAGATCCCGCAAGGCAGCGAGATCCACCGCATCTACGCCATCGCCGAAGCCCTCAACGCTGCGCGCCTGTTCGAACGCTCCGCCGCGCTCCTCCGCCTCGCCGACGTCCTGTTCAACGAATTCGACACCCGCAAGCGCGCCCGGGCCGGCCTCGATTTCGACGACCTGATCGAAACCACCAGCCGCCTGCTCACCCGCCGCCACGCCGCCGAATGGGTGCTGTGGAAGCTCGACGGCGGCATCTCCCATATCCTGCTCGACGAAGCGCAGGATACGAGCCCCGCCCAGTGGAAAATCCTCAAGGCGCTCACCGACGATATCTTCTCCGGCCACGGTGCCGTGCGCGAGGAACGCCGCACGCTGTTCGTCGTCGGCGACCAGAAGCAGTCGATCTACTCTTTCCAGGGCGCCGACCCGGAACACTTTATCTTCGAGAAGCAGACATTCGAAACCAATGCTCGCACCGCGAAGCTCGACTACGAACTCCCAGACCTCGCCATGTCCTTCCGCTCCGCGTCGGAAGTCCTCAGCTATGTTGACGCGGTCTTCGATACCGACGTCTTCGCCCCCGACGCTCCCTTCACCCTCCTGCCGCCTGCAGCCGCAGACCTGCTCCGCCACACGCCCTTCCGCCGAAACGAGGCAGGCTCGGTCGAACTCTGGCCATTGGAACTAAAGCCCGTCGTCGAGCCCGCCGAACCGTGGACTGCTCCCAAGGGCCAGGAATCCGCCGCCAGCCCGAAAGCCAAACTCGCCGCCCGGATCGCAAAGTTCATCCGCCGCGAAATCGACAGCGGCGCCGCCGTCTGGGAAAAGAACCAGCAACGTCCCGCCAGGCCGGGCGACTTCCTCATCCTCGTGCGCGGCCGCACCGGCGGCCTGTTCGACGGCATCCTTCAAGCCCTCAAGCGCGAGAACATCCCCGTCGCCGGCGCCGACCGCATCCAGCTGCTCGATTCGCTCGCCGTGCAGGATTTGCTCAATCTCATCCGCTTCGCGCTCTGCCCGGAAGACGATCTCGCCATCGCCGAAGTCCTCAAGGGTCCATTTGGCGGCCTCAATGACGATGAACTCTTCGCCATCGCCAATCCGCGCACCGGCCGCCTCTGGCCGGCCGTGCAGGCCGCCAACATCCCCGTTGCGGCCTTCCTGGAAAACGTCCTCGAACGCCGTCACCAGCCGCCCTTCGAATTCCTTACCCACGCCCTCGAACGCGGCCATGGCCTGCCGCGCCCCGGCTGGGAGCTGATCCTCTCCCGCTTCGGCGGCCCCGCGCGCGAACCCGTCACCGCCCTTATCGACCGCGCCGCCGCCTTCGACGCGGGCGAAGCCCCTAGCCTCCAGATGTTCCTCGACGCCGTCGAACGCCGCGGCGGCGAAGTGAAGCGCGAACTCTCCGGCCCCCAGGACGAAGTTCGCGTCATGACCGTCCACGGCGCCAAGGGCCTCGAAGCCCCGATCGTCATCCTGCCGGATACCTGCTCGGCCCATCGCGGCGAACGCGACGGCGTCTTCATGACCGAAGCCGGCGCGCCCATCTGGGCCGGCCCCAAGACCAATGACATCGAACTCAGCGCCAGGCTTCGCGCCATCGCCGAAGCCCGTGCGCTACGCGAACACCGCCGCCTGCTCTACGTCGCTCTCACCCGCGCGCAGGATCGCCTCATCATCTGCGGCGCCTTCTCCGGCCACCCAAAGGGCGCCGGGCATGCCGACACCTCCTGGTACACGCTCGCGCTAGGAGCGATGACCCGCCTCGCCCAAACCGGTCGCGTTGCCGAGATAGATGACGCAGACCGCACCATTCACCGCTTTGGCGCCGCGCCCGAACTCCTGATCCCCGCCATCGTCACTGCGAAGCACGTAACGCCGCTGCCCGCCTGGCTCACCCGCCCGATCACGCTGGAATTCAAGGGCCGCATCCTCTCGCCCTCGCGCCTCACCGCCGCCAGCGAACCACCCGTCATCTCCCCCTTCGGCGCCGGCCGCTCCGAGCGCCTGCGCCGCGGCAGCCTCATCCACCTCCTCTTCGAAGTCCTGCCCGAACTCCCCCGCGCCTCCCGCCGCAAGACCGCCGAGGCTTTCCTCAAGAAGCAGCCCGACCTTTCCCCCGCCCAGCGCAAGGAAATGCTCGAAGCCGCAATGGGTGTGCTGGAGGACAAGGAGTTCGCGACCGTCTTCGCCCCCGGCGGGCGCTCGGAAGCCCCCGTCATCGGCAGGATTGGCGACAACACCATCAGTGGCCGCGTCGACCGCCTCGTGATCACGACAACCGAAATCCTGATCGTCGACTACAAGACCGACCGCCCCTCTCCCCCCACGGTTGAGGGCGTGGGCGAGGCCTATATCGCCCAGATGGCCGCCTACCGCGCCGTTCTGGCGCAACGCTGGCCAAACCGTACCATTCGGTGCCTGCTGGTCTGGACAGATGGGCCCAGACTCATGGAAATACCCCCCTCCGCCCTCGATCGAGCGCTCAGGGCCATTCAGCCGTGAACCGTCCGTTTAGCGGCGCTCTGTTGATGTGGGACCGGGCCTCCCCACCTAAGGGGCCACAGTTTCAAAAGGGAATCTCCCCATGCCCGTAGCGATCATCTCCGACGACAGCTTCGACAGCGAAGTCCTCGCCGCCAACAAGCCCGTCATCGTTGATTTCTGGGCCGAGTGGTGCGGACCCTGCAAACAGGTCTCGGCCCATTTCGAAGCCCTCGCCGACGAACTCGGCGACAAGGTGAAAGTCGTGAAGCTCAACATCGACGACAACCCGCTCACCTCTGGCCGGTTTGGCGTGCGCGGCCTGCCCACCTTCATGATCTTTCAGGACGGCAAGGTCACCGCCACGCACCTTGGAGCGATGAGCAAATCGCGCATGGTCGAGTGGCTCAAGGAATCGACGCCCTCCGTGGCGTAAGAGGAACAAAGGAACGCATATGGCCCTCGCAGAAATCACCGACGACAATTTCGAAGCCGAAGTCATACAGGCGACGGGTCCCGTCGTGGTCGATCTGTGGGCCGAATGGTGCGGCTCGTGCAAGCAGATGATGCCCGCCTTCGAACAGCTCGCCGGCGAACTCGACGGCAAGGCGAAGCTGGTGAAGTTCAACGCCGACGAGAACCCGATGACGCCCGGCCGCTTCGGCGTCCGCGGCCTACCCACCCTGCTGATCTTCGAGAACGGCAAACTCCTGTCGATGAAGACCGGCGCGATGACCAAGACGAAACTCGCCGAGTGGATCAAGGAAACCGCCCCGTCTGTCGCTTGATCGCCGTGACATCTTTCAAAACAAAGGCCCGCTGGAAACAGCGGGCCTTTTGCTTGCAGACCGGAAAACGATGAAACCGCGCGAAATCATCGCCACAGCGAAAGCCCCCGGCGGCGTCGAGCTTCGCCTTGTCCGGCACGACAACGACCACATCATCATGATCGACAGCAACGAGCTGATGAGCAGCCGCCTCGGCGGCTCTGAAGAAGCGCTCGCGACCCTGTCATGCGACCGCCTGCGCGAGCGTACGAAACCCCACCTTCTCATCGGCGGCTATGGCATGGGCTTCACCCTGCGCGCCGCCCTCGCGCGCCTCGGCCCTCAAGCCAAAATCACGGTCGCCGAACTCGTCCCCGAAATCATCGACTGGGCGCGCGGTCCTATGTCAGCGCTCACCGCCGGCTGCCTCGACGATCCGCGCGTCCGCCTCATAACAGGCGACGTCACCGCCGACATCGCCGCCTCAGCCAAAAGCTACGACGCCATTCTTCTCGACGTCGACAACGGCCCATCCGGCCTCACCAGCGCCGCGAACGATGGCCTCTATTCAATGAAAGGCCTCGCCCGCGCGAAGACCGCCCTCAAACCCGGCGGCGTTCTCGCCATCTGGTCCGCCGCCCCTGACGACGCCTTCACCCGCCGCCTCGACAAGGCCGGCTTCAAGGCCGAAGCCGTCACCGTCCGCGCCCGCAGCAACGGCAAAGGCCCCCGACACACCATCTGGTTCGCAACCGCGCGCTAACCTCGCCGCGCCGCCTCGATCTTGGCGACGTCTATCTTCCCCATGTCCATCATCGCCACGAATGCGCGCCTGGCTTCCTCGCCGCCGGCGGCCATCGCCTCAGTCAGCACGCGCGGCGTGATCTGCCAGTTGAGACCCCACTTGTCCTTGCACCAGCCGCACGCGCTTTCCTGCCCGCCATTACCAACAATGGCGTTCCAGTAGCGATCGGTCTCCGCCTGGTCCTCCGTGGCGATCTGGAAGGAGAAGGCTTCGCTCTGCTTGAACACCGGCCCGCCATTGAGCCCGATGCAGGGTATCCCGCACACCGTGAAGCCGACCGTCAGCACATCGCCCTTCTTGCCCGAGGGATAATCCTCGGGCGCACGATGCACAGCGCCCACTGAACTGTCGGGAAACACCTCGGCATAAAAGCGCGCCGCCGCCTCGGCGTCCTTGTCATACCAAATGCAGATTGTGTTCTTGTTCATGGCTGCTTCCTTCCTGATCTCAAAATCGGAAAACCATCGGCATGATCGACGATTCCTCGAACCGTCGCCTGCCGCAACCTTCATTCCGCCGACCGGCCCTCGAACACCGCCAACTGCGCCGCGAATGCGCGCTTGTAGGCCGGCCGCGCCTCGGCGCGCGCGAGATAGGCCGCAAGGTTTGGAAACGCGTCCAGCACGCCTGACCCCCTCGCCCGCAGCAATACATTCGCCATCATCAGGTCGCCGACGCTGAATGGCCCGTCCAGCCAGTCCGCATCGCCAAGATAGGTCGATAGGTCGCCAAGCCGCTTGCGCAGGGTCTTGTCGATCATCTGCAGGCGCTGCTCGCACCAGGGCTGGTCGCGTTCAAGCATCATCGCCATCGACCGCTCGACGATCGGTGGCTCCACCGTGTTCACCGCTGCGAACATCCACATGATCGCGCGCGCCCGCGCATTCGTATCGGCCGGCAGCAGCCCTGCATGGCTCTCGGCAATGTGCAGCACGATCGCCCCCGTCTCGAACAGTGTGAGATCGCCTTCCTCATAGGTTGGAATCTGCCCGAACGGTTGAAGCTTCAGATGCGCAGGCTCCCGCATCGCCGCGAATGAAAGCAGCCGCACGTCGTAAGCCTGCCCCACCTCCTCCAGCGCCCAGCGCACGCGCATGTCCCGCGCCAGCCCCCTGCCGCGATCAGGCGAGCTTTCAAAGGCCGTAAGGGTGGGCGTCATTGGCGGGCTCCGACTTGCATCACGACGTAAAGACGAATGACGGGGCGGGGAACCGACATCGTCCTGCAAATTTCCTGGCACGGTACTGGACAAGCCTGAAGCGCTAGACAGCCTCTTTCCAGGCGTTGCGGATCGCTCCCTCCAGCCGCCCCTTGTCGGTATATTGCCCGATCAGCGCGTATGGCTGGCCCAACCGAAACCACACGCGCCTCAACCCCGCCGAGATCGAGCCGGCACTCCTTGTCGAAGCTGATGTCGGCAGGCGGGAAGCTGGCAAGACGCTGGCGCCGCCGCGATCAGCGTTCGCGGATCGGTTCCGTCAAACGGCGCGGCGCTGATGACCGCATCATGGCCCTCAAGAAGGGGCCGCAAGGCCTTTCGCATCGAAGACTTTGCCGGATCTGGCCTTAACGCGGCCGTTGCAAACCCTCAACGCCAATAGCTCTCCAGCGCGACGCGCCGTCTCACAACGACACATCGGGCGTTGGGGGTGCGACAATCATAAGTGGAACTGTCGCGCATCGAGCGAGTTACCCAACATATCCCAGAAAAACCTGGCGACTTTTGTTCCCTGAAGGGGAGACTCGATGCGCATTTCCGTCGCCATTGCCGGAGGTCTGTTTGTTGGCCTGCTGGCCGCAGCGCCTGCCGCGTTCGCCGATGACAAGGCTCGCGACAATATCGTGCGCGCCGAAGCACAGATTAAGGCGCTCAATGCTGCTGACGCCGGCGCCGCATCAGCCAACGAATATCAGACCGCCCAGACGCGCCTGAATGAAGCGCGCACGGCCGAAGACAAGAACAGGGATGAAGAATCCTTCTGGCGCTCCGAGGAAGCCTTGCTTCAGGCGAATATCGTTCAGGAAAAGATCAAACTGCGCGGGCTTGAGCGCACCGTCTCGGAAATCGAGACCGGAATCGCCACGCTTCGCCGCGAACTGAACTCCTAGAAAGTCATCACCATGAAAAACGTTCTGAAAACGACGGCCGCACTAGCCGCGCTGTCGCTCGCCCTCGGCGGCTGCATGTCGACGCCGAACCCCAGCCCAAGACTGCTTGCCGCTGAAACTACGCTGCAACAGGCCAAGGCCGACCCGGCAACGTATGAGTCCGGACGCGCCTCGCTTGAAAAAGCCGAAATCGCCCTGCGCGACGCCCGCGAATCCTACATGGACGGCAAGGAAGACCGCTACGTCCATTCCGTGCGCATGGGCGAAAGCTATGTGGCGCTGGCAACGGCGCAGGGGGACCAGCTCGAAGCCAACCGCAAGATCACGACGCTCAACAGCGACCGCGCCGATATCGTCACCCAGGCCCGCACACGTCAGGTCAATGTCGCGGAAGCCGCAACTGTCGCAGCCAACGCCGCGACAGCCACCGCAGAAGCACGCGCCACTCAATCGCAGATCCTCGCAGCAGACGCCGTCGCTGACACGGCAATCGCCCAAGCCGCGCGTCTTGCTGCTGAAACACGCGCCGCCTCGCTGACCAAGGAACTTGCCAGCTACGAACAGACGAAGTCGGACCTTGGAACGACACTCATCCTGCGCGATCTTCAATTCCAAAGCGCATCAGCGACGCTTGGAAGCGGCGCGCAGGGACGTCTCGCGCCGCTTGCCGCCTTCCTCGCCAAACAACCTGACACAAAGATCCAGATTTCGGGTCACACGGACGCCGAAGGCTCGGATGCCTTCAACATGGATCTTTCGGCCCGGCGAGCCCAGTCGGTTGGCGCCTACCTGATTTCAACGGGCGTGAACGCCGGCAGGATCTCGTCAGTCGGCATGGGCGAATCCGCCCCTACCGCCGCGAACGACACGGCAGCCGGCCGTGCGATCAATCGCCGGGTTGAAGTGACCATTCTGAACTAACGGCCGCACAAGCGCGCCGCGGCAGGATAGAAAATCCTGTCGCAGCGCCAGTGTCCCATTGATCTTCGCGATGCTGGCCTGTGTTCCAGCACACAAACCTGGAGCGCCGAGATGAGCACTGAAACCCTGTTGATCTGGCTGATTGTCGGCATTGTCGCCGGTCTGCTCGCCGGCGTGATCGTCAAGGGCTACGGCTTCGGACTTATCGGAAATCTCGTGGTGGGCATCGTCGGCGCGTTCCTCGCTGGCTTCCTGCTGCCAGCGCTTGGCATCAGCTTCAGCATCGTCAATCCGCTTGTCACCTCTATCGCCTACGCAACCATAGGCGCTGTGGTGCTCCTGCTCCTGATCGGGCTGGTGCGCCGCGCAAGCTGACAAGCGGGATCGTTCGACCTTTTAAAGACGCCAGCCTACTCGGTATCCGCAACACCAGCGAAAATTGCCTTCCGCGCTCCATTCTTGCGTCCCTCGCGCTCGAATGCGCGCGCGCCCGAAAGCAGGTTGAACATGCTGTAATTGCCTTCGAGGCAGGCGTATTCGTACAGCTTGTCGTTCGTGACATTCAGCGGCATCTCCCCCTTCCACGTCTGCGAGTAGAGGGTCGGATCCTCGACCGTGTATTGATACAGAACCTGATGCTCGTTCGCGCGCGTGAAGCGCTCGGTCACCTTGCCCTTCAGTGAGATCAAGCTGCCCTGACGCGGCTCGACGTTGACCGTCTCCACCACCAACGTATTGCCCTCGAAATGGCCGACCGAATCGCCGCTCCATTGCGGTATCGCCGCGGGCCCATGCTGGCCGTTGATCTTGATGACCCGCACTTCATGGACCATCTCGCCAAGGATCATCACATGATCCGGCGTCTGAACGATCTGAAGCGTGTTGTTGTACATCCCGTTCCGCAGCACCGGGCCAGCGCTGCCGAAGTGAACGCAACGCTCGGTGTTGCCGCGATCCTCAGGGTTGTCGCTGGCCCGGTCCGCATACTGCTCTTCATCATCCCCAATGTTGTTCGGCCGGCTCGTCTGAGCCTTAAGGTAGGGAATCTGGCCGTTGGCGGGCTCGACGATCCATGACGAACGGTATTGCCCGTTGATCTTGCCGAGGTCGGCGCCCGGATCCATCCAATAGCGATTATAGGCGCGGTCCGGATTAGCGTCCGTCAGCAGCGCCAGCTTCTCCTTGCCCGTTGTAACGGCCTGTTGATCCTCCGCTTCCTCCTTGGCAACGCGCGTGTAAATGTTGCGGTTGAACAGCTTGGCTGCTTCCTCGTTGCTGACGATCAGGCCAGACGCCCCTGCCGGACGGGTCATGCTCGTCAGTGAGGCGGTGCTGAACATGCCGCCAATGTCCGGGGCGCCCCAGCTCGTCTTGGGCGGATTGTATTTCGGCTCAGTCTGCGCCTGCGCCATCGGCGCTGCTGCAAGGATGCATATGGCTGAGGCCAGGATCGCCGAATACTTCATCGCGCTTCTCCTACAGTTGCGGTCGCTGCTCGGGACAATCGAAAACACGCCAAAAGAACTCGCGCTGAACTGTTCCTCTTGCACTTGTCCGACACGCTCGCATGGAGCCGCTGTCGTCTCGCCGCAACGGGAAAGCCCAAAGCGCTTGTGAGCTTGCTCACACACAAAGTCGAACACGTCTGATACGCTGAAGCAATGTAGCGACGCTCCGCAAAATTGCGGAGACCGTTTGCAAATTTGCCATGAATGCTAATCGGTCGCCTGGGCGCCGATTTCAATTATAATGCTAAGAGAATTCTTGACGCATCTGGTCGCTCGCGCGCGACATATGCACTGGGCCAACACCCGCCAGCATCGCCCGCTTGCAATGTCAGAGTTGGCTAGTGCGCCACGCGTCCATCAAGCGGCTTCTGGAACACGGCGATGTAATGCGCCGTGCGCCCTCTCACCCCGGGCCAGGTGACGTTGAATCTCTGGTCGTCCAACGCGCTTTCGAAAAGGATCAGCTCGGTCATGTCGAACCCCGCCGCCATGAACTGTTTGGCGGTGTATTCATGGCTGACGCGATGAAGAAAGACTTGTCTTTGGATTGGCACTGCCGGGTCGATATTATGGTCCTCCACCATGACATAGCCGCCGGGTTTCACCATGTCGAAGATATGCTGGCGAACGCGTTCGACATCGCCGCCTTCAAGAAGGATCTCATGAAAGATCCGGCCCAGTATGACGACGTCATACGTGCCGGTCGGCGCCTTAACCTCGTTCCACGATGTCATCATCCAGCCGACATTCGGCCGCTTGATCCATTTGCGCTGGATGGTTTCGGACATTCGCCGTGATTGAGCGACCCAGCTCGGCGTGTTGTGAATGTCGACATGGCCCTCCGAGCCGACGAGTGTCGAAAACAGCAGGGCGAGATAGGCGTTGCCGGAGCCGATATCGAGCACCCGGTCTCCCGCTTTTGCGCGCGACGCCTTGAGAATGATCGCAGCATCGCGCCGTTGGTCTTTCAGCAAGGCCTCCGTCGAGCGCGACAGGTCGCCGATGGCCACCCGAACCGCCCGGTCCGACATCGCTTCTCGACGAAGCGCGGCGACGTCTGTCCTGGGCGCAGGCATGGTCTGCGCCGCAACAGCAGGCGCAAAGGTCATCAGGAGACAGAGAGCCAGCACGCGCATGTTCATCGTCCAACACCCCTCTGAGCGACTGACCGTCAATCATTCAGAGACCGGCAACGCTACCGGTGCATCGCAACCCGTCAAGCGGCGGCGTTTCGGGGATCTGCAGCGACCTGGTCAAATTGAAAGGGCGCCCTGAAACAGGACGCCCTTTGCAACCTATAGCCGACGCAAACGCCGCCAGTGTTATTCGTTCACGTCCGCAACCCCTGCAAAGATCGCCTTGCGCTTGCCATTTTCCTTGCCTTCACGCTCGAAGGCGCGGGCGCCCGAAAGTGTGTTGAACATGCTGTAATTGCCTTCATGGCAGGCGTATTCGTAGGGCGGCTCCGCCGACACATTGAGCGGCATCTCAGCCCTCCACACCTGCGAGTAGCGGGTGGGATCTTCAATCGAGAATTCATAGAGGATCTGGCCGTCATTGGCCCGCGTGAAGCGCTCGGTGACTTTGCCGTTGGCGGAGATCATGCCGCCCTGACGAGGCTCGACATTGGTGGTTTCGACAACCAGCGTGTTGCCCTCATACCGGCCGATCGAATCGCCACCCCATTTAGGAACGACGCCGTGCGTCGTGCCGATCTGGATGATCCGCGCCTCGTGAATCTGCTCCGTCAGGATCATCACATGGCTCGGGCTCTGAACGATCTGGATGATGTTGTTGTACATCTGGTTCTGCAGCGGCGGTCCGCCCGAGCCGTGATAAACACAGCGCTCTCCGTTGCCGCGCTCCTCCGGATTGTTGCTCGGCAGGTCGGCATACTCTTCATCCACGGAAGCGAGCGCGGAAATTCCTTCCTTCGGTTTCTTGAGGTACGGGATCTGGCCGTCGGCGGGCTCGACGATCCACGAGGAACGATATTTGCCATTGATCTTTCCAAGGTCGGCGCCCGGATCCATCCAATAGCGATTATAGGCGCGATCCGGATTGGCGTCCGTCA
>Ga0138256_10002901_pt1 | contig 18306 bp, 14 predicted proteins | sample KNB2016incub_MG_FD_105486 | JGI IMG/M metagenome (GOLD analysis project Ga0138256, IMG submission 105486) | Active sludge microbial communities from wastewater in Klosterneuburg, Austria - KNB2014incub_MG | ecosystem: Engineered > WWTP > Activated sludge > Unclassified | place: Austria... | reverse complement strand
TAAGGTTTTGCCATGAAATGTGCACGATTAGCAGGGCACTACTATTTCACATTACTTTCATTCCTGACATAATAAGGATGCCACGACATTTGCTGCCATGGACAATAAGTGATATCTTCCTATCATCATGGCCATTGCGTTGCGCATTGTATCGATCATATGTCTGGTTTGCCTTTTTGCAGGTACAACTTACAAATTGAATGGTCAGGTCGGTGTAGACACGCTTCTGGTACGCCGATGGGTTGATACGGCATGGAAGGTCCGCTTTGAGGAACCAATGCATGCATTCGTATTAGCCAAAAGGATACTGTCCGAAAGTCAGCCTTCTTATTATTTTGGGATCGTCAATGGACTCCAACTTCAGGGTGAAGCCTATTTTGGCATTGGCAAATTGGATAGCGCTGTGATTTGGTATGCGCAAGCTCTCCAACTAGCTGTTGAAAGAAAGGATCAGGTTGAAATCGCAAATGGATATACCAGTCTCGCATCTATATATCTTAACCAGGGAAAAAGAGATTCTTCCCTGCATTATTACCAATCAGCCATTTCGATTTTTTCGGAGATGGGTGATTCGTCTTCTCTCAGCGATGCGCTATTACGATATGGTAATGTGCACAATGATATGGGCCATCATGAATTGGCCATCGAGGCATACCTGAATTCTATCCGAATTTGCGAAGCACTGCACAGAGATGATTATATCGCGTATAATTACGGTGCGATTGGTGTAGTGCATGATAAGCAGCGCAATTTTGCCAAAGCGGAGGAGTATTTTTTGAAAGCCTTGAAAATATTTGTTGCGCTTGACGATGGTTTTGGTCAAATGGGTATTTATAATAATCTGGGTATTCTTTATAAAAATCAGAAGGATTATCAGAAATCATTAGATGCGTATATTCAATCTCTATTTTTTGCCGACTCCACGCATTTTGGACGGGGACAACTTTCAGCACATACCAATCTGGGAATCCTCTACACAGAAATGCGTCATTTTGAAAATGCCATTCATCATACTACTATTGCTGTGAACCTAGCCAGTGAGTTTGAAGCCAAAGAACCTTTGGCAGATAATCTGAATTGGATGGCCAGGGCCCAGATGGGATTACATGATTATACGAATGCATTATTAAATGCGCAGCAGGCGCTCAAGTTAGGTGAGGAGGTACAATCCCTGGAAAGACAACGGGATGCCAATCTCACCTTGTCAGAAATATTTGCCGGTCAGCAAATTTTTGATCAGAGCCTCCTTTATTACAAAACGTATGGTCTCATAAAGGACAGCCTTTATACGATTGAGAAATCGAAACAAATGTCGGAGTTGCTGACATTGTATGAAACCGAGAAGAAGGATAAGGAAATAGAACTGCTTGCTAAAAATGCAGAGATTGATACTATTCGGAAAACGCGATTATGGGTTGCCCTTGCACTGAGTTTTATTGTAGGTGGATTATTGATTTATAACCAATGGATACGACGCACCAGAGACCGGAAAATTCTTTCCCAGAAAAATGAACTGGAAGTGCATCGCCGCCAGACAGCAGAGCTCGAAACGCAGAAGGTTACGCGCGAACTTGATTTTAAAAAGCAGGAATTAGCTGCCAAGGCACTTCAGCTGGCCAGGAAAAATGAGTTTCTGCAATCTGTCCATGAGCAGGTTGATAGTATGCGGACGAACACAGAAGTATCTGTCGCTGAATCCGCCAGGCGAATCAACAAGCAGATTATGAGAGATATTGAATCAGAAGAGGACTGGGAACAATTCCTCGCCAGTTTTCGTGAGGTGCATCGCGATTTTTTAGAGCAACTACAGCATGCCTATCCTGACATTTCGAAAAGCGAAGTTCGCCTTGCCTGCCTGATGAAGATGAATTTGTCCGGCAAGGAACTGGCCGCCCTACTCAATATCAGTCCGGATGGAATCAAAAAAGCCCGTTATCGACTCAGAAAAAAAATGAACCTTGATTCCGAAGTTGACATCCAGGAATTCCTGCTTGCTTTCCCGAACTGATTGGTAAATATCAGTAGATCAAGTTTTTAAAGCTGATTTTTCATTTTTCATTTTTCTCTTTTCATTTTTCACTCTTCGCTTTTCACTCTTCACTTAATTTCGACCTGTCTACCCTTTGTCTACCCTTGTTTTTAGGAATTAAGGATCCGTTGCGGACATATTTGCCGGTGAAATCACCGGCATATCCGGAATCCTTAATGCTTAAAATCTAACTGTATGAAAAAATTGATGATTGTTTGTTTTCTGGGCCTGGCCTCGGCCGCTTGCAATAAAGACGAAGGGAATGGTACTTACTCAAATTATGATGATGTCGTGGATGCCGGAGGAGGCACTGACGAACCACCTGTTCCAACAACGGAAATATTGAATTCTTCCCTTGCTGATGAAGAACAGGATGGAGAACCCTGGCGCTGTACCACAACAACGCTTAAAGTCGGATATTCCACCGGAGGTCAGGGTGGATTTCCACAGTTTAATCCAAACGCCTCTGTCATCTATCCGGGCTCTCTTCTTCAGGGTAAATCACTCAACAAGGCTACTCCAGATGTAATTGCTGTAGAACGTGCCGGCGGAACTATTTCGATTGATATTCTGGATGGCAGTCCGCGATCTTCTTTTGACGTGACAAAGGTTACTAAAAGTTCAATAGGTGATGCGTCTAATGCAATCATTGCTGCATCTACGGGCACTATTCCGGCCAATATGGAATTCAGCTATGAAAAAGTTCAAAGTAAACAGCAAATGGCTGCCGCACTCAAGGTGGATTATCATAATGCATTTGCAGAAATTGAGGGCAAACTTAAATTCAGCAGTGATAAAGAATACAACAGGACTGTGGTCAATCTGGTCCAGAGTTATTATACGATGAGTTATGATATCCCCACTTCATTGGACAAGGTATTTGCTTCCAGTGTGACGCCACAGGATCTGGCCAAATATGTTGGGCCGGGTAATCCGGCTACCTATATTTCTGATGTGACCTATGGAAGGATATACATGCTCCTGATTGAAACCACGGCTTCAGAATCAGAAATGGATGCTGCTGTGAATGCCTCTTTCAGCGGTGTTGTAGCTGGTGGTGGTGTGGATGCCAAGGTCAGCAAACTTTCGACATTGAGTAATCTTAAAGTTAAATTATTTGCCTTCGGAGGTGAAGCCACTTCAACATTGCTTACTATTGGTAATGCCGGAGATCTTCAAGCGCTTACAGCATTGCTTGCGGAGGGAACTGACATCAGGACTGGTAAGCCTATATCATACGTGGTACGTTCTGTCTACAACAACCAGATCGTAAAAGTCGGATTGAATACAGAATATGATGTAACGAATTGCGAACCCCTCAATCCCAATGGAGCTCCTCCACCTTATACAGCAAGTTGGGCCGGTTTGCTACTGACCTTTGGACCCATCGGGTCTATTACTACACTTGATGGTCATGATAAGTTTATGTTGGTCAACAAGGAAGGCACCCATTACCTGATATCTGAAGATGGCAAATTTGAAGGGCCATTTCATATAGACGACCTGGGGATTGAGCCATGTCCTTTAGGTGACATTGGGGCATCTGCTTACATCGAAGGGTCGAGTACAGACAATGTCATCCAGTTTTTTGATACCAGGGGCGTTAATCAGACATACTATTTTGCAGACTCCCGCACCTGGGGTCAGGTAACAAGTGTTGCTGAATGGGGAGAAGGATTATTCCCATTCAATCTCAATGGGATCAGTGCTGCGATGAATTATGGTGTTGAAGAAGATCCTTTTTTACCAGGATATTACACCAATATCCGTGCGTTTTTTGAAGCAAACTCACTGCGTTATTGTCTATTTCATAACCAGTCAAGTTCCGGTTTTGAATTCCCGAAACATATGAACGGTTTTGTGCTTAATCACCCTTTTCCATTTCAAGGAGTTGCAGCAGCCACAGGCTTTACCTTAGGACAACAACGATTCAGGTTATTGTTTAATGAGGACGGAGACAGGTATGTGATTGCGGTAGAAGCTTTTGAAGATTACTATATCGGGCCGTTCAGATTGTAAAGGTAAAAGCAACGAGATAAGGAAATAGCCAGGCAATGCAATTTTATCATACTGTTAGTTAGGGGGGTGTGATTACTACTCCCCTACATTGTTTATATTTTCTACACCTGCAATCCGTTTAAGCATATTTCTGAAAATAAAATAATGAAACGGCAGCATTGCATACCAATAATTTCTTCCTAAAATTCCTTGAGGCCTGAACGTAGCGATTTGTTTGAGGACACAACGGTTCTTGCTTTTGACAATAGAAAATTCAAGCCAGGCTTCACCGGGTAGTTTCATTTCTGCAAATAGCAGGAGACGGTGATTTTTGCGATCAGCTAACAGAACTCTCCAGAAATCAAGTGCTTCACCCGCTTGAATATCAGTATCACTTTTACGTCCGCGTTCCATACCAACTCCGCCCACCATTTTGTCCAGTAATCCACGGATACGCCACAACATGTCAGCATAGTACCACCCTTGCTTACCGCCAATCCCAAAAATGCGATCAGTAACTTCATCCACTTTGTCAGGATCAATCTCTATCCAACGGCGATCGGTATAACAACCATTGACAGGTACTTCTATATATTGATTGACATCAAGATGGGTCAGACTACTCGAAGCGGCATCCGTCCAGCTGGAAACCACCATGTTTTGTTCTATTCGTTCAAAGGCCATTTTAATGGCGTCGCGATAGGAAATCAATTCCTGCGGAATAATTTCCTTTATACTATCCTCATTGCACACCACATCATTTTTCATGCTTTCTACCAATTGCCTTGCAATCGTAAAATTGGCTGAAGTCGTCAGGTACAACCAATAGGCCGATAGTCCGGGAAAAACAACAGGCAACGGAAAGATGTACCTTTTATATCCCCGTACTTCGGAAAATTGCAATAGCATCTGTTTGTAGGATAAAACATCCGGGCCACCTATTTCAAATGTTTTGAAATAGGTTAGTTCATTGCGCAGGCACCCAAAGAGGTAGTTGATGACATTGCGAATGGCAATGGGCTGGCATTTTGAATTGAGCCAACGTGGAACAATCATCACCGGCAGTTTTTCAGTCAGATCGCGGATGATCTCAAACGAGACACTACCTGAACCTACGATAATCCCAGCTTCAAAAATGGTGTATGGAATACCTGAATTGACGATGACATCCTTGACCACCTTACGGGCCATCAAATGGCTTGACAATTTTACCTGGTTACTGATGCCTCCCAGGTAAATGATTTGCCTGACCTGGCAAAGGGAGGCGACAAGAATAAAGCATCCTGCAGATCGTAATTCATATTCTTTCAGTGTAGTGCTCGTATCACCCAGGGAGTGAATAAGATAATAGGCAACATCAAAAATCTTTTTATTAAAATGCTGAAGAGCATTTTCAGGCTGCAGGAAGTCAAATTCAATGACTTCCACCTGTTTAAGCAAGTCCTCGGATGGTTGGAATCGATTGATATCCCTTACTACACAGGTGACATCATGCCCTGCTTCTACCAATACCGGTAAAAGTCGCATGCCTATATATCCATTCGCACCGGTGAGTAGTATCCGCATAGTTGCCTTAAGGTAGATCTAATTAACTATATCCTGTCAATTCACTTTATGTATGTTCCTCTTTAGATGTAACCCTGCCGATCATACAACTGACATAGGAAGTTGCGGTGGCAAGGGCGGTTCCTTTTCCTGTTTCGGGATAACCCATGCTTCGCAGTTTTTCTATCATTTTGTCCCGTGACACATTTTCATCAGCGTCGGCCTTTATGATGCCATGTTCTATATCCACTTCCACCGCATGGACTCCGGAAATTTTAGTTAGTCCATGTTTTATGGAAGTAGCGCAACCATTGCATTTTATATTTTCGACTTTTAGTTCGTATACCATAGTATTGTGTTAAGGATTTAAAATCAATTTAAGTTTCTTTGAGACAGAGAAACCGGGAATTCATGTCGAATTCCCGGTTGTCTGTCATTCATTCTCATTTTAACTATTGGTTTTTCCATTTGCATGAAATTACCTGGTTCCCTACTAGTGGTTTACCACCATTTTGATAAAGCATTGTTTGTTTTCACTGGCCAATTGCAACATGTACATTCCATCAGGGACTGAAATTTCCATCTTTGATTGATGAAATCCTGCGCTTAACTGTTGGTCAGACAAATGCTCAACGGCTCGTCCATGCATATCATACAGTGTGCAATTAAACAAACTGCCTTCATCTAATGTAAATTCGATGTATAGATAATTGCTGACCGGGTTCGGATATACTTTTACACCTTCCCAAACTGCAAGTTCCTTCACATCAGTTACAATCGAAACTTCAATATCTGGTTGCCCCGGGGCTGCTTCTTTATTGCCTACACTGTCAACTGCAACACTATAAAACCTGTAGTTATTTCCATATTCACCGGTGAATTCAAAAGTCGCACTTCCGGTGTATCTGTCTAACTCGTAGGCCTGGTGATTAGTAGAAACAAAAATTTCATACGACTTTATACCACATCCGTCATCGGTGCCTTCTGTATTGATCGTAAAAGTAGTATCTGTAGAAATTGTACTCTCTGTCGTTAGTCGGCTATCAGGCGCTTTCATATCAAACGTATTGAGAAACGCATTGGTGATGATAGGTGGATTTAGATCAAAGACGATACTTGCACTGTTGCTGATCGCATCCATATGTTCTACGGTCTTTAGTCCAACAGAGAAGCTGACGAAACCTTCGCCTTCCGGTGAAGCTAGATTTGGAGGAAGGAAACCACCAAGCGGATCTGTCACCAAATCGCGTGTGATGGGATCCAGTGTTCTGAATTCCCAACTTATAATACGTGTAAGGGTATCCAATTGCCCGGTCATACGAACGATCGCATTTTTCAAAGGCCTCAGATCACTTTCCATTCCGAATTCATATGTATTGGAAACCGGATAAAAAGTTGAGTCACTAAAAGCAACCGGACCAAAGGAAAAGTTTTTCAAATCATACAACGGACTGTCCAATGTATCCGTCACAAAAACTTCCTGGGCGGGGGCGGTAGCAGTAGATTTATTTTCAAAATTGATCTGGTAAGCTAGCTGACCCGTGACAGGAATAAAGTTTTGTTGACCATACCCAAAAGGTCCTTTTTTCTCATTTGGATCTAATGACGTAACACCATAATACGCTATCTGGAAAAGTGAAAATGGTGATGGCCAGAACCCTTTGAGACAATCATCGTGTTCTTGTTTTGCTTCAACAGCTGAAGTAATGATAGATAACACACCACCTACCAACGGACCTTCAAGCACAGAAGCACCGCACTCAAATAGCGTGGTCGTAATCGTCCAGCCAAGACTTTTCACATTTAAATTTTCAAATGATGAAGGCGTGGGAGGGCTATCACCTGTACGATCTAAAATCAGGCCCAGTTCGCCGGTGATACAAGAAAAGCCAGGGATAAAGCCCAACCCGGCTTTGAGACAAGCTTTTGCTGCTGCAAAGGCAATACAACCTTGAACATCAGGTGAAAGTGGTGAAGCAAAAAAAGGTGCGCTTACAGCTACTTGGATATCATTTCTAACCGGAAGTTTGGTTCGCACCCGAACACTGATATTGAAGCTTGATTTGGCAGGTACATACGGAAGATAGAAACTATATAATCGACTGTCACTCGGTTTGCCAAACAAGCTATCCACCACCTGGGACAAACCAATTGCATCCAGTTCGTCGGACCAGCCATTGTCAATAGCTTGTTGCGGTTTTTTCACATCCAGATTGAGAAAAAGGATTTCAAAATCAGGATCATTTGGTACGGCCAGCCACAATACCACACCATAGGCATCTACATTTCCACTGTTTCCTACGACAATGGTTTGTGGCGACCAGCGATGGACGAGTAATGTTCCGCCACCTGCGTATTTCACCCAGGGTTGTGCCTTTTCTCCAACTACTATTTTAAAACCTTTTGGAAGGATCAGCTCATTTCCTCCTGTTTTGATCACTACATCATACTCACCTAAAGTTGCACCCGATAGTTCGAATACGGCTGTTACACTTCCACCGGGATCATAAATATTCTTAATAGCAACAAGATCGCTTTGCCCGGCCCTGCGCAATATGGCCTGGCTATTTGTTGCAAAACCCCCGCCGAAAATATTGAGAGTGATTCCACCTGTATTGCCACCCTCTGTCGGGAAAACCCTGGAAATACCTTTGATAATTATTGTTTCGCAATACGTACCGGAGTTACCCTGACCGCTTGCTGTCAGACAAACCTGGAATGTGCCGGGTGTTTGATACGTGTGAACAGGATTGACTTCTGCTGATGTATGGGTATCACCAAAGGACCAGTCGAATTTTTCTCCTCCATCTGTTTTTTGCGTAAAATAAAATGCAGAGCCGGATTGAACATATTCGAACCGAACACCGATATCTTTGATCGTCCCAGGTTTTGATTCTTCATAATAGATCAGGTATCCTTGATGATCATTGTTTGTCACATCGTCCACTTGTCCGTCAGGAGAAATTTCATTGAAGTTGTAATAGGCCACTAGCCCTGCTTCGTTTCCATTTAGTTTTTTATAAAGATTTTGATTGATTTGCTCAGGTGTACGAGCAACATTCCAGAAACGAAGCTCGTCCATCTGTCCCTCAAAAGTTTCACGATAATAAGCATCTTTAAAAGCGCCGATAATCCATTTCACATCAGGAGAAACAATCTCACCTACAGATGTGGTGCTCACGGCCAATTGACCATTGAGGTACATCCTGAAATTTTGTGCCCCTCCGTCTTTGTCATAGGTGACGGCGAGGTGATTCCATGCATTGAGTTGCATTTTCCGTGGTGAGGACATCGGGTATTGTCCACTCGTGGTCAGGATATTTGTGACCGGTACAAGCGGTTGATATCCGTCACTCCAAAGTAAAAATCCTGCAACCTGACCCTGGTGCCAGGTAGAAATATGATCCTGAGTGATATAGGTTGCCGCCCGATCAACCTCAGGTTTTAACCATACTTCAATGGTCATCGCGTTTGTAAAATTCAAGGCAGGATCAGGGGAGATCAGCATTTTATCAAACCGGTTTTGTCCTGAACCGTCTCCAGGATTTTCCTTAGCTGCAAAGGCGAGTGTGTGATCTTCTAACTCATTGCTTTTAAAAGATGGATCCACACGACGGTAAAAAATCTCATAATCCGTAAACACACCTGTGGATAACCAGACACGTCCTCCCTGGAACGCAATGTGTAATATTCCATCCTGATCAAAAGCAGCTGTAACATAGCGCTGATCTTTGAGCGTTGGACAAGCGAGATTGTCTTGTGAAGGATAATCTGAGGCCGGTGACAGAACTGCATGTACAGGACCGGAATGAATGAGGTGAGCATTGTGGTTGACTGGATCCTTGACCATTATTGGCCCCCATCCTGATCTCAAGTGCGTATCGTTTGGGAGTGTAAGTTCATATGCGGGTTCAAATGTTGCACCGCTATTATGACTTTTGACTACATATATCTGCCCATTTGTTATAAGGAAACTGGCATAGATTTCAGTGCCATTGAATGTGATCGATTCATGTCCGGTTTGGAAATTTCCGATGGTACCTGAAATCACTTTCGCAGCACTAAAGCTATTACCTCCATCCTGAGAACCAGAAACGAAAATTTTAGGAAGATTCTCTGCATTCCAGCCACTCCAGATAGCCCATACAGTGTTTCCGTCAGTCGCCATTTTGTGGGTATAGCCCCAATTATAATCCATGAGTGCAAACGGATGATGAACACCGCTCATAGCCGGAACTGAAATGATATTGTCTTTAAATGTCTGCCCGCGGTTGTTTGAACTAAAAATGTGAAGGTTGTAATTGTAATCAGCCCAGTACCCAACCGATTCCCGTAACATTAAGTAAATATTATTGTCTTCCACGGCCAAATCCCATGTTAAAAACTCATAGGCATTGTAATTGCCTGGCACTATGTTGTCAGTAAATGCACCGCCATTGTTTTCTGAATTAAACAGGTGGATGATGTTGATATCAGCACAATAATGGCAATAGTGGATGGCAGCAATGGAAATGCGTGACCCATCGCCTTTCACTTTTAATTCTGTCATACTCTGCGGCACGGAATAGAGGACCTTTGGGGCTTCAAAAGTCTGTCCTCCATCAGTAGATCGCAGGTAAAACAACTCGGATGGGCCGAGGCCGACTTTCACGATATAAGCGATATGAACATAATTTCCGGAAACATACATTTTTTGACTTCTGACGGCATCATCAAGGCCGGCATTGCTCACCAGTAGCTTTCTGGTTTCCCAGGTTGTACCGCCATCAGCGGATCGTCTGTAATACATATCTTTTGTTACCCAGTTGTTGTTGGTCGTCCATAACAGGTGGATAACCTTGCCGCTAATGGCCATTTCCGGACCATAGTCATCATAACCTATAACGGTGGCGCCTTCGCCTTCTGAAATGTTTTTAATCCATTTGGAAACATCTGGATTAGTTGCAAAACTCATGATGGGGAATAATGTAACTAAAGAAGAAAGAATCAAAATGGAGAGGATTCCCTTTTTCATCTTCTTTTAGATTAATATGGTTAAAATAATATGGCCTTAAAGTGCAAACAATTCACATGGAATTGAATGATGAGAATCATCGGGTGAGGTGATGTGGGACATTGGATATTTGAGGGTCAATGGATGCAGGATCAACATACTTCTTTGAGGGAGAACTAAATTTCTGGTGGTAAGTTGTTATTTCAATAGAGGGTGATTATTCCGAGTCTGTGGACCGCTGATTATATGATTTCACTGATGGCCACTGATTTATTCATGATTGTTGGCTATGATTATTTAGGTGGTGGTTTTGAATTGATGAGCCGTTTGAATTGCAGACTTTTGGCGCCAAAGTTGATAAGAAGGCCGGTTTCGATGTGATAAACTTCGAGATAATTTATAGCTTGATTTAAATGGGAATCATCAAGTTCTGCCCGGGCTTTTATTTCAACAGAAACAATGTCTTCTACTAAAAAATCTACTCTGCGTTTACCAATATATTCGCCTTTGTAGAACACCGTCATTTCAAATTCCACTGCAAAGTTGAGACCCTGTTTGCTCATCTCAATAGCGAGAGCTCTCTGGTAGATCCTTTCCTGAAAGCCATTTCCAAGATACCGATGCACCTCCATTGCACATCCGATAATCTTTCCCGTAATAGCAGAATGCTTGTAATCTGTGTTTACAACTGGTTTCATCTGGTGATGATTTAGACCTGAAATTTAGGGCATGCCTGCATTAATGTCAAGTGAAATTTTGTTTTCCATTCAAAATCTTGCGCTAGTTGAAATCAGCGTAATCAGCGCAATCAGTGGTATCAGTGCTATCAGCGTAATCATCTAATCAGCGGTAAACTGGGTGGGATCTTTTACATGGGTATTATCTGTGTCCCTCCCACTTAATCTTTAGGTATTTTTTGAGTCTGCTATGATTGTCCGCTTGAATGCTGTTCCTGAATTCAAAATAATTTCATTTAACCCCTTGACACGTATTTTGAAATCACCTAACTTTCTACCGAAAACAATTTCGTTTCGGTTGCTGAACGTAGCCGAAGCATCACCTTTTAACACCAGTTGAATTATGGGACTGACCATCCATTATTGCGGCAAGCTCCGCAATCCAGTGAGTATACCATCACTCATCACCGAAGCGAAGGACATCAGCGAAACCATGCATTGGCCGTATGAAGTCGTTGCGCCTCTGCCGGATGTACCTGTAGAGGGCATCCTGATTTCTCCAAATGGCAGTGAGCCATTGTGGCTTACCTTTCATGAGGCGGGATTTATGTGCAATCCATTGTTGTATTCCTATGTCATGGAAGTCGAAGGCAAGGGTATTACTGCAGATGCTGAGCAATGGTTATTTACGAAAACGCAGTATGCAGGTGTTGATGCCCACATTGCGTTGATCAAATTGATGAAACACCTGAGCCAAAAGTATTTCGAAAAATTTGAGCTTCATGATGAAAGCCAGTATTGGGAGACAGGAGATGAGGCGCTCTGTCGTAAAAAATTTGAAGAGTCCGATCGATTCATTGGAATGATAGGAGATGGATTGGATTCGATTGAATTTGATCCTGCCGAAAGTTCAGAGACTATAGCTGGAAAGATCGAGAAGTTGCTTTCGGATAAATTTGGATTAAAGCGAGCGAATTGAGAGCGTATTCCTGTTTCCTTGAGGCTGATTTCCGAAGTCGACAGATATTCAATGGAGGATGATCTTACCGAGACTATTTTACCGCTGATTATATGATTACGCTGATTGCCACTGATACCACTGATACCGCTGATACCGCTGATTACGCTGATGGCGCTGATGGCGCTGATTACGCTGATTACGCTGATGGCGCTGATTACGCTGATGGCGCTGATTACGCTGATGGCGCTGATTACGCTGATTAATAGGATAGGATGATCCATATTTATTTTCTCTCTGTTATTTCTTTTGCTATCAATGCATTGATGTCTGCTTTAGCTCCATGAAATACGACGATGGTAGTACCAAATTCACGGGCATCTATATTTTCAACGGAGCCTATCTGTGATGTGGAATCGAACAGAGGGGAAACATCTGCTATTTCAGTGGATACCTCATCGCTTTCTATGATCGAGATGATATTGATGATTGGCTTGTTGAGTGGGAACCAGTTGATATAATCCGCATTAAAGGAAACAGCACGAATGTTTGCGTGTTTACTGTAATAATTGATGGCACCGGCTTGACCATAATTATTGCAAAGGACTAAAGTTTGATCCCGGTTTTGGATGGTGTCATATACGACATCTACTTTGGCGGCTAATTCGCGCCATCCCAGCATATCTGAAAAATCCTGTGGAATAGGATGTTCCTTACCATCTTCCCACCGCAGCAGGCCAAAAAAGCGATATAGTTCTGATTTCGCTTTAATCTGCGCAGGGCTTTTATTTGGAAAACCGATCATAAATAAAGGAATAGCCAGGATAGCAACCAACGATAACGCAACGGGCTGTAAATATTTTCTTCGTCCGACTTGAGTGAGATATACTATATACACTGCCCCAAAAGCCATCAGGACAGGGTAGAGGCCAAAGGCGTAATAGCTCTTGCCTTTAAGAAAAATGAAAAGGCAGATCGTAAAAACGTATGTCAGTCCAATCGCACGGTATGGTTTAAAAGGAGGATATAATAGAAAACCTACCAGTGCAGCGATGATGATAAAGAAGGAATTGATAAAGTAAATAAACTGATCTGTGAGAAAACCGATCCGGCTCATGTTGACCAGTTGTGTATCGGCAAGTTCCTTAAAGTGCCGTACCATTGGAATATCATTTTGGTACTGCCAGATAAGGTTTGGGGATATAAGGAAGATACCCGCGACAAGAGCGAAGTACAAGTGTTTGTTTGTAAAGATTTTACGATGTTGCGTCATCATCAGTGCCGGAAATAAACCAGCGATGAGAAAAATGATATTGTATTTGCTGTAAAAACCAAATGCAATGGTGAGGCATGCGAGATATATCCACCGTGTTTCATTTGTTTGGATCCATCGGATCAGTACATAGAAGGCCAGTGTCCAGAAAAATACATCTAAGGAGTTGGGTTGATAGAGGGTATTGATACGCAACAGAGGCGAGATAAGCATTGCTGTTGTGCCAAGGATACACGCGAAAAGTCCGCCGTCAAGCTTTTCTATCAACTTCCAAATCAAGACTAGCGTCATTGCACCAAAGAGTGCAGGAAAAAATTTCACCCAAAACACACTGCCTCCTAAAGCATGGATCACAAATGAAACCCATGAGGTCATTGGTGGAACAGAAATATAGCCCCAGGCAAGGTGCAGGCCCTGGTCGAGGTGCAGATACTCATCACGCTGCAGATCATAGACCGGATGAATCAAAATGGCCTGCAGAAAAAATTTGATAGCGAGGAGGCCTGCAAGGAAGAGATAGTTTCGGTTCATGGGGAGAGGTATATCTGATGTGAAAATACGGTGATGTTCCTTAGGTTACACCTTGTTCAATAACCTCTGACTTGATTGAACAAGTTTAGAAATATATTCGAACAGATATGTCCAGTGGTAAAAATTGATTTATACATATACCAGCTTACCTGGATCGAGAACCTGCTCGTCATCAAACCTGTAGGCGACAAGTTTTCCTTTTTTGGCAACGCTGTAATCCAGGCAGCAGATATTGCTTCTGTACAGGGCGGGAATATTTTTCAGCCAGTAATGACCAAAGAATACAGGTTTGTCGGACGCGGTATAGAAATCAGAATTGGCCAGAAGCGATATATCCACAGCGTGATCCGGCAAGTGGGGGATATCTTCAACGCTTAGTTGCCTATAGGAAGATAGGTTGGGATCTTCCCACCATTTAATGCGAATCTCTGTTCGTTTCGTTCCGTCCTTATCGGTGAAGTAGAGGCCTTCGGGCATGGTGATTTCTTTGCCTTTCAAGGTCATTTCGACAGCATCGTAAAGTGGTGTTTCTTTTTTAGCGGATTGGAAGATATGTTCGCCGGACAATTTGTGATCATGTAATTCATCCTGGAGGTATTTGATTGTCGCATAATCCCAGCAGGCGTGTACGGCGCGGAAATATTTTGTTTCGTAAAACAGGGGAAGGGTTTTGAACCAGTCTATATAGTCATTGTATTCCTCTTGCTTGTTTTGAAACTGTCTGAGCGTTTCAAAGTGTTGGATGATGTTTTTAATTTCATGTTTGCGCAAGTGTCCACCTTCACTTTCAGGGTAGTGGAAGCAGAGTGCATTGTATTCGTGGTTGCCCATCAGCGCGATGGCATTTTCGTTTTCCACCATGCGGCGGACGATGTGGAGGGCATCCCGTATGCGGGGACCACGGTCGATGTAGTCGCCTACAAATAATACTTTGCGTTCGGGATGGAAGTAGCATCCGTTTTTAATGGTGTATCCCATTTTTTGCAGCAAGGCTTCGAGGTGATCGGCGTGGCCGTGGATGTCGCCTATGAGGTCGGTCATAAAGTCTTTGGTTAGATAAGGTTTGGGGATTGAATAATAAGCAACATCAATGCAAAATAGGTATAAATGTAATTTTTATTTGAAAATCTATTGATTTTAATTGATGGTTTCTACTGTATTGATCGTGAAATCATTTATCAGGGTAAATACTGAAAATGAATCAATCTGCATTTTTATAAAGGCCGCTAAACGCCTGTAAGAAATTGATTTACAGTGTATAGTCATTTTGTGTGCAAAAATCGGTGTATACGTTTTGAAAAACAAAATTCGTTTTAAGGATGTATCTATTTATAACTCACCTGATACGCTCTTCCGTAGAAGTTAACGATAGCAGCTAGTGTACAGCATTTATTATATCATTAAAATACTTCAACATGAAAAAGTCTTTTGCTGAATTACTGAGTCAAAAACAAAAAAGAAAACGCGAACAACCAACATCCCAAAAACCCTGGAATGAAAAACCTATCTATAGTTCAGATTCACTTGAAAAGGCTCAAATGAAAGGCCGCTCTGCTGAAGAGATCATGAAGCATCATTTGAGGGATACATTTGGTAAGACAGTTCTTTCCCAATATGCACGTAGTCAATATGCACCCGGTGAGAAACCGTGGTAAGTATATACAGTGAAAAATATTTTCAAACTCAAAATCTAAAAACCATGGGAAGTCTATTGTATTTAGTCGCTGTTATCCTGGTGATACTTTGGGCAGTCGGATATTTTGCCTATAGTGCAACAGGATTGATTCACATTCTTCTGGTCATTGCGGTTGTTGCAGTATTGTTGCGGATTATACAAGGAAGAGCACCTGTCTCTTAGAGGCAAAGAGATGGGCATTTAAAATGAAACACATGCAAACAGGAGTGCCGGGACGGAGTATATCTGTCCCGGCATATTTTTTTTGCCCCTGCAAAATTTCCTGCTTCTGTCGGAAGCGAAATTTCTATCCCCTGTGTTTCTCCATATATAATGTTCGAATATTGAAGCGACAATAATTGCATGGAGAAAACCCCGGGGTTTAAGGAGTGTGTTCTGTTGCATACTGTCAATTTAAGGGTTTTATTTGTAGAATAAATCTGTATCCCAGGCAGAGGGATTTTTGTGAATATAGGCGGTAATCTCATCATACTCTTTTTGATTCCGAATAATATGGTCGTGAAAGGATCTTTGCCAGTGAAAAGCGTGGTATGCGTGTGTTCCATCTGGCGCCTCCCAGAGATGGATTTGTTTTGATGATGTGGTTTTATAGGCACCAATCAATTCAGATAGAGATTTAATTTTAATTGGCTGAACTGGGGTGGGCCTGTCATGTAGGGACAGGTCGCGACCTGTCCCTACCTTTCAAAAAGACCTGTCGGGATTCGTCTCCATGGTTATCGAAAGCATATTATGGCCAATCTGAAAATGGTACCTAATCACATTGAAGTGTATCCTATTGAATTCCTCAAACACACGTTTGAATGGAAATTAGAATTATACCTTAATCATCAAGCCCCGGCCGTTTAAATCCTCTGGCAGCCGGGAAGGATGTTTCAACCAATTTTCGCAAATGTTCCAGTCGCGAAAGGATTGGAAGGATATTATCTTCTTGTTGCGAAAGATGATGTAATAAAGTTCCCCATGCCTTGATCGAGCCATCGATTCCGATTAAGGCGACCTTTGCAGAGCCGTCGGAATCTTTGGGAAAATTATTTTCTTCAAACCAGGCATCATCTTCTTCGCGGCCTTCCTGTGCGCGGATAACTTTGACATAAATCTGATGAAGGTAATAGGGTATGACTTCCAGCGCATCTTTTAAGGCCAGCGATTCCTGTTCGGGATTGCGGTGGGGTAATCTCATCCGGGCTGTAGATTGGAGATTTTCTTGCAGTTCTTTAAGGGCATCTCCTGAATTATCCAACCATTTCTTGCCGAGATCCAGGTACTCCATTGCCAGTATTGACATAGGACTACCTTGAGCTTCCTCCTTTGAGCGATCTCTCTTTTCTTTCCAGTCATCATCAACCTCTATCGCATCAAGGTCAATGCCTCTTTCGTCCGCGGATTCCTGGAGCAATTCCATGGTGAGTTGGAAGGAATCACTGACACCTTTAAATACCTCTTTGAAGAAATCTTCTTCATTGGCAAAATCGTCCGGATCCAGTTGTGGTGTTGTCTGGAAAACGGAGCATCGGGCAGTCATGCTGCAACGTTCGCACCAGCGGTCACAATAATTGTAAATGCCGGGAATAAGGTTGGGGTTGTCCAATGCGGACTTGAATTCATTCAGTTTCATAATGGTGAAGTTTAGGATAGAAAGTTAGGGGGAAAATGGAAAAAATCAAAATTTTATATGAGGAATTTTTAAAGAAAAAAATTTGATTTTCATGCCTTGACTTTCTGATCAGGGCCCCTTAATTTAAGGTTCGAAAACAAATTGCTTCACGTATTAGACCATTTGAAAAATGAGCCTCAGAATTTCTTATCGTGGTAACCTGCGAAATCCAAATGAATTGGAATCCATATTGGATGATGTTTTTGCTCTATGTATTGAGATCGGTTGGCACTTTATGCCTATTCATCGATCCAATATTATGCCCACCCGCGGAATAATGATAACACCACCTGACTGTGAACCGATTTGGTTGACTTTTTTACCTTCGGGTAAGCTATACGATCCTTCGCATTTTATCTACACATCGTGTCCCGACCTGGAGACAATCAATGAAGAGTTGGGTCAATGGATAGTCGCCAAAACCCACTACGCAGGGGCGGACACGCACATGGCGCTAATTAAATTTTTCCGATACCTGAATTTGAAATATTTTGAAACATTCGAACTCCATGATCAAAGCCAGTATTAGGAGACAGATAATGTAGCACTATGTCTCATCCGATTTGGTGGATTCTCTGAATCGATCGACGATTTGAGACGACGATTTGATTTGGATGAAAATGATGAGGATGAAGATGATGATCTGGAATCAGCAGCCAGTAGAATGGATGTAGCTTTGTTGAGAAGAGGTGGGTCTGGGGCGAGTTTGAATTAGAGAAGCGCCACGGATAAAAGAGAATGTAATAGGGGAGTTGCTTTGACTAGCCTTCTTTCCGTGCTATGGCTAATTATTGTTGTCATGGGATGCACGAGTTTTTGGTTATTGGCTATAGATATTTCATTATGCGTCTCCGTACTTCCTCAATCATTTGCTCTGCTGATATTTCTGAATCACTATTAACTTGATGAGCAATACTTTTGTGCCATGCTCGCAGTACCTTTTCGACAG
>Ga0138256_10002900_pt1 | contig 18307 bp, 18 predicted proteins | sample KNB2016incub_MG_FD_105486 | JGI IMG/M metagenome (GOLD analysis project Ga0138256, IMG submission 105486) | Active sludge microbial communities from wastewater in Klosterneuburg, Austria - KNB2014incub_MG | ecosystem: Engineered > WWTP > Activated sludge > Unclassified | place: Austria... | reverse complement strand
GTGTGACCCGCGAGAATGATCACGTCGCCGTCGTAGATCACCTTCCGCTCGACGCGCCGGCCCTGAAACTGGATGCCGTTGGTCGAGCCCATGTCGACGATGTGATAGTGCCCCCGCAGCCACTCGACCGCGGCGTGCTGGCGCGACACGTTGGAGTCGTTGATCGCGAAGTCCGAGGCGTTGCGGCTGCGCCCGATGATGAACCGCGGCTGCATGATCTGCGCGCGCTCGCCTTCGCAGTACAAGAAGATGGGGTACGACGGTGGACCGTCGCTCATGGGTTGCGCGCCTGGTGGGCCGGGGTGGGGCGGCGCCGCCGGGAACGGCGGCGGTTGTGCCGGCTGCGCGCCGTAAGGCCGACCGTAGCCACCGGGAGCGGGCGGCGTCACCGTGGACGGGTGCATGGGCGGTGGCATGGGCGGCGGCGGCGCGCCGTACGCGGGGGGCGGCATCGGGCTCGCGCCGTATGCCGGCGGCGGCGGCGCGTGGGCGGCGGGCGGCGGGGGATAGTGGCCGGGCGGTGGCGCCGCCGAGGGGGCGCGCACCGGCGGCGCCGGTGGCCCGTGACCCGAGACCATGGTCGGGGGGTAGCCCGGTGGTCCCGGCGCCACCGGCGGCGGGGCGGCGGTCAGCGACCCCTGGGTGAATCGACGAATCGCTTCGCTGACCACGTCGTCCACCGGACGCCCGCTTTGCCACGCCATGCGCTCGCAGGCCGCCCACAGCTCGTCGGGGCAAACGAAGGAACGGGGCCTGCCGGACATTTTCGCGGCCGCCATCATACAGCCCCGGCCGGGCGGAGCGCAGCTTTCGGCGACTACCGGCAGGTCTGAACGTTTCGTAGCTCTTTGGCCGGCTCGCAGGACAAGGTCGAGATCTCGCACTCGGCCAGCCAGCGGCCCTGCTCCCCACACCCCGGGCTCGCGCCCTGCCAGCCGGCGTCGGCCCAGCACCTGGTGGGGATGCCCAGAATGGTGCTCGACCGGCAGCCCCCGGCGACCAGGTCGTCCTTCTTCGCCCCCCGGCCGTCGCAGTCGTAGTCGAAGCTCCCGTCGCCGCGGTGCTGCTCGTAGTACCGCGCCTGCCCGGGGTGGGCTTCGGGGTTCTGGTCGTAGCAGTCGAGCGCGTTGGGGACGTGACCGGGCGGCTGCTTTCCGGCGCGCAGGCTCACCTGCTTGTCACCATAGCCGTCGCGATCGAGGTCGCGGTACCAGATCGGGTCGGCGCAGGGGAGCGCGTGGTCGTTGGCGAGCTCGGTCAGCCGCTCGTGGATCGGCGTGAGCACGTCGACCAGCACGCTGCGGAAGCTGTTGTCGGGCTCCGAGCTGCCCAGCACGGTGCCCGCCAGGTTGCGGTTGGCGCACAGGCTGTTGTTCGGCTTGGGCAGCGCCAGCTGCCGCGCAGCGCCCTCGATCGCCTCGATGCTCTGGGCGAGCGTGCTCTTCTCGTTGTCACCGAAGGCGCCGTCGGCGCCGGCCGCTGCCGCTCGCAAGGGTGCTGCCAGCGTCGGGACTTCGTCCAGCGCTCGGCCGGACAGGGTGCGCAGGCCAATCTCGCGCAGGCCCGTGAGCACCCGGCGGCGAGCGCGTGCCGCGCGCACCTGACCGCACGTGCCGGCGCTGGAGAGCGCCGGCGCCGCCGATTCGAGCAGTGCGGCGACGTTCAGCTTCTCCTTCGCACGCAGGGTGAGCGTCCACTTCGAGGACTTCTTCTGGTCGACGTGGAAACCCGTGCCGGCTTGGCTGACGGCCAGCTCACGGCCCGACGCCGCGGTCGCCGAGAGCGTGATCACGGGCACCGCCGCCAGGACCTTTGCCGTGTAGACCAGCGGTGTCTCGCTGTCGCAGATCTGGCTGACGCAGGCTTCCAGGCTCTGGTGCGTGCTCGACTCTTCCGGGGCCACGGCCAGCTCTTGACCCAGGATCTCGGCGACGCTCGACAGGACCCGCATCTCTGCGTCCTCGAGCGAGACGTCGATCGTGAGCTCGCGGTCGTCCTCGGCATGCACACGCACGCTGGGGGCCCAGGGGCCGAGAAAGCCCAGATCGAGGCCCCCGCCGCGCGCCAGGCGCTGGCGTGACGAATGGCGAAAGCGCAGATCACCGACCGGCCGCACGTTCATTCGCAGGCGCGTGGCGGCGTCGCCGTTGCCTGCGAAGCAGGCGTTCACGAAGTCGCTGCGCTCGGGGTTGGCTCTGGGCCCGAAGAAGCCGGTGATCAGGAAGTTCGGAACCGACAAGCAAGCCAGGCCGCGCGTCTCGGGGCCGGCGAGCACGGCATCGACCGCGCTGCACCAGCCCTGGGGGGGCGCCGGAGCGCGCTCGGCCGGCCGCACCCCCGGTTCGACTCCGCCGCCACAACCCGCTACCGCGAACAGTACCCCGAGCCAACGTCGCGACATGCTCTCGCCATCGGCACGATGGGCTGCCGCGCCGGCTCCGTCAAGCCGACCCGAAGCGCTTGATGCCCGCGCGCCGCTCTTCTACGGTCCGCGTCCCATGGCAGAGCAAGTACGCGCCTCTCACATCCTCCTCATGTACGCGGGGTCGTCCCGTTCGACCGCGACGCGCACCCAAGCCGAGGCCCAGTCGCAGATCCAGACGCTGAAGACCCAGATCGACGGCGGCGCGGACTTTGCCGATCTCGCGCGCCAGCACTCGGACTGCCCTTCGGGCAAGAGCGGCGGCGACCTGGGCAGCTTCGGTCGCGGGCAGATGGTCGGCCCGTTCGAGCAGGCCGCCTTCGGTCTGCCGGTGGGGGGCATCAGCGGCGTGATCGAGACCCAGTTCGGCTACCACATCATCCGGCGCACCGGCTGAGGGTCAGCGCTGCCATTGCTGGTACGCATCGCGAAGCGCCCGCACCAGCTCGGCGCGTCCCAGTTGCGTGCTGGCCCGGTCGGTCTCGAGCGGGATCAGCGCTGCGCGCACGGTGCGAGCCAGCGCGATCATCTCGGACGGATCGAAGTCGAGCAGCTCGCGGGGAATGATCACGGCGAACGGCCGTAGCTCGGCGGCTCGGCTGGTGACCGACGCCATGTCGCAGGTCTCGAGCCGCGCCCCCGCCGCGATGGCCGTGCTCTGACGGCAGAGCGTGGTCAACTTCGAGTCCACGCCCACCAAGAGCGCGCACGGAACCACGCGGTGCGGGGTGGTGGGGCCGAGAGGGGGCTTGCGCACGGCGGCGCGAGTCTACATCGATGCGTCGCTGGTCGCGCGAGTATACAGTACGGCCCATGCGCTTTCCGCAGACCGCCCTGGTGATCGCCGTGGGGCTCGCGCTGGTCGCGCCCGTGGGGTGTGGCCCGCCCCGCGGCACGCCGCGCGACGCCGCCGAGATTGCGCGGCAAGAGGCCGCGCGCCGCTTGGTCGGCGAGTGGTTGCTGGTCTCGTATCAACCCGAGACGGCTCTCGAGCCGATGTTTGCCGGCTTGCTCGCGGCGCAGATGGGCACGCTGGTGGCTCGGTTCGACGGGCAGCAGATGACTGCGACGGGCACGGGAGTGGGGACCACGCGGCGGTATCGTGTGACGCAAGCGAATGGCGACCGCCTCACCGTGGTCACCTACGACGAAAGCGGAATCGCCTACGACGCGGTGGGTGAGCTCAGGGGGAACGAGCTGTGGTTCGCCTCACTCACCATCCCGTGGCGTGGGCGAGGCGTGCTGCGGCGCATTCGCTGAGCAGCGGGAGCTACTTCTGAAGGCGTGCGATGCCGTCTTTGGCCAGGCCCGCCAGCGCCTTGTCGAGCTCTGCCACCGGTTGCTCGAACTCGACGGCCACGCGATGCGGCCAGATCCCCTCGGGGTCGTCCAGGTTCTTCTCGACGCGAACCACCCGCCCCGAAACCTTCTTCTCTTCGCTGCCCTCGGGCGGCAGCTGCACCACGATGTTGACCTGCGCGCCGACCTCGAGCGTGGTGGCGGTCACCAGGAGCATGCCCAGGCCACTGGCGTTGTGGCTGATGGCCATGCCCTCCTCCAGCTCGGCCACCTGCACGGGGAGCCAGACGGTATATCGAGGCGCGCGGCGCTCCACAGTGGATCGATGATAGCCGAACTCTTCCGCTGAGTCAGGCGTCGTCGTGGGGCAGGCTCACCCGGGGGGCGCGTAGGTAGACGTAGGGCGTGTACGCGAGGAAGTTGGAGACCCGGGAGGTGTACGCGTCGGCGTACCGCTCGAGCTGGCGGGCCAGGTAGCTCTTGTCGAGGCCGGCCCGCATCAGCAGCCCCCAGCGGGGATTGAACAGCGCACCCGCCTCTTCCGCCAGCGGCGCGATCTGGGCGTCGAGCGCGCCGAGGCGGGCCTTGCTCTGCCCCATTTGCTCCCGGAGGGGCGCCGGGTCGCCGGCGGCGGCCTTCCGCTCGATCCGCTCCGCGGCCAGGCGCAGGGTCGAATAGAGGTGCTCTTCGCGCTCCTTGTCCGCCATCAGGCGGCTGAGCTCGGCCTGCTTCGGGCGGAAGGCCTCGACGTCGATGATCTCTTTCTCGAGGTCGCGGACCACCAGCGCGGTGCGCCAGCGAAGCAGGTCCTTGGTGACGTGGACGTCCGAGTACAGATGGTCACCAACGTACAAGATCTCCTCCGGCGACAGCCCGAGGTGTGCTTCCAGGATGCGGGCGTTGCCTCCCAGGTACGCCCGCCCGGGCTGCATGCCCTCTTCCACCGGGCGCAACAGGCCCGACTCGTCGACCACCTCGAAGATCGGATTCTGAGCGGTGAAGAAGTCGGGCTTGCGGGCGCGCACCAGGCTCACGTCGAACAGATCGCGCCAGGTCGTGCCCGGGGGCAGATAGGGATCGAATGCGTAGCGCATCATCGCGCACGTGTAGCCCCACTCGGAGTTGGTCACGAGCAGCAGCTTCTTCCCCGAGCCCTTGAGATCGAGCAAACAGGTCGGCAGCTCGGGGTCGAGCTCGACGAACTCGGCGGGCGCCTTGATGATCTCTGCCTTGAGATCGCCCTCGGCATGCGTCCGGTCGATTGCGCCACGGACGATCTTGTAGAGCTCGGCGTAGCCGATGCCCGGCGCCAGCTTGCCGCCATCCAAGAGGTCGACGCACTGCGCATAGAGCAAGGCTTCGGACAGCGAGAACAGCGTGTTGAGGAACACCCAGCGGGGCTCGCGCAGATCCACCACCACTCGCGAATAGGTGGCGCGCTGCTGGTCGAACTCGAGCGTGCGGGTGCCGTGCAAGGCGCGTGTCACGTAGCCGAAGCGGCTGGCTTTGATCAGATTGCCCAGCTCCAGATCGACGATCAGGCCCAGGATCACGAAGCTTGCATCGAACTCGAGCTCGGCAACGGGCCAGCCGCGGTCTGCGAGGCGCGCGCGGGCGCGCTCCCACGCGCGGCGCTCCCACACCTCGGTCCGATAGTGGACCAGCGTGTAGTCCATGTCGAAGCCGACGGCGCGAATCGCCCGCAGGTTCAGCGTGCGGTTGCAGAAGATCCTCCGCTCCGGAGCCGGCGGGGCGACGCTCGCGGGCAAGGACATCACGTGGGGATGCGGTCCGCGGCGCGCTCGAGAAACGCGATCAGCACACCGCGCGCATGCTTCGTGGGCCGCTGCAGATAATTGTAGGGGCGAGGGGTGCCGGCTCGGAACAAGCAGAGCACCGACTCTTCGTAGGCCACGGCGCGCGCCTCGGCCGTGGCCTTGGCCTGCGGCGTGCGGGTCAGATCGTCGAGGGCCGCGCCGAGCTGCTGGCACTCGCCCGGCGTGGTCGGCAAGTTGGGCATGGCAGTCCCCGCTGGGCAGCACGCCCTGCGAACCACGGCCGTCGCGGCCAGCTCGAACCAGCCCAGGGCCGACCACTCACGCATCCCCGGCGTGACCTTGCCGGCGCCGGCAACCACCAGCCGGCGGTGAACTTGCGAGTTGATGCCGCGGAAGTCCTTGTCGTCGCACAAGAACCCGAAGTCTTCGCTGCCCCGCAGCGTCTCACCTTCGAAGTGCGAGGCCACGCAGCGCGCGCGCTCTTCCGGGGTCGAGGGCTTTGCCGGCGCCACCGGCGCCACCGGCGGGGCGGCGCTGGGGATGGGCGGCTCGGCCTGCTGGGCGCTCGTTTCGGGGGGCGTCACCGCGGCCGCCGATGCGACGCGCGCGGGGGCCGCGCTGGGGCGGGGGGTCGGCGCCTCGGTGATGATGCCGCGGCTGTTCAGGAACAACAGCACGCCCACGCCGATCGCGACCAAGATCACCAAGGCGATGATCACCAGGATGGGCCGGCGGCTGGCGCGGCGGATCTGCAGCTCGTCGTCGTTCGGCAGGGCGATACCGGTCGGTGGTGGCCCGGGGATGGACGGGGGAAAGGCCGAGATCGGCGGGGGAAAGGCCGAGCCGGGCGGCGGAAAGCCGTGGCTGGGCGCTGGCGCGGGCGCCGGCGCCATGGGCATCGGTGCGGGAGGGGGCGGCGTTGCGTCGAAGGGGCTCCCCGGCATCTGCGGCGGGTTGTGGACCGGCGGGGCCTTGGGCGGCACCACGGGCAGATCCAGCGCCGGCGGCTCGCTGGGAGCGGCCAGTGCTCGACGGATGTCCTCGATCGGCGCCGAGCCCATCACCGTGGTCTGGTCATCTTCGTCGTCGTACGGGCTCGGCATCGCCTCGGGCGCCGGCTCGGACTCGATGGCTGCGGGCGGCGGCGGCGGCGGCGGCGGCGGCGGCGCAGGCGGGGGCTCGGGTTCGGCTTCGACCGGAACCGGCGGAATGCTGGGCATCGGCGCCGGTCGGTCGTCGCGCATCGCCCGAGCGATGTCCTCGGTGCTGGTCGCCACCACCGTCGCGACGTCTTCCCACTCCGACGCCCCCTCGCTGCGCGGCTCCCAGCGCTCCAGGGCTTCGATCATCTGCTCTGCCGTGCCTCGCCGGCGGGCGGTGTTTGCGACCAACCCCAGCGACAAGAGCTCTTGCAGACCCTCGTCGTTCACTCCCAGATCTTTCAAGCGCTGCAGCTGACCGCTGGCGATGCTCTTCAAGAGCTGGTCTTTGGTATCGCCGCGGAACGGCGGGCTGCCGGTCAGCGCCGAGAACAGCGTGGAATGCAGCGCCCACGTGTCGTCGGCGCCGCTCGGGCCTCGCCCCTGCAAGCGCTCAGGCGCACAATAGGCACCGCTGGTGGGTGCGAGCAGCTGCGTCAGAATCGGGCCCTGCCGCCCGCCGGCCGGCTCGATCACGATCGAGCGTGGCGAAATCGCGCCGTGGGCGCCGCCCGCGGCGTGGAGCGCCGCCACCCCCTGGCACAAGCGGATCCACAGGGTGATCGCTTCGGCCGGCGTGAGCCGCGCAGTCTTCAGCGCCTGGTGCAGTGTCTTGCCGCCCACGTGCTCGGCGACGATCACCGCCCCACTCGCCGGCGCCCCGTCGGGCACCGCTTCCGCCGCCGGGTTGTCGACGACTTCGATGATCCCCGCCAGGTGCGCGTGCTTCAACCCGACCACGCCCATGAGCGCCGCGACGCGTGCCGTCGGTAAGACCGAGGCGACCACGTCTTTGCCGGTACTTTCGTCCTCGGCAAGCCAGGTGGGGGCCTTTGTCCCAGCGTCGAGCCGGGACTTGAAGCGGTAGCGCCCGCTGAGGGGTGCGGTCGGTGCCTGCATGCGTGAGCTCGGTCGGCAGCCACTTTACATCAGGCCATCGAGGCAACCCCACCATTTGGCGGGATGCAGACTTAGCGAAGCGTGGGTTCCAGAAACGAAACGCCGTGCTCCGGCTTCCGCACATTACCCGACCCGGCGGAAATGCCGGCCGATCGTGCGGTCCCCCGGCCGAATCGGCGCGGGCCACTCGCGCCGCTCTTGCCCCGAACCGGGCTTGATAGGAAGATCACGCATTGCGGTTCATCGAATGAGCACACCAGGTGCACAGCGCGGGTCGGGGCACGACGACCCCCCATCGGGGGTGACCGCGTCGGCAGGGCCGTATCGGCCCGGCGAGATCGTCGATGAGAAATACATCCTGATCCGCAAGATTGGCGAAGGCGGGATGGGCACGGTGTGGGTGGCGCACAACAGCGTGCTCGACGTGCATTGCGCCCTGAAGATGATCGAGGCCGGCTCGAAGCAGGTGGCCGAGCGCTTGCTCGACGAGGCGCGCGCCGCCGCCCGATTGGGGCACCCGGCCATCGTGCGCGTGCTCGACTATGGCGAGACCGGCCGCGGTGACCCGTTCATCGCCATGGAGCTGCTCGACGGCGAAGACCTTGCCCAGCTGATGGAGCGCCAGGGCCGCCTGCCGGAAGTCGAGGCGGTGCAGATGCTCTTGCCCATCGCCCACGCCCTGGCGGCGGCCCACGCCAAGGGCATCGTTCACCGAGACGTCAAGCCCGAGAACATCTTCTTGGCCCGGGACGACGTGGCGACCACCCAGCCCAAGCTGCTCGATTTCGGGATCGTGAAGGTCGAGCACTCCAACCGCCGACTCACCATGGATGGCTCGGTGCTGGGCACCCCGGACTACATGTCGCCGGAGCAGGCCAAGGGTGAAGAAATCAACGGCCAGACGGACCTGTGGGCCTTTGGCGTGGTGCTCTACGAGTTGGTCGCCGGCAGGCGCCCCTTCGACGGCGACAACTACAACGCGCTGATGTTCGCCATCATCAACGCCGAACCGAAGAGCCTGTCCGAGTACGGCGTGGCCGACCCGGAGCTGAGCGCCATCGTGCAGCGCGCGCTTCGCAAAGACCAGGCCGAGCGCTGGCCCAGCATGCGCGACCTGGGCGAAGAGCTGGCGCTCTGGCTCGAGAGCAAAGGGCTCAGCGACGACATCACCGGCACGTCGCTGCGCCGTAGTTGGCTGGCGGACACCGAGAGCAAGCGCATCGAGCTGCCTCCCTACGTCCGCGACTCGCTGCGGGCCGCCGCGGGTGAGCGGCCGATCTCTCGCGAGGTCAGCAAGGTGCGCGCGCTGCCCACCGAGGCCAACCCAGAGCTCGCCGGCGGCAAGCAGATCAGCGAGCAAAGCCTGGTGGCCATCGCTCAGCTGCACGCCATTGGCGACCCGGAAGAGCTGCTTCGCAAGGCATCGCGACGCCGCAACGTGGCCGTGGTGCTCGGCCTGGTGGCGGTGGTGGTGGCGGGTGTGGCCGGCGTGTTGATCGGGACCGGAATCATCGCGATCTGACCGGCGGCCCCGAGGCGGGCGCCTGCCTAGACGGCCTGCTCTTTGGTCTTGGCGAAGCGCACGTCGGGCCACTCTTTCTGCGTGGTCTCGAGGTGCCAGTTGTTGCGCGCCAAGAACACCGGCGCGCCCGTGTGGTCTTCGGCCATCGCCGAGCGATTGGCTTCCATGAAGCGCTTCATGACCTGCACGTCGGCGGCGTCGACCCAGCGCGCGGTGTGGAGCTGCGTCCCCTCGAAGTGAACCGGGATGTCGTACTCGGTTCGGATCCGATCCGCGAGCACGTCGAACTGCAGCGCCCCGACCACCCCCACGATGAAGTTGGAGCCAAAGTGAGGCTTGAAGACCCGGGCGGCGCCCTCTTCGGCCAGCTGCTCGAGGGCACGGGTCAGGTGCTTGGTGCGCATCGGGTCCGCTGGGCGCACCGACTGCAAGAGCTCGGGCGCGAAGCTGGGGATGCCGGTGAACTGCAACGGCTCGCCTTCGGTCAATGCGTCGCCGATGCGGAGCGTGCCGTGGTTGGGGATGCCGATGATGTCACCGGGAAAGGCCTCTTCGGCCAGCTCGCGATCGCGAGCCAAGAACAGCACCGGGTTGTGCAGCGTCATCTGCTTGCCCGAGCGGACGTGGAGCAGCTTCATGCCGCGCTGAAAGTGGCCCGAGCACAGCCGGAAGAACGCGATCCGGTCCCGATGCTTCGGGTCCATGTTCGCCTGGATCTTGAAGACGAAGCCCGAGACGGCGTTCTCGGTCGGCTCGACCAGGCGCACCGTGGTCTTCTGCGGCCGCGGGCACGGGGCCAGGCGCAGAAGGCCGTCGAGCAGCTCGCGCACCCCGAAGTTGTTGAGCGCGCTGCCGAAGAACACCGGCGTCATGTGTCCGCCGCGGTAGGCCTCCAGATCGAAGCTGGGGCACAGGCCGCGGGCCATCTCGACCTCTTCTCTCAGCGCCTTCACCTCGCGCTCGGGCAGCTCGCGGTCGATCAGTGGGTCGTCGAGGCCGCGGCACTCTTTCACGTCGCCACCAGCGCGCTCTGCACCCCGCTCCACCAGCAGCAGACGTTCTTGGAACAGGTCGTAGCAGCCCAAGAAGTCGCGCCCCATGCCGATCGGCCAGGTGGCGGGGGTCACGTCGAGCGCCAGCCGCTCTTCGATCTCGCTCATCAGCTCGAATGGGTCGCGGCCATCGCGGTCCATCTTGTTGATGAAGGTGATGATGGGAACGTCGCGCAGGCGGCACACTTCGAACAACTTCAGCGTCTGCGCCTCGATGCCCTTCGCGGCGTCGATCACCATCACCGCCGAGTCCACGGCCGTCAGCGTGCGATAGGTGTCTTCGCTGAAATCCTGGTGGCCGGGCGTGTCCAGCAGGTTGAAGTTGCCGGCTCGGTAGTCGAACGTCATGGCCGAGACGGTCACCGAGATGCCACGCTCTTGCTCGACCTTCATCCAGTCCGAGTGCGCGCGCCGCTGCTCGCCACGGGCCTTGACCGCGCCGGCGAGCTGAATCGCGCCGCCGAACAAGAGCAGCTTCTCGGTCAGCGTGGTCTTGCCCGCGTCGGGGTGCGAGATGATGGCGAACGTGCGCCGCCGGGCGACTTCGGTGGACAGGTCGGACACTTTTCGGCCGCGGACTATGAAGGAGAACCGCCGCCCCGGCCAGGCGATCGTTCACACTATTTCACGTTCCGGATCGAACGGCCGCAACATGCGCGCCCCATCCTGACCCCTGAAACGGAGGTCATGATGTTCGGATTTCTGCTGGGAACGGCCTGCCTCGTCGGGCTGATCTGGGTCGTCAAAGGCCCGCGCCACCCCGCCTGTGGGCGCTGGGGCTCGCCCCACTTTCGCGACCACGACGAGCGCCGGAGCTTCGGCGCTCGCGCCTTCTCGCGCTGGCTGTTCGAGCGACTCGACACCACGCCCGGCCAGGAACGCGTGCTGCGTGCTGCGCTGGACGACCTGATGGACGGTCTGCACGCGGCGCGCCGCGATCTGGAGGATTCACGCAAGGACCTGGCGCGGGCGCTGCGCGCCGAGGCGTTCGACGCCGAGGCCATGGGTGAGGTGTTCGCACGGCACGACGCCGCGCTGGCGGCGCTGCGCCGCACCGCCATGGACGGGCTGGGGCGCACCCACGAGGTGCTCGACGACAAGCAGCGACAGCGCCTGGCCGACTTGATCGAGTCGGAGCGCGGTCGGCGCTGGCACGGACCGTATCGAACTCACAGCTGAAGGGAGAATCGAGTCATGCGAAGGAAGTTCCTGATTGGGGCCTTGGCCCTGGGCACCTTGCTGGGCTACGGCGGCTGCGCCGCCCGCGCAGTACACCACCGGGCCGGGCACGGCGCGGGGGGTGGGCGGCGTGCGAGCTTCGAGCGTCACGTGGCGCAGATCTGTGCCGACGCCGCGCTGCGAGCGAACGCCGCGCCCCGCTGATAGAGTCGAGCCCATGGCGCTGCGGGTCCTGCTCATCGACGACGACGCCCGGCTCGCGGAGCTGCTCTCGGGCTACCTGGCTCAGCACGACGTGGTGCTGGGCCACGCCCGGGACGGCGTGACCGGTCTGGCCCGGCTCGATGCAGACGCCTTCGACGCCGTGCTGCTCGACGTGATGATGCCGGGCGTGGACGGGCTGGAGGTGCTGCGGCGCTTGCGACACAAGAGCAGATTGCCGGTGATCATGCTGACGGCGCGCGGTGACGAGTCCGATCGAGTGGTCGGCCTCGAGCTGGGTGCGGACGACTACATCGCGAAGCCGTTCAGCCCGCGCGAGCTCTTGGCGCGCGTGCGCGCGGTGCTGCGCCGCGCCCAGCCCGATCTGGCCGGCGAGCGCGTGTTTGCTCAAGACCTGGTGCTCGACGTGGGCGCGCGTCGGGCCACGGTCGCCGGCCGCGAGCTCGAGCTGACCGGAATCGAGTTCGACATCTTGGTGGCCCTGGTCCGGCGGGCCGGGCGCGTGGTGCCGCGGGGGGCGCTCTTGGGCGAGGCGGGGCGCGGTGACGTGGCGGTCGGCGAGCGCACGGTCGACGTGCACATCTCGCGCTTGCGCAAGAAGATCGGCGACGACCCCAAGAACCCCCAGCGCATCAAGACCGTGCGCGGCATCGGCTACGTGCTGCCCCGCGAGGCGCCGTGAGGGGCTTTCGGCACTATGTTCGTTCGCGCCTGCACCGCCGCCTGTTCCTGTGGTTCGGGGCGTCGATCATCGTGACCGGGGCGGTGGTCGCCGTCGCGGCCCACCTGGTCTTCGGCGGCGCCGACGGCGGCTGGCGGCGCAGCGTGGAGCGCGGCAAGACCTTCGTCGAGCATCAGCTCGCCGACAGCTGGGACGACCCGCCGCGCCGCGATGCGTTCGCGCGAGGGCTGTCGCGAGATCTGGGCCTGAGCGTCGTGCTCGAAGGTCCGCGGGGTGAGCTGATCGGCGCCTTCGGCCCCTCGTGCCTGCACCCCGACGTGGTCACGCCGGTTCGGCGCGACGAGCGGTTGCTGGGCACCGCGAAGCTGTGCCTCGCGAAGCGCGAGCGCCGAGCGGGCTTCGCGTTCTTCGCGCTGCTGGGGCTGGCGGCTGCCATGCTCTGGGGTGCCTCGGGGGTGATTGCCCGCCGCCTGGTGCGCCCCCTGGGCGAGCTGGTGCGGGTCGCCGACGAAATCGGTCGTGGCAACCTGGACGCGCGGGTCACGCTGCACCGCACCCAGGTCGGCGAGATCGGCGATCTGGCCGACGCGATCAACGAGATGGCGGACCGCATTCAGCGCCAGATGGCCGATCAGCGCGAGCTCTTGGCGGGGGTGAGCCACGAGATCCGCTCGCCGCTGGCGCGGCTCAGGGTTCTGGCCGAGATGGCCCGAGAGCAAGAGGGCAAGGTCGGCGAAGACATCGAGCGCGAGGTGCTCGAGATCGATTCGCTGGTGGGTGAGCTGCTCGCCAGCTCGCGGCTCGACTTCGGTGCGTTCGAGCGCCGGGCCGTCGACGCGCGGGAGCTCGGTGAGCGCTGTCTGGAGCGCTGCGGCGTCGATCCGTCGGCGCTCGACTTCGCGCCCCAGGCCACCCGGGTCTGGGGCGACCCGACCTTGCTGGCCCGGGCGCTGACCAACCTGCTCGAGAACGCCAAGCAGCACGCTGGCCAGGTCTCGAAGCTCTGCGTGACGCGGGAAGGCGACACCTTGGTGTTCGCGGTCGAGGACCGCGGGCCTGGGTTTTCGGAGCAGGACCTGTCACGTGCCTTCGAGAAGTTCGTGCGCGGTGAGAAGAGCGCGGGGTCGTCCCTCGGGCTCGGCCTGTCGCTGGTCCGCCGAATCGCCGAGGCGCACGGCGGGCGCGCCTGGGCCGAGAACCGCGCCGGCGGGGGCGCCCGCGTGGCGTTCAGTGTCCCGGTGAGTGCCTGACGCCCAGATCGCGCAACTCGGGCTCGAGGTCGTCCACCAGCCTCACGGTGAACCCTGCAACCTGCAGCGCCATCGTGGCCACACCCACACCCATCTTCACCATCTTGGCTTGGGGCGAGAAGGCGATCACGATGCGCTCGGTGCGGGCTCGTACCGCCAGCCCCCAGTTGGTCATCAGCGTGCGCGTTTCGGGGGTGTACGAGCGCAGCGCGCGCCAGTCGTGAAGGTAGATGGCGCGCTCGTCGCCTTGCCGCCGCTGATCCAGGGCAACACTCGCGCGGACCGAGAGAAAGCGCGCGACCTCGGCATCGGCGTCCACCTGCTCCCCGACCTGAGTCAGCATGCCGAAGGGCTGAAGGAACCAGACCCGGAAGCCCGAAGCCGGATGCACCAGATCCGGGGCGTGACCATCGAACTGGCCGTCGGAGAGTCGTCGCGCGGCGATGCATCGAGCGTAGCCAGCTCGACGGTCGCTGCCAATCGGTGGGTTTTCGCCTATGCTCGGGGTCGCTGGCGCACATGATGCCGAAGGACGATCCATCGGATACCGAGATCACCCGCGTGAAGCCGTCGCGCGAGTCTCTCGAACAGCTCCCGCCCGCGCCCGGGGCTTCGCCGCGTCCGGCATCCATTCCTCCGCGTCCGGTCGCGGCGCCTCCGCGACCTGCCGCGGGCACCGCTGCGATGGTTCGCCCAGCCCCCGCGCCCGCTCCGACGCCCCCGCCCAGCGTGCGTCCGCCGCCGCCCAGCTCACCACTGAGCGCGCCCCCGAGCCCCCGCCCACCCCAGAGCTCGCCGGCCGCCGCGCCGGCCAGCGTGCGGCCACCGCCACCGAGCATGCGCCCGCCCCCACCGAGCGTGCGTCCGCCGCCGCCCAGCATGCGTCCGCCGCCGGCTGTGCCGGGCGTACCGCCGCCGGCTGTGCCGGGCGTACCGCCGCCGGCTGCGCCGGGCGCACCGCCGCTCCCCGCCCGTCCGGCTCCTGCCAGCGTCACCCTGCCTTCGGCAGTGCGCCCGGCGCCGCCGAGTGTCCGGCCGCCGTTGCCCGTGGCCACCGCGCCGGCTCCATCCAGCGCGCGCCCGGCGCCGCTGCCGTCGGCCAGCGCGCCCGCCAGCGTGCGATCGGTGCCGGCCAGCAGCGAGCTCGACCAGACCAAGCGCGTGCTCGCCACCAAGCTTGCCGAGCTCTCGGCGCTGAACACCGAACGCGAGCAGTGGGTCGCGCGCCTCGCCGAGCGCGACGCGCGCATCACGGAGCTGGAAGCCGCGCACGGCGTCGAGTTGCCCCGGCTGCGCACCCGAGTCGTCGATCTCGAGTCCGAGCTGTCGGTCGTCAAGCACGAGGTCGACCGCCTGGGTCACCTGGATGCCGAGGCCGCTGCGTTGCGCGGACAGGCGCGGCGCATCGAGGCCGCCGCTGCCGAGCACGCAGCCCGGGTCAGCGTGGTCGAGGCGGCTCTGGCCGAGCGAGAAGCCCGGGTCATCGAGCTGGAGCGAGCGCTCGAGCTCGAACGTTCTCAGGCAGCTCGGGTCGGCGCGCTCGAGGCGCTACTGGACGACGAGCGCGCCAAGGGCGCCGAGCGAGAAGCCCGCCTCCGCACCCTCGAGAGCGAGCTCGAAGGGCTGGGCTGGGGCTCGGCGCCGGTCGACGAGCTGACGCGGATCAAGGGGATCGGGCCGAAGTTCCGCGATGCCTTGCACGATCTGGGCGTGACTCGCTTCGCTCAGCTCGCGGCCTGGACCGAGGTCGACGTGGCGACCGCCGCGGCGAAGCTGCGCATCCAGCCCGCCCGCATCGTGCGCGAAGGCTGGGTCGAGTCGGCGGCGCGGTTGGCTCGGGCATAGCGCTCTTCGCCCGCTCGGATTGAGCTACATTCGTGGCGGTGCCCTGGCGTTCCGTGCTTGCCCTCGCGGCGGTCTCGCTCGTCTCTTGCGCGAACGAGTCGAAGCCGCAAGCCATCGCCCGCCTGGCGATCCCCCGGGTACCGCGGGTTGCCGCGGCGTCCGCTCCCACGCCCACCAGCGTGACGATCGCGCCCCTCACCCCCGAGCTCAGAGCCAAGGGCTTCACCGAGTGCAATCCGCACGATCCTCTCGGGCTCGGGCCCTACGCCCCGTTCCGGCCCGTTCCGTTCGGCAAGATCCTGATCCCGAAGAGGGGCGGGCACACCGCGGACATGGGTTTCGACGTCGTGGTCCACTTCCACGGAGCGGACGCGGTGCGCAAGTACCTGGTCCAGAGCGCCCGGGGCGTGGTGCTGGTGCTGGTGGACAAGGGGCTGGGCGGGGGCGGGCCGTACACCCAGGCGCTGGGCACCCCGCAAGCGTTCCCCCTGTTGCGCCGTGGAATCGAGCAGGCGCTGAGGTCCCACACCGGCAGCGAGCAGGCTCATGTTCGGCACCTGGCGGTCAGCGCCTGGAGCGCCGGAACCGAGGCCGTTCGCAAGCTGCTGGAGCAGAACCAACCCGGCATCGACGCGGTGATCGTGCTCGACGGCCTCCACGGAGCCTGGAAACAGGGCGCGCCGAGGGTTCAGTCCCCGGACTCGCTGGACGCGCGCTTCATTCGCCGCGAGATCGCTCTCGCCGAGCGCGCTCGCAAGGGCGAGATCGTGTTCGTGCTCACCCACAGCCGGGTCGACCCCATGAGCTTCCCCTCGACCGGGACCACCGCGGCGCTTCTGCTGCGCGAGCTGGGGCTCGCGGCCGCGCCGGTCGCCTCGGCCGCTGGCGCGTTCGGCCAGCTGTCCAGCGTCGACGAACGCGGCCTGCATGTCTGGGGGTATGGCGGGAAGGAAGAGCTGGGCCACTGCGCCCAGCTGTGTGTGATGACCCGCATCGTGAGCGAGCTGCTCGAGCCGGCGTGGGGAACGCCCGCGATGGATCGCAGCGGCCCGCCGACCCCGCATCCGGATTGGGCGTTCCGCAAGCGCTGACTCGCCCGAGTGGTTGCGCCGGTGTCCCGGCTCAGAACTCGACGCGGAAGGATCGGTTTCGGGTCGCCGACCGGGCCGGCTTGTCGCCTTCACTGAGCCACAAGACGACGCCCCCGGCGAGCACCACGGCGCCCCCGATCACGAGACCGGTCGAGACCTTGCCCAGCGTTCGCGCTCCGGAAGTGGTCTCCTCGATTTCCGCCCGTCGGGAGCGGGGGCACACGTTGCCGTCGCAGGTCTCCGGGAGATCGTCTTTGGCGCGCTTGGCCGAAGTCAGAGCGAACACTCCGACCACGCCGCCGGCCAGGAGCGCGGCCCCGCCGATCCCAGTGACCACCAGGCCCGGAGTGAGCGCGCCGGGCTCGGCGCGGCGGGTTTCGGCGGGTGGGAGCGTCAGCTTCACTCGCCGCCGTTTCTCGCGCGGCTCGAGCTGAACCTCGCGCGAGCTGGCGCGCCTGCCCTCGCTCACGCGGATCAGGTGACGGCCCGGGTCGAGCGCGATCTCTTTGCCCAGGGCCGCGGGTTCTCCGTCGATGGTGACGCGGGCTCGCGCCGAGCTCTCGACGATCACACTGGGGACTTCGCGCTCCAGCGCGGCCTTCTCGCTCCGCGCGTCGCCGTGGGCGCTTCGCCACGCCGGGGGCGCGTCCGAGGGCAGCGCTTCGCGCAGCAGCTCGTCGTACGCTTCCAGGGCCTGACGCCAGCGCCCCGCCCGCCCCAGGGTGCGCGCGCGGTAGAGCAGGAATGCCGGTGAGTGGTACAGGCGGTCCGCCTCGCGGAACTTCTCGAGTGCCGCGTCCCACTGGCCACGTTCGTACAGCTCGAGGCCGGTGTTGGCGCTCTCGATGGCGCGCTTTGCGCGGTCGTCGGGTGCGGACCGGGCGGCCGGGGCGAGCGCCGCCACCAGCAAGAACGTGAGAGCGAGCACTCGCGCGCGGACCATGGGCTCAGTTCGCCTCCGGCGATTCGATCTGATCGAGCGCGCCGGCGCAGCCGTCACCCCAGGTGCCGCGCTCGAAGATCATCCAGGTGAAGTGGCCGGCCGCCTGAAAGATCGGGGCCTTTCCGGCGGCGGTGGCCCCAACGTCGACGGGCCCCGTGCCGATCACGTGGGACACGGAGGCGCTACCCAGCGGAAGCCACTCGTTCTTCAGCGGGTTGGGCCCGGGCTTGCCGTAGAAGTAATAGGCTCGGTCGTCGACCCGACACACGGCGAGATCGGCTTCGCCGTCTTCGCCGATGTTCGGGAAGGCCGCCGTCGCGAACCCCGGCTCACTGCTCGCGAGCCGAGCCGTGGCCGTGGGGTTGTTGCTCTCGTCCGAGTCGTCCTCGCACCGCGCCTCCTTCACGCCGTCCACCCAGAGGTGGGGTTCGACCGTCCAGGTCGCCCAGAGTGCCGCCTGGTCGGCTCGGCGCAGCGCCAGCCCCGCGACGTTGCCCGCGTCCAGGCAGTGATCGTTGGCGCCCTTGCGGATGGCCTCGGCGCGCGCCACGACCAAGAAGTCACCTTCGAGCCGGCGATACACGAGTGGGGCCTGGTCGCTCGTCGTCCACTGATCGAGGTCCGAGCCCGGAGTCGGGTCGTTCACACGCACCACCAGGTCGCCGTCTTCGACGAAGAGCTTCTGGGCGCGACCCGCCGGTGCCGGCCCCACGTTGTCGACCTGCCAGCAGCGGTCCTCCAGCGTGCGCAGATCGGTCTCCTCGAAGGTCTCGACGTAGCGACCACTGCCGACGTCCACACAGTCGCGGTACTCGACGTCCAGATCCTGGAGCGAGCTGCAGCCGAGGCAGGGGAACGCCAGCACCAGTGCGAGGCAGCTCCGACCCATCGCCGCGAAGCTAGCACGCGGTCGGGCCGGGGGC
>Ga0138256_10002899_pt1 | contig 18308 bp, 17 predicted proteins | sample KNB2016incub_MG_FD_105486 | JGI IMG/M metagenome (GOLD analysis project Ga0138256, IMG submission 105486) | Active sludge microbial communities from wastewater in Klosterneuburg, Austria - KNB2014incub_MG | ecosystem: Engineered > WWTP > Activated sludge > Unclassified | place: Austria... | reverse complement strand
TGTAAAACATCATCCTGAAAATCCTTATGTGCAACATGAATCGATACCCAGGATGAATCGTGCTTTTGCTGCTGTAAAAGATCTCCTGAAGAAGGGAATGTAAATATGGTCCACTTCCGAAATTAGCAAAGCTAAAAGAAAAAGGGGCTCCAGATCAATCTGGAACCCCATCTACCTAATCATACAAATCGTTAAACTAATCAAATTCTTATTGTTTCTCTGGTCGAAGGCTTCGAACCACCTTGCCAGCTTGCCACATTTCTGAATCTCTGAGTTCAGCCAGTTCGACTTCGAGCTTAGCCCTATAATCAGGTTGACTGTTACTGTCTATAGAACGTTGCGCTTCGTCTCCGCGCGCCACAGAAGCGTATAATTCTTTAAAAACCGGCGCAGTGGCATCTCTAAATTTATTTTTCCAATCCAGGGCGCCACGCTGAGCGGTGGTACTACAGTTGGCATACATCCAGTCCATACCATTCTCTGCTACGAGCGGCATCAAACTTTGAGTGAGCTCTTCTACAGTCTCATTAAATGCCTCTGAGGGAGAGTGCCCATTTTCTCTAAGGACGGTGTATTGTGCTTCAAAGATTCCTTGAATGGCTCCCATCAAGGTGCCGCGTTCTCCGGTCAGATCACTGAATACCTCTCGCTGAAAAGTAGTTTCAAAAAGATAACCGGATCCAATACCGATACCCAACGCAATAGCTCTATCCCGGGCCTTACCAGTAGCATCCTGGAAAATGGCAAAGCTGGAGTTAAGTCCACGACCTTGCAAAAACATACGCCTCAAGCTAGTGCCTGACCCTTTGGGGGCAGCAAGTATGACATCTATATCCGCAGGAGGAATAATGCCGGTCCTTTCTTTATACGTGATACCAAAGCCATGAGAGAAATACAAAGCCTTGCCCGCGGTCAGATGAGGTTTGATCGTTGGCCATGCAGCTATTTGAGCGGCATCAGAAAGCAAATATTGGATGATGGTTCCTTTTTGAGCTGCTTCTTCGATAGAAAAAAGCGTTTTTCCTGGCTCGAAACCATCCCGTATTGCTTTATCCCAGGTAGGAGAATTGCTTCTCTGACCTACGATTACATTAAAACCATTGTCGCGTAGGTTCAAGGCCTGTCCGGGACCCTGCACACCATAACCAAGAATCGCAATAGTTTCGTTTTTAAGCACTTCCCGTGCATGTTCCAGTGGAAATTCGTCGCGGGTAACTACATTTTCTTCTACTCCGCCAAAGTTTAGTTTTGCCATTTATTAAAGTTTAGTGTTTATTTTAAAATTTTTAAAAGATCTGATTACATAGAAAATATCTTGTCTTGCTGGTTTAGGAATTCGTTTTCAGCAGCATCTTCTCCAGGCTCGTGGGACTCAAATTCTTTTAGTTTCCTATGAAATCCCTCGCTGTCTTTGATGATCGCCACTCTGGCACTTCGTACAAATTCGATCAGGCCATAGGGCTCCAGGATTTTGATCATTTTGTCGGTCTCCTCCCGTTGACCAGTGACAGAAAATACGGTGTAATCTGTCCTGATGACTACTACTCTGGCGCCATAAAGACTTAGCAGACGCTCTACTTGTACTTCTGCTGCTATAATATGCGTTGGCACTTTATATAAGGCCATTTCCTGCCAGACTATTTCATCATTTCGATTGTAATATGCTTTCAGTACATCTACTTGTTTTTCAATTTGCCGGCAGAGCTTACGTACGACCTCTTCATTTTCAGTGATGACGATATTGAACCGGTGTACAGAATCAATTTCACTTGGAGAGGTGTTGAGGCTTTCAATATTTATTTTCCTGCGGGAGAAAATAATCGCTATTCTATTGAGTAACCCTACTTGATTTTCAGTGTAGACGGTCAATGTATATTCAGGCTTGTCCATTAATCAATTTTTATTTTATTTGAAGATCCTCTTTACACAGCACGACTTCGGATACGCCTTTGCCTTGTGGCACCATGGGGAATACATTATTTTCTTTACCGACCATCACTTCTAATAAATAGGCTCCTTCATTCATTAGCATGGTGGTCAAAGCGGGTATCAGATCTTGCCGCTGTGAGACAGAGGCAGCCGGAATGTAATAACCTTTAGCGACCTGCACGTAGTCAGGACTGGTGATGGCGACGAAACTGTACCGGTTTTCATGAAATAATTCTTGCCATTGCCTCACCATACCCAGGAAATTATTGTTCAGGATGATTATTTTGACATTTGGTTTAAACTGCATAATGGTTCCAAGTTCCTGGATGGTCATTTGAATACCACCATCACCTATAATCGCTATTACTTCACGCTCCGGGGCACCATATTTAGCGCCGATGGCTGCAGGCAAAGCAAAACCCATGGTCCCCAAACCACCACTAGTAATATTACTTTTTGATTTTTTAAATTGAGCATATCTGCAGGTCACCATCTGATGTTGGCCTACATCGGTGACAATGATGGCCTCCCCCTTTGTAAGAATATTGAGCTGTTGTATAACTTCGCCCATCGTCAGCTCATTACTGGTCGGATTGAGCTCGTCAAAAATAACTTTCTCTGTTTCTAATCTGGTGCACTCATGAAATCTTTGAAACCACTCGGGATATTTTTTTTGAACAAGTAATTGGGTCAGTAAGGGCAAAGTCTCTTTACAATCACCCCACACCGGCACAGTGGTTTTTACGTTTTTATCGATTTCGGAAGGATCGATGTCAAGATGAATGACTTGAGCTTGTTTGGCATATTTATCCAATCTGCCGGTCACTCTGTCATCAAACCTCATACCGATAGCAATGAGCACATCACATTCATTGGTGAGCAGGTTTGGGCCATAATTACCATGCATCCCTAACATACCAACCGCATTTGGGTGATCAGTGGGTATCGCACTCATACCTAATATGGTCCAGGCAGCAGGGATGCCCGACTTTTCTAAAAAAGCAGAAAATTCTGCTTCGGCTTTACCGAGGATTACCCCTTGACCAAAAATAACCAAAGGTTGTTTTGCCTCGTTGATTAAAGTGGCAGCTGCTTGAATGTATTCTTTTCTTATGACTGGTTTTGGACGATAACTCCTTATATGTTTGCACTTTACATACTTTGAGTTTGAAATCATTTGCAACTGGGCATTCTTGGTGATATCGATGACCACAGGGCCGGGCCTACCAGTCTTAGCTATATAAAAGGCTTTGGCCAGTACAGCAGAAATCTCACTGGCGTCAGTGACCTGATAATTCCATTTGGTGATTGGCGTAGTGATGTTGATCACATCTGTTTCCTGGAAGGCATCTGTACCTAATAAGTGGGCAAAGACTTGTCCTGTGATGCAAACCAAAGGGGTACTGTCTATCATGGCATCTGCAAGGCCAGTCACCAGGTTGGTGGCACCAGGCCCGCTTGTGGCAAAAACCACTCCTGTACGGCCAGAGCTTCTGGCATAGCCTTGGGCGGCATGGATGGCACCTTGCTCGTGTCTGACAAGGATGTGTTCCAGCCGATCATTAAAATGATACAAAGCATCATATATTGGCATAATGGCTCCTCCGGGATATCCGAATATAACCTCAGTTTGCTCAGCAATCAGACCAAGCAATACTGCTTCAGAACCACTGATCTGACGATCTGTACTATCTGCAGTTTCTGCATTTTTTTTCTCCTGAATCAAGGTAGACATATAATGATAATTTAAATGAAAGGAGATGAGTTTGTTTTAAAATTGATCTGTCACGCAACCTTCGCTGGCAGAAGAAACGGTCATGGCATATTTTTTAAGTATTCCACTGGTAGCTCTTAATGCTGGTTTGTCCCACAGACGCCTGCGATCAGCCAGTTGTGCTTCAGTCAAAAGCACATCCATCGTATTGTTGGCGATATCCAATTTGATAATATCGCCATTTTTTACCAGTGCTATATTGCCCCCATCCTGTGCTTCCGGAGTAACATGCCCGATCACAAAACCATGGGTACCTCCACTAAATCTGCCATCCGTGATCAGTGCCACTTTGTCGCCCAATCCTGCACCCATCAATGCACTCGTTGGTTTGAGCATTTCCGGCATGCCAGGTGCTCCTTTGGGACCACAATAGCGGATGACAATAACTTCACCAGCTTTGATCTTTTGATCTATAATTGCTTGATTAAGATCTTGTTCTGAATCGAATACGTGGGCAGGTCCTTCAAATAACTCACCTTCTTTGCCGGTGATTTTGGCCACTGCTCCGCCTTCTGCGAGGTTGCCGTATAATATTTGAAGATGACCTGTAGGTTTTATTGGATTGGACCAGGGTCTGATGATGTCTTGATCAATGGACAAACTTGGTACATCTTTTAAATTTTCCGCAATGGTTTTACCAGTGACAGTCATACAATCACCATGCAGTCTGCCTGCTTCCAACAACATTTTCATGACTGCAGGGGTGCCGCCTATCTCATGCAGATCCTGCATGACATACTTACCACTTGGCTTGAGGTCAGCCAGAAAAGGAGTTTTGTCACTGATTCGCTGAAAGTCATCAATGGTAAGATCTATTCCGGCTGCTTTGGCGATCGCGATCAGATGAAGTACCGCATTGGTCGACCCACCCAAGATCATGATCAGTGTCATCGCATTTTCAAAAGATTCGCAGGTGATGATATCACTTGGTCTCAGGTTATGACCGATCAAATAATCGATGGTGGTAGCTATGTCAGAAGCTTCTAATTTTTTAGAAGGAGAAGCAGCAGGATTGGACGAGTTAAATGGCAATGCCATGCCCATAGCCTCAATGGCGGAAGACATCGTGTTGGCAGTATACATTCCTCCACAAGCACCAAATGAAGGTACTGCACGGTGGATCACTTCCTGATATTCAGCTTCAGTAATATCTCCTTTCACTTTTTGGCCCAATGCTTCAAATGCCGAGACCACATCCAGCTTTTTGCCTTTATATATGCCAGGAGCTATCGTGCCCCCATACACTAAAAGCGATGGGCGATTAAGCCTGGCCATGGCCATCAATGCACCAGGCATGTTTTTATCACATCCTACGACGGTCACCAAACCATCATACCATTGTGCAGAAACTACGGTTTCTATGGAATCTGCTATGATGTCCCGCGAGGGTAGGGAATAGCGCATGCCATCTGTACCCATCGAGATTCCGTCGCTGACACCGATCGTATGAAAGACCAAACCTATCAAATCTTTTTTATTGATTTCATCCCTGATGTTGGCGGCCAACCCATTGAGGTGCATATTACAGGGATTCCCTTCCCAGCCTGTACTGGCTATGCCTATCTGGGGCTTTTTCATATCCCGATCAGAAAGCCCTATCGCATGAAGCATCGCTTGTGCGGCAGGCTGTGAGGGGTCTTGAGTGACATGTTTGCTGAATTTGTTGAGTTCCATTTTGAAGATCTAGCTTGAATAAAGACCCAATATTGTCTTTATTATCAAAGTAACAAAATATTCGTCCATTATTTGGAACACCTTTTTAAGGATTTCTACGATGGCAAAAATGACATTATTAATAGAGTGAATCAGCATATATGGTTGATTTTGAGCAAGTAATCTGAGGTTGAACCTTGTTTGCAGCATTTAACGAATGAATATCACCAGGCCAATCCGGCATAAAAATCTCTCTAGCTTCAACTGCTACATTTGAATCCGATTTTTTGTTCATTGGGGTCGAAATTTTTCTTTTCAGGCCCAAGATAAAAAACCATGCCTTATAAAAATTTATTACACATTAAACCTAAAGTGCATGATGTCCCCATCCTTGACTTCGTACTCTTTACCCTGGACCATCAATCTGCCGGCCTCTTTGACTGCCAACTCTGAACCGTATTTGGTGTAATCGTCATAGTTCATTACCTCGGCACGAATAAAACCTTTCTCAAAATCAGTATGGATCACTCCGGCTGCTTGCGGTGCCAAATCGCCTTTATGAATCGTCCAGGCCCTGACCTCTTTTTCTCCTACGGTAAAGTAAGTGATGAGATTGAGTAATTTGTAACAAGACCTAATCACTTTGTTTACTCCGGGCTCATCAAGGCCAATGGCTTCAATAAATTCTTTGCGTTCTTCTTTGGTGTCCAGCTGAGCAATTTCAGCTTCTATCGCAGCACTGATCAATATCATTTCAGCCTGGGCATGTGGGCCGGCTATTTTATTTTCTGCATCAATGACTTGTTTGAGTGCATTAGTATACTTGTTTCCGGTATGGACGGATGGCTCATCTACATTGCAAACATAGACGATGGGTTTACCAGTCAATAGGAAAAGCTCATCTACCAGCGGTTGGTCCTTAGGTTCACAAGGAAAAAGCCTGGCAGCCTTGCCTAATTCAAGATGTTTTTTGAGCTCCAGGGCGATCTCTAGCTGTCTCGCTTCATCTTTATTCGAGCCCTTCGTTTGTTTTTTTAATCGCTCAATCCTTTTATCAAGCGTCTCCATGTCTTTAAATAAGAGTTCTATATCTATGATCTCTTTATCCCTGGCAGGGTCTATGGAGCCATCTACATGGATCACATTGTCATCTTCAAAACACCGGACCACATGTACGATGGCTTCTACCTCTCGAATGGTTGCCAAAAATTGATTGCCTAAGCCTTCACCCTGGCTTGCTCCCTTGATGAGCCCGGCTATGTCTACGATTTCAATGGTATTTGGGATCACTTTTTGGGGCTGAGCTATCCTGGCAAGCTCGTCTAACCTCGGATCCGGGACCATAATCATCCCTATATTAGGATCTTTAGTGGCAAAAGGGTAGTTGGCAGCGAGCGCTTTGCCGGAAGTCAGCGCGTTGAACAAAGTTGATTTGCCTACATTTGGTAAGCCGACGATTCCTCCTCTTAAGGGCATATTTTTACTTTTTTGAGGTGCAAATGTACATCTTACAACCCTGATTGAGCCCATATCTTATAAGTTTAGCCAGATCCTGCTAAAGTTTGAAGACAACTTTTTCAATATCTGAACGGTTTATATGTATGCAGGTTGATCCTGCTAGCCTCAAATTAAAATGGTTAAGAGCAGTGTATAATGTATGAATCACCTTTCTCATTTATTTTTAACAGGTAATGACCACCACCTCTTATTGGGCAATTTAATAGCCGATTTTATCAAACCAAATCAAATAACTCATCTTTCTTCTGATATAGTGTCTGGTATAAAATTTCATCAATTTATTGATCTATCCATTGATACCAATGAGGTATTCAGATCTTCTATCGGACTTTTGCGAAAAACTCAAGGTAAATATGCACCAGTCGTGGCAGACATGTTTTACGATTATCTTTTAGTCGACCATTGGGCCGCTTACGCTGATAGGTCTTTTGACTTATTTAAATCTACGATGTATGAAAGTATCGAAGCTAACCTTCAAGAACTGGAAGATGAAATAATTATACGTAGGGTAAATCGAATGATATCCAATGATTTTTTATCATTGTATAAGTCAGCTGCCTTGATACCCACCACCTTTGGTTATTTGCAAAAGAGGGCAAGATTTCCGAATCATTTTGATCAGGCGGAGATTGATTTTAACAGGCTATATCCTGAGTTGGCAATACATTTTAATCTAGCCTTTCCAGAAATGGTCAAAAAAACTGAACATTATAGACTTAACCTTCAAAATTAAAGGAGATCGTCAACGCTCTGGACAGGATTTTTTCGAGCACAGACGACTCAGAGTTGTTACCATTATAAATCAGGATATTTCCCACTCCCTGGGAAAATTTGATCTCGGGAGAGAATATAAAATAAGGGAAAAAGAATTGCATGCCTGCCCCGATTTCGGCGGAAAAATCATGCGGGGTCAGTTTGATTAAACTAGCAAATTTTTTGGTGCGCGATTTATTGGAAATGTCATAAGAATATTTAATACCACCTACCAAAAAAACTTTCATGTCCTTATAGGGTAGGGAAGTAAATCTTATGTGGAGGGGTAGCTCCAGAAAGGTGGATTCTATACGACGATCGATCTCACTTACCCGGTCATTGTACCTAATATTTCGATTGGCAAAAGAAAAAGTAGGAATAAAACGAAAATCAAAGTGATCTCCAAATTTGGCATTGGTGATGATCCCAACAGAAAAACCCGGGTTTTTTAATGATTCAGTCACAAACAAACTGTCTTGCCTGATAAAATAATTTGACCGGTACAATTTATAGGTAGAATTATTAAGGCTTAAGGAAAGACCGAAATAATAGTTTTTCCCCAAAAACTGGCGATAATTATTACCTGAATATTTATCCTGTGCCTGGCAAAAGAATGCCATCCAGGCTAAAACAGAGACTAAAATTATTTTTCTGCGAGGTAAGCAGTACATATGCCGAGGGTAAATGGTTTGAGTTTGACGAATTTAAAGCCAGCTTCCTGGAGTTTAGTAGCAAATTCTGTACCGGAAGGGAAAGCATGCATAGATTCGTGCAAATAATGGTAGGCGTTGAAGTCCATGGAGAATAGTTTTCCGATCACTGGCAGTATATAACGTGAATACAAGAAAAATAATTGTTTCATTGGGAATCGCTCGATTCTGCTGAATTCAAGTACCAGAAATGGAGCTCCTGAGGTCAGTACACGATGTATTTCTTTGAGTCCGGCACCTAAATTTTCAAAATTGCGAACTCCAAAGGCAACTATAGCCCCATCGAAAGAGCCTGCTTCGAAAGGTAAAGCTTCTGAATCACCTTGAATAAACTCAATATTGGCTCTGTTCTTTTTTTTTGCTATTTCTAACATTTGAGCTGATAGGTCCAGTCCGACGATCCGATCCGGCTTTAAAATATCAGCTGCCATCAACGCAAAGTCCCCGGTACCGGTAGCAATATCCAGCAGATGATGTATTGGATACTCTTCGAGCATTTTGAGCGATTTTTTTCGCCACGACACATCAATACCCAGCGAAAGAAACCGATTAAGAAAATCGTAGGTAGGCGCTATTCCATCAAACATTTCCCTGACCTGTTGCTTTTTGGATTGGTCATTGGAATAGGGCTTGATCATAGGACTTTAGTTAATTTTTGGTAAAAATACATTACTACTAGCCTGCTTAAAAACCTGGCTGAGCAGAATTAAATAAAATTACGACAATAAGCTCGTCAAGTTATTGATAATCATTCTATTATAAATAGTAATTTGTTTTTAGTATATTGATGATTTCTGATTAATTATTACTATTTTTGCGTTCCTTTTATAAAATTATATGGCAGTAGACAAGATTATATCTGTAAATATCGAAGAAGAGATGAAAACTGCCTACATCGATTATTCGATGTCGGTGATTATATCCAGAGCTTTGCCAGATGTGCGTGATGGACTGAAGCCGGTACAAAGAAGGATTTTGTACGCCATGTCCGATTTGGGATTGGACTACAACAAACCATTTAAAAAGACTGCTCGTATCGTCGGTGAAGTTTTAGGAAAATATCATCCTCATGGAGATTCATCTGTATATGAAGCCATGGTCAGAATGGGCCAGCCCTGGTCCTTACGATATCCACTGGTAGACAAACAAGGCAATTATGGTAGTATGGATGGTGATGGTCCTGCGGCTATGCGATATACGGAGGGCAGACTGATCAGGATGAGTTCAGAGATGTTGGAAGATCTGGATAAAAACACGGTGGACTTTAGGCCCAATTTTGATGATTCTCTGGACGAACCATCTGTGCTGCCATCGAAAGTGCCCAACTTGCTTTTAAATGGTGCATCCGGTATCGCAGTTGGTATGGCGACTAATATGCCGCCCCATAATCTCACAGAAGTAGTCAATGGGATCATTGCCAGCCTCGATAATCCGGAAATCACTATCCCGGAATTAATGGAGTATGTCAAAGGCCCCGATTTTCCAACAGCCGGCATTATATATGGTACGGAAGGGATTAAGGATGCTTTTGAAACCGGCAGAGGACGCATCATTCTCCGTGGCAAAACCGAGATTGAGACAGTGCATGGTCATGAGGCGATTATTATCACTGAGATTCCTTACCAGCTTAGCAAATCAACCCTGATCGCCAAGATCAATGAGTTACGCATACAAGAGAAAATAGATGGCATCCATGATGTTAGAGATGAGTCCGCCCGTGACGAACTCAAAATGAGGCTGGTCGTATCCCTAAAAAAGGACGCTATCGCTCAGATCGTACTCAATCAACTGTACAAATACTCCCCTTTACAATCCTCTTTTGGTGTAAATAATATAGTGTTGGTCAATGGGCGTCCCCGGCTACTCAATCTAAAACAAATCATCCAGGAATTTATCAAGTTTAGGCTGGAAGTCATCGTACGCAGGACCAATTTTTTGCTTAAGAAAGCCCAGGACAGATCCCATATCCTGGAAGGTTTGCTGATCGCGATAGATCACCTGGATGAAGTGATCAACCTGATCAGAGCCTCTGCTACCCCTGATGAAGCCAGGGACCAATTAATGGCTCGCTTTTCCTTGAGCGAGATCCAGGCCAAAGGCATACTGGCATTGACCCTTCGCCAATTAACCGGCCTGGAGCGTGCCAAGTTAAAGGACGAATATGACGAGCTGCAAAAAATGATCACCAGGTATCTTGAAATCCTGGGTGATGTCAATATTCAAAAGGAGATTATCAAAGAAGAATTATTAGAGATCGTATCAAGATACGGTGATGCCAGGCGGACCCAGATATCTATCAATGAAAGTGAGATCAATATCGAAGACATCATCCCTAATGAAGAAGTGGTCATCACGATATCTCACCTCGGTTATGTCAAACGGACCAAAGTCACCGAATACCGATCCCAGGGAAGGGGTGGTCGTGGTTCAAAAGGTAGCAGCACCCGGGATGAGGACTTTATAGAGCATCTTTTCACTGCAACTACGCATGCCTACATCTTATTATTTACCCAATTGGGCAAATGTTATTGGCTGAGAACATACGAAATACCAGAAGCCGCTAAAACAGGTACTGGTCGCGCTATTCAAAACATCATATCGCTGCCGCCCGAAGATAAAATCCGGGCATATATCTCAATCAAAGATCTGAATGACGAAACCTTTATCAATAATCATTATATCGTATTGTGTACCAAAAAAGGGGTCATTAAGAAGACATTATTGGAAGAATTCTCCCGTCCACGCACTTCTGGTATCAATGCCATCACCATCAATGAAGGAAATGAATTATTAGAAGCCCGATTGACCAATGGCGCTCATGAAATCATCATCGCCAATAAACAGGGTAGGGCCATCAGATTCAATGAGTCCAAGGTAAGATCTATGGGTAGAAATGCAGCCGGGGTCACAGGAATGGATCTGGCAGAAGAAAATGATGAAGTCATAGGCATGATTTGTGTAGATCCTGAAGATAAAAATATCACCATACTGGCCGTCTCTGAGTTGGGCAGTGGCAAAAGATCACTTTTAGAGGATTACAGGGTCACTAATCGGGGTGGTAAAGGAGTTAAAACCATCAATATTACTGACAAAACAGGGTCACTGGTGTCTGTAAAAGCGGTCACAGACAAGGACGATTTGATGATCACGACCAAACAAGGCATCACCATAAGAATGGAAATGGAGGCTTTGCGGGTGATGGGAAGAGCCACCCAGGGTGTCAGACTCATCAGACTAGATGATAATGACGAGATAGCAGATGTAGCTGTGTTGGCTCAGGAAGAGATACTTGAATTGGAAGAAAATGGTGCACTGATAGCCAATGATAGTCCTATTGATGATATCGCTGAAACGAACCTGGAAGCCGGAGATCACGAAGTGGATGAGTCAGCTTCAGAAGCTGATTTAGTAGATCCCACTGAATAAAATTCATTTGTTAACGAATTTTTTTTTAAATTTTAACTTTTTATAAACTTTGTAGATCGATTATCTTCGTCTAACATTTAAAATAAACAAAACCATAAAATGAAAAAATTCTTTTTGTTGACTTTACTTGCTCTAGTAAATTTCACCATAATTTATTCTCAGGAAGATCCTGAAAAAATGATTAAAAAAGCTGTCAAAGCGTTTAACACCTTCAATGTAGAACAAACAGCTAAAGGGGCATCCCTGGATGAAGCTAAAAGCATCATCGATCAGGTCTTTCAAGCAGAAGCGATGAAATCTAATGTGAGTGCCCAATTGGCCAAAGGCCAGATCTACGCTGGCTTCATTTCCAGAGATCAGACAGCCAAGCTTTTAAATCCGGCATATAAAAGTACGCTTGATTTTCCTGCCTCTTATATTGCATACCAGGCATATGCTGAAGCACTAAAGTTAGCACAGAAAAAATTTGAAAAAGCGGATGCCATCAAAGGCCTGCAAGGTCTCACCGGCGATCTGAATAACACCGGCAATGAATTGTACAATGTAGGCAACTATGAAGGTGCGTTTAATAATTTTGTTGCCTCCTTAGACATTCATGATAAATTGAAATCAGTCAGTGAAGTAAGCGTATTGGATAAACCTGAAGATTATAATAATCAGTTGTTTATCATCGCAGCCGCTGCTGTGAAAGCAAAGAAATATGCTGAAGCCAAAGTATACAATGACAAATTAATAGCTGCTGACTACCAGGATGGTGGAATCTATGAAAACCAATATGAGATCGCTTTAAATGCAGGTGACAACAAAGCGGCAGAAATGGCTTTGGAAGAAGGGCGCAAAAAGATGCCGGACGATGTAGGTTTAATGTTTAAGGAGATCAATCACTTCATTCGTTTAGGAAAATTAGAAGCCTTAGTTGAAAAATTAAAGGCTGCTATAACCAAAGAACCAAATAATGTGTCTTTATATACTACCCTTGGAAATGTATATGACAATTTGTACCAAAAAGATTCTATGATAATGGAAAACAAAAATGGCACTTATACCATTCTGGCTTCTATCATTAGCAATACCAACTATCAGAATGCAGAATCCTATTTTACGAAGGCCAGCGAATTGGATGCAACCAATGCTGATGCTCATTATGGACAAGGTGCATTCCATTATAATGTTGCTGCCAGGATGACGGCTATACTCAATAAATTGGCAGATGATTACTCAAAAGAGGGTACCAAAAAGTATGAAGCTATCAAAGTGGAAGTGTTCGGTATGTTTGACAAAAGTTTACCTTCATTTAATAAAGCTGAATCTTTAAATCCTAACGACAGAAACTGTCTGATCGCACTTAAAGAGATTTATGCCAGAAAAAATGAATTTGATTTGTCCAACGAATTCAAGAAAAGACTTGAAGTGCTGGAAGCTGGTGGAAAAAATGAGACCAGTTACAATAAAAACTAAAAATATTCTGAGCTATTCAGCAATACAAAAGGCGCAATCTAAAGTTGCGCCTTTTTTGTTCCATAGAGGGTTGCTTTTATTAAATATCTTATCCCAACTTATGGGTAAATTTGTGCTTAAATAGTGCATAGTTCATGAAAGAATCTGCTATCGGGATATTGATAAATCATCAGGAGCAAGGCTTGATTTGGGACAAGATCCAGGCAGGCAAAAGACTGTTACCTGCTGATGCGCTGTACTTATATGAAGAAGCTCCACTGGGTTTGACCGCTGCGATGGCAAACTGGGTCAGGGAGCAACGACATGAGGATAAAACCTATTTTAATCGTAACATTCATATAGAACCCACTAATGTATGTATTTATGATTGTAAATTTTGTTCCTATTCCAGGCTGATCAAAGAAAGGAATCAAGGCTGGGAGTATACTAAGGACCAAATGATGGATATTCTCAGGACTCAAAAAGATAAACCAATTACGGAAGTACATATCGTTGGGGGAGTGTTGCCACAATACGATTTGGATTTTTATATCGATTTATTTAAAAGTATCAAATTGGAGTACCCACATCTCCATATCAAATCACTGACGCCTGTAGAATTGTATTATATCTTCAAAAAGGCCAAAATATCCATTGAAGCAGGACTAACATCATTAAAATCTGCCGGTCTAGACTCACTACCTGGTGGCGGAGCAGAGATCTTTGACGATCATGTGAGAAACGAGATCTGTGCTGATAAATGCGGCACCGAAGATTGGCTCAAAATCCACAGCGCCTGGCATCAGCTGGGAGGCCGGTCTAATGCAACCATCCTATACGGTCATATCGAGACTTATACTCATCGTATAGACCATATGGACCGGCTTAGAAGTTTACAAGACGAGACAGGTGGATTTCAAACCTATATTCCTTTAAAATTTAGAAACAAGGAGAATCAGATGTCTCATGTTCCCGAAGTGACCTCTTTGGAGGATATGAAGAATTATGCAGTGAGCAGGTTGTATCTGGACAATTTTGATCACATCAAGAGCTATTGGCCTATGCTGGGTAGAGATATGGCGCAATTATCTTTGTCCTATGGGGTAGATGATATCGACGGGACTATAGACGATACGACTAAAATTTACTCGATGGCAGGTGCTGAAGAACAAAACCCAGCTATGACTACAGAAGAGCTGGTTCAGCTCATCCAAAAAGCAGGCAGAAAGGCAGTAGAAAGAGATACCCTGTATAATGTCGTAAAAGAATGGAATGAACCGATTGCAGCCGGTCGACTTAGATCTTATTTTGCTTTACCTGTGATAGAAAATTAGATGCCTGAAAAGTACAAAGTAGCTATAGTCAATTACCTCAATACCAAACCATTTATTGAAGGCATTAGATCACATCCGATTTGCGATCTAATCGAATTAATAGAGTGTTCCCCGGCACAGTGTGCCTCTTTATATTTAGAGCATGAGGTAGATATCTCTTTGGTTCCGGTGGGTGCTTTGATAGGCCAGCCTTTTGAGCGAATATCGGATTATGGCATTGCCAGTGATGGTCCGGTATCCAGTGTTTGTTTGTTTTCACAGGTGCCTTTGGAGGAAATTAAAACGATTTATCTGGACTACCAATCCCGGACCTCTGTGATGCTGGTGCGACTTTTAAGCCAGGAATACTGGCATATCCGACCAAATTTTGTCCAGGCAAGTGCAGGATATGAACAAAACCTGAGTGGTGCGGAAGCTGGTTTGATTATAGGTGATCGGGCATTGAAGGTCAAACATAAATATCCTTATGTATATGATCTGGGCGAGGCATGGCAATCAATGACTGGCTTGCCGTTTGTATATGCCGTTTGGTTGGCCAGGGAAGAAACGGATCTTGATTTCCTTAAGGCGTTTAACGAGGCTCTGAGTTCAGGCGTAGAGTCCATTCCGACCCAGGTATCTCAATGGAACGGGCCTGAGGGCTGTGACCTGGTCAATTACTTTGCTCAAAATATCCGCTATAAGTTAGACCCATCGTATGACGAAGGGTTGAAGACATTCCTAAGGCTCATCGAAGAAAAAGTGTTGAAAGGTGCCCCGGCTTACACGGAAGCCCTTTAATAATTCTTTTTGTCCAGGCGCATGCCCACCCTGAGGCTCACAAAGACTCCGGAATAGATATTTAAGGTGTTGGATGTCGTGGTCACAAAGAGGTCACTCCAATCCAGCCGTTGACTCACCTGGTAGCTCACAGAGGGAGATATCGTCAGCAAATTAGATAAGCCTATGTCGAGTCCGACACCGGCTCTGCCAAATAAGATCGTTTCGTTGACTGCGTTGATCGAGGTTTGTTTACTACTCAGCCTGCTCAGGGCTACACCAGGAGTAATATTGATGAATAGCCCTTTTTTTAAAAACTCTCCTTGTTTAGAAAAAGTAGGGCACGAACAATCATTGAAAAAATCAAGTGGATAAAATTGAACAGAGGGCACGAAATCTATCACAGACCAGTTGAGCACACCTTCAATATTCTGATCCAGATCCAGGCGCTCGTGGCCGTATTGAAAATGCACTGCAGGTAAAAACTCTAGCCGATAATTTTTCAACCTAAACCAATAGTCGACGCCCACCCCGGAGATGAAAGGAAATAATTTATTACCGGTCGAGATTTGTGCGATTCTATTCTTAGGAAAAGTACTTACCGCCTTAAAACCAAATTGACTATAACCCCGAAAACTGCAGAACACAGCGATGATGATAAAGATTCTGGACATAGAGCTCAAAGTATCAAACGGTAAAAAATATTAAGAATTGCCTTAGGTAAGCTTTACTTTTGTATAAATTTATTACAAGATAGTGAGATCAAAGGGCCATCAGCAAAATAAAGTGCATGTCATTACATTGGGGTGTTCAAAAAATACAGTCGATAGCGAAAATCTAATCACCCAACTGAGGCACAATCAGTATGATGTCGACCATGATGCCTCGGCTTCTGATGCCAATATAGTGATCATCAATACCTGTGGATTTATAGAAAATGCCAAAAAAGAATCAATCGATACGATTTTGCAGTATGCGGAGGCTAAAAACGAGGGCAAAGTAGACCGGCTATTGGTCACCGGCTGTCTATCTCAGCGATATAAAAATGAACTGCAGCAGGAGATCCCGGAAGTGGATGCCTGGTTTGGCACCATGGATATGCCGGCATTATTGGCTTCTTTGAAAGCGGATTATAAAAAGGAACTCATCGGTGAGCGGATGATCACTACACCTGCTCATTTTGCTTATCTCAAGATCTCCGAGGGGTGTAACCGTACCTGCAGTTTTTGTGCTATCCCTTTGATGCGAGGCAAACATGTAAGCAGAACCATAGAAAGCCTGGTGCATGAAGCCACCTTTTTAGCAGACAGGGGCGTCAAGGAATTGATATTGATCGCCCAGGAATTGACTTACTATGGGTTGGATATTTACAAAAAAAGGAAACTCCCCGAATTGTTGAATGCACTGAGCGAAGTGAATGGGATTGAGTGGATCCGGCTACACTATGCTTATCCTTCTAAGTTTCCTGTCGAGATTCTGGATTCGATCGCCCAAAACCCTGTTGTTTGTAAATATTTGGATATGCCCCTACAGCATGCCAGCGACCGGATGCTCGCCATGATGAAGCGCCAAATCACCAAACAAGAAACCATTGATCTGGTCAATACGATTCGGGCCAAAGTACCGGGCATCACCCTGAGGACGACGATGCTGGTTGGATTTCCCGGCGAAAGTGAAGCGGATTTTGAAGAATTATGCCAGTTTATCAGAGAATACAAATTTGATCGTTTAGGGGTGTTCACCTATTCTCATGAAGAAGATACCAGCGCGTACAAACTGGAAGATGATATCCCGGAATCCGTCAAAGTAGCGCGCCAAAATAAATTGATGGAAATCCAAAGAGAAATCTCCCTGGAGCATAACCTTAAAATGGTGGGCCGGGAGATCAGGGTGATCATCGATCGAAAAGAAAAATCAGGTTATAGTGGTAGATCTGAAGCGGACAGCCCGGAAGTAGACCAGGAAATACATATATTGAATAAGAAGTTGAAGTTGACAGCTGGTCAGTTTGTCAGCGTACGAATCACCGAAGCAGACGACTATGATCTGATAGGCGATATCATTGATTAAGCAAGACAGCTCTATGTATCAACAATTTTTACAAAAAATTAAAAACCCTTTTCTTCAGGCATTCCTTGTTTTGGTGCTTTTTTGCCTGAGTTATTTGGTCAGTAGGGGCTTTGAGGCGGAGCAACGCATAGCCTGGACCCTGGCCATCGCATTTTTGCTGCTATATATCCTGTACAATGTGATGATAGGACTGGCGATCGATCAAGGTCCATATTATTGGATCTATTCGTTGGCTGGATTTGCAGGGTTGATATTTGCATTTATTTTACTTGCTCAAAGATTTAGTGGCCTCCGCATGGACGAAGCCGGCAGTTACCGATGGTTATTCTTTATTTTTTGCCCGATATACTTATTGTTTATTGCGATGATAACGATTATAAAAAAGATTGTGCAAATGGCAGAAAAGGAAGATCAACGATTTGATAACCAAAACTGATTTGATCTATGCGACTGATATATTTTCTTTTCGGTATCTGTGGGTATGGCTTATGTCTGAGCCAGGGATGGGCAGGCGCCTACCAGGGAACCGTAAATGGTGACCCCACTACTGTCAATATTATATTAACTGGAGAACAAATCAGTGGGACCTATGTCGAAACCTCCAACGAATATGATATCAAAGGTCAAATCAAATCAGCTACCCATTTTGAAGGAGAATTATTGATTAAAAATACCGGCTTGCAGCTCGGTACATTTAAAGCCATGCTGGATAGGAATGTCTTGACCATGGATATGCTGCTGTTGGGCGTCACTCCTTTCAAAGCAAGCTTTACCAGGATGGGTTCAGAAGCCAATCAATCAAATGCCGCCACCCAGCAGCCAAAGGTCACGGCAACGCTCACTGCACCCCATGATGGCTTTGACAGGGACCCGGCAGTGATAGGTCATTGGTCACAACAGGAGGTGATGAACTCAGGCTTTGGTGACAATGCCGCAAGTTTAGCT
>Ga0138256_10002897_pt1 | contig 18313 bp, 12 predicted proteins | sample KNB2016incub_MG_FD_105486 | JGI IMG/M metagenome (GOLD analysis project Ga0138256, IMG submission 105486) | Active sludge microbial communities from wastewater in Klosterneuburg, Austria - KNB2014incub_MG | ecosystem: Engineered > WWTP > Activated sludge > Unclassified | place: Austria... | reverse complement strand
CCAGATGGAAATAACGGGAATCTTCGGCGATAGCCCCATATACAACATCAGCTGCAGGTTGAGGCATATCGCCACGGGCGTCCCGTCCAAAAGTTCGGCCGCCAGGGTAGAGATCGGTGACCTTTCCGTCCACTGCCCGTTGCAGGATTCCGGACGGGTCGGGTGCAACATCCCCCGTGACGACTGCATCGAAAACCTCCTCAGGTGCAGTCAGAGGCAGATCTCTAAATGATTGAATCGATGCCGGATCTGATAACAACGGAAACCGGGTTCCGGAAATCACTGGCAAAGACTGACCATCTCCGCTGACCCATGGAAAATCAAACCGCCGCACGGGGCCCGCCTCACCTTTGACGATGGCCATAGCCCAAACGGAGGCCGGTGGCCAGATCACTAAGGCACCGGAGTATTTTTGGCCCCCTGCGAGCGGAAGCTCTCCGGCCAGCGCGGGGTCACGAAAACTATAACGGATGTCGCTTCCCGGCTCGCCAAATAGCTGCACAAACAGCACATTGGTGGATGGCCCTGCCGGGGGAAATGAGACTACCTCACGGCTTCCGAAAGGAACGCGGGACAGTTCCGGTGACACCGGCACTCCCGCGACCACTGCGGGTAGGGTCTCTCCGCTTTGATCCTTCTCTTTTTGGCCGCATGCAGCCAGCAGCGTCATCAAAAGAGTCGCAAAATAAAGTTTGGTGCATGAAAGATTGGCCAAGCGGTTTCCTCTGTCCTTTCCTTTAGCCTTTCCTCTATCCTTTAAGGGCCATCCTGAATAATATCTGGGTGATACCATTCAGAATTCGGGGCCACCAAAAGCGCATGCGGCCCCGGATGCTGATCGGCATCTGCCTGTAATCCATGAGGAAACAGGCGCTAAATTCCGCAAACACCTAATTTTCTTTGAGATTTCAGGATAACCATGACGACAGCCTCCCCCGAACGCATTCTGATTGGTGTGGCCTGGCCTTATGCCAACAACGAGCTGCACCTGGGACACTACGCCGGAACTTTTTTACCCGCCGATACTCTGGCGCGTTTTCATCGGATGCGCGGCAGCGATGTGCTTATGGTCTCAGGGTCGGACTCCCATGGCACTCCAATCACGGTCGCGGCGGAGCAAAAAAAAACGACGCCCCGCGAGGTGGTGAACCAATACCACGAAAAATTTATCGAGAGCTTTGAAAAGGTCGGTATCACCTTCGACCTGTATACCAACACGATGACGGAAAATCATTTCGCCGTGGTCCATGATTTTTTTAAACGTCATCGCGAAAAAGGTCTGATTTATACGGAAGTCACTAAGCAGATGTACAATCCGGTGGCAAAGCGATTTTTGCCGGACCGCTATGTCGAAGGAACTTGTCCTCACTGTGGATTTGCCGACGCCCGTGGTGATCAGTGCGATAATTGTGGGAAAACCTATGAGGCCATCGAACTGAAAAACCCCCGTTCCAAAGTGAGCGGCACCAAAGACCTTGAAATAAGAGATACCGAACATTTTTTTATCGATCTCGCCAAACTCAACGACCCCTTGTCCACGTGGATCAATGATGGGGAAAAAAAACATTGGCGGGATCAGGTCTTTAATTTTGCCAAAGCACAGATTGATTTGCGTGAGCTGCGGGGCAGGGCGATCACCCGCGACCTCGATTGGGGTGTCACCATTCCCGAACCCGGTTACGACGGAAAACGCCTTTACGTATGGTACGAAGCCGTCATCGGATACCTTAGCGCCAGCAAGGAATGGGCGGCGCTACAGGGCAAACCTGAGCAATGGAAAAAATGGTGGGACGCACGCGAGGGAGCGGGTGCCAAAACGTATTACTTCATAGGCAAGGACAACACGACCTTTCACGCCATCCTGTGGCCGGCGATGTTGATGGGGTATGGCGCCCTCAACACTCCCTACGATGTGCCTGCCAATGAATTTCTAAACAGCTACGGCCGAAAATTCAGTAAGAGCCGAGGCACCGCCATCTTTGTCCTGGATTTTCTGCAGCGCTACCAGACGGATGCGCTCCGCTATGTGCTGACCGCGATCGCGCCGGAAACCGCTGATTCCGATTTCACCTGGGATGACTTCCTCGAACGGGTGAACAGCGAATTGGTGGCAAACTGGGGCAACCTCGCCAACCGCGTGCTCGGTTTTAGTGCAAAACGTTTTGACGGTGTGATCCCCGAACCAGGGACCATTGACGAACAAGGACAATTACTTCTTACGGTTGTTAAATCTGGCTTCGCAACCGTCGGCGACCTTTACGCCGGAGTGAAACTACGCAGTGCGCTGGAGGAAATCCGCTCGCTTTGCCAGAAGGTCAATCAATACCTCAGCGAAAAGACCCCTTGGACCCTTATTAAAACAGATCCGGCCGCCAGTGCTTCTGTTATTTACGTTGCGCTGCAATGTATCGATTGGCTCAAGACTATGTGGGCACCGATTCTGCCCGAAAGCAGTCAGGCGATTCATACTATGCTGGGACACCCCGGGACGCTCGCCGGAACCTTCAGGAAGGAAACAATCACCGATAAGCACGGTCCACACCTGATTCTTCGCTACCAGCACGAAGACGCGGTCGGCAGGTGGGAACCCTCGGTGCTTAAGCCGGGAACAAAGATGGGCGAGATCGCAGCGCCGTTTAGAAAACTCGATGAGGCTATTGTTGAACTTGAAACCTCAAATCAACCAGACTGACCAAAGATTTTTCTTAATCAGTGCCATCGCCTGCGTGGCTTTAGCAACCCCGCTAGCTGCGGCAGGTGCAACAGTCAGCCCGGAAGAAGGAGAGATTTCTTCAGTCCCGCTGACACTCCCTGCAAAATCAACGCAGGTTCAGGTGAGTGGCAGTACCGATGTCGTCGGTCCGGTGACCTGGCAGCTTTTGGTTCGCCCCCGTGAACACACACGGCGTTTTGTGGACCACAATTACCTTTCCTATGCCGTGCGGGCGCGCTTTGACTGGGCCCTGCCACGTGGCAGTATTTTTTTTCAGCCGGTTTATCGCCTTTACCCGGAGAACAGCCGAACAGATACCCGGGATTTTACGGAGATTTCCTTGGGATTTATCCAATGGTCCCGATTTTCGGCCAGTTCCTACGGTGCCGGCGTTGGCTGGGCCGTGGGGTCGATGGATGAGTGGAGTGCATGGCGCCCCTGGGTCGCGATTTCAGTTGAAAAGTCGGACGTGACGGCAGACATACTGGTAAGCGACCTTGCTGATGACTACGGTCGGCGTTATCGGCTGGAATCCTCGCTGATGGCCGCTTACGCATCTTTTGGAATCTCATGGACCCCACTGGCGACACTGCCGGGTCTTGGGCTTGAACCATCAGTCATGTTGCCAGCCGGTTCCATGGACCAGTCGGGTTCGGGTCGGAATAAAGACGACCAGACCGAGTCCTTGTTATATCAGGAGCTGGACCATCGCACCGTCGCTGGCATCAGCCTGGCCCTTTCAGCGCAAGTTCGCTTTTGAGCGTTCTAACTTCAATGAATTTGGCTTAAAATCAGACCCATGCTCAAGCCTTGCACCCTATTATCTTTCCATCCTCGCCGGACCTGGGCCATTCTTTGTGCGGCGACCGCTTATCTGACCATTCCCTCGGCTCCTTTAAGGGCGCAGGGCACGGCCCCCATTAGCGGCGCGGCGAGCAAGTATCGTGGGTCCGCCAAAGCCACCAGCGTGATCGTTTTTTCAAACATAAAGACAGCCAACATTACATTGCAGGGGCTTGCCGCGGGTAGGGCGGGCGACCCCATCGAGGCCGAACCTGGCGTGAACGAAATGGTCATCACCGCTCCCGGCTACGGAGCGCGAACCTTTCGTTTCCTCGTTACCAACAACCCGAAGCAGACCGTCACGGTTAATATTGAAAAAGAGCGACAGGGAACGCGCCTTTTTCCGGAACCCTCCGATGCGGACAAGCCGGTCGCCAGGGAAAAACTCATCGGAACACCGTCGCTCTGCCAATCGGTCACCCTGCAACCAGAAACCGAACATCTTTGCTCCCGCAAGAGCTGGCTGGATGACGTTCAGTACGGTGGCGTAAGTTGGAATTTCGAAGAAGACATCAAGAAGTTTAACAAGCCAAGCTCCGAACTTCTGACCCGTCTGTGGTACGGTCGTCGTGGCCCGATGAATCAACGCTATTACTGGGTCGTTGAGAAATTATTCAGCGAAACGCCTGGAAACCAGCTTCTTTACCAGACGGTTGCCTGGAATGCCTTGCTTACAGGGGATTGCCCAAGGGTATGGCAGATTGTAGCCGATGCCGACAGCATTGGCATCATGTCGCCAGAAATGTTGCTCATCAGCTCTCTGTGCCGCGAGGCAAGCGGGGATCTGAAGCGAGCCCAGGAAGAGCTCACACTTGCTGGAAAATCAAACCGCAAACTTCCGGAAATCACCTGGCACCAGGCCCGTCTTTTGTTTGCCGCCAACCGGCAGCAGGCTGCCCTGAAACTCCTCGATTGCATTAAAAAATTCCCACACTTCGCTCCCTGTTACGAAACCATGATGGTCACTTCAGAGCCCCCCATGACCACGGCGACGTTGAAACAGCGGGAGGATTCGTGGCGCAAAGCCAATGATGCTGCATTTACGACATGGACGAAAAAATATACGGAACTTACCCGGTCCGGTCGCTGGCCGGAAGCCACTCTGGCACTCACAAAGGGAGCCAACGAATTCAGGGTTGGCTACGAAATCGAATGGGCAGAATTTATTGCCACCGCGGCCCAGCGTCTGCACCAAACGGGTGATGCTGCCCCAACTCCACCCGGTCCGGCGACCTTACTCGGATCTCCCTATGGAGCCGAGGCTCTAAGTCTGCAGGTCGAAGCCCTGAAAAATGCCGAGTGGACCGCGTTGAGTATCGAACCGTTGCTTCGCCTGAACCCTGCCGATAAAAAACATTGGTATCGGCTCATTGACAGCCACATAGCCGCCCGGAATTGGAATGGCGCCCTCCAGGCGATCGAAAGAGCAGAGTCAAACCTGCCGAACCAGGGGAAATACCTGATGAGTCAGAAAGCAAAGGCCCTGGTTGGGGCGGGCAGGTCCGTCGATGCCTTGGCCATCTATCGCGCGCTGCAAAAGGACGAACCCACCTCATGGAAGAGCAACTACAACCTTGCATCCGCTCTGGAACGGGCGGAAAAGATCGAAGAAGCGCTCCCGATCTTTCGGCGGGTCCTTGGACTTTCTCCTCCTGAGCAGATCCAGGTAGCCATTGAGTCGAAACTCAATGCCTACGAGGTCAAACGGCGTAAAATGGAGGCGCGCGGCAAACTTCCGCCAGAGGAAAGCCCTGGAGCGGACGAGCCTCCGGGTTTAGATGCGGCCCCCCTCCCCCCTGCAGCTGGAAAGACTGCGCCATAAAGGCCAAATTCTATTGCGATAGAATTGAAATAGTATTAATGTCCCGGCTGTTACATTAACATCAAGGACATTTTCATGAAAAAAACGGCAGAAGTCGGCATTTTCTTTGCGTTTTTAATGATTTCCATTGCACTTCCCGGATGCCAAAAAACCGACCCGAAGTCGGATCTTAAAATTGTCGGCGGTCGTATAGCGGACCCGCAACCTTTCATGGCGGGTTTGACCGATGTCCTCGATAGCTCCAGCAGCTTCTGCGGCGCCAGTTTTATTACCGACACCATCGCGTTAACGGCGGCACACTGCGTTTTTGATGCTTCCGCGGCCTTGAAAGTCTCCGGCGGGATCACCCTGAACTCGGACCACGGCGCCATCCAACTGGCTGACGTCAAAGCAGTCCGTTTTCATCCCAAATACAGTCCGGCAACGATGGACAACGACATCGCCATCCTCTTTCTCAAATCGCGCCCCCAAGGCCGGACTCCGGTGGTGCCGATTTCGATGAACCGGGACCCACAACTGCCCCGGACTGGTTCGGGCACCACGGTGATTGGTTGGGGTAACACAACATCCTATGGTGTGTTGTTCGAAAACGAACTGCGTCAGGTCGATGTAAAAACCCTTTCTGTCGACAAATGCCGCTCGGTTTATGGAAACGTCACGGAGCGCCAGATTTGCGCCGGCGATCTCGCCCGGGGTGGCCTGGATAGCTGCCAGGGAGACTCCGGGGGTCCGCTGATCGTCGACAATGGGGCCGGTCAGAAAATCCTCGTTGGAATTGTGAGCTGGGGTGAGGGCTGTGCCTGGGCAGGAAAACCAGGCGTATATACCCGGGTCTCGTCCTACGCAGGCTGGGTAGACCAGGAGATCGCAAGGTTCACCCGCACCAGCGACATGATCAATGGAGAGCTCCTGTCGGATTACTTTAAGAGCTTTTGCTATGTACCCCTGAAAAATGAAAGTAAACAGGTGCAGGGGGACGCATCCCTTGCGATTCGCGACATTTTTGCCGCTGGTTCAACCTTCCGGCTGAAAGAAGCCTCGGACGACCTGCCCGATGGCGTCCCGGAAAAACAGTGCTCTTTTGAAGCACCGGGGAACCGAAAGTTCACTGCCAAGCTGGTCGCATATCCTGCTGCCGGAAGTGCCAGAGAAGCGCGTCGTTTGGAGATCCTCGACATCTCCACACAAAAACTCTGGATATCAACGGCCAGCGCCCAACGGACTGTTGATCTCGCATGCAAATTCGACGATGAAGAGACGTCGCAGCTCGCACTCGAAAACGGCGACAGTGGCACCCTTGAATACCATGATAAATTATTCTTCCTGGGCGACGAAGTATCAGGCTCGGGGCTGGGCAACGCCAAGTTTTCCTGTGCCGGCCCGGGAATGACCTATTCCTACTACGAAAAAACGGGTGACGATGAAGCGACACTTTTCTACCTGAAAGTCGACACCACCCTGTTTGACGGAAACGGTACCGAATCCCGTAAGTATTTCAAGATGGCACGTTACACGTCCGGCTCGAACATCAGCATTGCGGTTGCATCAGTTGACGGGACCTCGGGAACACTGACAGTGAAGAATACCTCAGCAAGGGATCTGCACACCTGGGAGCTGCAGTGCGACAAGTCTTTTGATCTGACGGACGAACAGGGCGCGACCTCCCACCCGACTTTCACGGGAAATTTGTACCGACACAAATTTGCGCGCCCTGCGAAAAGTTATGGTTCTATTGCCGGTGGCGATGGGGTGGAATTCAAATTCACCGCAGCCGCGCCGCTCGGACCGGATGCGGCTCATGCTCTCAAGTGCATGGTCAACCGCGTAGCCGCACCGGTAACTTTTCGGAATTAGCCGGATTTAGTCTGCCACCTGACTGATTGTGAGAGCATCTTCGCCGGCCGTTGTCATAACAACGGCCTTGTAGCGCCGGCTTTTTTGATCAATGTAAAAAGTAATCGAACCCGGCAGCCCAATTTCGGCATTGCGGGCGCCGGCTTCCATTGCGTAGGTCAGTTTGTAGGCCACATCGGCTTCAATGGAAACCACGGCCCCCGCTCGGTTCAGGATGGATGCCGTGGCAGGAACCTGGTCCACTCTGACCGTTCCGCGCAAGGCCAATCCCTGTTTCAATCCGGCATCGTTTGATTCCACCACGGTCGCGGTAATCTCATTCCAGACCTTTCCCGATCCGAGCTCGGCGGTGTAGCGAAAGGGGTCGGCCTTTGGAGACACCCAATAGGCCAACGGCGGTGAAAATTCCGTGACAACCCGTTTTGATCCCAAAGTGTTGGTCAGGCGGGAAACCGCCTGAACCGTGCAGTAGATATCGTCCCAGGCAGGCGCGGTGGAGTGAAGCGTATGCCGCTGGTCCATTGGAAAAACCGACGCGGTGACTGCGCCGGATCTGGACTGCGCCTCGCTGTCACCCCGGTCTTTTCCCAAGGTTGAGCTTGATGTTACCACTCCGATGTTTGCGGATTGAACGATACGTTCAAGGGTTCCATCAAAGCCAAATGAACCACGCAGCGAATAGCTGTACTCCTGAAGTCCAAGGAGGCCGCCTTTTCCGCTGCGCTGCCAAGGAGCAGACTCAATCACCTGTTCGCTCAGTTTTTCCGTTTTGTACTGATCAAAGCTCGCTATACCGCAGGCTGGTAAGGTTTGTCGCAGGAATTCCTGCTGTGCCAGATAAGCTTCTTGCTCCGATGTCGGAGACTGTCCTGAAGGATCTGTGGGATCTGTCGTCCCCGGCACTACGCCGCCTTGAGAAGGGTCGCCGGGGTTCGATGGGCCTGCCCCATCAGGATCGCGTGCCGGATCTGCGCCGGTGCCATCGATGCTATTCGGCTTTGATCCGGGAGCCCGTGGCTTCGCGTCGGGACCACATCCTTCAGTCACCAAAAAAAGCGCTATTCCCAGGCACGCGATGCCGGTCATGCTCTCTGATGCAAAAAGCTTTAACCTAAAGGCGGATTTCTCTAAAATCATAAGCGACTCCAATATTGACCCTCTTAGGTCCTTTAAGAGGTCATCAACGGGGGCATCGGATGCCGAAGACGCAGACTTTAGGTTTTATGTAGGTCCAGTGGATTGAGCTTTGTTTTCGAGCGGTTAGCGATCCGAAAGATCCCGCACACACAAAACGGGAAGAAGGTTGTTTTTACCAACAGAAGTATTTTCGCCATTTCGCATCGACATCGCCACAGCGCCGGGACGATCATTGGAAGAACCCGTCCACGAGTCCGCCGACCAGACCAACTCAGAAACCTCCAGAGCTTTCTGACCCGCACTGACACTGATCAGATTCGGCTGCGCATCCTGCAAAGTTTCGATACGTGGCAGTTTCATGTTTGCGTTCCGACAGATTTTACTGGCTGCCTGCCAGCGCGCCCCTACCGACAAAAGCCGCCATTCCTGCTGATTGCGCAAATCAACCCAGGACGCGACCTCTTCGCCAGACTTTGCGGCTGACACTGCCGCCCCCCCGCAAAAGCAAAACACCAGCGCCGTCAACGTCAGGGTGCGAGCCGTGGTGTAATATATTAAACGCATTAGAACCGTTGACCTCTAAGGGTTACGTGAATTCAAAAAAAATGGGGTGTGCTTTAATCATGACACACTATCGGCACGGCTGCATAATTTTTTAGCTTTTTTTGGGGTCAGATTATTTTTTGGCGAGAATTTTTGCGGCGACCTTTAGTCCTTCAGCCGGAGAACTCCATTCACCACGACGAAATCGGGCTTTCAGTTCACTCAAAAGCAGTTTCATCTGAGGACCAGGTGAAAGTTGCAATTCACGGATGATGTACTTTCCATTCAACGGCATGGGTTGCCGGCGCAGGGAACCCTTGGCAGCTTCGACGGCAACGATCTGCTGAAGATCACCGAGAAAATCACGATATTCTTTCTCCGGAAAGGAATCAGTTCTGCGACTGCCGAATTCGAGGAAGGCCCGCAAAGCTTCGCAGAATATGCGTTGAAAACTCCCAACCCCGGCGGACTCGTCTACAAAATCGACAAAATCCATGCATGCCGCTACGTCAGAAGTGAAAGCGCCACTCTGTAGCCTCTCCAATGATGCAGCAAAACACCGGAGTTTATGTACGTCTGCGGTGGATAGTCGCAACCTCCTGCCAACAGCGGCGTAGTCCGGGACCGCAGCGACCGCAAATATGACCGCCAGTCTTACGATGGCCTTCTCGTCTGTTCCGGCGGATTCCCCGCGAATGGCAGCAATGACCTTTAGCGATGGGGGCGACAGCGGTGCTTCCGGAAGAATCAGCGCCCAAACCCCCAGCTGACTCATGGCTTCCAGAGCCGCATGAGGATCCGACGTCGCCAGTATCTGTAAAAGTTCGCCAGTAATCCGCTCCTGGCTGATCATTTGCAGTCCGCCAGCACCTCCTGCCAGGGAGGGAATGATCGCCAGTGCGTCCTGGTCCGGCTGAAACCCGAGCCGCGCCCAAAAACGGAAAAGCCGCAAAATTCGCAGATAGTCTTCTCGAATACGAAGACTTGCATCACCGACAAACACCAACCGTTTCTCTTTTAGATGATCGAGCCCCCGGAAGTAATCGTGGATTTGACCATGGGCATCTTCGTACATGGCATTTACCGTAAAATCCCGCCGTTCGGCATCCTCCGCGAAGGACTTCGAAAAAGCGACGACAGCGCGCCGGCCATCGGTGCAGACATCGCGGCGCAGTGTGGTGATTTCGTACTGCCCAGATTGACCTACAAGCGTGACCGTCCCGTGGTCGAGACCGGTTGGAATAATCTTTTGCCCACGTTGACTGAATAGTCGCTGCACGACGGTCGGCTCTGCCGTGGTGGCAATGTCGTAATCCTTGGGCGTGAGGCCGAGGACACGGTCCCTGACACAACCTCCGGCCAGACGGGATTCGTAGCCCCCCTCCTCCAATGCCCTGACGGCCTGCAGCGCTTCAGTGAATCTTGGATCCATCCGGGCAGTCTAACATGAAATGAATCTCTGCCTCCAACCTCCTGAAACAATTGTGCAAAACGTAATCAAAAGACTGATCTCATTCGGTGTTAAGCATCAAAACTTATCTACCAACGACCATTTTCGTTGCTGCGTAGTGTTTTCTATTCACCACCACCGTTTTTGGAGGCGTTGTTGTGTGTAAAAAGGAGTTTTTTCGCCAATAAAAACCATAAATTAGGATTTTCACCCCTAGTGTGCTACTATTTATTCAATAAACAGGTGTATAATGAAGATTTTCGAGACAGTCATTTTATATAATGTTTTCAGCAGGTTACATGGCCTAAACAGGGATATTTGAACGCCTGAAAAGGGCCTTTCGCCTGTCCAGTGGGCATTGTGCTCTATTTTTAATCAGTTATTCGCCTAGACTCCAGCGCCTGATGCTTTGTTATACATTTCTTCATAGAGGGCCGAAATGGATCGAATCGCCATTTATTATCGGGTTTCAACCGACAAGCAGGAGCTGTTTTCTCAGAAAGGTGCCGTCGAGAAATGGCTGGAGGAGTTGCCCAAAAAACCAACAAAAGTTCATATCATCGAGGACGAAGGAATTTCAGGTACCCATGAAAATCGCCCGGGATACCGCGAGCTCATGAAAATGGCCCTGGCGCGGCAGATCGACACGATCGTCGTCTACCGGCTGGACCGCTTGTCGAGAAATGCCACCGTCGCCATCAAAACCCTGCTCGAACTCGACGAATATGGAGTAGGGTTCATTTCCGTTTCACAGCCCGTATTGAATCTTGGTCACAGCAATCCCTTCAGAAGAACCATGCTGGCTGCATTCGCGGAAATCGCCGAAATCGAGCGGGAAACGATCGTCATGCGGGTTAAGTCGGGGCTGGATGCGGCACGCAAACGCGGGACCAAATTGGGCGCACCAGTCAAAGTCAACGCCAACAAACAGACCCAGGCCCGCCAGATGAAAGCCGAGGGAAAGTCCTACAAGGCCATTGCGCAGGAACTGGATCTGAGCGTCGGCAGTGTTCATGCACTGGTCAACGGTCCCGACCTCGTGCCGAACACGGAAGGGACCCCATGAAAAGGCTCAAGTCAAAGCGAAAAGGCGTCTCTCCGGCATCAATCTGGATCTCCCTCGTGTTCGCAGCGGCCTCTTCCGGGTCGGTCCATGCGCAAAAGGTCGACCGCCTCTTTCACCAGCCGGGGATTCCTTCTGAGGAATCTCCCCGCAACGACGCCGGCCTCTACCATGGCTTACGCAAATTTTATGACCCACAGCAGCGCCTCATCCGCAGCATAGAATTCGCCAACGGCGATGAGCACGGCGATGAAAAAATATTTGATGAATCAGGTCGCCTGGTGAAATTGGTTCAATGGCAGGAAGGTCGTAAACACGGAGCCGAAACTTCATTTTTCCCTGACGGAACCAAAAATTCGGTCACACCTTACCGTGAGGGAGTCCCCTGGGGGCCCTTCGTCTCCTTTTGGCGTCCAGGCATTAAGCAGGAAGAGGGGACCTACGTCAGAGGTCGCCGGGAGGGGGTGCTTAAAAAATGGAGTGAGTCAGGCACTCTCCATTATGAGGCCCTGATGGCCGATGGCCGCTTAGCTGACAACGGCTACGAAAAAGAATGGACGGCCGATGGAGCCTTGCGAGAGGAACGAAAATTTAAGGGCGGCAAACTCACGGAGAAAAAAACATTCCACCCTAACGGCAGGGTCGCCAGCGACGAGTCATACACAGAGGGCAATCTTGAAACGTTTCGGAGTTTCCATGAAAACGGCAAACCATTTGAGGTTAAGACCTACAAAAATGGCATTAAACACGGAGCTTTTGAGCGAAGGAACGACCAGGGGCAGGTGGAGGAAATCACCACGTTCAAAGATGGCTACCTGGACGGACAAGCGACTCAATTTTTCTCCGATGGTAAGGAAAAGGTTATCCGCAAATACAAAAATGGCGAGAAAGATGGCGTTGAGACGGAAAAATTCCAATCTGGAAGTAACCGTTCCGTCCTCAGGTGGCAAAAGGGCGAGATCGAAGGGGATGGCGAGTTTTTTTATGAATCGGGTAAAACCATGTGCCACGTTTCGTATACAAAAGGCGACCGTCACGGTCCCATGCGATGCTATTATCAAACCGGCGTTCTGCGCTACGAGGCAATGTATGAGCGAGGACAGATTCAGTCGCTGAGGTGGTTTGGGCCTGACGGCAAGGCCCTCCACGAAGTTAAATCTGCCGCAGAATGGGATACGACAATCCCGTGAAAAAACAGGAATCACCGTCACCGGTAAATCCCCCTCCCAAGGAGATTACTTTGCTGCAGCCGAGAAACATCCGCGCAACTAATACCATAGCCAGGTCTATGCTCCTCGCGACTACCATCATATTTGCCATAACAGGTTGGGCAGCTCCCTGTGTCGAAAAAGCGCCACGAAACCAGTCCGGCAAGCGACACGGCGTTCATGTCATGTGCCAGGGAGGCGGGGCATGGGAGGAAACGACTTATAGTGACGGAATCCAGGAAGGTCCGATGCGCAGCTATCATGGCAATGGTACATTGCGTGAACTCAAACACTACAAGGCTGGCAAACAACATGGGCCACTTAAGAAATATTATGACAATGGAAAATTGGAAGAAGAGTCGAATTTCATTGATTACCGCAAAGACGGTCTGTCGAAGAAATATGAAGACAATGGATTCCTGGTTGAAGAATCCAACTGGCGGGCAGGAAAGCTTCACGGAAACCGTAAGACATTCGACGAACGATCCGGCCGTCTGGAAACAAAAGAATCCTATAAAGAGGACAAGCGTGACGGAACTTCAGAACGATATGGCGAAAATGGAAAGCCACGAGAAATAAGAAACTACCTCAATGGCGAATGGCACGGACTTCAACAGAAATTCAATGAACATGGCAAGCTTGAAGAATCCGAGCAATATTCCCACGGAGTGCGCGACGGCTGGACACTTCGCTATTTCGATAACTCCGATGGCTACTATCTTGACTCAGCATCATTCAACATCAAGAACCGTAGGTCTTTTTACGGGACTTTTTTTGCAAATGGGCTGAAAAAAGAATTTACCTGCTACGACAAAGACGAGAAACCCCTCTCCGGAACAGAGATGTGCGCGCAGGAAGTTAAAGAATTAAAAAAAATGCTTGGATCCAAAGCATCAAATTTTGCCGCTAATGAGGAGGGCTTTGAGACCGAATACTACTCCAACGGCAAAATTCGGCGAAAATGCGCGGTGAAAAACAGCAAAAAAAATGGCAAGTGTGAGACTTTCTATGACGATGGCAAACCCAGCCGAAAGACTGAGTACAAAGATGGCACCCTGGTGGGAGAGTCCGTTGACTTTTGGGAAAACGGGAACCCTCAGAAAAAGCAAAGCCGTGACCAATCAGGGCAACTCATCAGTGTGACAGAATACTTTGAAGATGGTCAGAAAAAAAAGGAATCCGTCATAGCGGACAACCGGGAGACGAGTGCTAAAGAATACTTCATGAACGGAAACACGAGCCTTGAATATAAGTGGTCAGGTGACCAGCAAAGCCTCGTCAGGTACCACGATAACGGCAAGCCCGCACTAAAGGCGAACCTGATGGTGTCGCGACAATGCTTCTACAGTTGCTGGAACTCAATGGAGTACGATGGCTTGTTGCAGCGGTTTGATGAGGATGGGCGTATCGCCGAAAAGACAAATTACAAAAATGGTAAGCGAGAGGGTCGAGCTCAACTGTTCTGGAGCAACGGCAAGATCCGGGAGGAGTCCGAATTCAAATCCGATCGCCTCATTTCTGAAAAAATATATTCTGATGACGGAACTCTAACCAGCGAGACTGAATACTTCGCCGACGGGTCTAAACGCGTCAAAAAGTGACCAAATTGACCTCTAGGAACGTGGTCCAGGCTTCTGGTCCTTCGACTTGCGTGTTTTGGCGACTGGCCGGGCACCCCGCACTTTGACCGCATCGTGGCGGATCGCCTTCTCATAAGGAATGGACTTGAGTCCCCGGTCTCGGGCCATCTCGATCAATCGCTGCTGTGCGCGGATCACCGGCTCATTACGGCCGGGTTTTTTTAATACGTAGCTGCCATCCGCCTGGAGCATCCGCGCTTTAACATTATCAGCCAGATAGGTCCCCAGTAAATTCTCGAAAATACGCGCCTTCAGGTCCGGATCTTCAATGGGGAAAAGCACCTCGATGCGGCGGTCAAAATTACGGCTGGCGCAGTCGGCACTGGAGAGGAACAGCTGTGACTGCCCTCCGCCGCCAAAGTAATAAATGCGGCTGTGTTCTAAGAAACGATCAACGATGGAGATAACCCGAATGTTGTCACTCAGACCGGGAATCCCAGGTTTCAAGCAGCAAATTCCGCGCACAATCAGCTTTACATCGACTCCTGCCTGTGACGCCTCATATAAACAATCGATTGTTTCCTTATCCACGAGGGAATTCATTTTGAATACCAGAACACCCCGTCCGGTTTTTCGCGATTCGACCGTCTCCTGCTTGATCAAATCGATTAGTTTTGACCTGAGAGTTAAGGGCGCTACACCCAGTTTTTTAAACTGAGGCACAGCTACTTTTCTCTTCAGGCGGTTTTCTTCCGAAAAGATATTGAACCCTGTGAGAAGATTAAAAATCGTTGAGACATCGTAGCCTATGTCATCATCATTGGTGAAAAAGCTCAGGTCTGTATAGAGCTTCGCCGATGCGGAATTGTAATTTCCGTTTGAAAGATTGATGTAATGAACAAGTTTTCCTTTTTTGCGTCTGATGACCAATAACAGTTTCGCATGGGTTTTCAATCCGACAAACCCGAAGACAACATTGACACCGGCTCTCTCAAGCCGCCGTGCCCAGGAAATATTATTCTTTTCGTCAAACCTCGCCTTCAACTCGACGACAGCGGTAACCTGTTTTCCATTTTCCGCCGCCGCAATCAACGCATCAATGATAGGTGAATCACCGCCAGTTCGGTAAAGTGTCATTTTAATCGCCAGCACATTCGGGTCGTGTGCAGCGAATTGAAGAAATTCCACCACAGGGTAAAAAGAGTCGAATGGATGATGCAGAAGCAAATCTTCTTCCGCGACGAGGTCGAACATATCATCGGGGCTGTCCATCCGACGGGGAAGGCGCGGATTAAACGGCATGTCTTTTAGGTGAGGCAGCGGTAGGCCATACAAACTCATCAATCCGTTCAAATTGAGTGGCATGACCCGGTAATAGATATCGCTTTGTTTCAGGTGCAGCTCCTGCATCAGAAATTCAATGACGTGAGCAGGCAGATCACCTGCTACCTCCAGACGAACGGCTTCCTGATGTTCACGACTGGTGAGCTCCCGCTGAACCGATTTAAGCAAATCCACCACTTCGTTCTCAAGCAAAGTGTAGTCAAGATTTCGCGTTACTTTAATCGCACTGACTCCTGCGATTTCAAATCCAAGAAAGAGTGTAGATAAATTTTCACCGACAAGATCCTCCAGCATCACAAAGTGCCGGCGATGATCATCTTCCGAAGCGTTCCCCGTCCTGGGAGGTGGCTGAACAGGTATAAGTCTGGGCAAAACTGCCGGAACTTCAACCAGTCCGATGGCAGGGCGATCATGGGATTCGTCATAGCCAGCTGAGGACTCGCGAAAATTGACCAGCAAATAAACCGCCATGTTGGTCAGAAATGGAAAAGGATGAGCAGGGTCTACGGCCAATGGTGTCAATACCGGAAACACCTGTTCCCTGAAGTAGACTTCCAGTTTTTGTCGTTCAAAGTCTGAAAGATCTTTTATCTGCACGATCTCGATGCCGTGATGACGCAGACCTGGCAGGACTTCTTCGCGCAGAATTCTCTGCTTACTGTCACTTAACTCATTGACGCGTTTTCGGATCCCGCTCAGAACCTCATCTCCAGACATGGTGTCGGGCGAATCGGATGTATGTAAGTCTTCCTCTACGACTTTTTTTAACCCAGCAACGCGAACCATGTAAAATTCATCGAGATTTGTCGAGTAAATGGACAAAAACTTCAGTTTCTCGAGCAAGGGAGTCTCCGGAGATGCAGCTTCTTCAAGCACCCGCGCGTTGAACTCCAGCCAGCTAAGCTCACGGTTAAAATATGTTGGCGCCACCGGTTGTTTGGCTGACCCGGCCATACTGTCACCAGGATGACCGCCTGTTGCTTCGTTGGAAGCGTTCTTTTCTGCCGGTCCAACTGGAATTGAATGAAAGTCTGAACTCATAATGACATTCCTCGAAGCATCTTCGGTGGTACAAAAGCCACGAGTTCACATGTATCAAGCGTCTGCCGCGGGCGGACCACGGCAATTCCCGATTTTTTGAACTTGAAAACGGGCTCTGTCAATCCCAGGTGACCCGCTACTATCAGGCTTAGTGAAGGCTCATGACCTATGGCAAGTAGAATTTTGCCTGAACCATGGTCCGGAATCTCGTCCTTCAAATATTTTTTCCAGCCGCTATAAGTCCCGCTGTGATGCAGAGCCATTGTTTTCCTACGATGAGGCGGCGGTAATCCCCTCGCAGAAAAGGCTTCATAAACGGCATCAGCCGTCTGTTCGGCTCTTTTTAGGCCACTTGCCACTACGATGGTTGGCTGCACAATGGTTAGCATTCCCATTGCAGCTAACCGTGTTTTCTTCTCACCAGCGCGGGTAAGTGGTCGGTCATCATCTGGACCCTGCCACTGGGCGGATTCCATCGCAATTCCATGGCGCATAAATATGATGAGACGAGGCAGGTTCATCATTCTATTTTATGACGTCACGGTGCTACCGACAATTAAGATGGTGTAAATTTAAACGAGGCAAAAGGTGCCGGGCAAGGGCTGCCTGTTAAATATGAGTTTCTGTTGATTTAGCCCGGTTTGCGGTCGGCGTTTTCTTACGCGTGAAATCAAATTTCCAACTCCTGGACTCATCCAGAACTAAACGCGCCTTAAAAGGCTTTCCGGCTTTTGACACAAATCCGCTCAATTCTGGGGTCGATCCTCTTTCTATCAGCCCGGCCACTTCACCTGCCACCATCGCACGCTGGCAGAGGCGCAGTGGCATCCAGAATCCAGAGGGATTAGGATGACCTGACTTCAGTTCCTCCAGGCGCTTTGTACAGGCATAACCACTTTTTGTGCTAATGATTTGACAACCATCGATGGATTTATGGATCGGACATGGTGCAATAGAGTCACTCAGTTTTTCGTGATTTTTTGCACCCGTTCTTGCCGACACATTTCCATTAGAACGTGCCTCGCGTCCGGTTTCTGTAGGCAGAATGATAGCCTTAGCTCCAGCAAGTGCCAGCACTGCCTTGAAGGTTCGACCCTCCTGGTCAGAAAATCCTTCAAGCTCTCCGGTCTTTCCTTCCAGCAGAAGACGTCTGCATTCGGAACGACTGATGTACCGGGCCGCCATATCTTTTGCCACGTAGAATCCACAAGAGGTTTCAGGACGCCCAAAAGAAGCACACAAGTAAAATCTGTGTCGTTCAAAAACATCAGTTATCCTGCAAACCGGGCACTTCCCAATCGGATTCTCGTCTGGGTAGAGGCTATTGAAGTCTGCACGCCGAGACGCCTCGACGACCTCTGAGACGTATGTTTCAATGGCTTGCATGAAACATGAGTCTGATTGTTTTCCCGACTCAACATGGTTTAGTTCAAGTTCCAGTTTGGCGGTAAGCTCGGCCGACGTCAGACGTTTCGCTCCAATGCGTTGTAAACTGTCGATAAGCTGAATACCTTTGGGCGTGGGGCGAAGCTGCTGGTCGATATAGGCTTTGTGTTTAAGATTTTCAATGATTTCTGCGCGTGTCGCTGCCGTGCCCAATCCCTCGGCTTTCATCAGCGCTGCGGCCAGCTCGGAGTCCTCAACATGCCGGCCCGCGTGTTCCATCAAACCTAACAGCGCCGCTTCTCCAATTCGCGGAGGTGGTTTGGTGTGTT
>Ga0138256_10002895_pt1 | contig 18316 bp, 10 predicted proteins | sample KNB2016incub_MG_FD_105486 | JGI IMG/M metagenome (GOLD analysis project Ga0138256, IMG submission 105486) | Active sludge microbial communities from wastewater in Klosterneuburg, Austria - KNB2014incub_MG | ecosystem: Engineered > WWTP > Activated sludge > Unclassified | place: Austria... | reverse complement strand
TCGATATTGTTGGCCTGCTGCTGGTTATGGCCCTGGTTGTTACCGAGGTCCTGACGATGCAGCAAGCCGTGGCAGGGTTTGGCAATGACATCATTGTCACGATCGGCGGCCTGTTTGTTTTAGTCGGCGGTTTGGCAAAAACGGGCCTCGTCGATATGATGGGGCGCCGGATGCACCGCATGGCGGGCGGGAATGTTTTCCTTTTGACAACATTGATAATGGTCGCGGCAGCTATCAGTGCCTCCGTTTTGAAAAACACGACAACGACGGCAATGTTTCTGCCGATCATCCTCGGACTCGCCGCAAAGGCCAAAATACCGCCATCAAAACTTCTCATGCCCCTTGCGTTTGGTGCGATCCTCGGCGGCAGTTGTACGCTCATCGGAACCTCAACCAATCTGGCCGTTAGCGGTACCATTCAGCGATATGGAATGGACCCGTTTTCGATGTTCGAACTGGCCCCAGTCGGCGTCGTCACGCTTTTCGCGGGCATGCTCTATATGCTCACGTTTGGCCGCCGAATGCTGCCAAGCCGCGGCGGCGAAGAGTCCCTAACCGAGCAGTACAAGATGCGCGAGTACATCTCAGAACTTATCGTTCTGCCTGATTCACCGCTGGTTGGAAAGACCATCGGCGAAGCAGATCTTAATAAGAGCCTAGACCTTAATGTACTCGGTATTATCCGCACGGGCGAGAAAATAAATGCTCCCGGCCCCGCGGAACGAATCCGGCGGCGTGATTCGCTCATAGTCGAGGGCACACTGAGCGACATTCTTCGGGTAAAGGAGGAGGCTGGCCTCGAAATTAAACCGGATTTCTCGCTAAGCGATACTGAGCTTGAGGACGGAAATGTCGAGTTATTTGAGGTGCTCGTTTTGCGAAACTCACGTTTGTCTGATCAAACGCTTAAGACACTCGGGTTCCGCGAGCGTTATAATCTGACCGTCCTTGCGATCAACCGGCATGGCCGCACTTTTGTCAACAAGCTTAGCCATGTCAGGCTCGCTTTTGGAGACGTGCTGCTGGTTCAGGGACGGCGTCCGGGCATTGACCTTTTGGTGGCGGATAACGACGTACTTATCCTCGATGACCTGACCGACTCGAATACAAGATTTGAGAAGAGAAAATGGGCGATCACCGCGTTTTTACTGTTTCTTGCTCTGTCGCTAACAAAGATTGTATTCGGTTTTGAAATTCCATTGGCGATTGCAGTGTTGTGCGGCGTGATGTTATTGCTGGCAACAAAGACCGTACAGCACCGCGAATTGTATTCGTTGGTCAACTTCCGCGTCCTGGTGCTCATTGCGTGCATGATGAGTTTCGGCGTGGCAATGGAAACAACCGGGGCGGATAAGCTGCTCGCTGCGTTCATAAACGATTATATTGGAGCGTTCGGTCCTACGGCGGTGCTTGCGGGATTCTTTCTGCTCACTGTCGGCCTGACACAGCCAATGTCCAATCAGGCGGCAGCTCTCGTTGTCCTGCCGGTTGCGGTTCAATCTGCGCTCGCTCTGGGCGTTAACCCGAGAACGTTTATTGTTGCGATAACCTACGCCGCAAGCTTTTCATTTATTACACCGCTCGAACCGGCGTGCGTACTGGTTTATACGCCCGGCCGTTACAGATTTATGGATTTTGTCAAGATCGGGTCGATCCTGACAATTATCGTGTTTATTGTTGCAATGCTGCTCGTGCCGGTCTTTTGGGAGTTTTAGGAGGTCGTCTGCAGCGTATAGTGTTCGAGATGAGAAAAAAAGGCACTCGAAGCAACCATTGAGATACATTGGTGAATCCGAGTCTATTGACCATTATTAACTTAGCAGGAGTCTGTATGAAGCGAAATCTAATTGCCGCGATTGCGGTTGTCTCGATTGTTGTTTTTTCAAATATATTGGTGTCGGCACAGGCCCGTCCGCCTCTGCCGCGAGCGAGCCAAAAAGCAAGCGTAATGCAAACGGTTGGCGTGACCGAAATTTCATTAGTTTATAGCCGCCCGGCCATAAAAGGGCGAACGGTATGGGGCGATGCTCCGGCCGACACAAAGGGAGAAGCTACTCTCGACGACAAACGGACGCAGCCAGCCGGAACAGCACTCGTTCTCAATGGCCACCTATGGCGTACCGGTGCAAACGAGGCAACCTTATTTTCGGTGACCGACGATGTTCTTATCAACGGCCAACCGCTTGCGGCAGGTAAGTATAGCCTTCACACAATTCCCGGGAAAGACGAATGGACCGTCATATTTAACAAGGATGACGGCCAATGGGGCAGTTTCTCGTATGACGCAAAGAAGGATGCTCTTCGCGTAAAGACAAAGCCGCAATGGGTCGCTGAAAGCAAGGAATTCATGTATTTCAACATCGACGGCATGACGGAAAACACTGCAACCGTAAATCTGCGTTGGGAGAAAATCAAGGTGCCGTTTACTGTCGAAGTAAAGGATGTTGTCGGAGCTACCGTGGCCCGGCTTCGCGAATATGTCGCGGGTGCAAAGGCGGACGATCCGGGGCCTGCAGCTAATGCTGCCAACTACGCCAAGACCAATAAACAAGTTGAGGCGGCCGCAAAGTGGTTTGACGCCGCGATTAAGGCTTCCGACGAGCAGATCAAGGCAAAACCCAATTTTGCCAACTACCGCATGAGATCGAATATTCTATTCGCAGCCGGCCGTCTGGCCGATTCTGCCGGAGCTGCCGAAAAGGCGGTCGAGTTGGGAAAAGCCGAGAAGGCCGACACCTCAGCTCTCGAAAAGCGTATAGCGGATATTAAAGCAGCTAAAAATTAGTTGAGTTTCAAAAATAAAAGCGATCTTTGCGACTTGACGGCCGCAGAGATCGTTTTTTTGAGTTGTTTTACTTTTGCTCATGCTCATTTGTCAATTTCCACATCTCAAAATTGTCGTTTAAAAAACGAATCGACCGCTTTCAGGTGGCGGTCGATGATGTATTCGGATATGATCCGCAGAATCTCACTTGCCCCTTATATAATTAAACGCCATCGAAGCAATGTCGTCCATGGCTGATCCGTCGCGGTCACTGTCAAGCATGCTTGATGCCATATCAATCATTGAATTGCCGGATGACTGCTGAGGGGCCTGCTGTCCGCTGCCGAGCAAACCGCCCAGAAGACCGCCGAGGCCATCTGCGGATACGCCCTGTTCCTGCTTCTGCTTGCCAAGATAGCCCATAATGATAGGTGCCAGGAACATCAGAATCTGAGCGACTTGCCCTAAATTCAGGCCGGATTTTTGGCTGACGTCCTGCGCGACCTGCCCCTGGCTGCCGCCGAGAATGTGGCCAAGAATGCCGCCTGCGTCCGCCTGTCTCGGTGGCGGTGCCGCCTCTTGCTGGCCGCCAAAAATCATGCCTGCCAATCCGCCGAGGTTATCGAGAACGCCGCCTCCGCTATGGTCTTCGGCGAGTGCCGTGTCGAGGCTCTGAGCGCCTTCCGCTGTCGATGCGTTGTTGGCCAACCCGTTGATTAGTGCCGGCAGGGCGGCCTGAATCGCCATATTGACCATCGAGCTGTCGGCTCCGACATTTTGGCTGATCTGGTCAACCGCCTGGTTTCCTTGCTCCTGACCGAGCAAATCCTGTAATGAAAACATAATCGCTAACTCCTGATTTCTGAATTAATTGCTGTGTAGATATATTAGCATATGCGGCCCTTGATTATCCTCTGGATCGGACAATGGGCTTTGAATAAGCAGTCGCAGGACTATGAAAGGTAGAAAGTCACCCGGAAATCCAAAGTTCGCCATAGCGGCGGCTCTTTTTTTGTTGGCCGCAATCGCGGCGATCATTTGGTATGTGTGGCCGTCTCCGAAAGCGTCGCCATTTGCGAATGTTTCAACCATAGCGGGTCTAGGCAGTGAATTTGGCGAACCATTTGGCATCGCCGCAAAGAGCGGGGCGATTTATGTTTCGGATGGCCAGGAAGGAAAAATCTGGCGCATTGAGGCTGGCAAGTTGACGGTTTTCGCCGACGGGTTTGATACGCCTTCGGGAATTGTATTCGACAAAAACGGCCACCTCATAGTCGTCGATTCGGGTTCGCAAACCATCAAAACCGTAGATGCGAATGGCTCGGTCAGCCTGCTCGCCGGAATTGATGGCCGCTACGGAAATACCGACGGCGATGCTGCGACTGCACTTTTTAATGCGCCAATTGGTATCGCCGCCGCTTTGGACGGCAAGATCTTTGTCGCAGATACGTACAACGACCGAATCCGCCTGATTGAAAACGGCAAGGTCTCAACCGTTGCTGGCAGTGATAAGGGCTTTGCAGATGGTGCCGGCGGTCAAGCCAAGTTTGACACGCCAACGGGTTTGGCGTTTTGGCAGGATAGACTCCTCGTTGCAGACACTGGCAATCACAGAGTTCGCGTCGTCGAACCAGATGGCCGTGTTTGGACATTGGCCGGCATGGGTGATGCTGACGTTCGTGATGGTTCGCCGCTCTCTGCGGCGTTTTATCAGCCAACCGCGGTCGCGGTCAGTGACAACCGAATTATTTATGTGGCGGATGGCAACACTATTCGCAAGATCGGCGGTGGCGCGTTTACCTACGTTTCGACGCTGTCTTCACAAGACAGGGGCCTGGCGGACGGTCTTTTATCGCGGACACAATTCAATCGTCCTTCAGGGCTTTCCTTCGATACGGGCGGAAATCTTATTGTCGCTGACAGTGAAAATCGCCTCGTTCGACGCATTTCGTCAAAATCGTCCGGACATGAGATCAAGCCGGAAGAGATTGCCGCTTTGCGCGATCAGCCTGAAAACTTCCGAAAGGAGCAGCCCGCCCGATGGCCGTATGATCCGCCGACGGCTAAGCGCGACGTCGCCGGGACGCTAGGCGAGGTCCGTGGTGAAGTAACCGATGGCAGCAGTCAAGTATGGTTTCACAACGGCCTCGACATTGCGGGATCGTATGGTGAAACGGCCCGGTTTATTCGTGAAGAAAAGGTTTTGAAGCCCATAGCAGCTGAAAATTTTGGCACGCTCCGCGAACTGATTCGAATGCCGACACTAGGCTACATTCACATTAGGCTTGGTCGAAATCAGAATTCAGAGCCGTTTGGTGACGCAAGATTCAGGTTCGAACGAGATACGGCCGGCAGGTTGGCTGGCGTGCGAGTTCCGCGCGGAGCAAGATTCAAGGCGGGCGACCCGATCGGCACCTTAAATGCAATGAACCATGTCCACCTCATCGCCGGACGAACCGGTTCGGAAATGAACGCACTTGACGCACTTATTCTGCCCGGAATTACCGATTCCAGGCCGCCGGTTATTGAAAAAGTTACATTTTATGACCAGAATTGGGTTCCAGTCGAAACCGTTTCGCAAAAATCGCGTATTATGCTTCCAGAAAGGACGCGCATTGTTGTTCGCACATTTGATCAGGTCGATGACAACTCTGAAAGGCGGCGGCTCGGCGTTTACAAACTCGGCTATCAATTGTTAAATACCGACAAAACGCCTATTTCGGACACGAGGTGGACTATCTCATTTGACCGGATGCCATCGAATGAAGCGGTAAAGGTTGTTTACGCAAGAGACAGCCATTCAGGTGCTACGGGTGAGACGATATTTAACTATATCGTGACAAACTATTGTGACGCCGGACGGTTTGGCGAGGGGTTTCTCAATACCGGCGAATTCGCGGCCGGAGTTTATGTTCTTAGAGTTTTTGCAACCGACTATTTCGGGAATACGTCGTCTGACGACATCGAGTTTGAGGTAATAAAATGAAAACTTTGACTGTATTTTGCATGTTATTGGTGATGGCAACGTCGGCGTTGCCGATCAATCGCAACGCTGCCGGGCCAACCTCTATATTGACGACGCCAAAGGCCCCTAAATTTACCGATGCCGAGCGACATGCTGAGCTGGCCAAACGGCGAGCGGCAGTTGCGGCAAAGATGGCTGACAACAGCATTCTTGTACTCTTCTCGGCCGAGCCGAGACTCTATACCAACGATGTCGATTACGTCTATCGGCAGGAAAACAACCTATATTATCTGACTGCGTTGAAGCAGGACGGGGCAACGTTTGTAATGGCAAAGAATGGTGGTGCGGTTACCGAAACTTTGTTTCTCCCCAAACGAGTGCCGCGGCGGGAAGCCTGGGAGGGCAAGATGTACTCGCGCGAACAAGCGATGGCTGTTTCGGGGCTGAAAAACCTTGTCGATGCCTCAGAGGCGGAGGCTTTTCTCAAGGCTTTGAAAGACAAAGTGCCATTTACCTCCAAAGACGGCGCAGCGTCAATCGCGACTGGCGCAGCCAATATTTATATGCTTTTGCCCAACGGTGATCGCGATGAAATTGGACATCGGGAATATCGCGCCGAAAGCGAATATGCAAAAGGTTTGGCCGGTTACAAGGTTGAGAACGCCCAGCCGATTTTTGGCGAACTTCGCCAAATCAAATCGCCATACGAGTTAAAGCTGCTCCAGCATGCGGTCGATATTTCGAACGAGGCACACATGCGTGCCATGGCGACCGTCGGACGTGCCGCTTGGGAATATGAGGTCCATGCGGAGCTCGAGTACACATTTCGCCGCCGAAATGCCGACAATTGGGGCTATCCGTCGATCGTCGGCTGCGGGCCAAATGCCACAACCCTCCATTATGTTGAATCTCAAAGTCCGGTCAAGAAAGGCGAAGTAATGTTGATCGACGCCGCTGCCGAATACGACCACTATACCGCCGACATCACCAGGACTTTCCCGGTTAACGGCAAGTTTACCAAGGAACAGGCGGAGATTTATCAGATTGTTTATGACGCACAGGAAGCCGTTGCAAAGGCAACCAAACCCGGCGTTTCATTTAATGCATTAAGCCAAATCGCTCGCGAGACGATCAATGAGGGCCTGTTTAAGCTGGGGCTCGTCACCGACAAAAAATCACAGCAGGTCGGCTATTGGTTCATCCACGGCCTCGGCCATTGGATCGGAATGAATGTGCATGACGTTTCCAAACGCGGAGCATTATTGGCACCGGGAATGGTCTTTACCAATGAGCCGGGCATTTATATTCGTGAAGATGCTCTGGATAATCTGCCTGACACACCCGAAAACAAGGCGTTTATTGCCAAGGTGCGGCCAGTTTACGAGAAATACAAAAACATTGGTGTCCGCATCGAAGACGATATGCTCGTGACCGAGACAGGCGTTGAATGGATGAGCGGAAAATTGCCGCGTTCAATAGCGGATATCGAGGCTTTCATGGCGGTCGCTCCGAAGCAGGTGCCGCTGGCCAGGCGGCTGCCATCCAACCTGCTATTTGACGCAGCAACGGCGTCGCTGACCGCCCGTCATTAGTTGCTAAAAACAGGCGAACCGCGTGTTGCCCGGGGCGTAACGCTTGAACGTGCGTCATGCCCCGTTTTTTGCGCGGCTTCGTGTATCAGGCGTCTATACAAGACAAATTTTTCGCCGCGTTATAAGCTAGATGCTGGAACAGATTTACGTACCAACACAGAGCTTTGACTAAGGAAACATCTGACAATTCTTCCGGCGATATTACACTGCCGCTGATCATCGTAAATCCGAAATCAGCGGCAGGAGCGACAAGCGGCAAATGGGCTTCAACGGCCAGCGAACTGCGCACGCATTTTGGCCCGTTTCGCGTTGCGTTTACGACGGGGCCCGGCGACGCGATCAATATTGCGGAACTCGAGGCCAAGGCCGGCCGCAAGTTCATCATTGCCTGCGGCGGCGACGGAACTATAAACGAAGTTGCAAATGGCATTATTCGGTCAGGTGCTGAAACCGAACTTGGCGTCTTGCCGTCCGGTACCGGCGGTGATTTTAGGCGCACGCTGCGATTGCCATCGACCAACCGCGAGGCGGCAATTGCACTTCGAGATGGCAAGACGGAGCGAATGGACGCCGGGCTGGTCACATTTCAGGGGCACGCCGGCGAGACCGTCAGTCGCTATTTCCTGAATATTTCATCCGTTGGCCTGGCGGCGGGAGTTATTCGACGGGTTAAGTCTGCAAAAATGTTTGACTGGCTGCCGGTTGACCGGCTTCGCGGAAAGGCGAGTTTTGCGGTATCGGCCCTGCAGGAAATGCTGGAGATCGAGGCGGTACCTGTAAGGATCAGAATTGATGACAAACCGGAAAAAATAATCCATACGATCAGTCTTTGCATAGCCAATTCGCGTTATTTTGGCGGCGGAATGAAGATCGCCCCGGAAGCAAAGGTTACCGATGGATTACTAGACATAGTAAACGTTGGTGACATGAGCACTATGAACCTGCTTCTTAACGCATATTCAGTCTATCGCGGAACACACCTGCATCTTGACGAGGTGAATTCAACGGTCGGACGAACCATCGAAGTTTCCCCCGTAAACCCGGATCAGGAGGTCATTTTGGAAACCGACGGCGAGATGCCCGGTAAACTGCCGGCCAAATTTGAAGTTGTTCCGGGAGCCATCCTCGTGCGTGCCCCGCGTCGGCAGACGGGAACAAATGGGCCGCAGCGGCCTGTTGGATTTAACTAATGATCCTGCTTAGATCGATCATCATCATTGCGGGGCTCGCGTACAGCCTTAGTGCACAAAACGCCGCACTACAGGACGACGAGGATGTACAGTCATGGAACGATGTCCAACTCTCAGTACCGCTTAGTAAGCGAGTCGATTTCTTTACCCGCCTGACGATGCGTGTCGGCAAGAATGCCTCGAAACTCAGCGACGGCCGGCATACGTTGGGAATCGTTTGGAAACCGCTGTCCTACCTTTCGATTTCGCCATTTTATTCATACATTCAGGCCAGGAACAGCAGTGGAAAATTTCGAATCGAAAACCGGCTCAATCTGTCAGCAACTTACAAGTTTCCGGTCAAAAAGGTTGGCCTGTCACATCGCAGCACCTTTGAGAGGCGATTGAGGCCAACGCGCAACACCTGGCGATATAGGGCTATGATTGCCGTTGAAAAACCGCTGCCAAAAACATTAGTTAAAGACGCTAAATGGTTTGTCTCGGACGAGGTCTTTTACGATTCTGTTTTGGAAAAATTCTCACGCAATCGGTTTACCGTCGGAGTTTCGAAAACGTTGTCAAAAAAACTCGCATTGGAACTCTATTACACTCGCCAAAACGACGGGTTTTCACATCCCGGTGACCTGAATATAGTTGGAACTGCCTGGAAAATAAAGTTTTAGCGGATTCTTAAGCAATGTCCGCCGCACCATATTCCTCGACTCGAAGAATTTGGTGCGGCAGAACTCAATTGTCGTTTGGATAAGTAACTATTGCTGGTTATTCATCGTCATCATGTGCCCTGACGCGTCCGGCAGCTACAGCCTCATCGATAACCTTTTGGGCCAGATTGCCCGGCAGCGGATCGTAATGCGAAAACTGCATGTGATACGAGCCACGGGCCTGCGTGACAGAATTTAGCTTTGACTGATAATCCAGCATCTCGGAAAGCGGCACCTTTGCCTTGATCACCTGTTGTTTGCCCCGCATTTCCATGCCGCCGACGCGGCCGCGACGTGAATTTAGATCGCCCATGATATCGCCGCTAACCTCTTGAGGCGTAAACACTTCGACATCCATGATTGGTTCGAGCAAGGTCGGGCGTGCCTTTTCAATCGCGTTGCGAAAGGCCTTTCTACCCGCCGCGCGGAAAGAGTGTTCGTCCGAATCGACCGCGTGATAGCTGCCGTCAATTAGCGTTACCTTAAAATCGACAAGTGGATAGCCCGCGACCGCACCGTTAGCGGCGGCCTCGATTATGCCTTTTTCAATCGCAGGACGGAAATTCTGCGGCACGGAACCGCCAAATATCTTATCGACCCATTCGAAACCGGCACCGCGTTCGAGCGGTTCAAAGATACATTTGCAATCGCCAAACTGGCCGCGACCACCTGACTGCTTCTTGTGCCGGCCCTGGACCTCGACTTGCTGCGTGATCGTTTCCTTATAAGGGACCTTGGGAGGATGCAGAGTTACCTCAACGTGGTACCGATGCTCGAGCTTTTTAACAACTGTCTCAATATGAAGTTGGCCCGAACCCGAGAGAATAAACTCTTTCGTCTGGGGATCGCGGTCAAAATGGAGTGACGGATCTTCTTCCAGAATCTTGTGCAGGGCAGACGATATCTTGTCTTCGTCCGCTCGCGATTTGGGTTCGATGGCGAATGCGATCGCTGCCTCAGGATACTCGACCCTCGGAAATACGATTTGCTTCGCCTTATCCGACAGAGTATCGCCCGTCTGCGTCTCTTTTAATTTGACTACCGCGATAATGTCGCCGGTCGCCGCCTCGTTGACCTTGTCGAGAGTTTTGCCGGAAATAACATGGAGAGCGCCTAGTCGCTCAGCCGAATCACGCGAAGTATTCTGCACAGTTGCATCCGAAGCAATCTTTCCGCTTACAACTTTCATGACGTTGATGCGGCCGGCGAACGGATCGGCTATCGTTCGGAATACATAGGCGGAAAACGGTTCATCATTCGAATAGCTTCGCGAGATGCGATCACCGGTCATGTCATTGTCGGCAAAACCATATTCCGACTCGTGCGTGGCCGGATTTGGTGCAAATTCGACAAGGTGATCGAGCAGTATCGTCAGTCCGACGAGAGTATTCGCGGATACCGCGTAAACCGGACACAGTTTGCTGTTGGCAATCGCCTTGGCCAGGTTCGGGTAGATATCTTCTTCATCGAGTGTGCCGGCTTCGAAATATTTCTCCATCAGGGCATCGTCCGATTCGGCGACAATTTCGATAAGGCGTTCGCGGGTTCGTTCGAAAACGTCGCGTCCGTCCTCGGGCATCGGTATTTCCTTTGCCTCGCCGCGGTCGCCGAATTCGTAGGCCTTTTGGTGAACAACATCAACCACACCCTTAAAATCGCCTTCCTTACCGATGGGCAGCGTAAATGGGACGATTGACCGTGCAAAACTGGATGTCGCCGTTTCGAGAGCGTGTCCAAAATCGGCATGCTCTTTGTCGATTTTGTTTATGACCATGAAACGGGGCAGCAGGAATTCGTTGGCATATTGCCATGTCTTTTCCGTTTGCACTTCGATACCGTGGACTGCATCGACAACGACAAGCGCGCAGTCTGCGACGCGCAATGCCGGACGCGCATGCGATACAAAAGCCGCATAGCCCGGAGTGTCAATCAGATTTATTTTTGTGTCTTTGTATTCGAGGTGGGCAAAATTGTTATTGAGGGAAACTTTTCGTTCGATGGAATCTTCGTCATAGTCGGTGACGGTTGTGCCTTCATCGACCTTTCCCCATCGTGTTGACGCCCCGGCGACATGGAGCAGCGACGAAACTAATTGGGTTTTACCCGCGTCGCCGTGACCAATGACAGCCAGATTCCTGATATTCTCAGTTGCAAATGCTTTCATCTTCGGCAAGCTCTCCTTTTTTGTTTAATCGAACAGTTCAAAGGGTCGCGAAAGCTGCAGAGTTTGATTCGGTTCCGAATCCAATACACCAAAACTTGCGCAACTTTTTCGGTTTCTTAAATCTATATTACACGAAGGAAAAGGGCAAGAAAGAACTTGGCCGGTCGGCCCTCACAGTGTCGCAATTTACCTGCAACCGGGTTTACTGACAATTGGCGGTGAGCGTATAATAACTTGCGACTGATCCGAATGCCGGTCAACGCTTTTACTTTGTGACGGCATCTTAAGCATCGGCAATAGCCATTCGAGAAAAAGCATATGGTTTATAAAATGCGGCATCTGCGGAGATTTATATCCACGGCGTTGATCATCGGCGGATTATTGATGCCAACGGCGGCCCTTGGCCAGGCCCTTGTGCCGGTAAGCAGCATTTTGGGTGGGTCGAGCGTTTTTGTCTTTCGCAACTCGGCCCGCGCCGCACGCAAGACAATAGTTGCCATCAAACCGACGCGTTCAAAGGCACAGCGGATCGAGACCGTTAAGAAGCTGAAGAAGCAGTATGAAACTCTCGCCAAGGTCACACCGCGCCGCGTAAAATCAACTATTGTTGATCCGGTCAAGAGTCCGGTTTCCAGAACTCTGCCGCCTGCCCAAGGCTCGATCAGATTTGCCGGCGTCGGCGAATTTTATCTTGAGAAAGGCGATCTTGATCTTGCATTCGAGGCGTTCAGGGACGCGTTGAGGCTAGATGAGACAAATACCACTGCCAAGAACGGATACAGTGAGGCGTTGGCCGCGAAAGGAACCGAGCTGCTGGAAGCAGACAAGCCGGACGTGGCAAAATCGATGTTTCTCGAGTCGCTGAAATATGATCCCAAGAATTCTGCGGCATATTTTGGGTTGGGCGAGGCCTACGCGGCACTCGATCAGATCGGCGAGGCGATCGCCAACTATGAAAAAGCTCTCGACGGCGATAAGGCACTAACTGAGATATATGTTCCGCTTGGCATTCTTTATTACCAGAATGGTGACATTGCAAAGGCAGACGAACTGCTGACAAAGGCTGTCGCAGCATCACCGGAATCAGCCGAAACCCAATTCTTCGTCGGACTTGTCAGAACGGCGCAAAATCGTGATGAAGAGGCACTTGCGGCTTTCAATAAAGCTAAAACTCTCGATCCGACAAATGCCGAGGCATTTTTCAATGCCGGCGAGACTCAGGTCAGATTAAAGAAGCCGAGTGAGGCAATACCCGACTATGTTAAGGCTACCGAGTTAAAACCGACACACTTTGATGCGTGGTTTAACCTTGGCGAGGTGTATTTAGAGCTTAAGGATTATCCAAATGCAATCAATGCGTATAAGAATGCCGAGAACCTGAAAAACAACAACTGGGAGATGTTATCGGGTCTGGCTGAAAGTTATCGCCTGGCGAATGAATTTGAAAAGGCCGAGGGCAAATACCGGCTTGCTGCATTGTTTCTCGCCCAGGTGAAAGATCACGACCCGCTCAAGATCGCTGATTTTAACAGCAAGATCGGCATGGTTATCGGGCAGCAATGCGACATAAATGCGCCAAAGCAGATCATGTGCAACTGGCCGTCCGCCATCAAGGCCTTGCAGAAGGCCGTGGATATTTCGAATGACCCGGTTGACTACGTTAATCTCGGCTGGGCATATTTTCGTGCCGGCCATGAAGAATTTGAACGCCGAAATATGCCGGCCGCGCGACCGCTGCTGGAATCGGCGCAGACTGCGCTGCAAAAGGCGGTCGAGGCACCTCCGCCGGCCGGTGATTTTGCCTTGCAAAACCTGGCAACAGTTCAGATTGACCTGGCCGACAATAAGGGCGCGATTCTTACGCTCAACAAGCTAATCGAAAGGCGTCCCGACCTGGTTTTTGCTAACTATGCGATTGGCGTCGCATACTTCAAGGAGAATGATTTTGCGAATGCTGAAAAAGCGTTTCGTGCGGCGATCGACAAAGAGCCAAAGAATGTTGTTTATTACATTGCGCTTGGTAATACGCTTCTAAGCCGAAAGGACGGCAAGGGCCTGAAGGCTCTGATTGACCGGCTGCGGCCCCTAGACCCTGTAAGCGCGGACGACCTGGACAAACGTCGTATCGCTTTCAGGCTCGCGACTTAGCTACTCTAATTGGATCTAGATTCCCCGGCAGATTGGAAACCTTACTTGAAATTCAGCAAGATGTACGGCTCGCACCTTTTACGACGCTTAAAATAGGCGGCAACGCGCGTCTTTTCATCTCTGCAAAGACCGAATCGGATGTCACGGACGCCCTGCAATTTGCCCGGTCAAACGGCCTCGACGTCTTTATTTTGGGCGGCGGAAGCAATCTGCTTATCTCAGACAATGGATTTGACGGCCTTGTAATTCACCTCGGGATCACCGGAATTATTTTAAACAAGGACACCGACGGAACTGACCTGGTAACGGCGGCAGCCGGCGAGGATTGGGACCGATTTGTGTCGTACTGTGTGGACAGGAACCTGGCCGGTATTGAATGTTTGAGCGGAATTCCCGGATTGGTCGGCGGCACTCCGGTGCAGAATGTGGGTGCCTATGGCCAGGAAGTCGCAGAAACGATTGTCGCGGTTCGATGCCTCGACCGAAATTCCGGAAAGATCGCTACCCTAACTAACGCGGAATGCGGGTTTAGTTACCGCACGAGCATTTTTAATTCGACACATCGAGAGCGGTTCATCGTTTTGAGTGTTGCTTTTGGGCTGCACAAGGACGGAGAGCCAAAGCTTGCGTACAAAGATCTGATTGAGTATTTTGTTGACCGGCGGCCAAATTTACACGAGGTCCGCGAGGCCGTTTTGAAAATTAGGCGGTCAAAATCAATGGTTATCGACGCGCATGACCCAAATTCGAGGAGCGCCGGCTCGTTTTTCAAGAATCCGATAGTCGGCCGCGACAAATTGGATCAGTTGATCGGAGCTTTCGGCGGCGTTCCGTATTTCGAATTTGGCGACAATTTTAAGATCCCGGCAGCATGGTTGATCGAGAATGCCGGGTTTCACAAAGGCTATGTCTTGGGCGATGCGGGAATTTCGATGAATCACAGCCTTGCCCTCATCAACCGTGACAGGGCAACCGCGGGTGGCATTATCAAACTCAAGGAACGAATTCAGCAGGAAGTAGAACGTAAGTTTGAAATCGAATTGGATCCCGAGCCCGTATTTGTTGGGTTTTGAAATATCAAAAACTTGTCGCCCGCCCAGCTAAATGGGATATAATGTTCGTTTGAACCTGAGGGGTTATGCACCGTTATAGAACTCATTTCTCGCTCCTTTTGTTATTTTCCTTCGCATTTGCACTTGTGCCGCGGCTTAATAGGGCCCATGCGCAGGACCTGGTAGCAACCGAGGACATCGTGGGCGGGTCCAGTATTTTTGTATTTCGCGAGTCGCGTAAAAGGCCACAGGCACGGGCGGCGAGTGCGAGCGGCATTCGAGAAGGTGGCGGAGGCGGCTCCGGCACCGGACGCAGCGGAGCGGCCCGCAGCAACGCCCAGATTGCGGCCGCCGCGCAAAAACGGCGTAACGAGGCGATTGCCGCCCGCAAACGTCAGGCAGCTAAAGCCGAAGCAAACCGAAAGCTTGCGTTATCAAATACATTAACGGCAAAGGCCGAAACGCTTCTCGAGGGTAATCAAACCGACGCGGCGATCAAAAGCTACCGCGACGCTCTGGTGCAAAATCCGAAGAATATACGCGCATCAGACGGCCTCAGCGATGCTTTGACCGCAAAGGGAATCGAGGTAGCTGGCGATACGAACAACACTGCCTCGGCAATCTATTTTGATGAAGCGGTCAAGTACGACAAGAGAAACGACGTGGCCTATGCGAAGCTCGGGGCCGTCTATCAGGCGTCGGGACAGCGCGACAAGGCTTTAGCCAGCTATGAACAAGCGGTCGCGCTAAACGCGGATTACACAATGCTATATGCTCCGCTGGGCATGGCTTATTTGGATGCCGGCGAGGTCGCAAAGGCTGAATCCGCCTTACAGAAAGCAGATGCCGCGCGTATCGACAACATCGATGTAAGGTATCTGCGCGGGCTGGTATTTTATAAACAAAACAAGAATGACGCGGCCCTGGCCGCAGTTGAGCAAGTGCTGGAACTCGATGCTCGCTTTGCGGATGCCCAGTTTTGTCGCGCACAGATTCTCGACCGTCTCGGCCGTTCTGACGATGCCATCGCCTCATACAAGAAAACGCTCGAGATCGAGCCGGGATACGCTCCTGCCTCATTCGAATTGGGCGTCGCCTATTACAACAAAGCTGACTACAACGGTGCGGCTGCGGCATATCAGGACGTTGTAAAGGCCGAGCCGGACAATTACCAGGCACACGCAAACCTGGCAAGCTCATACCGTCAATTGGAACGGTTTCCTGAGGCCAATGCCGAATACAAACTCGCTTCGGTTGGGATCAAGACGGCCGACCTGTATAGCGAATGGGGCTATTGCCTGGGTAAGGCAAGTGACTGGGAAAAGGCCGTCGCAAGGCTGAAGGAAGCGAAAGACATTAGCCCAACGGCCGTCGATAATTCGAATCTCGGCTGGGGATATTATAATGCGGCAAAGGCGGATACCGCCTCAAAAGATACCGAGAAGGCAAAAACCAATTATTCGCTGGCAAAAGCGGCACTTGAGGCGGCTGTACAGCAGGATCCTCGGCTGGATGCCGCTTATCTCAACCTCGGATCGACGCACAACGCTCTCGGCGAATTTCAGGCGGCAATTACTATATTGACGACCGTGCTGAGTTTTCGACGCGATTGGCAAATCGCTGCAAATCAGCTCGGGACCGGCTATCGCGGCCTGAATGACCTGAAAAATGCTATCGCCACATTCAAGCGAGTTGTCGATCTCGATGGCCGAAGCACTATTGGACTCTACAATCTTGGCGAGGCATACTTTGCAAGCGGCAATAAAAATGAGGCAAAGAAAGTTAACGACAAGCTGCGAAAGCTCGACCCGTCGATGTCTGCAAGACTCGACAATATTTTGTCCGGCAAAGTCGTGATCGATGCGGCGAAACAAAAGATACTGCAAAAGGTGCCGGTCGTGCCTAGAATCCCCAGGTTTCCGCTTTGAGTTTACGCCAATGCATAATCAGACGGGTGCGGTTCGTCAGGCCGCACTTTTTTTGTATAATTGTGAGTTTGTAAACATGCCAATCAATGCCTAGACGTGACGAGATACACAAGATTCTGATCATCGGTTCCGGTCCCATCGTGATCGGGCAAGCGTGCGAATTCGATTACTCGGGAACGCAGGCCTGCCGTGCGTTAAGACAGGAAGGTTATGAGGTGGTTCTGGTAAATTCCAATCCGGCAACCATCATGACCGATCCGGAGATAGCAGACCGGACCTATGTCGAGCCGCTGACGGTAGAGACGGCGGCCGCGATTATTGAAAAAGAGCGCCCCGACGCGATCTTGCCGACCGTCGGCGGGCAAACGGGCTTAAACTTGGCAGTTGACCTTTTTGAGAAGGGAATTCTCGACCAATATGGTGTCAAATTGATCGGAGCCAACGTCGATGCTATTAAGGTCGGCGAGGACCGCGAGTTGTTTAAGGCCGCGATGGACGAGATCGGTATTCAGAGTGCGAAGGGCGGCTTTGCCCACTCCTGGGAAGAGGCCCAAGCCATCATCGAAGATATCGGTTACCCCGCCATCATTCGACCGTCATTTACACTTGGCGGCACGGGCGGCGGTACGGCATATCATCCCGATGAATTCGAAGAAATAGCCAAGCGAGGCCTCGCCGCTTCGCCGAATTCGCAGATTTTGATCGAGGAATCGATCCTCGGATGGAAGGAATACGAACTTGAGGTCATGCGCGATCTCAATGACAACGTCGTTATTATCTGCTCGATTGAGAATTTTGATCCGATGGGCGTTCACACCGGTGACTCAATAACCGTTGCACCGGCCCAAACCCTAACGGATGTTGAATATCAACGGCTTCGCGATATGTCAAAGGCTTGTATTCGCAAGGTTGGCGTTGAGACGGGCGGGTCGAACATCCAATTTGCCGTAAATCCCGAGAATGGTGACGTTCGGATTATCGAAATGAATCCCCGCGTTTCTCGTTCATCCGCCCTTGCCTCTAAAGCCACCGGATTTCCCATTGCAAAAATCGCGGCAAAGCTGGCGGTCGGATACACTCTCGATGAAATCCCCAACGATATAACCCGAAAGACACCTGCATCGTTTGAGCCGACAATTGATTACGTCGTCACCAAGATACCTAAATGGGCATTTGAAAAGTTTCCCGGTGCCGAGGATGTGCTCGGTACACAGATGAAATCTGTCGGCGAGGTCATGGCAATTGGCCGAACCTTTAAGGAATCTCTATTTAAAGGGTTGCGTTCACTTGAAGCAGTTAAACCACTGCGTTTACAGAATGTTCCGGATGCGGAACTGCAGCGAAAACTGGCTCGGCCAAATTCACAGCGGTTCTCATATCTTACGTACGCGCTTCAGAATGGCTATTCGATTGAGGAAATTCATCGCCTGACCCGGATTGACCGATGGTTTCTCGACCAACTGCTTCAGGTAATGGAACTGCAGGCAACGCTTGACGCAAGGCCGCTCCGGAATATATCCGCAGAAGATCTAACGCTCGCAAAAGAATTTGGGCTTTCTGACCGTCGTCTCTTTTTTCTTACAGGAGATTCAGAAACCGATGTGCGGTCACGGCGTAAGTCGCTTGGAATTGTGCCAGTTTATAAACGTGTCGATACCTGTGGGGCCGAATTCGAATCGTTTACACCCTATATGTATTCGACCTACGAGCAGGAATGTGAAGCCGACCCGACGACGCGGCGCAAGATCATGATTCTCGGCTCGGGGCCCAACCGCATCGGGCAGGGAATTGAGTTTGACTATTGCTGCTGCC
>Ga0138256_10002893_pt1 | contig 18324 bp, 12 predicted proteins | sample KNB2016incub_MG_FD_105486 | JGI IMG/M metagenome (GOLD analysis project Ga0138256, IMG submission 105486) | Active sludge microbial communities from wastewater in Klosterneuburg, Austria - KNB2014incub_MG | ecosystem: Engineered > WWTP > Activated sludge > Unclassified | place: Austria... | reverse complement strand
GTGCCGATGTTCTCCACGGTGATGTATACGTTGTTGTCGAAGCCCGGCCGTGCGGGCATCGTGGTGAGGTGCGCCACCAGATCGTAGATGCCGGGAATGGCCTGGTAACCGATGTCGTTCAAGGAGTCGATCTGCGATGCGGTGAGCGTGATGTTCGCAGCGGCCGTGGTGCGCAGATGGTAGAGCACGTCCTGACCGTCCATCATGAAGGTGCCCGTATCCATGGGCAGCACATAATTGCCCATGGCATCGGGCGCGGTGAGGTAGCTGCCGGGTTGGGCCTCGATCACCGCATTGGTGAAGGCGACCTCGCCTACATCCTTCACCCCATCGCCGTTGGCATCGTTGAACACGCTGCCGGTGATGGCTTCACCACTGAAGGGGCAGGGCGAGAGCACGTTGCACACCGTGAGCGGGAAGCCCAGAACGCTGGCTATCGCATCGTACGCAGTGGGGATATTGGGCAGACACGTCAGACCGGTCTCGTTGCACACGATGGAACTGAGCGAATTGGGCAGTAGGGGCAGGCAATTGATGGGATTGGTCTTGCACTGCAAGTACTGCAAGCCGCCGGGCAGTGTGGGCAGGTCGGAGATCTGGTTCAGGTTGCAGTTCAGCAGGTACAAATAGTTGGGCAGGCTGGGCAAGCTGGTCAGCTGGTTGTTGAAGCAGAACAACGACAAGAGCGTATCGGGCAGGGTAGGCAAACTGGTGAGCCCGTTGTTCGCGGCGTAGAGGTTGGTGAGCGAATCCGGGAGCGTGGGCAGCACGCCGATGGGATTGTTCGCGCATTCCAGGACCCGCAGCGCATTCGGTAGCGCAGGCAGGCCGCCGAGCACGTTGTTGAAGCAGGTGAGGTAGCGCAGCGATGCCGGCAATGCGGGCAGTGCAGCCAGCAGGTTCTGCGAGCAGTACAAGGTCTTCAATGTGGATGGGAGCGCAGGCAGGTCCGTGAGGTCGTTGCCATCGCACCGCAATTCCACAAGACCCGTTGGCAATGCGGGAAGCACGGCGAGTGCGTTGTTGTCGCAGGTGAGTTGCACCAGACCGGCGGGCAGCGGCGGCAATGCCGATAGTCCGGTGTTGGCGCACGCCAAATTGGTCAAAGTGGCGGGCAATGCGGGCATGGTCCCGATGGATGGATTGTTCAGGCAGAGCAGACGGTCCAGTGAAAGCGGAAGCGCAGGGAGACCGGTAAGCGCATTGTCGCTGCACGCGATCTGGGTAAGGCTATTGGGCAATGCCGGCAAGCTGCTGATCTGGTTCTCGTAGCAGTTGAGCCATTCCAGCGCGGGTGGCAGGGCCGGTAAAGAGGTGAGCTGGTTGTTCCAGCAGTTCAAATGGATGAGGCTGGCGGGCAATGAGGTGAAGCTCACCAGGTCGTTCCCTTCGCACTCCAGTTGAACAATGGCATCCGGAAGCGCCGGCAAGGTGATGAGGTAGTTGTTACTGCACATCAATGTTTGAAGCGCGGTGAAATACTGGATACCGTCCAGATCATGGATCCCCGCGCCGGACACGTTCATGTACGTGAGCCCCAGCACGCTCGGATGCGCGGTGTCCAGCACGCCACCACTCATGGCTGCGGGCACGATCACGCTCAAGCGGATCGCGAATTCAGCGTCCGGAACAGTGAACTGCGCCTGTAACGAACTGCTCGTGAGCAGCGCAAGAGTGATGGCCAAGGAGAAGGAACGGGTCATGCTGCGGGGTGTTGGTGTGGAATACGAAGGTGACGCTGGATACGAAGGATCGGTTGCCGGATAGGGGGCATACCCGGAGGCGACATCCCAGAGCATCCCCAAAGCGAACCCCGACGAGGACGAGCGCAAGCGCGCGGCGAAGAAGACCGGGGGGCACTAGAGCTTCTCTATCGCACCGAACATCTGGCGCCTTCACTCGCCTAGATTAGCGACGCCCATGCGTGCTCGTGCGCTTTGTTCCGTTATCCTTCTCGGTTTCCTTGCCGTTCCGTTCATCGCGGATGCGCAGGTGGTGCGGACAATGGCCAGGTTACCCATCCCGGAACTTGCTGAGGCGCGCGTGAACAGCATGGTCACGGACGAGGTCGGCGCACTGTGGCTGGGCACGAACAAAGAGCTGTACCGCTTCGATGGCGCCGAAGTGGAGCGTTACGTGAGCGATCCGCGCGATCCGGATGCGCTGCCGTATGATGATGTGTATCAGCTGCATCGCGATGAGGAGGGCGCGATCTGGGCCGCCACGTTCCGAGGCGTGTGGCGCATCGACCCGATTACCGGCGAGCGACGGGCGGTTCCATTCCTGGTCGGCGACAGGACCGTTCTCGCACGCGAATGCACGTGGATCACCGCTGCGCGGAATGGCGGTCTCTGGGCCTTCGGTCTCAATGCCGTGTTCCTGCTGGAAAAGAGAGATAGCGTGTTCCGACAGGTGTTGCCGTTGGTGGAACGGCAGATGTATGCCGTGGGCGGAAGCGAGGACGCGGAGGGCGTGCTTTGGTATTGCGATCGGACCATCCTGCGCAGCTACGACCCGCGCTCGGGAAAAGAGGCGGAGTACGTGTTCAAGCCGGATGGTGGGGTAGCTCCGCCGAAGACGTTGTTGACCAAGGTGATCCACGACCGCTACGATCCCGATGTGCTGTGGTGTACGAGCTGGGGCTTGGGACTTGTGCGTTTCAACAAGCGAACGCACGAATTCGGCTCGCCTGTCGTGCTCGATCGTCCGCTGGGTGATCTGAGCAACATCGTGTTCAATGCTGTGCAGGTCGATCGGGACCGATGGTACGCGGTGGTGAACGAAAGGCTGTATCAACTCGAAGGCGAGCACGATAGGCTGCTGGAGGTCCGGGATGGATCGGACGCTGGTGGCGTGCAAGCCGTGTCGGTAATGGATCGTGGCCCAGGTGGGTTGTTCGTCGGAGCGATCGGGACGGTACAGGTGCTCGGTCCCTCTGCGGATGCGTTCCGTTCGTTATCGGGGATCCTGAACGCGCCCAACATACACGCGTTCCCATCCGTTGATGGCGGCGGGTATTGGGTCACACGTTTCTATTCCGATCGTGCGTTGTTCCGGACGGACCGCGATGGCGCGATCCTGGAACGCATCGAATTCCCGGAGAGCGACCGGACCTTCGAAGCATTCCGCGTGTGCCAGGATCATCAGGGTACGGTCTGGCTCGGTACCACGCGAGGGCTGATCCGTTACACGCCCGGCGCACATGCGATGGAATGGCAGCCTGTCGTGCTTCGCGACCAACCGGATGATCGGCCATTCATCCTCGACGTGCTGGAGCGCGACGATGGCTTATGGTTGGTTATGGGTGTTCAGGGCCTGGCGCGTGTGGACCCGGTGGGAGGAGAGCTGCGCCACGTTGAGCTGCCTGCGGAACTTGCGACCGCGAACGTAGGCGTGGTCGCGTTGAAGCCGCTCGACAAGGATCGCTCTTTCGTGATCCTCGATCGCATGCCGCCCATGCTCTTGGACCATCGATCGCTGAAGCTGCACGTGATCGGCGTCGATCCCCGAACGGCAGTGGAGTTCACAGGCATCGTAAGCGCGGAGGTGCAGGATAGCGGCCGGATCGTGTTGAGCACCCGGAGCCAAGGCCTGTTGCGGATCGCGTTGGACCCCGGTTCGAATAGCTGGCGCATCGACCGGCGGTGGTACTTGCCTGACCGGCCCACATTCAACGAAAGCGCGCGCGATGCGCAGGGCCGGCTCTGGTTCACGTCGGATCGTGGCCTTTTCGTTCTCGATCCGGCAACGGACGTGCTGCATCGCATCGATCCGCTGCACGGTGCGCCGGACCTATTGAACATGCATGTGATGAGCTTGATGTCCGGTGATATGCTCGTAAGCGGAGCTGGTTATCACGTCGTCACTTCGTCCTTCACGCCGGACCACGCCGCGCCCAAGCTCCTGGTCCGAACGATCACGGCCGGGGACCGGTCCGTGCCGCTATCGGGATCGAATGGATCGCCCTTGCATCTGTCGTACAGCGACAATGATCTCGCCATCACCTTCGGTGCGATCGCGCTCTTGGACGGTGATGCCTTGAGCTATGCCTACTGCATCGTGGTGGACGATGCGCCCGGAACGTGGAAGGAGCTCGGTGCGAAACGAGCACTTGACCTGGTCGGACTTCCTCCGGGACACTATCGCATCGAACTGCGCGCCGCAGGGCTGACCGCGGATCCGGTCCACACCGCGTTCGCCTTCATGGTGGACCCGCCGTTGTGGGGCACATGGTGGGCGCGGGCGATCATGCTTCTCGCCGGGATCGTGCTGGTGGTCATGGGCACGCGGTATTTCCTCACGCTGCGCTTACGCCGTCGCGTGCGTGAGCTGGAGCGTGAACGCGAGATCGAGCGCGTGCGTTCGCGGATCTCGCGCGATATCCACGATGGCATCGGCAGCGGGCTCACCAAGATCACCATGCTCTCGCGGCAATTACAGGCCGAGGTGGGGCCGCAGGCCGAGCGGATCGCCATCGCATCCACCGAACTCGTGAACGAACTGGGCGAGATCGTGTGGACCGTGGACCCGCGCAACGACGACTTCGCGAGTTTCGCCGCTTACGTCCGGAACAGCTTGGGCAAGCAGTTCGAGAACGCACCGGTGGAGTTGAACCTGGTGATCGAATTGGCGCCGGAGGATGCGCGACACATGCTTGGTCCGGAGGTGAAGCGGCAAGTGATCCTCACCCTGAAGGAAGCGGTGAACAATGCACTGAGGCATGCGAACGCGAAGGAGGTCTCCGTGACCTTGTCACTGCGGAAGGATCAACTCAACTTGGTGGTCAGTGATGACGGGAAGGGATTCGATCCAAGCAAAGTGCGCGAAGGCGCGAATGGGCTCATCAACTTCCGGAAACGCGCCGAACTGCTCAATGGCACGGTCGCCATCGACACCGCTGCAACGGGGACGCGCATCACGCTCCATGCGCCCTTACCCTCTACGAAGATGTGAGAACAAGCGCGCCGAACGCCGCTAATTTCGCCGCCATCATGCCGATCCGCACCGCCATCATCGAGGACGACTTCGACATGCGGCACTCCTTCGAGCGTACGATCGAGCTGGAAGGGGATCTGGAGCTCAAAGGCAGCTACGCCAGCGTGGAAGCATTCCTTGCACGCCCCGAAGGGCTCGACGGGCTGGATGTGGTGCTCACGGACATCAACCTGCCCGGTCTCAGTGGCATCCAATGCATCGCGCAGTGCAAGCCCAAGCGACCGCAACTGCAGTTCCTCGTGATCACGGTGTTCGAGGACAACGCCAACCTGTTCAATGCGCTGTGCGCCGGAGCTACCGGATATCTCTTGAAGAGCGCTTCGGCCGAGGAGATCAGCCAGGCCGTGCGCGACATCAACGCCGGGGGGTCGCCCATGTCGCTGGCCATCGCCCGCATGGTGGTGGGCAGCGTGCAGCAGAAGCAGGCGAACAATGCCTTGATCAACAGCCTCACCAAGCGGGAACACGAACTGGTGCAGTTGCTTTCCGAAGGCTACCGCTACAAGGAGATCGCGGACAAGCTCGAGCTCAGCATCGAAACGGTGCGCACTTACATACGGGCCGTCTATGGTAAGCTGCAGGTGCATAGCCGCACCGATGCGCTGAACAAGCTGTTCGAGCGCTGACGGGCATCTCTACTTTCATGTGATGGACAGGCCCTGCGGGGCCTTGTTCATTTGCTGGCCACGGATGCGGATAGCATCGGGTAAACGCAAACACCATGAACACACGCTACACGCTCGCGATCGCGGTGATCGGTTCAACCTCCTTGAATGCACAGGTCTTTGATTGGGCCGGATCGATGGGCTATGCCGGGGACCAAGTGGGCAACGCGATCGCCGTGGACCAATCGGGCAACGTATATCATACAGGCACGTTCCTGAATGGCATCGATCTGGACCCGGGCATCGGCGTGGATGAAATCACGGTAGCTGGTGACCAAGCGGGCTACGTCATCAAGCAGGCGAACGATGGCACTTACTTGTGGGGCGAGCATTTCGTCGGGAATGTGATGCCGTCCCAACTGTGCGTGGCCCCGAACGGGGATGTGGTCGTGGTCGGTTCGTACGTGAATGCCGCCGATCTCGACCCGGGTCCAGGGACCTACATCATGGGCGGTGAAGATTGGCCCTGGCTTTTCATCTGCCGTTTGAACCCGCAAGGTGAGCTCCTGTGGGCGAAAAGATCCGGGGACAACAATGGGATGTGGCCGCCTTCGGTGGTCATTGATGCGTTCGACCGGGTGCATCTGACCGGGTCCTTCGTAGGTGAAATTGATGCCGATCCGGGCGAGGGTGTTGCCGAGGTCCACCTGCTCAATGCGTCGCAGCGTAGCACGTTCATCATCACCTTGGATGGTGATGGAGAGTTCATTCGTGCCGTGAACTTCGCGGGGAACGGTTGGAGCCACCCCAATGCCATCACCGCAGATGCGGAAGGTCGGGTGTATGTGACCGGGTCCTTCGTATACGACTTGTCGATCCAGGTAAATGGAGCGGACCTTGTCCTGACAAGCACCGAGCCTTCGACGCCGGACGTTTTCATGGTCAAGTTGGAGGCGGATGGAACACCCGTTGGCGCCTTGTCGTTCGGAGGACCGTACAACGATGCCGGCAACGCTATTGCCGTGAACGCGCAGCAGGATGTGTTCATCGCCGGCATGGTGGAATACAATGCGGACCTGGACCCGGGCGCCCCCAGCTTCATCTCCACCAGCAATCGGGCGCCGTTCTACGCCAAGTTCGACATGGACGGCAACTTCGTTCAAGCAGCTCTTGGCGAGTATCCGGGAGGAAGCGACAATGCTGCGCATGGTATCGGTCTGGATGGCGCGGGGAACATCTACCTCAGTGGAGGGTTCAATGGGATCGACGTCGATTTCGATCCCGGACCGGGAACCACGGCGTACACCACGAACGGCAACAGTCACGACGGGTTCCTCGTGAAGTACAGCCCCACGGGGAGCTATCTCTGGTCCGTGCAATTGGGCTCGCTCGACAATAGCCGCGAATGGATCAACGGGCTGGCGATCGATCAGGCTGGTAGTGCGTACATGACCGGGGTCTTCTCCAACACGATGGATCTCGATCCGGGCCCTGGTAGTTACATCCTCACGCCTGCGGACGTGCCGTACAGCGATGCCTTCGTGTTGAAGCTCGACCCCACAACTCTGGAAGTGCGAGCAGGATCAAAGCGTGATGGGTCCGTGGCATACCCGGTCCCCAGCGGATCGGTCGTCCACTTGGTGATGGACCAGCCTGTGAACAACGCAACCCTGCGGGTGTACGATGCAGCCGGGTCTGTCATCCATTCGCGGTCGGGGATCTCCGGTGATCGCACCGTGGTGGATCTGTCGCCCTTCACGCCCGGTGCCTATCGGGTCGAAGTGATCGATGCCGCCACCGGACTGCGCGTGCAAAAGGCGGTGGTGAAGCAGTAGGCCGAATGCGGTGGAAGCGTCCCTTTCCACAAAGGATGCGCTTATCTACTATCATGTGATGGACAGGCCCTTCGGGGCCGTGTTCATTTGCTGCCGAGGAACGCAGCATACGTTCCCATCACACCTCCAACATGAAAGCACGCTACGCACTCGGTCTCGGCTTGATCGCATCGGCCACGTTGAACGCCCAGGTCTTCGACTGGGCAGGGCAAATGGGATATAATGGCAACCAGGATGGCAGGGCCATTATCGTGGACCTACAAGGGAACGTTTACCACAGCGGCTTCTTCATTGATGGGATCGATCTGGATCCCGGACCCGGAACGGATATCGTTTCGGGTGCTGGTCAGGACGGCTACCTCATCAAGCAGGCCAACGATGGCACCTACCTGTGGGGAGCGCGCTTGACGGGCAATTGCTTGCCGAACGCCCTAGCGTTCACCTCCGACGGCGATATCCTCGTGGTCGGCACATTCATGGGCACCGTGGATTTCGATCCGGGACCGGGTGTGGCGAACATGACGGCTCCGGCAAGCTTGTGGTATTTCGTGTGCAGCTATTCACCGGACGGCACCTACCAATGGGCGAAGAAATTCGGTTGCAACCAACCCGTCTATGAGCCGGCCGTGGCGGTCGATGCTTCGGGGAACATCCATCTCACCGGCACCTTCACCCAGACCATGGATGCCGATCCCGGTGATGGAACCGGTGAAGTGTACAACATGACCAGTGCAGGGATCAACGACGTGTTCATCACCACCCTGGACGCACAAGGCGCGTTCGTGCGCGCCATGAGCTTTGGCGACACGGGGGATGATCGTGGTGTGGGCATTGCTGCCGACCCTGACGGCAACGTCTATGTTACGGGCTATTTCGCCGGTGATATCGTGATCGAACCGAACGGGGCGAACATCGCGCTCACGAACAATAGTTCAAGCTACAATGAAGTCTACGTGTTGAAGATGAACGCTGCCGGTGCGGTGCAATGGGCCAAGAGCTTCGGTGGCCAGTGGTACGATGAAGGGCGTTGCATCGCGGTGAACGCGGCGCAGGAGGTCTTCGTCGGCGGGCGGGCCTGTACTTCTGCGGATCTGGACCCAGGGCCGGGCACCTTCATCAATCCGGGATCGGATGCGGCATTCTACGTGAAGCTGGATGCTGCCGGGGATTTCGTTCAAGCCGCATTGTCCTATTACACGAACCTTAGCGACGCGCGTTCCGATGCTATCGCTGTTGATGCATCGGGGCGGATCATCATCACCGGTCACTTCAATGGATACGCAGTGGATTTCGACCCTGGAGCTGGCGCGACGAACTACGACTCGAACGGCAATTCTTGGGATGGCTTCATTTCCGTCTATTCGTCGGATGGCCAGTACTTGTGGTCCCGCCAACTGGGTTCGTTGGGAACGGGTCAGGAGTGGGTGCAAGGCCTTGCCGTGGATGCCGCTGGTTCGTGCTACATGACCGGTTCGTTCGGCGCTGCCATGGACTTCGATCCAGGCGCCGGGGAGTTCATCTTGACGCCGATAGCGGCGGGTTATTACGATGCCTTCGTGCTGAAGCTCGATCCGATAGGACTGGATGTACACGATCCGACACGTTCAGCCGATCTGCGTGCGTTCCCGGTTCCCAGCGAGGGTCTGATCACGCTTCTTGTCAACGATCCATTGCGCAATGCGTCGTTGGGTGTAGTGGATATGACCGGCAAAGAGGTCTTCCGTAGAGGTGCGCTCAATGGTGATCGCATCGTGCTGGACCTTGGTACCCTGCCATCGGGCGTTTACGCGGTCGTAGTGGGTGAGGCTGGATCCGCCCGCCACATTCTCGTGACCCGGCAATAGTTCAGGTCGGCCATGGCGTTGTAGACGTTTGGATCCCGACAGGAGCGAGGCGGGTGCGAAAGCACGCGCCTCGCTCTTTCCATGGATCGAACCTGTTCCCCCGCCGCGTGTACCGCAGTATGCAAACGGAGTCCCGTTCGCATCCTAGGTACAAGTCCCCTAAAACCAACCGTCATGAGAAAGCACATCTTCATTCTTGCAGCGCTTGTGTGCGCATCGAGCATCGCCGTGGTGCTCGTTTCCTTCCGCCACGCGGGTCCGCTGGCCAATTCCTTCCGCGCGGTGATCGGACCGCATTGCCTGGTGCCCGGGCCGATCGCTGGCCTGTCATCGCCGGAGCCGCACATCATCGAAGGCTGCGTGTTCAAGACCGTCTATGAAGGCGAAGGACTGGACAGCAACTTCGTATTGCGCACGCCGCAAGCGGTGATGGCTTCCGAACAGCACGGGTTGCAATGGCTGGTGAAGGCGCAAGCGGATGACGGCGGCTTCGGTGCCGGTACGCACGCGCGGCAGGACATCATGGATCCGCACGCGGTGAGCAGCGACCCGGCCACCACCGCGATGGTGGCCATGGCCCTGATGCGCATGGGCGGTTCATTGGATGCCGGGGAATTCCACGAGCAACTCGCGCGCGCAGCGGAGTACCTCTTTTCGCAAGTGGAGGCTGCGCCGAAGGGAGCCACGAACATCACACCCTTGCAAGGCACGCAGATCCAAGTGAAGCTCGGCTCCAACATCGATGTAGCGCTCACCGCGCAATTCCTCAGCAACCTGGTGGCGCGCATCGGCGAGCAACACCCGAAGCACTTGCGTGCGATGCGCTGCTTGAACACCTGCGTGGGCATCATCCAACGGTCGCAGAACGCGGACGGCAGTGTGCAAGGCGATGGTTGGGCCGGTGTGTTGCAAAGCTCTTTCGCGGCGAGCGCATTGGAATCAGCCCAAGCACAAGGTGCTGAAGTGGATGATGCGTCCCTTGACCTCGCGCGTGATTACCAGAAGGCCAACTTCGATGTGAACACCGGCAGTGTAGCCACGGAACGCGCCGCTGGGGTTACTCTTTACGCCGTGAGTGGAAGTTCACGCAACAGCGCGATGGAAGCGCGCGAACTCAACGAGATCGTGGTGAAGGCGAAGAAGGAGGGGAAGATCGCGAAGGATGCGCCGATCACCGTGAAGACGTTGACGGATGCCGGTGTTTCACAAGGGAAAGCGGAGAAGTTGAACACCGCCTACCAGGTGTACGAGGCCGCCAAGCAACAAGCGCAGGATGACGGCGTGATCAACGGGTTCGGGAATAATGGGGGAGAAGAGTTCCTCAGTTTCCTGCAAACGGGTGAATCATTGGTGATCGGCAAGGATCAAGGGTGGAAGAACTGGTACCAACAAACAACAGGACGTTTGGTGAGCATCCAGAATCAGGATGGAAGCTGGAACGGCCACCACTGCATCACCAGTCCGGTGTTCTGCACCGCCACTTCGCTCTTGATCCTGAGCATCAACAACGACATCGACCACCTGATTTCACAAGGTGCCGTGAAGTACCGCGGGAACTGAGGAGCCGCTGTTCCTGTGCGTGGAGCGGGAGGTCGCATGGCCTTCCGCTCCTTTCGTTCACGGCAGTGCCTTCCGCACGAAGCGTTGATGAGAATGACGAAGGGGAGTGGCGTTGGCCACTCCCCTTCGTTTCCGGAAGGATGGGATCCTAGTGTACGATGCTCATGCGCCGTTGCTCCATCATGCTTCCTTGTAGATCCAGGATCACTGCCACATAATTGCCTTCGGGTAGCTGGCCGACCACAATGCGGTCATTGCCGGTGAGATGTTGGCGCAGGACCTGGCGGCCTTGCAAGTCCATGAGCGCGATCGCGGAGGCTTTGCTTGGATCACTGGTCACGGTGAAGTCCTGGTTCGCCGGGTTGGGGGACAACGTGAGATCGAGCGTCGCTTCGCCTTCGTTCAACCCGGTATTCGCTTCTACGATGATCTTTCCCTTCATCCCGGAGTTGATATGTGTAACGCACACATACCAATAGGTTCCCGGGACATCCAGCGTGAGCGTGTGCGTGCCGGATGAATATTCGAAACCTCCATTGGAGGTGGTGCCATTGGCGTTCCAGGTATCCTCGCTCACCTCGCGCATGACGTGGTTACCCGTCACCGTGACGGCGATCGGCGTGCCTGCGGTCACAGTGAGTTCGGCTGGAACCCAATTGAAGCCCGATGAGGTGATGGTCTGGGCGGAGAGGGTAGCGACCGTGAAGAGCAGTGGAAGGGTAAGTGTTCTATGCATCGGAATGGTTGATCGGTCCATCACAGGACGTACTTCAAGAACGGAACGCTGCCCGAGGGTCACATCACCGATCATCTTTGATCACGGGTCACCTGCTAACGCACCTTCAAGAGGTTGCGCACTTGCTGCACGCCTTCGTTCTGCAACCGCGCGTAGTACACGCCGGGCGTACGATCGCCCAGATCCACATCCACTTTGTAGGTGCCCGCCGGTACGGGTTGGTTCAACACGGTTTGTACCAGTTGCCCCTGCTCATCGAAGACCTGGATCAGCACCCGTCCTCCTGCGCTGGTGTACTCAAAGGTGGTCCGTTCGGTGAACGGGTTGGGATAGTTGCTCAGGAGGTTGGTCCCGGCTTGTTGGTTGATCTCATGCACCGCGTTGCCCAAGCAACCGCTGGGATCGATGATCTGGAGTGGCTGGTAGGTATCGAGCAGGACGGTATCGATGTCCGTGTCCTCCAAGCAGAACCAGTCCTTCAGCACACTGGCGTACACCGAGCGGAAGTCGTACTGCATCGCCAGATTGGTCTGGTAGGTGGCGTTGCTCGGGATGTCCGGGTTCGTGCCCGTGATCGTGTTGATCACCTGCGATCCGAAGAAGAACATCGGTTGCGCACTGCCGTGGTCCGTACCTCCGGAAGCGTTATCCACAATGCGACGGCCGAACTCGGAGAACGTCATACCCATCACGCGGTCCTCGAAGCCCAACAAGGAGATATCATCCTGGAAGGCGCGGACCGCATCGCTCACCCCTTGCAGCAGGTTGGCGTGTGCCCCAATGGTGTGATCGGCGGAGTCCACTTGTTGTGCGTGCGTGTCGAATCCGGTCTCGCTCACCCAGTAGATCTTCGTCTTCAATCCACCGCAGATCAATTGCGCCACGATCTTCAGGGCTTGTGCCAGTTTCGCCCCGGGCTGGTTGCCGGTGGGGTAGAGGGGACTCTGGTTGCAGCCGGGCACGGCGGCCGCTTGGATCACATCGCCATAGAGATCGGTCTGGCGTTGCACCTGGCGTACAAGACCCAACTTTCCGCCACTGCACGCAGGTGATGTTGGATCCAGGTAGATGTTGCCCGTGAGGTTCAGCGGATCGGTGGTGTTGTTGATGGCCACACCCATGCTCACACCCATGTACTGCAAGCCGGAACCCACCGCACCACCGATGCGGATCGCCAGCGGATCGGGCATGTCGATGTTCGGGTAGCCCGCCGGGTAGTTCGGGTATTCGAAGTTGAGGTACCGTCCGGTCCAGCCGCTGCTCAGTAATTGGTTCGCGCTCGCGCCGGTCTCATAGATGTCGGTGGCGCGGAAGTGCGAGTAGTTCGGTTGCGGATAGCTCACGCCCTGCACGATGCCGAGCTTGCCCATCTCCCACAGTTCGCGCATGCCATCCATGGCCGGGTGAAGTCCGGTGGCACCCACCTGATCCAACGGAAGCACAAGGCCTTGGGGGATCAGCACGTTCGGCCGCTTCACCGCGAGTACGCCGTATTGGTCCAGCGGGATCACGGTGTTCAAGCCATCGTTGCCACCGAAGAGCTGGATCACCACCAGCACGCGGTCCTCGGCCGCTCGGTTCCAAAGTGGACCCAACAACGGGCTGCTGAACCCTTGTACCGTGAGGCCGCCCAACGTGGCGGCGGAGGAGTTCCGGAGGAATGATCGACGATCCATGTGCGCGGGTTTGTCGGGTTCAGTGCATTTGGGTTTCGGCGGCACCGGCCATGTCCACGAAGAGCCCGACCAGGATCGTCGGGACCAATTGCGCGGTCATGTTCGTAGTGTTCGGGTCCGCCACGTAGATCTCGTACGCATCCGTCCAATAGACATCATTCGTTTGGCCGAGCAAGAGGTAGTTGGTCTTCAGTTGGGCCTTCACCCCGTTGCTCACCGGGACGGCGAAGAGCAGGGACGTGGCTTCGGAGACCAGGACGTTCGGATCCGTGGCGTCCGTGAATTCCGCGACCACCCCGAGCAGGTCCGCCTTGAACACCAGGTTGCGGCTCTCCGGTTGGTACAGGCCATCGCCCGTGGCGAAGCCGTTGTAAGTGATGCCGAGGACCGTGTTGTTCCGCGCCGGATAGGTCGCGGTGTCCATCCAGATATTATCGAAGGAGGGCGTTTGGTAGTACGCCGGCCATCCGGCCACGTTGGGCGGGTCCAGGATATTCTGTCCGCTGTACGCGAGCAGGTAGTACACATCGCGCCACACGCTGTACTGCGCTTCGAATTGCGCGGGTGTTGGCATGGGTACCTTCAACTTCCGCAGGGTGCCGATGACCAGATCGGCCGGTGCCATGATCATGCATGCGCGGATCTCCGGGCTGAAGAAATGATCGCTCGTGAGCAAGGCGCGGATCACGGTGCGCAACTGGTCCGGCGCAGCGGCGTTGGCACGGAAGATCTCCGCGAGCGGTTCGATCACATTCGCCTCTGTGGCCGCATCGATCTCGCCATGCACGAAGAAGCGATAGATGTTCCGGCACATGAAGCGCGACACTTCATCGTTGGCCATGATCATGTCCAGGAAGGCGTTCAATTCCAGTTCACCGGCGGTTACGCCGCTCTGCCCTTGGATCAAGGTGTTGTTGAAGAACGAACTGAACTGCTTGTTCGTGGTATCGTGTTGCGAAGCACGGAAGGTGATGAAGGGAAGGACGGGGTCGCCCAAAGCATCGGCCTCCCGCACGGTCCATCCAGTGAGCACACGCGCGGCGGCCTGCACATCGCTCTCGGTATACCCGCTGCCTTCGCCGAGCGTGAAGAGTTCCATGAGTTCACGACCGTAGTTCTCATCCGGCGCGGTCACCGTGTTCAGGTAGCCGTTCAGGTAGAGGAGCATGGCGCTGCTGGTGCTCACATCATGGATCAGCTGCCGGAAGTTGCCCAGTGCTTGGTTCCGCAAGAGCTGGTCGTACTCGTAGCTCACCCGCGGGTTGAAGACCTGGAAGACCTGCGTCGGCATGTGGTTGAACCAGAACAGCACGAGCTTCTCCCGCAGGTTCCGCTCCTGTTGTACCATCAGCCCGGTCTTCCACCAGGCGAAGCTTTGTAGCCGGGCACCGGTGAGATCGGTGATCTCCTGCTGCGTATTGCCATAGCGTACGGTGTCCACCCAGGTGTTTCCAAAGGGCACCTGCGGGTCCAATGCATCCGGGTCCGGGTTGCCGCCTACCAGGTACCAGTAGGCCTTGATCGGCGGCGTGGTGTTGTTCGCGAACGTGAGCAGTTCATCGATCGTCTGGTCCAGCGATTGGCCGTTGAAATGGGCGAGGTCGGCATTGGTGCAACCGAAGAGCGTACGCCGGAGCAGGTGCGTCAGTTCAGGGGTGTTGAACGGACCGGTGTAAGGTGTTAGCGGCATGCCGGAAGGATATCGGTGAATGCGTATGACGAATGTGCAGGACCGAAGTTAGATCGTGGGTTATTCAAATGTCCATCGATCTTGGATGAAGTTCCACCAGCTCGCCGTTGATCACGTGCTGGAGATCGATGGATCCAATGGTCACTGGGTTTGACTATTCCGCAGGATCACCGGAGATGCGCTGCACGATCGCCTTCGCGGTCTTGTCCACTTTGCCCTTCGTAAGCCATGAAACACCGAACGCCAGGAGCATGATCGTCTCCGGCCAGAAGATCGGTCCTTCAAGAATGAAGCCCGCAACCAAGGCCCAGATCAAACACGCCGCAATAATGATCCCGGAAGACTGGTGTACTAGGTTCCTTCTTTTCTTCTCCTTGGTCAGGTGATCCGTGCCGGAAGGGAAGAGGAAGAACGACATGTAGGCGAATGCGATGAACAAGGTGCTTGCACCGGCGAGATGGAGTTTGCCCATGAGCGGTGTCCACCAATCCGGCGCAGGATATCCACCCTCGACCTTGGTGGGGAATGCAGCCAAGAGAAGGGCCGCATATCCGGCGATGTTCGATGCGAGGCGGTCCTTCCACCCATCGGCATTGTCGTACCCGTGGTAGGTGATAAGGAAGAGTCCCAACGCCACTACGATGCCGATGAAGAAAACCACCGCGCCGGTATGGTAGTACCCGCTGATGCTTGGGAGCATTTTCCAGGGATCCACGTGGGCAGCAGGCCTTAGGCCGGCCCCAAGACAGACCATCAAGGGTAATAGGATACCCAGCCATCCCAGCAGTTGGCGATGACCGTTGCCACTGAGGTCATCCGCATTCGCCGGTGGGATCAAGGCGGGTCGCGCCGATCCTTGATCGGGATCCTTGGTTGCTGGCTTCATAGCCGAAAGCTAGGTGCGACCGGCTGTATTGGTTCCGAACATTTCTATTCGAGCAACATCGCCTGTACCAGCGGCACCACCTTCCGTCCATACAATTCGATGCTCCGCATCTGCTTCTCGTGCGGAAGCGTTCCTGCACTGTACTTCATGTCGAAGCGAGCAAGGTCCAACGCCTTCGCGACGCGCACGATCTTCTTTGCCACGGTCTCCGGGGATCCCACGCACAGCGCACCGTTCGGTCCGGCGAGCTGATCATAGCTCGCGCGGGTCATCGGCGACCATCCGCGTTCGCGACCGATGCGTGCGTACATCGCGGAGAAGTGCGGCCACAATTCCTCCTTTGCTTGCTCGTCGGTATCGGCAATGTAGCCCGGCGAGTGCGCACCGATCGGCAATGGTGCATGCCCGAACTGTTCGAGCGACCGCCGATACAGGTCCGCGAAAGGAGCAAATGCCAGCGGGTCCCCGCCGATGATCGCGATCATGAGCGGCAAGCCGTATTGCGCGGCACGCACCACCGAAGCAGGTGTGCCGCCCACGCCGATCCACGTGGTCAGTCTTCCTGTTTCGATGGGAGGGTAGACCCGTTGATCGCTCAATCCGGACCGCGTACGCCCGCTCCAGGTCACAGGCGCTTCCTTCAGCAACTCCGTGAATAGGTGCAACCGTTCATTGAAGAGCTCATCGTATTGCTCCAGCTTCAATCCGAAGAGCGGGAAGGATTCCGTGAACGACCCACGGCCGATGATGATCTCCGCGCGACCGTTGCTGATCGCGTTGAGCGTGGAGAAGCGCTGGTACACGCGCACCGGGTCATCGCTGCTAAGCACCGTCACTGCGGTACCGAGTCGGATCTGTTTCGTGCACCCTGCGATAGCTGCCAGTAACACTTCCGGTGCGCTCACGGCGAAATCATCGCGGTGGTGCTCGCCCACGCCGAAGAAGTGAAGCCCGAGTTCATCGGCGAGCTGCGCTTCCTTCACCACATTGCGCAGGACTTGCGCCATGTGGATCGGTTCTCCGTTCGCATCCAATGGCACATCCCCGAAAGTGTCGATCCCGAGTTCAAGTGCCATGGCGGCGAAAGTAGGAGTGGGGCTGCTGAGTTCCGCCCATCAAAAGCGGTCATCACGAGACGAACGAAGTGACGAACTTCACCGCATGAAACTGATCTCGTTCAACGTCAACGGCATTCGTGCCAGTGTGGGCAAGGGCCTCCACGACACGCTTCGGCAACTCAACGCCGACATCATCTGCTTCCAGGAAACGAAGGCCACGCCCGAACAGGTGGCCGAGGCGCTGAAGGCCGTGGATGGCTACCACGTGAACGCCTACGGTGCGGTGAAGCTCGGCTACAGTGGAACCGCGATCGTGAGCAAGGAGAAACCCGCGAGTGTTGCGTTCGGCATCGGCATGAAGGGACACGATGATGAAGGCCGCGTGGTCACCGCAACATACAAGGACATGGTGGTGGTGTGCGTGTACACACCGAACAGCGGCGAAGGCATGAAACGCTTGGCGTACCGTGGGGAGTGGGATGCGGCGTTCAAAGGATACGTGAGCAAATTGGCCAAAGGCAAGTTGCCGGTCATTGTCACCGGTGATCTGAATGTGGCCTTCCAGCCCATCGACATCGCGCGGCCCAAGGACAACTACAACAAGACCAGCGGCTACACACAAAAGGAGATCGACGGCATGGCCACCCTACAAGGCGCTGGTTTTGTGGACACCTTCCGGCATTTCAACCCCAATGAGGTGAAGTACAGTTGGTGGAGCCAACGCTTCGGGGCGCGCGCTCGGAACGTGGGTTGGCGCATCGACTACGTGTTGGTGACCAAAGGCTTCGAGAAAAAGGTGAAGAAGGCGTTCATCCTCAACGAAGTGTTGGGTAGCGATCATTGCCCCGTGGGGATCGAATGGTAGGACCGTGGTGTCATTCCGGGCTTGACCCGGAATCTCGTGAATGCCATCAACAAACAATCCTTTCAAATGAAGAACCTGCTGAGACTGGAGGAACTGGCGCAGTTACTCATCTGCGTAGTAGCGTTGATCATCAACGATGTTCCGTGGTGGGTGTACCCGATCCTACTTCTGGGACCGGATATCGGAATGCTGGGTTACCTCGTCAACTCGCGCTTCGGAGCGGTGACTTACAACGCTTTGCATCATAAAGGGATTGCGATCCTGATGTCCGGAATTGGTGTGGTCCTTGGCATAATGTCCATACACGGCCCTGAATTCCGCGACACGGACACGGTTGTGTACATCGCTGCCATCATCCTCTATGGCCATTCCTCCATGGACCGCATCTTCGGTTACGGCCTCAAGTTCGGCGACAACTTCCATCACACACACTTGGGGTGGATCGGGAAGATGAAAGGGAAGGACGGAGCGGAGTAGGGAACCTCTCACCCATGCGCATCCTCCTCCTCGACAACTACGACAGCTTCACTTGGAACCTGCATCACCAGTTGGTGGTGCATGCGGAGGTGGATGT